>Ga0206831_1053_pt1 | contig 36058 bp, 24 predicted proteins | sample Alteio_BWOrgCont_73_FD_152876 | JGI IMG/M metagenome (GOLD analysis project Ga0206831, IMG submission 152876) | Enriched cells from forest soil in Barre Woods Harvard Forest LTER site, Petersham, Massachusetts, United States -... | ecosystem: Environmental > Terrestrial > Soil > Temperate forest >...
GTAGCGATAATGAGTAGGCCGGGACACGTGTAATCCTGGTTGAATATGGGGGGACCATCCTCCAAGGCTAAATACTAACTACTGACCGATAGTGAACCAGTACCGTGAGGGAAAGGCGAAAAGAACCCCGGGAGGGGAGTGAAATAGATCCTGAAACCGTATGCGTACAAGCAGTGGGAGTCCCGCACTTAAATCACTTTGACGAGGTAAATTATGCATTATGTTTACATGTTGCAAAATCTCGCAGATAAAGATGATTATTACCTTGGATGTACAAGCGATTTGAAAAAACGTTTTGCATCACACAATCAAGGTAAAAATAACGCGACTAAAAATAAACAATGGCGAATTGTTTATTATGAAGCGTATCTAACTTTGTCTGCAGCAAGAAACCGCGAATATCATCTTAAACAAGATGGTCGAGCAAAACGTTTTTTGTTACAACGTATCAAAGAGAGTGCAGAGTGATTTAAGTGCGGGATGACTGCGTACCTTTTGTATAATGGGTCAGCGAGTTACTCTCAGTAGCGAGGTTAACCGAATAGGGGAGCCGTAGAGAAATCGAGTCTGAAAGGGCGTTAAGTTGCTGGGAGTAGACCCGAAACCAAGTGATCTAGCCATGACCAGGATGAAGGTGCAGTAACATGCACTGGAGGTCCGAACCCACTGTCGTTGCAAAGCCAGGGGATGAGTTGTGGCTAGGGGTGAAAGGCTAAACAAACTTGGAGATAGCTGGTTCTCCTCGAAAGCTATTTAGGTAGCGCCTCGTGTATAACTGTTGGGGGTAGAGCACTGTTTCAGCTAGGGGGGCTTTAGGGCCTTACCAAACTGATGCAAACTCCGAATACCAACAAGTTCAGCACGGGAGACACACGGCGGGTGATAACGTCCGTCGTGAAAAGGGAAACAACCCTGACCGTCAGTTAAGGTCCCAAAATCATAACTAAGTGGAAAACGATGTGGAAAGGCACAAACAGCCAGGAGGTTGGCTTAGAAGCAGCCATCCTTTAAAGAAAGCGTAATAGCTCACTGGTCGAGTCGGTCTGCGCGGAAGATGTAACGGGGCTAAGTTATGTACCGAAACTACGGGTTTACACCTAAGGTGTAAGCGGTAGAGGAGCGTTCTGTAGGTCTGCGAAGGTGGGTTGAGAAGCCTGCTGGAGATATCAGAAGTGCGAATGCTGACATGAGTAACGATAATGCGGGTGAAATGCCTGCACGCCAATAGTCCAAGGTTTCCTGCTCCACGTTAATCGGAGCAGGGTGAGTCGGCCCCTAAGGCGAGGCAGAGATGCGTAGTCGATGGGAAACGGGTTAATATTCCCGTACTTAGATTTACTGCGATGGGAGGACGGAGAAGGTTAGGTTAGCCGGGTGTTGGTTGTCCCGGTTGAAGTATGTAGGCAGAACAGTTAGGCAAATCCGGCTGTTCGTTAATGTCGAGATACGAGTACGAGCTCTTTATTGAGTGAAGTAACTGATACCATGCTTCCAAGAAAAGTCCCTAAGCTTCAGGTAAGTCTGAACCGTACCCAAAACCGACACAGGTGGACAAGTAGAGAATACTACGGCGCTTGAGAGAACTCGGGTGAAGGAACTAGGCAAATTGGCACCGTAACTTCGGGAGAAGGTGCGCCGGCGAGGGTGAGAGGATTTACTCCTTTAGCTTTTGCCGGTCGAAGATACCAGGTGGCTGCGACTGTTTACTAAAAACACAGCACTCTGCAAACACGAAAGTGGAAGTATAGGGTGTGACGCCTGCCCGGTGCCGGAAGGTTAATTGATGGGGTTAGCGAAAGCGAAGCTCTTGATCGAAGCCCCGGTGAACGGCGGCCGTAACTATAACGGTCCTAAGGTAGCGAAATTCCTTGTCGGGTAAGTTCCGACCTGCACGAATGGCGTAACGATGGCCACACTGTCTCCACCCGAGACTCAGTGAAATTGAAATCGCTGTGAAGATGCAGTGTACCCGCGGCTAGACGGAAAGACCCCATGAACCTTTACTATAGCTTTACATTGAACTTTGAACTTGTCTGTGTAGGATAGGTGGGAGGCTTTGAAGCTGTCGCGCTAGCGATAGTGGAGCCAACCTTGAAATACCACCCTGATAATTTTAAGGTTCTAACCTAGGTCCGTCATCCGGATCGGGGACAATGTATGGTGGGTAGTTTGACTGGGGCGGTCTCCTCCTAAAGAGTAACGGAGGAGCACGAAGGTACCCTCGGCATGGTCGGAAATCATGCTATGAGTGCAAACGCATAAGGGTGCTTAACTGAGAGACCGACGGGTCGATCAGGTACGAAAGTAGGTGTTAGTGATCCGGTGGTTCTTCATGGAAGGGCCATCGCTCAACGGATAAAAGGTACTCTGGGGATAACAGGCTGATACCGCCCAAGAGTTCATATCGACGGCGGTGTTTGGCACCTCGATGTCGGCTCATCACATCCTGGGGCTGAAGCAGGTCCCAAGGGTATGGCTGTTCGCCATTTAAAGTGGTACGCGAGCTGGGTTTAGAACGTCGTGAGACAGTTCGGTTCCTATCTACCGTGGGCGTTGGATATTTGAGAGGAGCTGCTCCTAGTACGAGAGGACCGGAGTGGACGACCCTCTGGTGTTCCGGTTGTCACGCCAGTGGCATTGCCGGGTAGCTATGGTCGGACGGGATAACCGCTGAAAGCATCTAAGCGGGAAGCCTCCCTCAAGATAAGATATCCCGAGAGTTTAACTCTCCTAAAGAGCCGTTGTAGACCACAACGTTGATAGGTTGGGTGTGTAAGTGCTGTGAGGCATTGAGCTAACCAATACTAATTGCTCGTGAGGCTTGATCATATAATATTAAGTGGTTTTTAGAACCATGATTGAGGAATGTAGAAGTAGGTCGGTTTTTTGTAGGGGCGGGGCTTGACCCGCCCGAAAGACAAGCCGACAAACTAAATCTACAAACCAAAACTCTATAATTAAATTGATTAAGTGCGAATATACAAATATATTTTGCAATCAGCTTTACCTTAAAGTTAAACAGTATTCGTCATTCCCGTGTAAACGGGAATCCAGTAGAATAATTAGGACGGGCCGCTCGCGAGCGGCGCCTACTGATGATTCTATGACAAACGTCTTTGCCTGACGGCCATAGCGAGCGTGAACCACCTGATCCCATCCCGAACTCAGAAGTGAAACCGCTTAGCGTCGATGATAGTGTAAGGTCTCCTTATGTGAAAGTAGAACACTGTCAGGCTTTTTATCCAAACCCCGCTAATGCAAATTAGCGGGGTTTTCTTATGTTTATATAAGAGATAACACTACTATAAAAATTTTAAAGTATCTCTCATCTTATGCCACATCAGATCTATCTCTTAATAATCTTAATTTATGCTGGCTATCACATAGGTAGACTAATTTTTTTCTATTTGAAAAGCGCGCAAGCTATTCAAAATGCGCCTGCTTTTAAAATTCGTTATGCCTCACAAGAATATGTAAAATTATTAGGAACAATTGAAGCTTGTGGGGACTTAGTGACTGCTCCGCTGACAGGCACCTCTTGTTGTTGGTATCAGTACATTATTGAGCGCCGTCGTGGATATCGCTGGTCGCCGATCCTGATCAAGAATAGTGACCAATCGTTTTTGCTTAGTGAAGAGGGCTGTGAATGCCTAATCGTGCCACCCTATAACACGATTACTGATGGAGGTAAAATCAAACGCCAAGTAAGCAAAACTATTCCTGAGAATTTGCTACCAAAACAGTTGCTCGCAACGTCAATGTTTTCACAGCGTGGCTTGTTCGGTTGGCGCACTAAATATCGCATTACAGAAACATGCTTTTTCCCAGGTGATACGGTATATGCGTTAGGCTTATTTCGTATCATTTCTTTATCGGATGACAAACCGTTTGGAGCTGTCGATCAAAATTCTCTAGTTGGCGCGCAGCCCTCTTCTGCTGCATCAAAAGTAAAATCAGCTAATAAACTTTCAGCTCTTAAAACGACTATGTTAGAAAAAGTGTGGACAAAAATTCAAGATTATAAAAAATCGCGTGGCATCACAAGCCAACTAGTTAACTTACTTATCGCGCCGGATATGCCTTTGCAACCTTATGTTTTATCTTCTCGTCCGTTGAATCTGCTCGCAAAACGGTACAGATTACTGGCCTTTTTCTGGACGTTAGTTATTCTATTTAGTGGGGTTTTTTATGTGCAATGTTTATCGTGAGAAACACCCTCAAAGAAATAAAAAATATTGGATAATTTTCAGTGCAGTGTCTATACCCACACGGTGCTTGCAGCGTTTTTTAGGTTAAAAGTAATTACGTAATAAAAGGTAAACAAATATGTCTAAATCAATCGTATTAATCTTAAGTTGCTGCGCCATGCTTTTTCTATCAGCCTGCTCCATGAGAATGGGTTCGGATGTTAATCCTAAAACTTAATGCTGGATTTTTTAGCTCGAAAAAGTAACCCCGCTAATGCAAATTAGCGGGGTTTTTTTATGTAAAAGCGTTATCGGAAAGTGTACAATGTTTATCGAAGCGTGTAGGTCGGTTTACGAGAGTTTCGCGATCAGCGAAACGACCAAGCCGACAGCCCATCTACCAGTATAATGTTTATCGAGGGGCGTAGGTCGGTTTACGAGAGTTTCGCGATCAGCGAAACGACCAAGCCGACAACCCATCTACCAGTATAATGTTTATCGAGGGCCGTAGGTCGGTTTACGAGAGTTTCGCGACTAGCGAAACGACCAAGCCGACAGCCCATCTACCAGTATAATATTTATCGAGGGGCGTAGGTCGGTTTACGAGAGTTTCGCGATCAGCGAAACGACCAAGCCGACAGCCCATCTAAACGAGATATCAAAATGCTAAATACCAGACTCCAAAATAAATACGAAAATTTGCTCAAGCTGAAAAAAACCTCCTTGGGTTACCCACCAAATAATAATATTCATTATCACGATTTAGCACCGTTTTTGGATATGTGCCTCAACAATTGCGGCGATCCATTTGCCAAAGAAAGTAATTATCAACTCAACACGCATGATTTAGAATGTGAAGTGATTGATTATTTTGCCAAGCTGTATCAGCAGCCAAAAAATTATTGGGGTTATGTTTCTTCTGGCGGCACCGAAGGCAATATTTTAGGTGTACACTTGGGCTTGGCCCATTATCCGAATGGAATTGTTTACTACAATCAAGCCAGTCATTATAGCGTTCGCAAAGCCATTACTTTAACGCGTGCCAAAGGAGTAGAAGTCGCCGCACAAGAGAAAGGTGAAATGGATTACGCTGCGTTAACACAAGCACTCAAACAACACGCGCATCTACCGGCCATCATTGTGGCCAATATTGGAACCGTCATGACCGGTGCGATTGATGATATCTTTGCCATCAAAACCTGTTTAGCAGAAGCTGGCATCCAAGATTATTATCTGCACTGCGATGGCGCTCTGCATGGTGCAATTTTACCGTTTCAGGACAGCCCAAAAAAATTTACGTTGGCTGATATTGATAGCTTAACTGTTAGCGGTTACAAATTAATCGGCGCACCATTTCCCTGCGGAATTTTTTTATGCCAACAACAAGCACTGAAAAATTTTCATGAACATGTGGAATATATTTATAACAGCGATCCCACTTTAACCGGTTCACGCAATGGATTTACCGTACTCGTATTTTGGAAGAAATTTTTTCACGATAATAATTTACCAGAAATTGTCGCAAGTAATATCGAGAAAGCCGATTATGCGATTAAAAAATTTAAAGCAGCAGGTATCCAAGCTTGGCGACATGACCACTCTCACATCGTGGTGTTTCCCAAACCCAATCAAGCGATTGTTAAAAAATGGGCTTTAGCAACCCAGGGCGATATTGCGCACATCATAACCGGCGCGCATGTTGATAAAAAAATGCTGGATGATTTCATCGCGGAAGTCGCGGCACAATAAAAATGGCTGGAGTTTGATTTTTTGTTTATTAGTTCTATAATATTCAAACATTTTAATCCGGAGAACAAACATGAAACTTCAAACCATACTAAACAAAGCACCGCCCTTGGTGGCAGCTTGCTTGGCCGCGGCAATATTGTCGGCCTGTACCGTAACCGGCGGCTCGCAAGAAACTATCATTAAAACCGTTGATACTGAAACGTTAGCCAATGGCACAGAAGTACAGTGGGGTAATATTCAACCTACTACAGCCTGGGGATGTATGGCTGTTGCCAATACTCATTATCGGTGGAGTATATTAAAATCAGAAGGTCAATTCACGTCTCTGAATGCAGATATGGGTGGTACCAAAGCGTTGAAGAAAAAAGCGCTTGCTTATGCCAGTGCTAATAATCTGAAGATCAATTATATTTACTATACCACACCAACCACGATCAGTGGCGTTGCCGGATCTGCAGCCAATGAGTTGGTTAACCCCTATGCTTACGCATATTATTATCAATGTCAGACGATCAACCCGCCTAAATCTTAATCAGTGTTTGGGGTACGTAACCCCGCTAATGAAAATTGGCGGGGTTTTTCAATTCCGTACTGCCTTGGCAAAATCAAAATATGTGTAAGCATGGCCCTGGTTATCGGTTAACTGTTTAGTTTGCAGCAAAATAGTGTAAGTGGTTTTTTGCAATACCACTTGATTTAAGCTATCCAACATTTGCAAATCAACAGCGCGCTTTATCGGTTGAATAGCAACTGCTTTTACTTTGTAAACGGTTTCAGTATTACCTTGCAATGCTTCACGCAACACACGGCCATCAGTGTTTGGCAAATTCAATTGTAAAAGATACGCGATGGTAGGCGCCACATCGACATTGCCGCTCGGTAATTGATCGCGATACTGCTCACGAAAATCCGGGCCACTCGCAGCAAGAAAATTATGTACATCAATCGGGCTAAACGTGCCATGCATGCCGCGGCTGTTAGCTAAATCCGAAAATTCGATACCGGGCAAACCATTAATTTTCGTTTGTACATCATAATTAAAGCTCACAATAATATCGGGCGAGCGACCCAGCGGATTCATGATGTTCACAGCCGACATCGGCAAAGTGCCGGCGATGTTTTGATAGTATTTATCATCGATAAACACCGGCCCATATTGGGTATGGCTTTGTAAAAAACGTGTCACTTTAGTGACTAATTTTTTATTGTGTGACGGAATATAAAAATATTCGCTGCCGCCATTTTGCGCGATGATGATCGCATCACGCGGTAATTTTTGTGGCACCCAATAAGCCGGCGTCGTGTAAGCTTGTCCCGCTTCACCACACGCAGAACCATCTTTATCGGTGAGTGTTGGGTATAAATTATTGCCATCGGCTTTAATGCCGGATAACACCGGATTATAACGACAGCCTTCGCCATCATACGCATGAAAACCCGCTGCATCTAATAAAGGTGCGGTGCGAATTACGCCGGATACCGAATAACCATTCGGATCAAGTTGACCGACATTGCCATTTTGTACAGTGCGCAAGGGATACTGACTCACCGGACCTGACACATGACTGTGCGCATGATCCGAAACAATAATAATATCAGTTGAATTTAATAGCCCTAATGTTTTTAATTTGGCTTGCAATTGGCCGAGCATTTTATCGTTGCTGGCTAAGGCGGCTAAATAATCAGCGGTACCAGGACCATAAGCATGTTCAGTCGTATCAGGATTACGCATCCAAATCACGGAGAGTTGCGGATTATCTTTCGGCAAAATTTCGTTGAGGTACACTTGCATCATGTACTCGTTGGCTTTTGAGTAAGGTGAACCCGATGCATCGGTTGGATCCGCCGTCACGCCATCTTGCATATAAACAGTAACACCTGCGCCGGTGGGATTGCCATTATTTGTGGCTAAGCTTAATTCGCCAGCGGGAAATGCATTCGGCGTTAATTTTGGTAACGCATAAGCATCCGCTTGCAATTGTTTGGCAAAGCTTAAAGGGTAAGCGTGCATTTCATCGAATACAATGCCAGCCTGTTTATAATCTTGTAAAAATGCCGGGCCGGATTTTCCCACGGCAGCAGTTGTCATGCCGGCTTGTTGCGCTGCGTGAAATAAAGTCTGCACAAGAATTAATTCATCGCTGTCTAAATCTTGTAGCACTTTATAATCTTCAGTAAACACCGGTTGTTGAAAATCGATAGGCTTGTTCCATGCATCGTTACCCTGAACTTTGTTATCCCATAAAGTATTACCAAAAAATCCAGTTTTACCGGCAAAATCACCGGTGGCAAAACTGGCGGCATTCATCATGGTAAAAGTTGGATAACTCGAATGTTGATCAGTAAATTGCACGCCTTGCCGCATAAATTTATATAAGTTCGGCGTGGTTTGTTGCGTCACCGAATCAGGCCGCAAACCATCCCACACGTAAATGATGATGTGTTTATTGGGAGAAGTTACGGCAAAACCAGCACAAGAAAAAAGCGTTAATAAAACGATGGCAAACAGCGAACTATATTTTTTAAGCATGGTTAGATTCCCTATCTGTAGGGGCGGCTCGCGAGCCGCCCATGTTTTTAAATCTTTTGTCGGCTTGGCGCTACGCGCCGTAAGCCGACCTACTTGCTGGATCCCCGCATGCGCGGGGATGACGATCCACGTAGTTTACCCTGGCTTTCTTCCTCGAATCAAGGCATTCCGTACAAACACAATCATGACATCTTGCGTTTCTAGTTGGGTGAGTTCTGCAATAAATTTTTGATAATCTTCTTCGCTTAAAAAACCATTTTGCAAAGCAAGAGTTTGGAAACTATAAGCCCCTAAGGCAAGCACACTTTTTTCAATCGGTGTAGTCAATACCGGTTGATGCATTTTTAAAACAATATTTTGACAACCGATTTGTTGATAGTAAGAGTAAAGTTTATCTGCTAAATACCCATCCGCTTTCCCCACAGCACAACTTTTGCCAAAAATTTCACCCCAAGTTTGCACTGCAGAAACAGCTGGATAGCTATAAAGACCGAGATTAAAAAAGGAAGCTTCTTCAGTCGTTAAAATGCCATTGGGTTTTAGCATTGAAAATAAATCTCTAATCGTAGCAAAGGGGGCGGGCAAAAACATCAGCAACCAGCGATCATAAATAAAATCAAATTGTCGGTTCAAACTTTTGATATTGAGTACATCTAAACAAATAAACTCAATATTATCAACCCCTGCCCGTTGCGCATTTTGTTTGGCAATTTGTAATTGTTCAGCAGAGCGATCGATTGCTACCACATGCCCATTGGGACCTGCTGCTTGCGCTAGCAAAATGGCCATCAAGCCAGTGCCGCAACCGACTTCCAGTATCTGCATGCCAGATTGTAATCCCGCGGCTTGCAAAAAAGTTTGAGTGTAAGGCGCATAAATATCGTGCAAGCGCTGCAGGCGCAGCGCGTCACGCTCGCCGGTATTGAGGGGATAGTGAGTTGTCATATTTTCTAAATTATATCTTATTTTAATTCGCGAGAAGTATTTGATTTAGTCATCCCCGCGAAAGCGGGGATCCAGAAGCGCAGCTCAAACATCGTTTAAAATCTGGATTCCCGCTTTCGCGGGAATGACGGGCATGAAATTAAAATACAAAAACCTTCGCCAAATAATCTTGCAATGTTTTCGCTTCGAAAGGTATTTGCAAAAAGCCAATATATTTATCAGGACGCACCAGCATTGCAACTGATTGTTTTGCACCGATTTTCTGTTGCGCAGTTTGATTAACATCGCGCCAATAGTTGCCGCTCCATGCCGCAGGTTTTTCGCCATTGCCAACCAAATGCACAATGATTGCAGACGGTAAATGTACGGCAATTTTTTGCGCTTCCTCTAGCTGCAAAGAATTATCAACACCGGCAAATAAAAATAAATGATGTTGCGTGCCTTTGACAATATCAAACAAACGTTGCGACCGACCACTTGCAGCTTGCAAATTAATATTAGGTATTAGAGTACCCGCTTGAATCGCTAATTTACCATACTGTTCAACCAAGGGGCTGTCTTCATACGCAATGGTTAATTGCGCCATATTATTCATAATATTATCTTTCACTTTATCAAACGAACTCACCAAGGAAAGCACTTTATTGCGGAAAAAAGTGGCGATAGGATTTTTTACCAGCACCATCTTGGTCATTTTATCGGTTTCGTGTAATACTTTTTTCCCGACCGGATAACGCTCTGCATGATAACTGTCTAAAATATCGGGGGGAGCAATTTTCTTTTGCACTAAGGCCAATTTCCACGCTAAGTTATACGTATCTTGAATGCCGGTATTCATGCCTTGTCCACCCATGGGGCTGTGAATATGCGCCGCATCGCCAGCAAAGAACACCCGATCTTTACGATACTGTTGAATTTGGCGGTGATGCAGATAAAACGCGGTAATCCATAAAGGATCGCGTAGAGTAGCTTTATCGGGGCAATATTTGGCAAAATAATTTTTAATGTCATCAAAGCTGGGATTTTCAATGTTGCTTTTCGGCGCGGCCATCACTAAGCGATAACGATGATTATTCATCGGGAAACAGGCAGTGGGGCCATTATCAGCTAAATAAATAACCATCCGATCGTTGGGCAATTCCCAATCGATATAAATATCAGCGAGCCACCATTTTTCTTTATACTCAGCGCCGACAAAATCAATATTCAGTAACTGCCGCGCGGTACTGTGTGAGCCATCACACGCGATCAACCAATCAGCACTGATGGTAGATTCTTGGCCGGCGGCATTTTTAATGGTTGCTGTCACGCCGTGTGTGTCTTGCTCAAAACGCAGTAATTCAGTATTCCACTCAACCGCATTGCCTTTTTTAATTAAGTGTTCATTTAACACGGCTTCGGTTTCATCTTGCGGTAAATCGATTAAATAATCATACAGTGCATCAACATGACCGAAGGTATTATCGGCGATCACTTTACCTTTGGATTTAAATAACACACCATGCACTTTGTGGCCACGCGCTAACACATCGTCAATGATGCCAGTATCATAAAAAGCTTCCAGCGTGCGGATATGAATGCCCAGCGCTTTGGATTGCGTACTTAAACCGGATTTTTTATCAATGATTTTACAACTGAGACCATGACGCATTAACTCATTGGCCATGAATAAACCGACGGGACCTGCGCCCACTACTAGGGCATCGAAATGTTGCGACATGTGAATTCTCCTTAAATGATTGTCGAAATAAGTATAGAGCATTGACTTTATATTACAAGAGGCATAAATTAGTCGTCTAAAATTTCTCTGAGGTGGCTAATGATCAAAACTATTATATTTCTGGTAAGTTTCAGTTTAATCAATTTGGTTTATGCTGAGGTAAGTTATCAGCAGCCGATTAAAATCACTCAAGGATCTTCTCAAGCGTACCAAGGCAATTGGGCAAGCACGTCCGCGCAAACACCGGCCGTCGATATTCAAACTACCGATCCAGTGACGCTCAGTAATTGCAATATCAAAGGGCCGGGGTTGCTGATTAAAACCGTACCGGGTGCGCATTTGACTCTGAAAAACTGCGTAATTTCTGGTACTAATCCGCAATTAGAAAATTATTCCCGGCCGCGTGTATTAGATGGAACGTTTAATTATTTGGTAGTAGAGCACAATCGTTTTGATCATACTGCCGGCATGAGCATTTGGAATATGCAGCGCGGCAAAGCTGACAGCGTACCCAGCAGCAGCAATGCCACGATTCAAGTGCGTTATAACATTGTCAATAATTTAGATGGACGCTTAGAAAATGGTGGTGTGAGCGATAGTTATATTCCGAGCGCGCCCGGAAAATCTCGTGTGCATGATGATCATTTCCACGTCAATTTCGTGAGTGTCGTCGGATTTTTATCGGATCCCAATATTGAAATTGCCTGGAATCAAATTATTAATCAACCGGGCCAAAGTGCGATGGAAGATGTGATTTTGATCATGAGTTCCAGTGGCGCATCGACACAACAACCGATTTTAATTCACGATAATTATATTCAAGGCGTTTACGGCGGCGCACCGACGACCACATTTCATTATGGTGGTTCCGGTATTAACTCCGGCGATTATTTAGCGCGTTTAAAAGATCCGCAATACGTGAGTAGCTTTGTGCATACGTTTAATAATCAAATCGTGGGTTCGCAAGCCTGGGGTTTGGTCTTGCCAGCCGGGCATGACATTACGATTGAAAATAATCGCGTGGTGCGCAGTGGCCTATTACCTTCAATGACCGCAATGCCGTACAGCACTTCAGGACTCATGATGGTGGATTTATATAAGTTGGAACCCAAATCTTCCACGCCGGTTAATTACAATAATAAAATCGTAAACAATGTGATTGCCTATGTCACCGCTAAGAAGACGCGTTTTGATTATGAATTTTATGGCGCGCCGGGTAAACCGAATCTCCAGTGCGTTGGCAAAGTGCGCAGTCGCGTGGATAAATGTTGTCAGGTAGAACAAACAACCGTTAGAACCGGCGCTAATATTACTTGTGCACCGAATGAAAATTATAAATTTAACTCGCTGATTACTTTAACCGATGAACAAGCTGAATGGACGCGTTGGCAGCAAAAATTGGCGACGAATAAAATCAGTATGGGACCGTAACGTTATAAACACACAAAAAAATACCGCGGCTAGCGCGGTATTTTTTATTGACCACAGAATTTTTACTGCGCGCTAGCAGCTGCAGCCGGTGTTGTTGCAGCAACCGGTGCGGGCGCTGTCACGACGGCGGTGTTGCTGACTAACACATTGCCTTGCGCATCGAGCACCGCAACTTGCCAAGTGCCTGAGCAGACACGTGTTTTATTGCTCGGTAAACCAAACACCACCGTGCGATATGCGTGGGTGTGATAAAGTTTGCCGCGATAAGTCAGCGGAAAAGTGCTGGACATACAGCCGCTATGCGCGGGAGCCGTCCATTGAATGCTGACAGAAGATTCGGTTTGCACCGGTGATTCCACCACCACATAAGCATGCAAGCGATTATCCTTTTGTACCAGTTGCAAGGTTGCAGTTGGGACAGGGACGATGGCAACAGTAGGGCTAGCCGATGCCGCGCTGCTCGGCGCCGAAGCGGTGGGTGCAGGCGCAGCGGAATCAGCTAGTGCAGTACTTAAGCCAGCCAAAAGTAAGAATAAAGTGGTGATAATTTTCATGGTGGATCCTCTTTTTTGAGGATTGTAACATATTCCAGAAAGCTTTTTGACCTGTAAATTGGAAGTCTCAATCATCTGAAAAATGGTATAATATTGCACAATTGGAGTTTATTATGGCCACTACAAAATTTGCTAATTCCCCGATTTCGCCAACCTTGTTTGATAAAGACAACGCAGCTATTGAAAAACTGTTTACCGACCCGGTAACAGAGGCAATTGCGCCAGAAAAAACGCCGGCGGTCAATGAAGTGATAGAAGCTGAAGCTACTACGCCGGTGCTTACTTTCACCACCGAAGCAGCAGCACGGGTGCAGCGTTTGATTGCCGAAGATGAAGACGACGAATTAGGCCCCGACACCAAATTGCGTTTAGCGATTGCCGGTGGTGGCTGCTCCGGTTTTAAATATGAATTCAGTTTTACCGACACACAAGAAGACGATGACGAAGCCATCACGACCGATGATGTGACTTTACTCGTCGACCCTACCAGCCTGCAATATCTTGAAGGCGCGACCATTGGCTTTGAAGAAGATGCCAATGGCGAACAATTCGTGATCAAAAATCCACAAGCACAAACTACTTGCGGTTGTGGTTCGTCGTTTTCGGCATAAAAGTTACTACGTGATCCACACTTGCTGCCCGCCAACGCTTACCCATCCGCCATTGGGATTGGCGCCTGGCGGAGGTGATGGAGAACGAGCTGTCGAGAAGGATCCCCTTCTTGCCGGAAGGGGCGAATTTCTACCTGCGGGAGTGGGTGCGGATGCTGTCGCCGCTTGATTGTGAGCTATTGTGGTTACTTTTCGTCGCGCAACAGTAGTTATTTCATCGATTTTTGCACCTTCGCCTAATAATTTGCGATACTCATTCGCTAGCCGTATTGCTAATTGCTCACGCTCTTTTAGTCTAACATGAAAAATTTGTTCTGTTTCTTGTATTAAGGATTGCACTGCGAATTGTATATCCCTTTCTTCTGCTGCTGATAATAAGTAAGATGGCGGTGAAGCAGTAAACAAGGGAGATGCGTCTAGGTTTCCACTGAAAGCAACGACTCGTATTCTTTGAAAGTGGTTGGGCGTCGCATGTAAAATCCAAACGTGTTCAGCGTGATTAAACGTTAAATGCTGTGTTATAGGAGGTGATAAAGGAGCTGGAACATATGTCACACTCGGTAGCAGGAGGCGCCAATTTATTTCCACACCATGTGGAATTCTATTGTTTATAATGGCAAATGCCGTTAAAACGCCATGATAATTGGGGATATATTCAGGATTCTTACCGACATATTCTTGTAAGTACTGCGTTAGAACATCAACATTACAAAAGTATTTCCTATGATTATCATGAAATTTAGTTGCATCAGCAAAAGAACCAGAATGAAAAGAAGAGAAATATTCCTGATGACTGGTGAGGATATTTTTAAGATGCCAGATTCCTAAACAAGCAAAATTTTGTTCTAACCGTTGACGAATTTCTTCTTCGGACTCAGACAGTTCTTCAGCATCAGGTGGACAAAGGCGCGTCTTCTCAGGATCAGGTAGACCAAGGTGCATCATTGCTTCTTTAAAGTCGATGTAAACTAACTCAAGCACGGCCTCTTTCACTTCCGCAAAGGGAGACTGTAGGCCCTTGTGAACAAGTTCTTTAATTACGCCATCACGAGTTATGTTTCCTTCCCAATCTGCAATACCTAAAATGGCACGGTACCCACATAAAGCCTGCTGTAGAGAAACATCACGTCGTTCTACAATACGATATTGAATAAGCTCCTGGCTTCCAATTTGTTTTGGTCCCGTAAAAGGCTGCGCACAGAATTGTGATATCGTGTCTTGGTTACTTTGCCAAGTATCTATCTCGTCAGCAAAGGTTTTGTCGGGTGGTGGCTCAAAATTTGCTCGCCATATTTTGTAATGTTGCCTTGGAGGAAAATCCCTAGGGTCAGGTGCAATAGACCAACGTCGCTGTGGAGGTAACAAAAAGCTGGGCAGTACTGGCATATCGACGCTTGCCGGTCTGGGTTGTCCTAGAAGCCACAGGGAGAAAGCGATATTAGTTTGTAATTTCTTAAACTGCGCATTAAGCTCTGATACTGATTGAAAATTTTGTCTCCAGCTATGCGCATCAGGTTGTCGTTTATAAATAATACCATACAAAGCAACATACACAGCCCCTGTGTGCTGATAAGCTGTAACAAACCTTTCTCCACAGTGAGTTATCAGCTCTGGTTCAGCATAAAAGTTTTGCATTGCGCTAGACAAAAGACGTAGATAAAACAAACAATAAGCATTAAGAAGCGCTATTACATTTAAGCAATGAGGAAGGTCGCTCAAATTTGTTTGTAAAAATTGTGGGTTGTCAAGCAACCTTAGTATCCGACAGCCCCAATCTAAATTCACTTCCCATTCGCCCAATATGTTTGTCGGGTTTATATTAAGAACCTGATATCCGTCTGCTACCCTCTGAAAATCTGGCTTCAAACTTAGAAGAGAGTTGATAGCATCGCTAATCGGCGGTGCTGCGGGGGTTGCTTGGCGAGCAGAAGAAGAAGTATTGCCCATAGAGCGTGCCTCTGGTTTATTAAGATTAGGTAAGTATGGATGAGCTTTTGCAAAAAACAAATGAAGTGTTCAAAAAAACCACCGCGTCACAACCACGGCTATAATCGCGCCGGTAATGCCGGCGAGTAAACCCGCAGGCACAGCATAGCGCGATCAAAAATCCCAACGCGCAAACGACCTGCGGGTGTGGGTCTTCGCTTGCAGCGTAAAAGAATTTTTTCTTACGGTGGACTACTTCTTGGTGGAGAAGGACTGCGTGAGAGACGAGTTCTTAGCGGAGAGCTTAGTGCTAACGACGCTGCAAGAGCAGCTTCTAACATTCTCTGCTCTTGTGGAGAATCCCGGGCAAATTGATATTGTCCTGCGGGAGAGTTAAAACGTAATACAGGTGATCTTGTTGGTGCTTGGGAAGGCCCCACGCTCCATGCCCGCGTTCCCGGCGATAAAGTTGGCGAAGAAGACACCGCGGGGGGCGATGGGGACTGTTGTAGTGGTGACATCTGTTGAAGTCCCGGCGAAGGTGGATTTTCCAAAGCAGAACGTCTCATCGCTTCTTCTATAGCAGCTGCGTACGGAAGAGTTCCATTGTAAGCGGCGAAGGGAGGAGACGAAGATGGCGCTCTAGTTGCCGAGGGTGAGGGCGGTGCAGAGGATGCCGGAAAAGTAAGAGAGGGCGACCTATCTGGTGTTGAAGCTCGCGAATCACGTTCTCGTTCCATCTCCATCACTTGTAAAAATAATCCGGGCACAATCGCAAGCCACTTCTGTCTTAGTTGTAAAAATTCCGATACTAAGCCCTCCCATAAAGCGGGATTAAAAGAAGGAGGAATGTTGCCATTCCATACATATGTAGCCCATAGATTTAAATCATTACAGGGATTTGGTTGGGGGCAGCACTGCCACCACGTCGTTAATTGTTCATATAAGCGCATTATCGCTGAATATACATTCGCAAATCTTGTGTCAATACCAGCAGCTCCAGGCAGGCTCGATGAACGAGGAGCATGTTGCAGTATATGATGAATGCCAACAGCACATTTGTAAAAATGTATGATTTGCTGGCACAGACAATCTTGCTGGTCAGGTGGCATTGATATAATTAACTCATCGATAGCTACTCCACGTGTTACATATAACCTTAGTAAGGTACTAAATAATTCACAGTGGTTATCATAAATTTCTTGTATAGGACTTGAATCTCGATAGAGATAACTTGCTTGCTGTATATCATTTTGTATTGCCGCAAAGCTTACTTGTAGGGTATGAAAAAATGGTTGAAAAATAAAGTTAGTAGTAGTGGGTTGACTGTCCATTTGTAGGTCCTCATTAAAGAGCTAACTATAAATTAATTATACGCAGCTTTTAGCTCTGGAAAAACCAGCGCGTCACAACCACGGCCATAATCGCGCCGGTAATGTCGGCGAGTAAACCCGCAGGCACCGCATAGCGGGTGCGGCGGATGCTAACTGCGCCGAAGTAAACGGCGATGACATAAAACGTGGTTTCAGTGCTGCCCATCATGGTGGCAGCCGCATGGCTTAAAAAAGAATTGCCACCATGGGCTTGAATAATTTCCGCCAGAATACCATTGGCACCGCTGCCGGAAAAAGGCCGCATGAAAGCCAGTGGCAATAATTCGGTCGGGAAACCGATTTTATTTAATACAGGCCCGAGTAACTCACCTAATATATCAAATCCACCGGCGGCGCGAAACATGCCCACCGCCACAATGATCGCCACTAAATACGGAATAATTTTAATCGCAATTTCAAAACCGCCTTTGGCGCCCACTACAAACGATTCATACACTTTTACTTTGCGGATATAACCCGCGAGCGGAATCCCAGCAACGAAGAGCAGGAAAAAATAATCAGAAAAATTGTCGATGAAGTTGTGCAAGAGATTCTCCTTTTAAACGCGTAGGTCGGTTTACGAGAGTTTCGCGTTAGCGAAACGAACAAGCCGACAAAAACGACCGCAGGTCGCTCCCGTGAAAGCGGGGTTTAGTTTTAAAATGTCGGCTTGCTTCATTCCGCTTCGCGGAATTTCGCGTAAACCGACCTACGGATGAGGCGTAAACCATTTAACTTTCGAAAACACTTTTGCCGAAATAATCCCCACCGCAGTCGAACACGCAGTGGCGATCAAAGTCGGCACAATAATACTGGTCGGATGCGGATCACCGCCACTGGCGAGCAGCGCAATGGCGGTGGCAGGAATAAGTTGCACGCTGGAGGTATTAATCGCCACAAACATACACATCGCATGCGTCGCAGTGCCTGGCAGCGGATTTAATTTCTCAAGCTCGGCCATCGCGCGCAAACCAAATGGCGTGGCGGCATTATTCAGCCCCAACATATTAGAAGCGATGTTTAAAGTCATGGCGCCAATGGCAGGATGATCTTTGGGAACTTCCGGAAACAGAAAATGTAAAATCGGGCTCAAGAGGCGCGAGAGTAATTTGACTAAACCGGCATCTTCGGCGATCTGCATCAAGCCCAACCAAAAGGCCATAATGCCAATTAAGCCAATCGCAAGCATCACCGCATTTTTTGCTGAATCCGTCACCGCTGCCACCACCAGCGGCAGCGTACCATGCACTGCGCCGATGATGACGGATAAAAGAATAAGAGCAAGCCAGATGATATTGAGCATAGGCTTTGAGTTTAATGTTATCGGATTAAAATAGTCAAGTTAAAAGATACTTGAGATGTGGCTACAAGAGAGCTATACTGTCAGGGATAGAGGGGGGTTAAATTATGTTAAGAAATGTTGCCATTAAGGCTAAAGACACTATCGTAAGAGCGCGAGTTAATACTCGGGTAAAGCAAAATGCAGAGGATACCTTAAGCAAATTAGGTTTAACGATGTCTGATGCGATTAATCTTTTATTAAATCAAATTAACCTTAGCAAAGGGTTGCCATTTGAAGTTAAGATCCCCAATAAAAAAACCCAGAAAACCTTGCGTGAAAGTGCAGCCGGGAAAAATGTTAAAAAATTTAGTTCAACGGATGCTTTGTTTAAAGATCTGGGTATTTAGTTATGTTGGAAGTTGAACGAACCAACCAATTTAAAAGAGATTGGAAGCTCTTACAAAAGCGAGGTAAAGACCCTGCAAAGCTTAGAGATATTATTTTAAAATTATCTGCTACTGAAATACTTGCCACTCGTTATCGTGATCATAATTTATCAGGAAATTATAAAGGCACTCGTGAATGTCATATTGAGCCAGATTGGTTGTTGATTTATAGCAAAACAGACACAATTTTACGTTTAGAAAGAACGGGCTCCCACGCTGATTTATTCAATTAATTATGCGATAATACTGCGCCTTAAAAAGTTGTGGGTTGTGGGTTGTCAGTTGTGAGATCTCACAACTCAAGCCTCACAACTCACAACTATAATCAGCGCCCGTAGCTCAGATGGATAGAGTGTTGGTTTCCGAAGCCAAAGGTCACAGGTTCGACTCCTGTCGGGCGCGCCAATTTTTTAAGTTGTGAGTTGTCAGAACGCTTCGCTTAGTTGTCAGTTGTCAGTTGTCAGTTGTCAGTTGTGAGAAAAAGCAAAAACAATTTTTTACTTTCAAAGTTCTCACAATGCTAACTACAAAGATCTCACAACTCATCCCTCACAACTCACAACTAATTTAACTCACAACTAAGAAAATGCCAAAAGACTACGCCAAACTCGCTAATAAAACTTCTCAAGCCAAAAAGCCGCGGCGCTTCAGTTGGCTGTGGCCAGTGATTGTCTTGATCGTCATTATTGCGGCCTTGGCCTTATGGAAGCATCATACGCACGTACATGAAAAACGTGCGCCGGTTGAAAACGCTAAACCAGCTGTGGTTCTCACGCAAGCCAGCAGCGCAGAGAGTGATAAACCGCATTTTGAGTTTTATACCATGCTGCCGAAAATGCAGGTGAGTAGTACCAGCGATAATGCCAATAGCAATGCTTTTCCCACCGCTCCGACCATTATTTCTGCGCAGCCGGCAGCGAGTAACATAGCTGCTTCACCAAGCAAATCACAGCCCACAGCGGGGGCTCCGGTAGAATCACCGACGCCCACTATCGTTAATAAACCATATATTTTACAACTGGGTATTTTTCGCGATAAACCTTCAGCCGAAGCGTATAAAAATAATTTAGGCGATATTGGTACTCCATTACATATTCAAACGGTTCGCACCGGTAACGGTGTGCGTTATCGTGTGCAAGCGGGGCCGTTTGAAAGTAAAGCCATGGCACAACATTGGCAAGCCAAATTAGCTAAATCGAAAGTATCAAGTATCGTTAAGAAACTTTAAGCTAGACAAATCCCCCTTTTCCAAAGGGGGAAATCAGAATAGCAATATTTATGCAGGGATCCCCCCTTTGTAAAAGGGGGGCAGGGGGGATTTAAAAATAATGGAAACCATATGAACGAAATCACCATCCGTGGCGCTCGGACGCACAATTTAAAAAATATCGATCTCACTTTACCGCGCGATAAATTGATCGTGATCACCGGTTTGTCCGGTTCCGGTAAATCCTCGCTCGCGTTTGACACCTTATACGCTGAAGGGCAACGTCGGTATGTGGAATCGCTGTCGGCTTACGCGCGACAATTTTTATCGATGATGGAAAAACCGGATGTCGATTCCATCGAAGGTTTGTCACCCGCCATTTCCATTCAACAAAAATCAACCTCTCATAATCCGCGCTCAACCGTTGGCACGATTACCGAAATTTATGATTACTTGCGTTTGTTATATGCCCGCGTTGGTGAGCCGCGTTGTCCAACACATGGTACGGTGCTAAGTTCGCAAGCGGTGACACAAATGGTGGATCGCGTGTTGGCTTATCCGGCCGACAGCAAATTAATGATTTTAGCGCCCGTGGTCAAAAATCGTAAAGGCGAATTTTTACAATTGCTCGACGAGTTACGCAGCCGCGGTTTCATCCGCGCCCGCATCGATGGCGAATTACACGAATTAGATAGCGCACCGAAATTAGATTTACGTAAAAATCACAGCATCGAAGTCGTTGTCGATCGCTTCAAAGTAAAAGACGATTTACGGCAACGCTTAGCCGAATCGTTTGAAACGGCCTTAGGTTTAGCCGAAGGCACAGCCACGCTCGCGTGGATGGATGACGCCGATAAACCCGATGAAACATTTTCTGAACACGCCGCTTGCCCGCATTGTGGGTACAGCATCAGCGAATTAGAGCCGCGCGTATTTTCGTTTAACAGCCCAGTGGGTGCGTGCGCCACCTGCGATGGCTTAGGCGTAAAACAATTTTTTGATCCCACTCGTATCATTCACAATGAAAAATTAAGTTTAGCCGAGGGCGCGATTCGCGGTTGGGACAAACGCAATTTATATTATTATCATTTGTTAGCCTCACTCGCCAAGCATTATGGTTTCGATATCGACAAACCTTTCAACAAGCTTGCCAAAAAATATCAAGATTTAATTTTATATGGCAGCGGCGATGATGAAATTAAATTTACCTATATCACCGATAAAGGCCGCAAATTTATTAAAACCCATGCCTTTGAAGGCGTGGTGCACAATATGGAACGGCGTTATCGTGAAACCGATTCGAATTTAGTGCGCGAAGAATTAGCCAAATATTTAACTCAAAAAGTGTGTCCGGATTGTAATGGTGCGCGCTTGAATGAAATGGCGCGGCATGTGTATGTCGGTGATAAAGCTTTGCCGCAGATCAGTACGCTACCGATTGAACAAGCGCATACTTTTTTCAAAACTTTAAAATTAGTCGGCAAACAAGCAGAAATCGCCGAAAAAATTTTGAAAGAAATTGTTGAACGCTTAGGCTTTTTAAATAATGTGGGTTTAAATTATTTAACCTTGTCACGCAGCGCCGAAACCTTGTCTGGTGGTGAAGCGCAACGCATTCGTCTCGCAAGTCAGATTGGCTCAGGATTAGTTGGCGTGATGTATATTCTCGATGAACCCTCGATTGGCTTACATCAACGTGATAATGCACGTTTATTAAAAACTTTATTTCACTTGCGAGAATTAGGTAATACCGTGATCGTTGTCGAACACGATGAAGATGCGATTCGTGCCGCTGACTTTATTGTTGACATTGGCCCCGGCGCGGGTATACACGGCGGTAAGATTGTCGCAGCCGGTGCATTAAGCGATATCGTGCAAGCGTCGGATTCAGTGACCGGTCAATATTTATCGGGTAAAAAACAAATTGCAATTCCTGCGCAACGCAAGCCAGTTGATCCATCGCGGCAATTAAAAATTTGTGGCGCGCGTGGACATAATTTAAAAAATGTTACGATTGAAATTCCCGTCGGTTTATTTACTTGCGTAACGGGTGTATCAGGCTCAGGTAAATCCACGCTGATTAATCAAACTTTATTCCCGATGGCGGCGCGCGAATTGAATCAAGCTGAAACTCTCACACCCGCCGCACACGATCGCATTGAGGGTTTGGAACACTTCGATAAAGTGGTCGACATCGATCAAAGCCCGATTGGTCGCACACCGCGTTCGAACCCTGCAACTTATACTGGCATTTTCACGGCAATTCGCGATATTTTTACGGCGACTCCTGAAGCGCGTTCGCGCGGCTATAAAGTCGGCCGTTTTAGTTTTAATGTCAAAGGTGGACGCTGTGAAGCGTGTCAGGGTGATGGCCTCATTAAAGTGGAAATGCACTTTTTAGCCGATATTTATGTCACTTGTGATGTTTGCCAAGGCAAACGCTATAATCGCGAAACTTTAGAAGTGAAATACAAACACAAAAATATTAATGAAGTGTTGAACATGACCATCGAAGAAGCGCATGTGTTTTTTGATGCGGTGCCGATGATCGCCCGCAAATTGCAAACGCTGATCGATGTGGGATTGTCTTACATTCAACTCGGCCAAGCCGCGACCACTTTATCGGGCGGTGAAGCGCAACGTGTGAAACTCGCACGCGAATTATCCAAACGCGACACCGGTCACACGCTGTATATTTTAGATGAACCGACGACCGGTTTACACTTTGAAGATATTGCGCAATTACTTGCAGTCTTGCATCGCTTGCGTGATCATGGCAATACCATTGTGGTGATTGAACATAATCTCGATGTGATCAAAACCGCCGATTGGCTCATCGATTTAGGCCCCGAAGGCGGCGATAAAGGCGGTACCATTTTAGCAACCGGAACACCGGAACAAGTGGCGCAATGTGAGCAGTCTTATACCGGGCAGTTTTTGAAACCGATACTTTTTGCACACGACAAATTTTAATACTCGGCTGTCATTCCCGCGCAGGCGGGAATCCAGCTTTTAAATGGCTTCAAAACCTTAGATTCCCATCGCTACGCGATGAGAATGACAATAAAATTCTTTTTATTATTTCCCATAATTCTTAAGATATTTTGAATTGGAGGCAAGATCTTTGGAAAAGCTTAGAGATAAGGTACGTATTATGGAGCGTCAAATAGCAAGAGTTGTTTGGCTGCAGGGATGTGTTCTATTACTTTTAAAACTTCATAATCTGTTTTCAACCCGGCAGATGTTTTCCATTGCGTTACTTTTATTTTACAACGCAGAATATCATTCTTTGCAAAAGAGATGACATTATGGTCAACTTTTTCTTTAAATTCGCTATCGGAAATAGTTACGCTAATGGTTGAGTTACCATCGTGTAAGCGCCATTTGTTATCTTCTTTGAAAGCCAATGAAACAATGGAATATGCGGCTTCTGTTTCTGAAACAACAATTTTCTCATCGGGTAATTCTGGTGTAATAAAAGAATTTAGTTCTTCCTTTGCAATTATTTCAACAATTTTATTTTTTTCTTTAATCTTGAAATATTCAATTCCTTCTTTTTCTAAAGGTCTTAAAATTTCTTCGGTAGCCTGCCTGACAGCAACATCTTGATAAAGTCTTAATAAATTGAGAGGGATGTCAATTTTTTCATTGGCAGTTTCTATTCTAATCATGCCATTACCCAGATCAGTTAATTTATCAGGATTTTTGCCTTTTAATTTTTTTATTAGGGCAAATAAACTAACCACTCCAGCTGTACCGGTTAGGATTAATTCTTTGAGATTAAGTGCGGAAATAACGAAGTCGCTAGTTAAAAAGTGTGAGAGTTGGTTACCTAAGGATTGATACAATTCAAATAAAATTTCAAACGAGCCCAGCTCATGAGCACGTACCTGCAATTTCACAGAAGTTTTTTCACCGTTTAAAATATGATTGGCTTCATCAAATAATTTTCCTAGGGCTAATAAAGAAGGGGCAAGATCGCGCACGTCCATAGAATGGTTTTGCAAAGCTTGGCCATCGTAGGAAATTTTGAATTCAATAGTTTGGGTCATTTCTGAATTATAACATTAATTATTAAATGAATACAAAGGATTTTTATTAATTTTCTGTTTCATCATCTTGCTGCTTCACATGCAGGAAGTTGAGTAACAAGGCCACAAATAAACTCATAAAAATATAGCCCAGAAACGTTTCCGCTGCGACCCACATCCGCAAAGCCACTGTCGGTGTAAAATCATTGCTGCCCAGCGTCGTCCAAGTGACAATGCTGAAATAAAAAGAATCGGCATAATTGTGCACGATGAGGCCATTATAAAGAATGCCGTGTTTTTGATAAATCAAGGCGAAGTTAGTAATCACATGGAAAATTAGCCAGGCGTAATAAATCATATAAACCAATTGCACAACCGCCGAGTGACGCTCGACAAACGATAAATACGCTAATAAAACCACGACCAGTAATAACACGGCCAAAGAGAGTTCTGGATTTTTAAAGATCGAAGATGCAATCGCAACGATAACAAAGAAAATGAATAAGCGCACGTAAGGGCGGTTGCGGCCGGTGGGGATTTTGCGTTTCATAGGAGATCCTGTAAACTATTTTGTAGGGGCCGCTCGTGAGCGGCCCGCGGGCGGGTCACGACCCGCCCCTACACTTTTTATTACCATGCAAAATAGCACCAATCCACAAATTTTTCCAGCCGGGCAAGCTAATTTTCAATTGGCAATCCCTAATGGCGAGCTAGAATTGTTGACTGTCGCAGTAGAAAACCCACGCGGCATTGCCGTCATTTGCCATCCGCATCCTTTGCAAGCGGGCACGATGAATAACAAAGTGGTGACGACTTTACACAAAGCGTTTCATGAAGCTAACATGCATACCGTGCGATTTAATTTTCGCGGTGTCGGAAAAAGCACGGGCGAATTTGCTGAAGGCATTGGCGAAGCAGAAGATTTAATTGCATTGTTGGATTGGGTTGCACAACTCAATCCTGATTTGCCCCTGTATTTAGCGGGCTTTTCCTTTGGTTCGTATGTCAGTTATCGGGTGGCAAGTTTATCGCCTTATAAAAATAAATTACAGCAATTAATCAGCATCGCGCCACCCTTAAAATATCCTGAATTTCCTAAACTTCCTTTACCTGCTTGCCCATGGTTAATTGTACAGGGCGAGCAAGATGAAATTGTTGAACCGCAAGTTTTGTATGATTGGTTGGAACAGCATGATAATCCCGCTACCTTAATTCGCTTCTCTGATACGGGACATTTTTTTCATGGCAAGTTGATTGAGTTGAGGGAAGTGGTTTTAAAAAATTTAATGTAGGGGCGGGTCGCGACCCGCCCGTTGTTTTTATGCGGGCCGCTCGCGAGCGGCCCCTACAATTACATAATCAACTGATAAAAACTTTTGTCGAGAGTAACCGCCCCCGACTGCTCACACACTTTTGCGGCGAGTTTACAAGCACGTTCAATAATGTCTGCGTCGCTCCAACCTAATAATTTACCGGCAATAGCGGTGGCGGTGAAAGTATCGCCAGCACCGATGGTATCGACTAAATTCAGTACTTTCGGTGCATGGGCGTCGAAGAGGCCTTTATCATTCACTACAAATGCACCATATTCACCGCGGGTGATAAACACGCTTTCGAGTTTATATTCACGTTGCAATTGGCTGGCGGCTTTATGTAAATCTTCTATAGCAGGATTTTTTAAATGACAGACGTGTGTCAATTCTTCATCCGTTAATTTCACCCAATCCGCCAAAGCTAAAAATTCCGCATTTTGTTGCGCATTCCACCACGGTGCGCGTAAATTTAAATCGACAAAACATTTGCCGTGCTGATTTTTTTTCAGCAGCGCCTGTAAAGCCGCCAGACTCACGGGATGGCGACTGGCTAAAGTCCCAAAATATAAAATTGAAATTTCGTCATCACCCAAGGCTTTTAATGCGGCATCAGCATCGATAAAGTCAAACGCTTTGCCCATCGGGATGCCATAGCTTGCTTGGCCATTGATGAGCGTGACTTCCGTCGTCGTCGTGGGGCGTTCATGATCAATTTGCATGCCGCGGGTTTCTAAATTCCAGGTGTGCATTTTGTCGAGCACGATTTTACCCAGTGCGTCGTCACCAATGCGACCAATCAATAAAGGCTCAAAGCCTAAGCCTTTTAAATGCCAGGCGACATTAAAATGCGCGCCACCCAGTACATCGCCGGTGGGCAGGCAATCAAACAAAACTTCACCAATAATCACAGGACGTTGCATAACTTTTCTCTTTAAATTGTCCGGGAGGCGCATTTTACGCGGGAATGAAAGTAAAGTACACCGGTAGCCCATCCGCTTAATTTTGTCATCCCCGCGTAGGCGGGGATCCAGAAAGTAGGTCGGCTTCCCGAGCTTCGCATCAAGCGAAGCGAGTAAGCCGACATTGGCTGTCGGCTTGTTCGTTTCACCTAGCGGTGAAACTCCGGAAGCCGACCTACTAATTGAATGTGACAAAATTAAACAGATATCAGAGCCTGCCCGGCAAAAATTAATTAAAAATCAATTTTTGCAAGCCTGAACTATGATAAAATCGCGCCCGATTTATAAGGAGCTCACCTTGCCTGATCAAGCAAAATTTTTACGCGTTATTGGTTTATTTGGTTTGACCATGATTGGCCTGGGGTCGATGATTGGCTCTGGCTGGTTATTTGGTTCCTTTTTTGCAGCGCAATTGGCAGGTCCGGCGGCGATTTTTGCTTGGATCATCGGTGGGGCCGCTGCGATGTTAGTCGCGCTCACCTTAAGCGAATTAGGCGCCGCTTTGCCCAAAGCTGGCGGCACCGTGCGGTATTTGGATTATTCACATGGCGGTTTGGCGAGCTGCATCGGTGCGTGGTCGAATTGGTTAGGTTTGATCAGCAGCGTCCCTTCCGAGGCTGAAGCATCGATCCAATACATGAGTTCCTGGAAGTGGGCCTGGGCGCAAAATTTATATGACATTCACACTCACAGCTTAACGCACACTGGTTTAATCGGCTCGAGCATTTTGTTATTGTTTTATTTCTTCGTGAATTATTGGAGCTTGCAATTTTTTGTGCGCTTTGTTTCCATGATTACGCTGTTTAAAATTATTGTTCCTATTCTTACTGCAGTAGCTTTGCTTTATACCGGCTTTCATCCCGATAATTTCACCAGCGCCGGCCATAGCTTTATGCCGTATGGCTGGACCAGTGTCGTGACCGCCGTGGTTACCTGCGGAATCGTGTTTTCGTTTAACGGCTTTCAAAGCCCGATCAATATGGCAGCGGAAGCGAAACGCCCTGGAATCAATATTCCACTGTCCGCTATTTTAGGCATTTTGCTGGCCTTGGTGATTTACATTTTGTTGCAGACCGCGTTTATCGGTGCGGTTCCGTCCGATATGTTAGCCAAAGCCGGTTGGCATGGCATAGAGTTTCATTCGCCGCTGGCAGAATTAGCGATTATTTTCCAACTCAATTTTATCGCGATGCTGTTGTATATCGATAGTTTTGTGTCGCCTTCCGGCACGGGCGTCATCTATATGGCGGGCACCGCGCGTATGTTGTATGGCATGCAACGCAATAAATATTTGCCGGATTTTATCGGCATGTTGCATCCTAAGTATCATTTACCGCGCAATGCCTTAATTGTGAATTTGATCGTTGCCTTTGTATTCATGTTTTGTTTCAGTGGTTGGGCGCATATTGTCGCCGTGGTGTCGGTGGCTAATATTATCGGTTATATTCCCTGGCCGATCGCTTTAGGCGGTTTGCGGCGTGTCGCGCCCGATTTACCGCGGATATTTAAATTAAAATGGGCGGATGGTATTTCTGCTTTAGTGTTTGTCATTATTTCTTTACTACTGTTTTGGGCGCGCTGGCCTTTAACGGGACAAATGTTTTTGCTATTACTGCTTGGATTTGTGATTTATTTTTATTATCAATATAAACAAGGTTGGCCGCAATTTCAGCAGCAGTTAAAAGCGGCTTGGTGGATCTTCGCGTATTTAATCGGTCTCACGTTAATTTCCTGGCTCGGCGCGGCGGAATTTGGTGGTCTGGGTTATCTTTCTCCACTGGCTTCGCATGTTGTCGTAATTGTGTTTGCGATCGTGATTTATTTCTGGGCGGTACGTAGCGCCTGGCGTACACCGGCGATTGATAAGGCGATAGCGTCTGTGGTAGGATAATATTACCGTTTACCTTTTGCTTTGATAATAATATAATCGTGATTGGGTAAGGTATATTAGCCTTACCGATTTATAATAAAAAACATATAAAAATAATATGTACGACTACCTACCTACTTTTATACAACGAGCTGTTGATGCCGTCTCGCCCCAACAGTCTGAATACAATTCAGCGGATCTAATTCATCCTTTTACCCAACAAGATTTAGATCGCTACCGAAATAGCGCTTCTCCTTTACATTGGATGATTATTCAGCAAGTAGCTACCCTACAAAATTTTAAAGGTGATATTAATTTAAATGCCCCATTCAATTTATATTCCCGGACCAGCGATTTACTTTTTAAAGTCGTTAGCTTTATCAATAGCACATCTCCATTTCCGACTGTCTATGGAAACGATCCCTGTGATAATATTAATAAAACAGATCTATTATTCTTACTGATTGCCAGGCAACCTGATTTATTGGAAGCGCTGCTCGAAGCAAAATTACGCATTAATCCGCATTATCCGTTTAAACTTAGTACGCGTAATATAAATCACATTTCTACTGCTTTACTGTTATCCTGCAGCCTTGAATTTGATCTATTGCGACTGCTTAGTCAATCAGCTGCTTGTTTAGAAGATGAAAAGCTTAAATGGGCCTATGAATGTGACAAGATTAATTACATGCACGATAAAAGCAATATTTTTTTATTTTTCCTAATCTACAATCAGTTCGATTTATACGATCGCTTTATTGAGGCTTTTGCCAGCTGTCCACTCCCGCTGCGTCAGAGCTTACCGGTTCATGTTCCCTTCGGAGCACGAAGACAAGAGATGAAAAGTAATGTGCTAGGCTTATTGTGGAGCAAGCAACAATATGCGAGATTAGCAAGATTATTGGATTTAATGAACTGGAATTTTGAACAGTTTCACAAAGCAGAGTTATACGTGAGTGGTGTAACCATAGTATTACCTGATGAGCTTGCAACAATAGCACAATGTTTAATTCATCCTGATTGTCAGCTGCGCCAGCGTGAAACCCGGTATGAGCAAATGATATTAACGGAACGACGTCATCATTTATATGGTGCGGTTAGCGAAGCGCTGAAGAGCGGAAATTATGATACCGTAAGCGATCTTATGGAGCGCGCTAAAAGAATTCAGGAACGAGAAACATCGCAACAAACGGCTATCAACCCAAGGTCTACAAGCCAAGCGCGAGTCATTAATTGGTGTTATCCACAACAGCTTGCAAGCATACCAGGCCATGAAGCTGGTGATACAGTATTACACATAGTGGCAAGAAGAGGTAATGTGACTCTCTTGCGTAAATTGTTACAGTGGCCGGGCGTTGTTGTAAGTATCAATAATCGGCGTGGCCAAACAGCTTTCGAGGCCACTCATGATGGAGTCTGTTTTTATGTACTCTTAAAGCATATAAACAATTCTAAGGATATTCCTGCCTACGAAAACTTGGCGAACAGAGCAACACAAATAAGAGCGAATTGGCCGGCACCCGCTGCTCCACCTGTACCGCTTATTCCCGCCGTTCCCGCTGCCCCACCTTCTGCGGCACGACTTCCGGTGCCAAACCAAATTATTGTTCCTCAACCACTCCCTCCTGAACCCCTTCAGGTTCAATTGGAAAAGGCTGTTTCATATGGTAACCAAGCCGCAGCTTGCAATTTGTTGCAACAAAACCCTGCTCTGCTGGTAACAGAAATTGCCTGGTTTGATCGTCTATACGAAAAAAAGTATTTTCAAATTTTAGATCTTGCTTTAGAAAGCTTAGCACGCACAAATAATAACGATGTTGCCTTAAATTATCGTGCTTTGTGTTTAATAAGTATTCGTAATAAGAGCCGGCTCTTAGAACCTTTTATAGCGGGGACACAGGCACATTGGCTTAACTCTGACTTTAGCTATCTGGAAAAAAACTCTCCGCTTGATCTCGCGTTGCAACACCAGTCATTCGAAACTGCAGACATTTTGTTAACGACTGTATTAAAGAGGAGAATCTTTGGAGAACAATTTTATGCGGACTGTTTTAAAAGAGTGCTTGATAATGAGCAATCTCAACCGCGTGGACAATGGCAGATTCTAGAAGAAAAACTGTTAGAGCCTATGGCGGAGCCACCCAACAATATAATTATTGCGGCAATCAAGTGTTTAGCCGCCACTGCCGCGCGCTGGGACAAAGTAAAGCAGATTATTGAGCAACGTAAAGCGAATGCAGAATTTATGAAAGATCTTAAAAGAGCAGCGGCCAGGGACAAAACTATTTTGTCTCCTGATTTAAAACATGCATATTTTCCCGCGCCGATTGTTACATCTTTTATGCCTTCTGCTGCTAAGCCAAATATCCAAACAGCTGTTCCTGCAGCGCCACCTGCTGCTGCTAAGCTAAATGTCCAAACAGCTGTTCCTGCAGCGCCACTTCCCATACCCTTGCCGGTTAGGCCACCTGCTGTAACTTCTACCACAAGAGTGCCTCCTCGTGCAGGACAAAAACCGAGCAAACCTGATACCCCAACAGTGCCTGCTCATACAGGACGAGATACTGGAAAGAGTTCTGCAGCAGCCTCCGGAACTCAAGAACAATCTTGGGCGCGAGTAGTGGCTCCTCTTCAAATGTCATCTGTGCCTATCACATCACCATTAGTAGAAATGCCGGTACCAACCGCGCCTGCGCCTGCGCCTGCATTTGTACCTGACCCCGACTCTCTTCCAATTGCAGCCGGACCAGTGGGGCCATCAAGACCAGAACGCTTGCGGTCACCCTCTTCATTACCCTCTCCATCACCACCTCCATCTGGTTCATCCAGCCCACGGCATTTATCCATTTCGGCGGCAGAAATACCGAAGGTGCCTACAAGACAGCCTGCAAGTTCGCCACAATCGGGGCTATTAGGTATAGCACCACCTACACGTTCAACGGTGCCTACCTTACCTTTGTTACAGCCTGCAAGTCCATCTCCTTCTCCAGGTATTATCAATTGGCCATGGTCTAAAATACCATCACCTAATGGTGGAATAGAAGAATTTCATGATAATAAAATGTCAAGCTATGAAGCGGTATTTATCTTATTAAAACAGTTACTGTATTTATTTCCATCTTCGCAGCCTTTGATTTATATTAGGGGTGGTTTTCCACGCGATGGAGTGCGTGATGTAATTCCTAAAGACGCTGATGGAGCAACGGTTATTCCGCCACAGAAAATCCAGCAGGAATTAAAAGATTTTCAAAATAAGGTCACAGATAAATATATTTTTGTAGTAGATGAAAAAATTAAAGGAATAGCCGGAGAAAGTTGGCAAAGTGTGGGAATTACTTGCTATGTACGAGGGACTGATCCGCTGCACTTTGTAATGCGTTTCGAAATCACCTATTATCCTCACCTAAACGCAGAACAATTATTAACTCATGTACCTATCGATTTAAGTTGTAACCAATTATTTTTGTGCCTGCTTTCTATGGCAGCAGATTATTTATCTTTAACATCTCCTCCCGGTACGAGTGTTAAAGAGATAATGCAGGCGATTCGGGGCCACAATAAATTAAGTTGTTTAAAACTTGATGACCCATTGGCTGTAATACGTTTGTTTATCAGACAATACAGTATAAACAAGCTACGAAAACGTATCGAGCCCGTTGCTTTGGAAGCACTAAAAGATAAAGCAGAGAAACGTATCGAGCCGGTTCCTCTGAGTAAAGTATGGGCACGTATTGAAGACCCGGCACTCGAGCAAGCAATTCAAAATCCAAATTTTAGTTTTGCAAGCAAAACCTCCAAACAAAGTTATCGCCAATTTTTTACAGCTTTGCTTAATGGAATACCACACGAAAATTTTCTTGCTCTATTTAAGGATATGGCGGATATGAAGTTATTGGAAAAATTTCTTCCTGGATTTGAGGCGGGAATTACCGCATCGTTTTCGTATTATGGTCGGTCAGTATCGGGCACTTTGCAGGAATACATAGAATTTTGTACCAACACTATTGTTTGGCTGTATAGGCAAAAAGACCAATTAACTAAAGCAGGCCAATTAACTCATGAGCACATAGGTGAATTATTTATAGCTCCGATTGTAGCAGCCGGCATAAATAAAAACTTTTATGCTGAACAATGGAAAGAAGTAACCGTTGCGCTCATCAGGGGGCGACAACAGGTTGACAGCGAGAGGTATATGTACCAAAGAGAGCTAAAATCTAATGCCAGCTTCCCATGGCTTGCTGACTATTACCTAAGCAATCGGCGAACGTGGCAACAAAATACAGCATTATTAGAAGACTCTCCCCTGGTTTATTTAACAAGCATTTCAAATACTTATTTTAAAGCCTATCAAAGATTTTGTGGTGGAGAAAAAACTTTATGGGAAAAACCATTTGCCCTGTGGAAATCTCAAGCCTTGCTACTGTGATTATTAGTCATCACCATACTGATTAACCAAAACAAACTTAATACCAAGGCAGCCCAAAACACATGCGCAAAATGTTCGCCCTGGAACAATTGGCCCGCCACCGTTCCCCCTACAAAATCCTCATAAAACATACGCCATAGCAATTCTGTAGCAAAGTAAGTAAGCGTTTGCAAAGCTTATTTGTTTATACTACACTGCACGAAGTATATAACATTACAATTAAAATAATATGTTTCCTGCTTACTATTTTATCTCTCATTTTTTCAGAGTTCACTTCGGTGTAGCTACTTACAGCGATGCTGATTTGGAAAAATGCTTTACGGCAGGAGAGCTAAGTCTCTATGGGCAAAATGTGTCACCTTTGCATCAGATGATTAGAGATAGGAGAGCAAGCTTAATCAATGTGTCATCTCCTACTCTGAATTTAAATGCATGTGTCAGGCTAAAATACACCTACTCCAATTCTGTCGTGTTGACAACTCCACACCGGGTTAAGAGAGATAAACATTACTGTAGATGGTATGGCCTCAGTTTATTTTATTTACTGGCGGAATATCAAACCGATTTATTAGAGCAAGTCGTCGAGTTGAAGATACGTCGCACGGGCTGTCCCTTCTTTGATTTAAATGTACACCCCACCTTTGAAGCGCCTGTCGGGTTGCGGCTTGCCTGGCGGAAGCAATTTGATTTGTTGCGTATTTTTAGCAAGTTGCCAGGTATTTTAGATAGCCTTCATTTCACTACCGTAGTTTTTAAAGGAAGTGCGGAAACATATTTGCATAATGCCGATATTTTTTTGCCCTGTTTAATTCACAACCAGTTCGATTTATATGACATTTTTATAGTGGTCTTTTCTAAAATGCCGTTTGCTGACCGTAAGACTCTGCAAATTGATGTGGTTCCCGCAGCGCTGGATGTAAAAGACAAATCGAATATAGCGGGGGTATTATGGCAGAAAGAACAATTTGCAAGATTAAAAAAACTTTTAGATTTGGTGGGATGGAGTGCTAAAAATTTAATAGGGGCAGAGTTATGGGCGATGGGTACAAAGGTATCTTTTCCCAAAGGCAGAAATGAAATAGAACAACTATTAAAGGGGCCTGATAAACCATTGCCGCGTTTTCCGGTTCCCTTTCAGCAAGCAATCTTAACTGATAAACGCCATCAATTACATCAAGCAATTATTAATACTGATTTAATTGCAGTACACAATTTCACAGACCATGTTAAGCGTTGTGATGCACAAGTAGAAAGAGAGGGGAAAAAATCAGTTTGGGGTCAGGTTATTAATTGGTGTAATCCTGCGCAAGAGGGAAATACAGCACTCCATTTAGCTGCTCAGCGTGGCAATCCAGCCATTCTAGGAGATTTGTTAACCTGGCCTGGAGTTGATCTTGATGTTACTAATCGGCGTAATCAGGCAGTACGTAACGTAGCAAATAATCAAGTATGTTTTAATTTATTAAAACAATATGACAGTATTAAGGAAACATTGAAACATAGAGCCCTGCTTATGGAAGAGATAAGCGAGAGATTCCATGAACCAAACAGCATTCAATCACTTCCCATAGCTCCTCCAATGGCTGGGTCAGGTAGTGCGCTTGCTTTGCCTGTCTTGCCGACAGCGAATATATCCGCTGGGCTTGCTGCACCTTTATTACCATCCGCACAAGCATCATTTTTTTCTGTGCCTGTTCCGCCAATGTTATCGCCGGTATCACTTCTCAACGCTCAATTTGAAACAGCTTTGCAACTGAATGACTCAGAAACATTAAAAGAATTAATAATGAAACAAGGATTTTTGGTAACGCAACTCAATTGGCTTGAACAATTACGCCAAAAAAATGTCGCCATTTTAGATTTGGCTTTAGAAAAATTGGCAGCAGCAAATTTTAAGCGTAAACCACGCTGGATAGAGTTTAATTATCATCTGTTGTGTTTAGCCAGTATACGTAATAAGAGTTCCCTGTTAGAGTCATTTATCGTCAGGGCCTGTTGGCCCAACCCAGATAGGTATGATTTTCGCAATCTCGATGAGGGCTCGCCACTTTATTTAGCGTTACAACATAAGTCATTGCAAAGTGCAAAAATTTTGTTAACGACTGTATTGCAACAGGGGATTTTTGGAGAACAATTTTATGCAGCTTGTTTTCAATTAATATTCATTAATGAACAATCCCAGGTGCGTGAACAATGGGATCTTTTAGAAGCAGAACTTTTACAACCAGCGCGATCAGCTACTGCCTTATCGGGCGTGATTATTTTCGCAATTAAATGTTTGGCAAATACTGCAGTACGATGGTCATTGGTAAAGGAGATTATTGAGCAACACAAAAATAATCCAGAGTTCATGGAACGGCTTAAACAAGTAGTATTCACAAAAACAATTCGGTGGCCTGCAGAAATAAAGGAAATTTTTTCTCCGTCAGCTGTTGCAGAATTGCCTGTCAGCAAATCTGTCGCATCGCCATCTGTTGCGCCGCCATCTGTCAATAGCCCTACCGTTGCTCTTGCGTCACCATCTGTTGTGCCGCCACTTGCTTTGCCTGCCGTAGTTTCTGCTACAAGACAGCGCGTTAAAAAAACTGCTCGATCTCCACCTACTGCACCAGCACCAGCCACTCCAAAGCAAAGTATTTTAAAATCGGGGTTAACTTATGCAGCGGCAGTTGTTCCTGTCAAACAAGAATCACCAATACCACAAGCGCCTGTTGTACCTCCATTGCCAACTGCACCTGCAGCGATGCAAATGCCTGCACCAACTTTGCCTCTACCTGCACTTGTAGATAGCGTCGGCACTCTTCCCGTTGCAGCGGGGCCAGTGGGACCCTCACAGCCAGAACAATTGCGATCGGCATCACCATCATCCAGTTCATCCACGCCTCGTCGCTTATCCACCTCTTCGGGAGACATACCTTTAGCAGCACCTACACTTATTCAGCCGGCAACTCCTGTTAGAACTGCGTCACCGACACGAATAAGACCTGCACTCTCTGTACCAGTAGAACCTACTTTGTTATACCCTCCTTATGCAGTTATCCAAATAATGCATCTACTCACGTTTGGAGCTTTTTTTGTCCCGGGAACTTTACCATTACTTCCACAACATACCATTCTTTTAAAAGGAGGCTGTCTTCGCGATTTAATTTTAAATCAAAAATTACTTACCTTTAGTAAAACTTTACAAGTTACTCCTCACGATTGGGACGCAATTAGCAATTGGGATGCAAATGTTTTATGGAATCTTTTAAACTACTTCGGTATCCATGCAACCATTCTCTCTTACCTGGACAATCCCATCGTTATTTTTTACTATCAAAGATTACGCTTTGAAATTATGTGCTGCACAGGAAAAACTGAAGCAGAACTTATAGAAAGTGAAAGTGACACGGATTTTAATATTAATTCTTTATTAGGAAAACTTGTCAGAGATCAATTCAATTGGCCAGTACTGAGTTTAATAGTCCGTGATGATGTTGATATGGAAAAGTGCATCGA
>Ga0206831_1056_pt1 | contig 35395 bp, 38 predicted proteins | sample Alteio_BWOrgCont_73_FD_152876 | JGI IMG/M metagenome (GOLD analysis project Ga0206831, IMG submission 152876) | Enriched cells from forest soil in Barre Woods Harvard Forest LTER site, Petersham, Massachusetts, United States -... | ecosystem: Environmental > Terrestrial > Soil > Temperate forest >...
CCGATATCGCTTGGGTTGATGCCTGCAGCCTTCACTTGAACGAGTGTTTCGCCTGTGCCGGGCTCCGGAATCGCGACTTCTTCGATTCTTAAGACCGACGGCGGCCCAAACTCAGTAAAACGCAACGATCTCATAACGTTTTGTCCTCATGTACCACGTTTCGTGATCAGTCCCTCAGGCCGGTTGCAGTGCCAATGCTTGCTGAATTTCACGCTCGTCGTTCTCATTGATCTCAACGTTGGCGGCGCCGGCGATGCCGTTCACCTGTTGCGCGCTGCGCACTCCGACGATCGCGCCAGTGACAGCGGGATTCCGCAGGGTCCATGCGATGGCCACCTCGCCAGACGTCGCGTTTTGGCGCTGCCCGATGGCGCGTAATATTTCTACCAGCCGCAGATTCCGTGAGAGCAGCTCAAATCCAGCCCGGCGAAACAATTCTAATAGTTGGCGCAGCGGGCGCAGTGGGACAAGCAGCCACTCAGATTGCGAATTGGAAGAAGGCGCGTGTTATTGGTGCGGACATGAGATCCGATCCGATTCCCGGCACTGAGTCGGTAATCAATACCAAGACCGAAGATCTTAGTAAAAGGGTGTTAGAGCTGACGGCGGGAAAGGGAGTGGATGCCGTCTTTGACACGGTGGGCGGCACAATGTTCGAGCCGGCTTTGCGATCCCTCCGGCATGGGGGCCGACAGGTTGCTATATCGAGTGCGGGAGATCCGCGTGTGAGCTTCAACCTCGTCGACTTCTATCACAATTGCTCCCGTCTCTTTGGAGTAGACACTTATGGATTGACGTCGCGGCAGATAGCGGACATCGAAGGCGAACTCCGCGCCGGTTTTGAATCAGGCGATCTAAGACCGCCGCTGATCGAGATTGTTCCATTTGATAAAGCCGTAGACGCTTATACCCGGGTAGCTGCCAGACAGACGAAAACGAAGCAGGTGCTCAGTTTCGCCTAGGAGGTTTAATCACGAACTTGGCCACAATTCGCACTGCGGGCGCTCGACGAGCCTGACTGTGATCAAACCAGGGACACCGGTTCAAATATGCGGCTTAATGGTGATGGCTCTCTTCATAGCGCTCTCGCCATTGGCAACGAAAGCACAGACGCCCGATCCTCAGCCGCCAGGTCCGGCGCCAGACCCCGAGCGTCCGGCATTGAATCCGTTTCCAGCCGAGCAAAATTGGAGTTTTCTCGCGGATCCTTCCAAGCGCACGGACTTCTTCGACCCGGCGAAGTACATTCCGCTCGGCGGCAACCCGTACCTGTACCTCTCGCTGGGACTTGAATGCCGGATCGAATACGAGTATGACGACAACTGGATGTTCGGCGCCGGCCCCCAGGACCATCATGGTTACGTCATGAACCGGGTGATGCCCCATTTTGATTTCCACGCGGGCGATTACTTCCGCCTCTTTTCCGAGTTCGAGTTTGACTACGAGGATTGGAGGAACGGCGGTCCACGGCCCTACATCGACGAAGACCGCGGTGATATTCATCAGGCGTTCGTTGAGATGGGTCCTCACGCCAGCCGTCCGCACGGCATGAGTCTGCGGGTGGGGCGTCAGGAAATCGTGCTTGGATCGGGCCGTTTATTCGATAACAACGAAGGTCCCAACGTCAAGCTGAGTTTCGACGGCGTTCGCGCAATCGCCGAAAGCGCGCACGTGAGGCTGGATCTATTCGCGGTGAAACCAGTGGGAAATATTCTTGGGTGGTTCGACGATGTACCGAATCATGCGCAAAGCGCGTGGGGAAGCTATCTGACTGTTCCGACGCCGATCGTGAGCCGCGGGCAGGCCGACCTCTATTACTTCGGACTGGACACCAAGCCGGCCACCTACAACAGAGGCACGGCCGACGAGCTTCGCCACACGGTCGGAACCAGAGTATTTAGGCCAATGGGGAAGGGCTTGGACTACAACTGGGAAGCCAACTACCAATGGGGAAGTTTCGGCAGTGATTCGATTCGCGCCTGGAGCGTGTCAACGGAAACTGGATTTACATTTGATCGCCTGCGCCTTCACCCTCGACCATTGTTGCGCGCGGACGTCTACAGCGGCGACGGCAATCCGGCGAATCAGGCTCTCGGAACCTTCAACCCCCTGTTCCCTCGCGGCGCATACTTTACTCCCAAGGTGATACCTTTCCTGGGACCTCAGAACCTCATCGACTTGCATCCGGTAGTTCAATTCCAATTGAAGACGAACGTCACGGGCGCTTTTGCCTGGGATTGGTACTGGAGGCAATCAACCGAAGACGGGATATATGCGTTTGGGAGTGGAGTCCTGATCGATCCAGCGGGCGCCAGCCATGCCCGTTATCTCGGCAATCAAGGAGATCTCGAGATTCGCTGGGCGCCGGTCGAACACACTATCATTGCATTCAACTTCGCCGGCTTCGAGCCAGGGACGCTTTTTAACACGCTGGTCTACAAAGCCGCGCCCATCGCCGCGAATCTCGGTTTCACGTTTCGCTTCTAGGTCGACGTTCGATAAGGCATTCTGTATTTATGAAACTGACTCGAAGTCTTGGCATAACCGCACTGGCTTTCTCGGCTCTCGCGCAGGCTCAGGTCAAGAACAACGAGGCGGGTACGTTAGCTGTGATGCGCACTGCGCCGATCATCCAAGTGTTGCCTGAAGTTGACCAGTTGAACGAATTAGTTCGTAACCAGTCCGATCCCTCGAAGATCACACCGCTTCGCCAGGTAATCACTGAAAAGGTACTTGCCGCTTCGTTAGAAGTGGACGCTACCATTGCGCAGATCGACAACGAAATCGCCCAATCCAATGAGGTTCGCGGCTATCTCTCCGACAAACGGGACCGGGCCGTCAACCGTGCCAATCTTCTGAGTATCGTTTCGGGTGGAGCTTTGGGGGCAACCAGTGCCGGGCTCCAGTTACCTTCAGGAGAGAACAAAGCCTCGTCTATCGTCGGCATCGCCGGCGGTGTGGTCGCCTCCAGTTTGGCGATCTCCGGCATTCGGGCGCAGAAAGGCGGAACCAGGCTATTCGACTTCAGCTCCAATATGTTGGCAGAGTTGTTCGATCGATCCTCACTCGACGATAGCCGTTACGACCCAATTGTCTGGAGCTTTCTAAACGACGTCGCACCAACTGACGAAGACGGCCTCACCAGGAAGGAGCGCCTCATTCAGACCTGGATAACCCTGAAACGAACAGACCCGCCTTCCACTGCAGCCGGTAGGAGCAAGATTGACAGGGTGACCAGCCAACCTTCCGATAAACTGCCTCGAACCATCGACGATTTGGAGGATCGTTCGGCAAAGCTGGAAGACGTGCGAGCGAAAATCTCATTTCTTAAGCGCGATCTTGCGGCCCTGCTCCTATCTTTGCCCAACCCTTAAACCGATCGACGAGCTTGTCTGACGTTGCCAACATTTCGGCAGTCGTGTCGGCTCAAGAACCGTCCTGTCGACCAGGCAACACCCATACCCGCAAACGCAGCTAGTGACGCTACGCGAAGTCACTGAGGTCAATAGACTTGCTGCGAATTTCCGTCCTTGGCTGAACTGGCGTAGAAGTTGCTCTTGAGTCGAGAAGTGTCGATCGGGGCTGTATCCGGTCCGATTCTAAGGCGGAAATGATATGTGGATAGTCAAGGTCGCGATCGAACGTCCTTATACCTTCATCGTCCTTGCCTTGCTGATTCTCATTCTCAGTCCGATAGCCATTCTAAACACCCCCACTGACATCTTCCCTAATATCAACATTCCGATTGTGGCGGTCTCCTGGACTTATACGGGCATGAATCCCGAAGAGTTAGAGGGGCGTCTTACAACAGTTTATGAAAAGATCCTGACCGCGCTGGTCGACAATATCGAACACATCGAATCAACCACTGTAAACGGAACGGTGGTGGTTAAAATCTTCCTACAGCCGACCGCAAGTGTCGATCGTGCTAACGCGCAGGTCACGGCTGCTTCGCAGACCATTTTGCGCCAGTTGCCGCCGGGCACGTTGCCGCCGTTGATCGTTAACTACACCGCCTCCAGCGTGCCGATTCTCCAACTGGCCCTTTCCGGTCCGGGACTCAGCGAATCGGACCTGAATGACCTTGCACTGAACTTCCTGCGGGTACAACTGGTGACGGTTCCAGGCGCGGTGGTGCCATATCCTTACGGCGGAAAGCAGCGCGAAGTAATGGTCAACCTGGATTCGGGGCTCCTCCAATCCAAGGGACTATCGCCGCAAGACGTCGTGACCGCGGTCGCCGCGCAAAATGTCATAGCGCCTTCTGGAACCGCCAAGATCGATCAATTCGAGTACGACATCGCCACCAACTCCGCGCCAAGAACCGTAGAGGAAATGAACACCCTACCGGTCAAAGTTGTAGGCAACTCCACAATCTACCTGCAAGACGTCTCGCACGTAAGCGACGGCTTCATCCCCCAGACCAACATCGTTCGCCAGGATGGCCGGCGAGGCGTGTTGGAGACCGTCATCAAGGCGGGCGACTCGTCCACGCTCAGCGTGGTTCAAGGCATTCGCGACCTGCTTCCCCGCGTCGAACAGACGCTGCCTTCGCAACTCAAGATTCAGCTGTTATCCGATCAATCCGTCTTCGTTCGCGCCGCCGTCAGCGGTGTAGTGAGGGAAGCCGGCATCGCCGCCGTCCTGACGGCAATCATGATCCTGGTCTTCCTGGGAAGCTGGCGCAGCACAGTGATCATCGGCGTCTCCATACCGCTGGCCATTTTGAGTTCGGTGATTGTCCTGAGCCTTCTGCACGAAACCATCAACCTGATGACGCTGGGCGGCCTGGCTCTTGCCGTTGGCATTCTGGTGGACGACGCCACCGTGACTATCGAAAACATCTCCCGTCACCTGGAGGAGGGCCAGCCACTGCACCAGGGAATTCTCGAAGGCGCTGCGCAAATCGCGGTACCCGCGCTAGTTTCCACGCTTTCCATCTGCATCGTGTTTCTTCCCATGTTTGCTTTGGGAGGTGTGGCGCACTATCTGTTTGAGCCGCTCGCCGAAGCCGTTATCTTCGCTATGCTCGCGTCGTACCTCCTGTCGCGAACGTTGGTTCCTACCCTTGCGACATTTCTGCTTAAGTCTCGAGAAGAAAATGCCGCTCCCACACGCAATCCCTTTACGCGGGCGCAGAAGGCATTCGACCGCGGGTTTGAGGCTTTTCGCCATGCCTACCAGCGGTTGTTGACGACTCTAGTGGGGAAACGATTGTTCTTTGTTCCGGTTTTCTTGCTGGTATGCTTTTCGGCGGCGGCACTGGTGCCATGGCTTGGTCAGGACTTCTTCCCGAACACCGATAGCGGTCAATTCATTTTGCACGTTCGGGCTAAGACCGGAACGCGGATCGAAGACACCGCGATGCTGTGCGATCTGATAGAGCGCTCGATTCGCCGCCAGATTCCGAAAGAGGTGGTGAGCATTACCGACAATATCGGCCTGCCATACAGCCAGCTCAATTATATGTACAACACATCCGGAACCATAGGTGCGTCTGATGCCGACGTACTGGTTTCGCTCAACGAGAAACACCACCCTACGCCCGATTACGTCCGCAATTTGCGAAAAACATTACCGCGTGAGTTCCCCGGCACTACTTTCTACTTCTTGCCCGCGGACATGACCACTCAAGTCCTAAACTTTGGACTCCCGGCTCCCGTGGATGTCCAGATCGAAGGCCAGGACCTGCAAGACAATCGCAACGTGGCAGACACCGTACTGAGCCAGCTTCGGCACGTCCCGGGTCTGACGGATTTGCGCATTCAGCAGGAGTTCGACTACCCCAGATTTAACGTCGCTGTGGATCGAACCAAGGCGGCCCAGGGCGGGTATACGGACAGCAATATTACAAGCAGCCTCCTGACCGCATTGAGCGGAAGCTTTCAGGTCGCGCCGACCTTTTTCCTGAACTGGCAGAACGGTGTGCAATACGAGATGATCTCCCAGAATCAGCAATACCGCATCCAGTCCTTGCAAGACGTCGGCAACATACCCATCACTTCGCCGACGATGATTCGTCCGGAAATTCTCTCCCAGGTGGCATCCATCAATCGCGGGAGTGAGATGGAAGTTCTGTCTCACTACAACATCCGCAGAGTAGTGGACATTTACGGGTCCGTTCAGGATCGCGATCTCGGTGCAGTGGGCCGGGAGGTTACTCGCATCGTCAATCAGAACCAGAAGCTCCTGCCTCGGGGTAGTTTCTTTCGCATTCGCGGGCAGTTGGACACTATGCGCAAGTCTTACGAAGGCTTGCTGGCAGGACTCGGGTTTGCGATCGTCATGGTTTACTTCCTGATCGTCGTCAATTTCCAGTCCTGGCTTGATCCCTTCATCATCATCACCGCATTACCGGCCGCGTTAGCAGGCATTATTGTTTTTCTGTTCCTTACCCACACCACACTCAGCGTTCCCGCGCTCATGGGCGCAATTATGTGTATGGGCGTGGCTACCGCCAACAGTATTCTCGTGGTGGCATTTGCCACGGAGCGCCTCTCAGGCCTCGGGGACCCGGTACAGGCCGCCATCGAAGCCGGCTTCACCCGTTTTCGGCCAGTTCTGATGACCGCTCTCGCCATGATCATCGGCATGATCCCGATGGCTCTCGGTTTGGGTGATGGAGGCGAGGAGAATGCCCCTCTGGGCCGCGCGGTTATCGGCGGGTTACTTTGCGCCACGGTGGCCACGCTCGTCTTTGTTCCCACGGTGTTTGCATTGCTGCATGGAAAAAGCGGGAATCCGCGAACCCCGGCAACGGAGAATCCCAGTGCCAGAAATTAAACCCGAGCGAAAAAGCGCCAGCCGATTGGCTCTCTTGCTGGGTCTAGCTGCGGCTGTCGCGCTGGGAGTCTTCATCTACTTCGGTATCCACGGCCGCGTAGAAGCAGCATCCACCCTCCAACATGAGACGGAACAGGCCGCCGTCGAGGACGTTATCGTAGTATCTCCGAAAACAAGCGGGCCCATCGATGAAGTGGTTCTACCCGGAGGCACCCAGCCTTACGTCAACTCTCCTATATATGCACGAACGAACGGATACCTGGTGAAGTGGTTTTTCGACATAGGCGCGAAAGTAAAGCAAGGCGATCTATTAGCCATAATTGACACACCTGAGGTGGACAAACAACTGTTGCAGGCGCGGGCAGACCTGGAGACCGCCAAATCGAACCTGGCATTGTCAAAGACCACGGCCGACAGATGGCAAGGCTTGGTAAAGACGCGTTCTGTTTCCCAGCAGTCCACCGATCAGGCTGTCGACAACCTGAGTGCGACGCAAGCATCGGTTGATTCGTACGCCGCTAACGTCCACCGGCTGGAAGATCTGGTGTCCTTCGAGAAAGTCTATGCGCCGTTTGATGGAGTGATTACAGTCCGCAACACCGACACCGGATGGCTAATCAACGCCGGAGCCGGCTCGCCCAGCGCGGAACTGTTTCAACTTTCGCAGATCAGCACTCTTCGCATCTTTGTCGCGGTTCCGGAGGTCTACTCTCGGGCGGCACGCGTCGGCTCCACGGCGAGTCTGACGCTGGATGAATTTCCGAACGAAACCTTCCACGGTAAAGTTACCCGGACCTCCCAATCCATCGACCTGGCATCGCGAACCTTGAATACAGAAATAGACGTGGATAACCCCACTGGCCGGTTGCTTCCTGGGGCCTACGTTCACGTTCATCTTAAATTGCCGAGTCAAACTCGCTCCGTGATCATCCCCGCGAACACTCTGCTTTTTCGTTCCGAAGGTCTTCGCGTTGGAGTAGTTCGCAATGGCCACGCGCAGTTGGTTCCCATTACGATCGGCGTGGACTATGGCGCGACCGTACAGGTAGTTTCCGGTCTGACAACGGCGGACCAAGTCATTGTTAGCCCGTCGGATTCTCTAATAAGTGGGACGCCGGTTCGGATCACCAAAACTACGGCGGGCACAGCGCCCACGCCGGACAAAAAGCAATGAGGCCTCTTCGCCTATGTCCGCCCGTTGCCCTGTTGGGGATCGTCATGCTGCTCCTCGGGGGTTGCATGGTTGGCCCCAAATACCAGAAGCCGTCGGTTCCCATGACGCCCGCGTTTAAGGAGCCGCCACCCGATTCGTTCAAAGAGTCCGATGACTGGAAGAAGTCGCATCCCGACTCAGCTGCGTTGCGTGGCAATTGGTGGGAGATCTTCGGCGACCCTAGGTTGAATGGTCTCGAAGAGCAGGTCACGGTCTCCAACCAGGATCTGAAAATGGCAGAAGCGCGCTTCCGTCAGGCCCGCACCATGGTTCGCTATAACCGGGCGGCGGAATTCCCGACCATTAGTGTGGGCCCGAATATTGAATCCTTGCGGTATTCGCCCAATCAGCCCTACTTTCCTTCCAACGTAGGTACCAGCGCCAGAGGCGAGTTCACACTGCCATTCGACCTTTCCTACGAGGTTGACCTCTGGGGCCGGATACGCAGGACTGTAACCGCTGCCGGCGAGGAGGCGCAAGCGACAGCCGCCGATCTTGAGACCGCCCGTCTCAGTCTGCATGCTGAACTTTCGGTGGACTATTTCGAACTGCGCAGCGCAGACGCCCAGCAACAATTGCTCAACGCGACGGTGGATCAGTACGCAGATAATGTGAAACTCACCACGGCCCTGCTGGAGGGCGGCGCCTCCCCGGAATCCGATCTCATTCAGGCGAAAACCCAATTGGATACCGCTCGTGTGCAGGACACCGACATCGGCGTGATGCGGGCCCAATACGAACACGCGATTGCGATTTTGATTGGCAAACCACCGGCGGAGTTTTCTCTTGTGGCCGAGCCGTTAAACCTGCAGCCGCCTGTCATCCCGGTCGGTGTCCCCTCTCAACTGCTGGAGCGGCGTCCCGACATCGCAGCCAACGAGCGCCGTGTTGGTGAGGCGAATGAAGGCATCGGTATCGCGCGCGCGGCATATTTTCCGAACCTGGTCTTAAGTGCCACGGGTGGTCTGGAAGGCAACTCGATCGCAAATTGGTTCGCATGGCCCAGCCGATTTTGGGCGGTCGGTCCCGCTATGTTAGAAACCATCTTCGACGGCGGCCGGCGCCGGGCCACATCGGAAGGAGCGCTGGCCAACTACGACGCTACCGTCGCCAACTATCGCCAAACTACCCTGGTCGCATTTCAGGAAGTGGAAGACAATCTCGCCGCGCTGCGGATACTGGAGCGCGAAGCTGGGCAGCAAAAGGAGGCGGTGGCCGAGGCCCAGCGGGGAGTTGAGATCTTCACGAATCGATACGTGCTCGGTGCCGACCCTTACCTCCAGGTTGTCAGTGCTGAGACCATTGCGCTCGCGAACGAACGAAACGATGTCGATATTTTGCGGCGCCGCATGGATGCCAGCGTACTCCTGATCAAGGCGCTCGGCGGCGGATGGGACGTTAATAAGCTGCCCCAGATCAGCTCCATGCGCTGACGAACTGGTAGGCGTTGTAGCACCCTGTCGGACCCAAGAAAGATTCTCAGCAATTGTGCCTCGTACTAACAAGGAGAAGAAATTATGGCAACTGCAACGATGACAACCCAGCCTCCTTTGCCTCCGTTCACGCGTGATAGCGCGATTCAAAAGGTGCGTCTCGCCGAAGATGGGTGGAATACTCGCGACCCCGGAAAAGTAGCTCTAGCCTACGCGATTGATTCACGGTGGAGGAACCGCTCAGAGTTTATCAACGGGCGAAGCGATATCATCGCTTTCCTCTCTCGCAAATGGGCCCGGGAGCGGGACTACAGGCTCATCAAGGAACTGTGGGCGTTCACTGGAAATCGTATCGCAGTACGCTTTGCTTATGAGTGGCACGACGACTCGGGTCACTGGTATCGCTCCTGTGGCAACGAGAACTGGGAGTTCAACAATGACGGGCTCATGGCCGCGCGGTTTGCCTCAATCAACGACCTTCCCATTTTGGAGTCAGATCGCAAATATCACTGGGCGCTCGGTCGCCGTCCCGATGACCACCCCGGATTGAGCGATCTGGGCCTCTAGAGGTCGCCTTTGCAGAGAACCAGAACGTATGTCAGACAAGAAAATAGCAATCATCACAGGAGCATCGGGTGGTATAGGTGCGGGTTTGGTCGCGGGCTTCCTGAAGGCGGGTTATAACGTCGTTGCAGCGTCTCGCAACGACAATCAAGCGTTGACTGCCTCCGCCGGGCTGATTCTCGTCGACGGCGATATCGGGAAGCAGGAAACCGCTGCCAAAATTGTCGAAGCCGCGATGGAGCACTTCGGGACTATCGATGTACTGGTCAATAATGCCGGAATCTACCGTACCAAGCCGTTCATCGACTTTACCACCGACGACTTCAATGCCCTGTTCTCCACCAACCTGCTGGGATTCCTCTACATTACTCAGCTCACTATGAAGCAGATGCTGAAACAGAAATCGGGGAACGTAGTCACCATCACGGCGGCGCTTGCGGATCAGCCAGTCGCCGGCATCAATGCCTCGGTTTCGATGATTACGAAAGGCGGCCTGAATACCGCGACCCGGAGTCTTGCCATCGAGTACGCAAAAGAAGGTATCCGCTTCAACGCCGTAGCCCCCGGCGAGGTAGATACACCATTGCACAAGGATGCTCCCAAGCAGTCTTTCACGACCAGGCAGCCAATGACAACGATCACGGAGGTCAAAGATATTGTCGACGCAGTTCTCTACCTGGCAAGTGCCGGTCAAGTGACTGGAGAGGTACTTCACGTGGATGGTGGCGCCCACGCTGGCTGACCCAATCGCGTCGTCGCCTGCGTTCGCGAAGCCGCGCCAGACATTCATTCATCACAATGCGCGTGATCCACGTCTTAAACGTGGCGCCCCCACGAAGATGCGTAATGCTGGCCTAACAATTCGGTCCCGGCCGCTTTGTTTCCACGCTTGCAAGCAGCGATCAGTTCTGGCTCCGTTTCCCCTGCATGGCTCTAAAGAGAAATCTGGTGGACACTTTTGTTTGATGTTCCCAAGGCACACGCCCCTGACACGAACCCAAGAAGTCCCTCTGCGCCAGCCATCAACTGACTCCTCCGTCGAACTGTCCAGTGCCTAAAAGCATTCAGCCTGCCAGATGTAATCCGGTGCTATATGTCTGGAATAAACGTACTTAGGCGTTCACTCCACCAGAGTGCCGGGTCGACACTGTCAGCCAGTCGGCACGATACCGATAAACTGGCATTGGACTCGGACTAGCTTGGCGCAACACCTATACGCGTATTATGCGACCGTTCGGTCTCGTGGTGAATCGAACCTACCGGGGTGCTCGCCGATGATATGACTCGACAGGTTAAGAAGTTAAAGTCTTAAGTGAAAGGATGGAAAGCCATGAGACTGATGATCTGCTTTTTCGGTGTACTGCTCGCTTCCTGCTCGGCTGACGATACCGAGCCTGTGCAGGCAAGAATCGCCCGTGCCATGTCGGCGGGTCCATCGGAGATCGCCAAGTCAGCACGCATTGTCGATACCGATTCGCAAGGTAAAACAATCGTGCTACGCGAGGGAAATAACGGCTTCACTTGTATGCCAGGGAATCCGAAGATCATCGGCGATCCGGCCATGTGTTCGGATGCTGCGTCCATGCAATGGGCGGCGGATTTCAAGGCTCACAAACCGAAGCCGACGAACACGGTTCCCGGCATCACCTATATGCTGGCCGGCGCCACGCAGCGCAGCGATTCCGATCCCTACGATAAGACTAGCCCGCCGATCACGGTTCCGCCGCATTGGATGATCATGTGGCCTTTCGATCCCAAGGCTACCGGGCTGCCGGTGACGCATCGTAGTACCGGCGCCTACATCATGTGGGCGGGTTCGCCTTATGCTCATCTGCACATCATGGGTCGGCCGCAAGGTACGGCTACGACAAGAGAGCAATGAAGATCGCGGTAGAGACGCTATCTTTAAATGTTTTAGAAAGCGGCTCGGGAGAACCGGCGCTCCTGTTCCAGCATTATTGGGGTGGTTCCGCGCGCACTTGGAACCGCGTTATCGAACAGCTTTGCTCAACGTTTCGCTGCATCGCCTACGATCAACGCGGCTGGGGTGAGTCCGATGCTCCCGCGGACGGTTACGCGATTTCGGACTTGGCTGGGGACGCGGCGGCCCTAGTCCGGGCCCTCGGACTGAAGCGCTACGTGTTAGTGGGACATTCGAAGGGAGGCAAAGTCGCGCAATTCTTGGCGGCCCAACGGCCAATAGGATTGCATTCGTTGAAGATAGCCTTCGGGGATCAGCTGCCGCGAAGCCGGCGTGGCCAATTCGGCCGCTTATGAGGACATCTCTGAACGGGTCAAGGATATTAACGTTCCCACTCTGATCCTGGCGGGCGATCAGGACCGGCAGGACCCGCTCCATCAGCAACAAACCGAGGTCCTCCCGCGAATTCCCGGAGCGCGGCTGGAGGTGTGTGACAGCGGACACCTCTCACCCATCGATCAGCCTGGACGACTGGCCGATGCGATTAGAGCCTTTCTATACCATTGGCAGTTATCACCACGGGAGCGCTCCGAGTTTTGCGTGCGAGAACGTACCGTTAGGGCCGTCCGGGCCGATCAGCGCGAGGCGCACCGCCTCGAGGGCGCCTTCCTCGACAGTTTCGGTACCCGCATAGTTGTTGAGGTTCGTCTGGGTGAAGCCGGGGGCGGCGGCGTTGACCTTGATCCCGGTTGACTCCAACTCGATCGCCATGGCCAGCGTCATGGCGTTGAGCGCTGTCTTGGACGCAGAGTAGGTGGGGCCGAAGATCGACCGGTGGGTGTTGGCCGGGTCCGAGTTCATCGTAAGCGAGCCAGCGCCGCTCGACACATTGACGATGCGGGCGTTCGGCGATTCGCGCAGCAGCGGCAGCATCGCCTGGTAAACGGCGAGGACGCCGAACACGTTGGTCTCCCACACCGCGCGCACTTCATCGAGGGACACAATGCTCGGACGGGTCAATTTGACGAAATCCGCGATGGACGTGCCCGGCAGGTTACCTGTATGCGAGATGGCCGCGTTTTGGACCAGCACGTCGAGGCGACCGAACTCCTTGCGGATGCGCTCCGCCGCGGCGGCGATCGAAGCCTGATCCGTTACGTCGAGCTGGAGCGCGCGTGCGTCCGGCCCAACCTCGGTGGCCGCAGCCTCGCCGCGCTCGAGATTGCGCGACCCGACCAGAACAGTGAAGCCGTGCGTCACGAGATCCTTTGCGATCTGAAGACCGATTCCTTGATTAGCCCCAGTGATCAGGGCGACAGGTTTGTCATGCATAGCAATATCCTTTTCTCGCGCCTACGCGCGCAATTCTAGGCCGATCCCCCGGCCATTTTGCGAAGACGATCATTCGCGAAATACTGAGCCTGCCCTTCTTCGATGGCCTGCAAAACGAGCCCGGCGACGAATTCGGGCGTATCGCCCTCGGCGTAATTGGCCGACGGTCCGCCTCCGGCCGGATTTCCCATCCTGTTCTTGCCAAAGTTCGTCGCCGTGATGAACGGGTAGATTTCACTGACGACGATGCGGTCCTTTTCCAGCTCGGCGCGTGCCGTGAGACTGAATCCAAGCAGCGCACGCTTCGAAGACGAATACACGCCGTATTGCGGAACTGTCATGAACGCAGTGCCTGAATTGATGTTCACGATGCTCCCGCCGCCTTGCGCTCGCATCAGCGGAATCACCGCCTGCATCGCGACAATAGGTCCCAACACGTTGAGGTGGAAAATTTCGTCAAAAAGCGCGGGATCGATCTCCTCTATGGAGGCCGCATAGCTGCGCCCCGCATTGTTTGCCAGGCCATCGACTCGGCCAAAATGCTGGTGCACGGTGCGTACGGCTTCCCGTACTCGATCAAACTGCGTCATGTCTACGGTGACAGGCAAGCTGCCCGGAAGCTTTCGCGCCAATTCCTGCAGCGCATCGCTACTTCGAGCGAGCAGTGCGACCTTCGCACCGCGATCGGACAGCGCGATTGCCGTCGCCAGACCGATCCCCGACGAAGCGCCCGTGACAATGAAAACGCGATCTTTGATTTGCACCGTGCAATCCTCCTCTGCTTAGACGCGTCGCGCTGCAGACGCCCCCACTGTTTCAGTATCGAAATACCGCATGTGTTCGAGATCGTCGATCATCCCGGGCTCTGCTGTCGGCCGCCATCCCAGCCTTCGCTGCGTCAGCGCGCTGGAAGCGGGAGCGTCCATCCCAGCGAAGAACGCGAGCCAGCCGAAATGGGCTGGAGCCTCTTCCGGGGACAAGGAAACGACCGGTATCTTCAGGCCCCGGCCAATGGCTTCCGCGATCTCGCGAACTAGTACGCCTTCTTCGGCGATCGCATGATAGCGCGCTCCCGCAGAGCCTTTCTCCAGCGCCAGCCGGTAGAGGGGTGCGGTATCCAGCCGGTGCACTGCGGGCCAGCGGTTGAGTCCGTCACCGACGTAAGCCGAGACACCCTTCTCGCGAGCAACAGCGATCAGGTAGGTGACCAGGCCTTGCTTCTCCCGGTCATGGACCTGCGGCAGACGCACCACCGACACGCGCACGCCGCGCGCACCCTGCGCAAAGGCCGACTGTTCGGAAACGCGAGGCATCGCGGGGTGGAATGGGGCCTCAATGTCTTCGGTCGCGACGCGGCCTGGCGCCAGTGCCCCTGTCCCGGAAGTGACAATCAGCGGGCGGTTAGAGCCCGCAAGCACATCGCCGAGCGACTCAATGGCGCGCCCGTCAATTTCGCAATTCTCTTTGAATTTCGAGAAGTCGTGGATAAAAGCAGTGTGAATGACGCCATCCGACCCGGCCGCTCCCTTGCGGAGGCTTTCGAGGTCATTCAGATCGCCGTGATGCACCTGAGCGCCCGCGGCCAAAAGCGACTTGGCGCCGGCCTCCGAGCGCGTCAGACCCAACACTTCATGGCCCGCGTTAATGAGCTCCGGAACGATGGCGGAACCGATAAAGCCGGTAGCTCCGGTCACAAAGATACGCATATTCTTTTCTCCTTTTGAATTGACGATCCGTCCCTAACCTTGCTACAAACGGAGGTAGGCTCCGTATAGTTCCTAGATTAGCGGAGGCTGCCTCCGGTTGCAAGAATTTTCTTGATGGCTACGAAAGCTCCTGAATCTACAGACAGAAAGCCGCGCGCGGATGCACAGAGGAACCGCGAACGCATTCTGGAAGTGGCGAAGCAGGAGTTTATCCAGTCAGGCGCGAACGCGAGTCTGGAGGAAATCGCCAAGAAGGCACGAGTGGGACCAGGAACTTTGTATCGCCATTTCCCTACACGCGAAGAACTTCTAATGGCGGTTTTTCGGACTGGACTGGAGAAGTTGGCTGCAGAAGGGCAGCGGCTCGCTAGAGACTTGCCTCCAATTGAAGCCTTGCGAGCCTGGTTGTTGTTGTTCGTTGATGCGGTCGCAACGAAGAAAATTATCGCCCCGGTGCTGAATACGCTCGTCGGCGACCCCAAAGAAGTGTTCAAGGCGTCCTACGCCCAGATGCATGAAGCGCTACGCGCACTGGTGAAACGCGCGATCAAGAGCGGCGACATACGCAAGGACCTTGACCCGATGGATCTCCTGCGCGCTCTGGTTGGTGTCGCCAATGTCGCGACCAGCCCTGACTGGCAGCAAAGCGCGCGGAGGCTGGTGGATATTCTTATCATTGGTTCGCGACCACTTAAGTAAGGCGAGCGCTGGTCTCGAGTAGCGGAAGGACGAGTTGCATGAGAGAGGCTACGACGTCTTTGCCGGGCTGCCGGTTTGAGCTATAGAACCATTCTTTCGTAGCGCCATATATCGCCCCACTCACTGCGGACGCGACTATTTCGCGGGGGACGTTGAGCTCGCCTGCATGCGTGCGCAGGCACTCAGCCACGACCCGCCGAATTGCGCGAGTGATGGCACCGTCCATTAGCGGACTAAACAAACCTTGTCGGACGCAGGTGGCTTGATCGCTGTGAATCTGCTGAAGGTAGTCGATTACCGCGAGAATGAGGGCCTCGAGCCCGGCCGAGCAAGTCCCATCGAAACGGACGCTCCGCTCCTCAAGCAGCTTGTGGAAACCGCCAGCGATCGTGGCATCGAACAGCGCGAATTTGTCCGTGTAGTGATCGTAAAAAGTGGCGCGGTTTACCGTGGCCGCCTCGGTGATGTCTTGTACGCCGATCTCATCCAGCGGCCTTACCTTGAGAAGCTCGCGCAACGCACTTTGCAGGAGCTGTCGCGTGCGCTTCATGCGAGGGTCGCGGACATCGCAATCGGAGATTGGCACAAAACTCCCTTGCTTTCAATGATATCAAAGACTTGAATCCTTTGCGCGACATATGTCGTCTAAGTAAACGACCAGTGATGGTTAAACATCAGTCGCCGTTTAAGGAGAAAACGATGTCCACTCTTTTGCAAATCGACTCGAGTCCGTCTACGAGTTCGCTAACCCGTGAATTGACCCGCGAGTTTGTCGAGACTTGGAAAGGCGCGCACCCCGATGGCAAGGTTATTTATCGTGACCTGGCAGCGAAGCCGCCTCAGCCGATCGATGCTCTCTGGATAGGCGCAGCGTATACTCCGCCAAGCAGTCGCACCGGGGAGCACACGGAAACACTTGCGCTGTCAGAGCAGTTGATCGGCGAGTTGGAGCGCGCGGACGAGTACGTGATCGGGGTCGCGATGCACAACTTCAGCATTCCGGCTGTGCTCAAGCTTTGGATAGACCAGGTCGTTCGGAGTGGCCGGACGTTTTCCTACGGTGCGCAGGGGCCAAAAGGATTGTTGCAGGGCAAGAAAGCGACAGTCGTTGTAGCGAGCGGCGGTGTCTACGAATCGGGCACGCCCGCGGGCGCAATGAATTACATCGATCCATATTTGCAGGCGATACTCGGGTTCATCGGCGTGAATGACCTGAAGTTCATTACGGCTGGCGGTTCGGCCCAGGTAATGGCCGGCGCTGTTGATCGCCAGACTTTCCTCAAGGCGAGTTTGGAGCACGTTCGTGCGGCTGCCGTTTGATTCCAGAACAGGCACATCATGCTGGCCCACGATCATCTCGCTATCGGTGATCGTTTTATAGACGAGCCACACCGTCCTGCCGGGTTCGAAATTGTGACCCTGCTCTTCGACGGCGCCATCTTCGATCGCGGTGAGTAGTCTTAACGTGCCGGAATGGTTTGGCGCGAAGACACAAGCGCCGCCTTCTTCGTCCTCTTCAATCGTGCCAAAACATCTTTCATCGTAAATTGACTGGCCGATTCCAGATCCTTCAGTTCTTTCCAATCGATGGGCAGGGCAACGGGCGCGCCAGGACGTGCACGAACGGCGTAGCCGGCAATCGCCGTCGCGGTGTAATCGTTGCGGAAATAATCGATGAAGATCTTGCCTGTACGTTTGGCTTTGCTCATCGTCGCGATATAGGCATCAGGCGCCGCGGCTACCATCTCATCCGCTACGGCTGCGGCAAAACGTTTTACTTTCGACCAGGGATCCGTCGCGGCTAACGGAACCGTGACGTGGAGTCCCTTTCCTCCAGTGCATTTGAGCGAAGATTCGAGGCCCTTCTTTTCAAGGCGCTGTCGAAGGTCCTGCGCGCCGAGTTTCAGCGCTTCAAATGGAACGTCGGGAGCCGGATCAAGGTCAAAGATCATGCGATCCGGGCAATCGATCGAGTCGATGGAGGCACCCCAGGGATGAAGTTCGACGGCGCCCATTTGTACGACTTCCATCAATCCTTCTTCGTCCTCAATATAGAGATATTCATACGTCTTGCCCTTGTTCTTAAACTCAAATGGGCGAACATCCGCGCCCAAGCCTTTCCCCGGATTCCTTTGAAAAAAGCACTGCTTGTCGAGCCCGGACGGACAACGTAGCAGGCTTAGGGGATGCCGTACGATCTGCGGCAATATCCATGGTGCGACCGCTGCATAATACTCGGCAAGTGCGCCCTTGGTTATCTGACCAGTGTCGGAGATGACGCGGTCGGGATGAGTAATCGTGATTCCATGCAGGACGAGTTGTTCCGCCTTCTTGCCTTTTATTGGCGTCGCTTTCCCCACTGTTGCCACAGGTGTCTCCTTCTTTACTTGAGAGGCATTCTTGTCTTCGCGCAAACCTTGGAAGGAAGGATGGCGAATGCGGCCGTCTTCGGTCCATTCGGTAAACGCGACTTCGCACAGCACCACCGGCTTCACCCAATGGACCGCTCGCCATTCGCCAGCGCCAAGTCCCACCGTTTCCGCGCGGCCCAACACGGGCGTAGCGCTCGAAATCCTCGCCAGGCGATCGGCCAGTTCTTTGGCGCTCTTCATCGTGAACCCCGTGCCGACCTTCCCGGCATACTGAAGCGCGCCATTCTTCCGGTAGCCGAGATAGAGTGCGCCCAACGCGCGCTGGCCGCTTCGGGGATCGCTGTATCCGACGATGATGAATTCCTGCCGAAGCGAACATTTGATTTTGAGCCAGCTCTTGCCCCGGCCAGTGATGTACGGAGCGTTGGCCTCCTTGGAAATGATGCCTTCGAGTCCAGCTTCACAGGCCTTCGCAAACATTTCGTCGCCTTGGCCGATGACGTGACTACTGTATCGCAGAGTTTTTGACTTTCCGAGAAGCGCTTCGAGCTTCTCCTTACGCTCCAGTAGAGGCAGTGGCGTCAAATCTTTCCCATTGAGACAAAGGAGATCGAAGACATATGCGACGATGCTCTTGCGATCGCCGCCTTCTCCCAGTGCATTTTGCAAAGACTGGAAATTGCTTTTTCCGTGGCCGTCGAGAACCACCGCTTCCATGTCCAACACCGCATTATCGGCGGCTAATCCTGCGAGGGCCACCGCGAGTGAAGGAAAACTTCCGGTCCAGTCCTTCCCGTTACGCGTGATCAGCCTGGCGGTTTGACCCGACCGAAATCCGAGCAGCCGGTATCCGTCGAATTTGATCTCGTGAACCCAGTTCGCACCCTCCGGCACTGCGTCGACGAGCGTTGCAAGCTGGACGTCAGGATATCGGGCGATCAGCTCGGCAATGGTATGCGCGGAGGAACGAATCTCCTCGGGCTGCGCGGGCCGTTTCATCGGTATACGGGGAGCAATTTGGGTGCCAGAAGGCTAATTTGCTGCGATCTGGGCGATCGACGGCGATCCTTGGGCAGCCGATAGCGTAAATCGAAAGACTGCCCCGCAGCCGGATCCTTCCGATTCAACCCAAATGCGTCCTCCATGGCGTGAGGTGATCGTTCGGCATAAAGCCAATCCCAAACCCGTACCCGGCGTATCGCTGCCATGCAGCCGCTTCAACGGCTCAAACACGTAATCTTGACGTTCAACAGGAATGCCTTGGCCGTTATCTTTCACCGCAAACTGCCACAACTCTCCGGACTGCTCCACTGAAATCTCGACCAATGGGGCTGCGCCGGGGCGGCGGTACTGCAGCGAATTACCAATAAGATTCTGAAATAGTTGCTCTAGAAGGACGGGGTCCGCTTCAACCGCCGGCAACGGCTTGCAAACGATTCGTGCGCCAGTCTCAGTGATCAAGGCTGCTAGCGACACTTTGACAGACTCGATGATCTGGTCAACCGACACGCGCTTGCGATCTAAATGCCCCTGGCCGGCTTGCGCGTACCGCAGCAGCGATTCAATGAGACGCTCCATTCCCACCGAAGCCTGCTCAATCAGCGCCAACAGGTGAGACGTGTCCTCCTCGGAACCGCCATCTCGCCGCACCAGGATTTGCGTCAACGCGCGCACGCTGCGGACGGGAGCTTGTAGATCATGCGAAACGGCATACGAGAATTGCGAGAGTTCGCGGTTAGAGCGCTCAAGCTCCTGCAGCAACGACTCGCGGTCCTGCTGAGCGCGCTTTAGTTCGCTGATGTCCTGGAAGATACTGACCGCTCCTGTAACAGCGCCTGAAGAGTTCCGCAGCGGCGTGATGTTTGCCAGCACATTGATTCGAGAAGAATCAGGGCGCTCAAGGATGAACTCGCGGTTAGTGATCGGGGCGCCGGTCGCAAGCACCACCTTTACCGGCGCCTCCTCGGAACGGAGAAGAACTCCGTCAGTGTTGTAAATTCGGCGTGAATCCAAAAACGACCAAGGCGGGCAGTCCAGTTCCGGCGAGCGGCCCCAAAGTTCACTGGCCTGGCGGTTGAAATAAGTGATGATGCCGTCGTTATCGCAAGCATAGACCGCGGCTGGCATCACCGAAACCAGTTCGCGCAGGTTTTCCTCACTCTCGTGAAGGTAATGCTTCGCGTACTGATGATCGACGCTCAGCTCTTGATAGGCGTGGGTTATGCTCTTGTGCTGCTGTCGTAGCTTTCGCAGAGATGCCAGTTCCGCCGCCACTTGCTGGCTCAACGCGTCCTTCTGCGTCTCGGGGTCTTTGAGAATACATTCGGCGAGCACTTCATGAGCAGCCAAGAGATCTTTGACGTCTTCTTCGAGGTCGAGCTCGGGATGAAGCCTGGTCCAGTAATGCGCTGTGCGCACGAATGCCAGCAAGAGGTTCAATTGTTCTAAGTTGATTGGCCCAAGCACGCGCCTCAGAGCCTCGTGCGCGGCGCGTGCGTCCAGGGTCTGGAGAAAGACGTGCGTCGCGCAGGCGAATATCGCCTGTTCCCCATCGCTGTCAGTCGCAGGAAACGACGAGAGCGGGCTTTCTAGCTGGTCGCAGATCGTGAAAAGCGGGAGCAGGTCCTCGCCGTGCGCAAGGGGACGGCGGAGCAAGGGCAGAATGAATTCCAGTGTCTGCGGCAGACAAGAGGAATCACCCGCTGGATAGCCCAAGCCGGTCAGGAAGCCGACGTGCCGGGCGATGCAGTACCGGATCTCGCAGAACCGGGACAGGTACACGAAAAGACGTTCCTTGAACAGCGACGGCAACGCGTTGTCCAGGTATGCGAACTGGGCAAACCCCCAGAGGTTTTCGGCGATCTTAGGATCGGTCGCCGCAAGCCGGAAGAAATTCGGCAATACGCCGAAGCGCTTCGTGACCTCGTTTTCGAGTGGCGTGTTCATCCCGCGATCCAATACCGTCCTCCCGTCGTGGGTGCTACTAAGCCTACCATCTATATTGGAGGCACTATTCAACGCTGCCGCCAAGCCGCTGAATTCAAAGATGCTATGGATGTTCCTAGATGGTGGTATTCGTTGTCCTGCTTGTTTCTCTTGCCGTTCTCCGCCTGACAGGGTTCCTCGGCGTCGCGGCTCTCGATAACTGGAACCTGCCGCTTCGCGTCGCGCTGTGCCTGATGTTCATGGTCGCGGCTTCGGCGCACTGGGGACGCGGGCGGGCCGACCTGATCCGCATGGTGCCGACCGTGCTTCCCGCTCCGGGCATTCTTGTCACAATAACGGGGCTTTTCGAAATCGCGGGAGCCGTAGGGCTGCTGTTACCGCAAACCGCACGCGCCGCTGCGATCTGTCTCGCAGTTCTTCTCATCGCCCTCTTCCCTGCAAACGTACGCGCGGCCCGGCATGGTTTCACGATCCTCGGGCGCCCGGCCATGGGCGTTGCGGTACGGGGCGCGATGCAGGCCGCGTTCATTGCCGCGCTCGTGGCAGCTGCCATGTCATGAACCATCGCCCATACCAGCACTACGATGTCCAGATCTCCTACGTCGGGCACGCGTCGACATGGGATAGCTGTGAAATCGAAGGCGATCTGGAGAAGTCGAACGCCTGCGCCATCTATCGCCGGACTGGCAGGATTATCGCCGTGGCGACAATCGGTCGAGACCGCCTGAGCTTGCAAGTGGAAGCCGCCATGGAAGCCGGCCAAACGGTCGAACTCGAGTCACTTCTTCGCGCGGCCCGCTGAACGGGATAGAACGGGACAACCACTAGCGCTGTCAGACCAAGACCGTTCCACCATCGACCACCAAGATCTGTCCGGTGCTGAATTCTTCCTGCATCAAGAACAGATAGGCTTGCGCTATATCACGGGCTTCGCCTACCCGGCCAACTGGAAGATTGTTGCCCACGCTCTCAAATAGGCGTTCCCGTTCGGGTTCCGCCATGTTTTGCCAGAGGTTTGTCCGAACCACTCCAGGAGACACGGCATTTACGCGTATCGGCGCCAATTCCAGGGCAAGGGCGCGCGTCAAGGCCTCGATTGTTCCGCAGACACTCGCCGCAATCACCCATCCTTTCTGTGGCCGTTGCCCGGCAATTCCAGTGGTGAGCACGATAGAGCCTCCCTTTCGAATACTCTTGCTTCCGTATTTAACAGCGGCCAGCGCTGCCCAATAGCGCAGCTCAAAGGCTCGTCTGGCCTGCTTCAGATCCGTGGTGGCGAGGTCGCGCACATGCAGATTGTCACCGGCAGTGAATACCAAGTGATCGAACGCACCCAGCTTCGCAAAGAGAGTTTCTACAGCAGGCTCGTCCGAGAGATCTATAGCATGCCCCTGCGCGTTCTCGCCCAGTGATTCAACGGCCTTCTGAACTCTCTCCGCGTTGCTAGAAACGATTACGACCTTGGCTCCCTGGGATTTCGCCTGCTCAGCGACCGCCAAACCGATTCCTGAAGAACCGCCCAAGATGACCACCCTCTTGTTCTCGAACCCATTTCCTTGCTGCACAGAATTCTCCTTTGCGTTCTCTGCCTACACAGTCAAAGATGCCACGACTCTCGTATGTGGAGCATGCATAATGATCATGATGGCCATGCGTTTAGAGAAACTGCGAAAAGTCGACTTGAACCTTCTGATCACCTTCGCTGCAATTGCGGAGGAGAAGAGCGTCACCGCGGCGGCGTCACGGCTTTTGCTAAGTCAGCCGGCCGTTAGCCGGGCGCTCCAGCGAGCGCGCACCCTATTTCAGGATCACCTTCTGATCCGGTCGCCAACGGGCCTCGAACTCACGCTGCGAGGCAGTAAGATCCTCGATGAGCTTGAGGGCCTGCTGCCGAAGATGGAACGTCTCGTCGCGCCCGCGGCGTTCGATCGGCCGTTAGCCGGGCGCTCCAGCGAGCGCGCACCCTATTTCAGGATCACCTTCTGATCCGGTCGCCAACGGGCCTCGAACTCACGCTGCGAGGCAGTAAGATCCTCGATGAGCTTGAGGGCCTGCTGCCGAAGATGGAACGTCTCGTCGCGCCCGCGGCGTTCGATCCGGTACTAGAGAGAAGCCGCTTTCGGATTTCAGGCCCCGACAACGTCTGCACGGTTGTGCTGCCGCGTTTATGCCGCGAATATGCCGACGGGCGCTATCAGGTGATTTTGAATTCCACCCGTGGCAGAGCGGCATCGCGGAACTGGTGGAACACGGACAGCTGGATCTTGTTCTCCACATTGATGACGGACTCCTGCCGTCGCACTTTCAGTCGGAAAGACTCTATCGCGAGGATTGGATTTGCGCCGTTGCCCATGATAGCGGCCTTGGCGAATCGCTATCGCTTAAGCAATACCTGTCGGCGTACCACATCGTTGTCGGAACTTACGCCGGCGCGCAGACCATCCCGGACAAGCAATTGGCCGCGGTTGGCGCCAAACGCAACTCCTGTATTCGCGTCCCGTACTTCGGCGTCGCCCTGCAATGCCTCCCGGGTACAGAACTCGTGCTGACTTTAACCAGTGGCATGACATCGGTGGTCAAGCGGGATCGCAGGTTACGTCTCGTAAAGGCGCCACAGGAGTTTTACTTCTTAATGGCCTGGCATCCACGACAAAACACCGATCCTCGTCACGTCTGGCTTCGCCAGGCGATCCGAGCAACAACGGCGGGCCTCAATGGTTAGGATGAGGCGTTCACCCGACTTGCGAGTCGCGCGAGAAACTGACGAAGTGTTACAGCCTCGATCAAATCAATAAAGCAGCGCAAGACAATGAAAAAGGAGGCACAACCAAGCCCATCCTTCGCCTAATGTGAATGACCTAAGGTTTTTAGAGCGAAGGATCTGAAGTTGTCTACGACTGGCGTTCGAAATCGTTTACTGATAGCAATACCAATTTCAACCCTCGGAATCCGGTCCAAAATCTCACAAGCGACTACCGAAGCGACATAATGTCTGACGACCGATGCCGGCATAATGGTAATACCCATGCCTGAAGCGACGAGTGAAATCAGCGTTGGTATCTCTCCTGCGCTCTGGGTAACATTGGGAACAATCCCGGTATCGCGAAGTATCCCCAAGATCAAATCGTGGAATCCAGGGGCATAGATACGCTCATACATCACGAAGTCCTGACCCGCCACTTCGCGCAGGCGCACCCTTTTCCTTTTTGCCAGTTTATGGGACGACGGTACGACGAGTACGAAGGGTTCGCGATGCACGGTGACAACATCGAGGGCCGACTGCTCACCGATGGGCAGACGAAGAAATCCAATGTCGAGCGACCCCGCCTCCAGCATCTGTACCTGCTGGGCCGTGAGAATATTGCGCAAAGAGAACTCTACTTCGGGATTTGATTCTCTAAACTGACGAACGAGATTAGGCACAATCTCACTTCCCGCAGTTGAGACGAAGCCAATCCGCAATAGTCCCAGTTTCCCACTGGCAGCCAGCCTCGCCCTGCGAATCGCTTGCTCCAATTGTGACAGCGCCGCAGCGGCATCATCACGAAAAGCTAAGCCAGCCGCGGTGAGCGTTGTTTTGCGCCGGTTTCGCTCAAAGAGTCGCACGCCGACCTCCTTTTCCAGAGCTCGTATCTGAAGGCTTAGGGCAGGTTGGCTCAGATGAATCAAGTCCGCAGTACGCCCGAAATGCAGAGTCTCGGCGATAGAGAGAAACGATCGAAGTTGACGAAGCTCCATACCTCTATCTTATTTGCCAATCTCATCACAGACCACAAAACAAACAATGTCCCCAATCAAACCCAGGGGTATCTAAACGGGTGTGGCAGATGAATGGTTCGATGCCACCGAACGAAAGGACTAGGAACATGAAATCCAATTTCCTGCAGAAACAAACATCACGCCGCGAAATGTTGCTAACTTCGGCTACCCTGGCCGGCAGCGCCTTTCTGCTCCGCGCCTCCCCGGCGGGCGACGCGCGACAGACTCCTTCGGCGGCCGACCTGCTCGCGAGTATGCGCGCCAAGTTCAACGCCGCTCCCCTTGAAACACAAAGGCTTGCCAAAGACGTCACGATGCTCTCCGGCCCCGGGGGAAGCGTCGTAGTCCTCAATGGGCCCGACGGCAAATTCGTCGTGGACAGTTTCGTTGCGCCGGCCTGGCCCAGGCTCAAGAAGGCTCTCGATGGCCTAGGCAACGTGCCAGTGAAATGTCTCATCGACACCCACTGGCACTTCGACCATACCGACAACAACGCGCATCTTCACACTGTCGGAGCTATGGTCCTTGCGCACGAAAACACTAAAAAGCGCATGTCCGAGCCGCACGATCTGCCGGTCTTATATAGAGGATCAGACGGCGCACTCGCCGGCTTGCATTTCGACCCCTCGCCCGTGGAAGCCCTGCCGCAGCAGACCTTCGCCGACAGCTACAAGCTGCAAGCCAATGGGGAAACCCTCGCACTGCAACACGTTGCGGCCGCGCACACGGATACCGACATATACGTTCATTTCGAAAAGGCTAACGTCATTCAGATGGGCGATCTGTTTTTCAACTGGATGTATCCCTACATCGACCCCAGTACGGGCGGCAAACTCACCGGCACGATTGCCGCCGCCGACAAAATTCTATCGCTGGCAACCAACGACACCAAGATTGTTGCGGGGCACGGGACGCTCGGTAACAGAGCGGACCTCATGAAATTTCGGGACATGCTGGTCACTTCCCGCGATCGCATTGAGAAATTGAAGTCTGCGGGAAAATCCGCCCAGGAAGCCGTCGCGGAAAAGCCGTTCGCCGATCTCGACCCCGTATGGGGCAACGGCATTATCAACAGCGAGCAATGGGTCCAGATCGTCTATCTGACGCTCTGAAGCGTAACTAAACAAAAGGAGCAACATATGAGTATTTCAATAAAGCTTATGCGAGCAGTACGGGAAATGTCGCCGTCCCTCTGCATCGTTTTCTTGCTGTTGACCTGCGGCATGCTGTCAGCGCAGAGCCAAGCGCATCGCGTTCGGAATATTGTTCTGGTTCACGGCGCCTGGGCGGATGGTTCCGGCTGGAGAGGCGTGTACGAGATCCTTGTCAAGGATGGCTACAACGTCAGCATCGTCCAAGAGCCGGAGACGTCCTTCCACGATGATGTAACTGCCGTGAAGCGCGTCCTCGCTCTTCAAGACGGCCCGAGTATCCTTGTCGCTCACAGCTATGGGGGAGCCGTAATTACGGAAGCGGGCACGGATCCATCGGTTGTCGGCTTGGTCTATGTCGCGGCCCACATGCCGGATTCCGGCGAGAAAGAGTCAGAGGACGGCGAGCGCTTTCCGAGCGACCTCGCCAAATCGGGCGCCATAAAGACGACGCCCGACGGTTTCACTTATATCGACCCGGGGCAATTTCACGAATTGTTCGCAGCGGACCTTCCCGGCGATCAGGCCGCATTCATGGCGCGGTCGCAGGTGCTCAACTTTGCGGACAATTTCTCAGCGACGATCACCACAGCAGCCTGGAGAACCAAACCAAGCTGGATGGTGGTGGCGGGAAGCGATCGAACCATCAACCCGGACTTGGAACGTTGGTATGCCCAGCGGGCCAAGAGCCACACGGTCGACGTCGCAGGCGCCAGCCACTCAGTCTACGTCTCACATCCCAAAGAGGTTGCTGGTGTAATTGAGAGCGCAGCGCGCACGTTGTCGAAGTAGCTCGGGACTCCGCAAGGAGTCCCCTCACCCGGAGGATCAAATGAAGCTACTCGAAATTCAGTCTTCACCAAGAGGCGAATCTTCCGACTCTATCACTCTCACTAAATCGTTCATCGAGGCGTGCAAATCCGCCAACAGCTCGATAGTTGTGGATACGTTGAACGTCTGGCACGAAGGGCTACCGGAGTTCGATCCCGAGGCAATCGGAGCGAAGTACAAAGCGGTGAAGCACGAAACGATGACTGAGGCGGAGTCCAAAGTATGGGAGCGTATTCTATCGTTGATCCAGCGCTTTCAGAACGCCGATCGAATCGTCTTAGGAACTCCAATGTGGAACTTTGGCCTGCCTTACAAGCTCAAACAGTTGATTGATCTGGTTGCGCAGCGAAATTATCTGTTTACTTACGACGGCAAACAGTACGGCCCACTTTTGAACGTGGAAAAGGGCATCGTCGTCTATACACGCGGGTCGCGTTACCTGGAGGGTACTCCTATACCGCCCTCGCGATTCGATCACCAAGCAACCTATTTGGACTTTTGGCTGCGGCTTGTAGGTGTTCGAGATCTTCGGAGCGTGATTGTTGACAACGCGTGGAATCGAGATCGTCAGGAATCAGAAGTCAGCCTGGCGAAGGGCAAAGCGAGTCTGGAACAGATGGTTGAGTGGTTTCTTAACGAGTAGCGGAGCTGCGGCTATGGAGTCCTAAGCGAGGGGAGGCCTCGATGAAATACAAAGCCTTCCTGGCAGGCCCGGATGGCGGCTGGATGAATTCGTAAATATTGCGGGCTAGTGACGGGTTCACCATCGTGCATTGCGGTGTGAACCCCCCTGGGGCCGAAAATGAGGATGGGCTTTCTCCCCAAACTTGAGAGAGGAGAATGGTTCCGATGGTTCCGCATTGTGGCTCAGCGGTGCTGGCGAATCGTTGCTGGCCTCGCTGCGCAAGACGGAGCTTGTGTTGTAAATTGGCGAGGCCAGTTCCGCGTGCGATGTCGACTAGCGGAGCCACTCGTCACGCCACTCGTCACGAGCCGCGCGACGCAGGGCCGCAATCGCCAGGTTAACGTGGTTCAACGCATGGTCGCGCCATCTTTTGGCGGCGGGGTTGTCTTCCTCCCGTTCGATGTCGTGTTTGGCGCCGGATAGAAATTGCGCGATCGCGCGGAAGCGGCCGGGACGATCCGGGTAGGTGTCGACGGGTGGGTTATCGATGAGGTCCTTACGGTCCAAGACAGCGGCGTCGTCAATTTCCTTGATCGCGGCGCGTACATGGCTCAGTGAGTCGTTCAGATCGTTCCGGACGTTGCCCAACTCACGCCAGTCCAACAGGCGTTCGGCGCGGCGCAGGTCGGTGCGGGCATGCAAGTAGGCCGGATGCCGTCCCGGCGTGTCGCCGAAAGTAGCGGGAACCGCCACTAGAAATGCAACGGCAAGAGTTGAAAATCCAATCATCGTTCGTGTCATGGAGTGGTCCTTTCGAAGGCTTCGAGTTCTACAGTCTGTCCGTCTAAGTGCGAATGCTTCATCCTAAGCCTGTAAACGTATTTTGTGCAACGGGGTTTCGCAAGAGGCCCATTAAAATCCGCTCACGTGAACCTGGTATCACGTAAGCACGTAAGCTGATTTCATGTCCGAACGCTCTACGTTCCAATGTGATAAAGGCAGTTTGTGGCAATTATCCCTTCAGGACAAGGAACGAGGTACAATAGTGAAACCTTGTAACCTTGCTCACTGGAGGGGCCTGCACGATGAGCGCAAGCGATTGGTCCACGCTGCTGTCGAATTTACTGACCGTTTATTTGCTGTACAGACAGAACAAGATATTCGAGAGACAGAACGAAATCTTCGCAGGCAATACCGAGAGCGGAGCCCCGCAGATGCCTAATACCGTCCCACGAACACTGCGGCGTTACTGGCCGATGATCGTTATGGCGCTTATGGTACTGCTGATGTGGACGGCCACTGGATACAGCTACGTGGATCGTAATTCCCCAGGACGCCTAGGTCCTCCATGGATCTTCCTGCCCGGCTTACTCTGCCTAATTGGATTACTATTAGCGGCTGGATATACAGTGGTCAGATCTGAGTCGCCAGCCGTCGAACGAAGTACGGCGACGGATATTAGAACAGCGCCACGCCTACAAGTCGATTTTTCCAAATCCGGCCAACATCACTGGCTTGTCTTCAAAAGTGACAAAATCGCTTTCGTGCGCAAGGTTGGACCGCTAGTTTCGAGAGAGCGGTACGAAAGCAAGCACGATTTCACGCTTGTTCCAAGCACTCCACCGCGCATCGATCCTGGGGCTGCGGTTCAATGTAGAATTTCTGGCCTGCGCCAAGTCGATTCGCCCGACATCCGTTCTCTTCTTGACTTTCTTCGTAGTGGCAACAACGAGGGTGTTGATTCTGTTGTTGTTGATTACGGCGACGATCACGGGAATGAATTTTCGCGCCGTTTTGACCTAACGAGAAATCAGGATGACAGTGTGGCTTGGATACCAGAGCCAGTGGTTCATTTACGAGATCAAGTACAGATTCCGGAGCCGGAATGGAAAAATCTGGCTGATCTTCGCTACAGCCTTGCGTTGGCCGAAAGATTCCCAGAAGAGCAGAAAGCCGCGCTGCAATATGGGCAGCGAGTAGAGAGCGACAAACAACGATTAATAAAACTGAGGGCCTCGTATTCGAACTTTCTCCTCTCGGCCAAGGTCAGCTTGCTAGCGGAAGATGCCGCATCATTACTGAGCGAGTATCTGTCCCTGATGGAGGCAAATCGAAAGGACAAAAACCGACTGGACCTCTCCCGTCCATTAGGCCGCGAATGGATCTACAGGGAAGACTATGAGGATGGCTTACCGATTCCCTGGCAGCAACTCAGGCTTATGTTCCTCAGAGAGCACTACAATAGGCACTCGTGGCAGCTCCGCGACTTGGCCTTGACTGGATTTGATTCGGAGTCGGGCCTATTAAATAGACGCCTTCCCACGGAACTTCGCGCGGCTGAGGTCACAGACTTATTTGAGAATCACAAGAAGGCGTTGCTGCAAAAGGCAGAGGAGCTGTCAAATCCATATGTTGAGGCACTCAATTCTGAGAGTTGAGTGTTACACTGGTAGCGCATGCCAGGAAGCCCGCGAAAGCGACCAGCTAGAAACCCTCGCAGCAAGCCGACGCCGGAAGTTGCGAAGCTTCTGAAGGAATCGCCCGGTATCACCCAAAAGCAGTTTGAGGGAATGCTTGGACGCCTCATAGCGCCATCGAACAAGCCCCAGAAGTCCGTTTAACCACGAGAAATAGGGTTCTTCCTGTCTCGCACTAAGGTGTCCTCCCAATAGTCCCCTATTCCAAAGTGGGCGATAAGCGAATTGTGATAGAATACCCGAGATCAACAGATAATTTGTGTCAAACACGACCGGATTCAGAAATCTGTTTGAACTTCAGCAACACTACGAAGATCACGGCGCGGACGTTGGCGCAAATTCGGAGCGCGACTATTTAGCTATGGCTGATGCTCTCTGGATCGATCCCAAACCACCGCACATTCATGAGTGCCGCCATCGCCGCGATGGAGACCTTGTGCGGTATGACCCAATAGCTGAGACAATGGGAGTGGTGGACAATAAAAGTACCCTCCGAACTTTCTTCAAGCCTATTCCATGCTCCTCTATCGCTGCTATAAACGATCAAGCCCTTATGAGGCGAGCTGGAAAGTGTCACCCATTTGCTGATAACCTTGAATACTTCCGCGTGAGGTGCGGGCGTCAATGAACGACAGACTATGTACCGTGTGCGGATACGAGATGGAAGAAGGCCCTCGGGCCTTTAACATCTGTCCATCGTGTGGAACCGAATTCGGCTTACATGATCTCAATTCTTCCGTTGAGGAACTTCGGGAATTGTGGGTGGCGAGTGGGCCTCGTTGGCACAGCACTGTCCTTCCTCGTCCGCAGCACTGGGAGCCAATAACGCAGCTAACGGTCTTGTTCCTCAACCAAGCCGCAGAGAATATTGCTGTGCAATCGTATCAAGCCGTCGAGAATATCGAGGTGAAGTACTACACCAGGAGAAGGCGGCGCTCCCGCGCCTCCGGTATTGCCCATGCCACGCCGGGACTCGCGCCTGCCGTATCGGCCCGCAATGCGGCGTAGGATAATAGTCGGATGGCAGATCCACTAGACCACCAGAAGATCGACGATTTAACTTCCGACTACGCCAACAACACAACGATCCAAGCGACCGTTTGGGATCTGAAGTTGATCTTCGGAGAGTTTTCGCAGTTTTTGCAGGCCATCGAATGGCATACTGCGATAACGATGCCAGTGGCACAGGCGAAGCTCTTAGCGCATTATCTGGAAGTAAACGTCGCAGTCTGGGAACTCAAGAATGGCTTTACAAAAATCCCGGAGCCCATGCTTCCGCAACCCCTCCCGTCCCTTACGGAAGAGCAGGCACAAGATCCGACGGAACGCGCTAAGTACGAATTGATTAAGGCTTATCAAGAGAAATTTGTTGCTAGGCAAAAGGCACAAATGATTGGCCCTAAAGATTCTGAGTTTTAGCTATTTGGCCCGCTTCGAGACTTCAGCCAAGATCGAATGAAAGATCAGGTTGCCTTGATCGCGCCGGTTATAGCGGAAGCTGTATTCATCCAAGTAGGTTTGCAAATACTTCTGGCTCACCGAGTGGTAGACACCACCAATGCCGCGTTTTATGAGGCTCCAGAAGCCCTCGACCGTGTTGGTGTGGACATCGCCCATCACGTATACCTTAGACGCGTGGTGAATGCGCCTGTGCTGGTAACCTAGCGGCTTGCCATCCTTCTTGAGCTTGTCCAGCGTGTTGTAAGCCTTGTATTCGTCGGTGTAGACAGTGCTATCCGGCAGGATGTGTTCCGCAGCCAGCTTGAGCAGTTGTTGACTGCCGGTCTCGATTGCAGTCTTGGCGACCACCTTCCCTTTGCGCTCGACCATTCCGACGATGCGGGTTTTGTTTTGGAGCCGTGGGCCTTTGCCGTGATGAAGGCGACCTCCGAAGTATGTCTCATCCATTTCGGCTGGTCCTTCAAGCTGAAGATTCTCGCAGAGCAACGAGCGAATCTGCTTGAACATGCGCCATGCCGTTTTGTACGTGACGCTGGTTTCGCGCTGGATTTGCTTTGCGGAGATTCCGCAACGAGTCGAGCCCATGAGGTACATCGCATAGAACCACGTCCGCAGCGATGTGGTGGTTTTCTCTAGGATCGTTCCAGCCAGCGGATAGATATGCCAGCCGCAAGTCTCACAGGCATACGCTGTGCGCCCGGCAACGCGGTGGTGCTTCTTGTCAGCCTTGCACGTTTCGCAATACGTGATGCCCTTCGGCCAGCGCTGCTCTTTGATGTGCTCCAAGCAAGCATCGTCATCCGGGAATTGGCGCAAGAAGTCGTTGAAGCTATACCGCAGGTGTTGAGGTATCGACTGCTTGACCGCGATGTCTTTTCGTCCGGGCATGATTTAGTATGCCGGAAGTGTTCCTTGTTGTCAAGGGATAATTGCCCAGTTTGTGAATCCTTCGCGGGCCGTGTGGGGGCCGTCCTTGCAGGCCTGGTGAGCGCGGTGGCCATCGGATGTACGATGAAGGATACCAAGGGGCTGGTGGCGTGCTTACTGCTAAGAGTCTCGCCAAGAGCGGCAAGCTATGATGATTCGAGCACACATATTTCTTCTGACTGCCACAATCCTATGGAGCTTATTCGCGGCCTCCGCGCCTGCTTTCGGGCAATGGATTCACTACGAGAAGAAGAATGTCCCACGCTTGCCGGATGGCAAAGTGAACATGACCGCTCCGGCTCCCAAGCAGCCGGACGGCACGCCCGATCTTTCCGGCATTTGGCTGGGTGACAACTGGGGACCCGCCGGAGCAAGACCCGATCCTCCATCGCGCAACGTCCAGACTTCGAAGATGCTGCCCGCCGCGCAAAAAGAATTCGACGCGCGTATGGCAAACAGTATGCTGAATGATCCGAAGGTTCGCTGTCTGCCCAATGGCGTGCCGCATGCCAACACGGAGCCATATCCGTTCGAAATCCTCCACACTCCCGAAAAGACTCTGATCCTTTACGAGATGTACTCACTCCGGCGCCAGATCTTCACCGATGGACGGAAACTCCCACCAGATATCAAGCAATTCACGCCTACCTGGATGGGCTATTCCGTGGGACGCTGGGAAGGTGATCAGTTCGTGGTTGACACCACGGGTTTCAACGACAGGGTTTGGCCGATTGATATGGGGGCCCACCCTTCTTCGGATGCACTGTTTGTGACCGAACGATTCAAACGTGTCGATTTCGGCCACATGGACCTGAGCGTGACCATCGATGACCCCAAAACGTACGAGTCCAAATGGACGCAGCCATACCGCTACACGCTGCTTCCGGACACCGATCTTCTGGAGTTCATTTGTGAGAACAACCCGTCTCCGCAGCATATGGTGGGAAAATAGAAATCGGGTGCCCACGCCGGCGGTGACAGCTCCACGGCCGCAATGGCCGGGATGCACAAGTGCCGACCATCAGTGTGGCATGATCGAGCGCAGCGGACCTTGCCCTCGAGCCGCAACACCCGCGAACCAAATTCCTTATGCTAGAACTCAGTCGCATGAACACTCGCGCAAGCGCCGCGCTGCTCCTGGTCTCCATCTCCTCCCTCGCGGCCACCGAGCCCAACGACGCAACTCGCCGTTGGTGGCACTACGTCACGGCGCTCGCAAATGACAGCATGGAAGGCCGCGATACCGGATCGGCCGCTTATCAACGCGCCGCACACTACGTCGCCACCGAACTGGAGCGAGCCGGCGTCCAACCCGCGGGAGAGCAAGGCTATTTCCAATCCGTTCCCATGCGACGGATGCAACTGAACACCGTCGACTCTCAAGTGGCGCTCGAAAACAAGGCCGGTGAACGCAAATTGGCTTGGCTCCGCGAAATCACCATGGCCGTCACGACAGGCCTCCCGGCGCAGATCGCAGGCCGCCTGGTCTTCCGTGGCTCCGCACCCGAGCCCCCAGCGGGACTCGACATGAACGGGAAAATATTGGTTCGTCTCAGCCCCCCGGTCGGAACGGCCGCCGCCAACCTTCCGGCCCCACCGCTTCCATCGGGCGCCATCGGCACGCTCGGCATCGACAACCTCGACGGCCCCGAACGCCGCCGCTGGCCTGCCGCCTACGCAGTCAACGTCGCACTGGCGGCCACGTCCCCGGCGCCCAGCCCGGTTCCGGTCCTGTTCCTCAATCCCGCCATCGCCGAAGAACTGCTCCAGGACTCGGGCCATACCTACGCGGAACTCAAGAGACTATACGACACCAATCAGCCGCTTCCCTGGTTCGAGATCCCCGCAACGCTCCACGCCACTCTGCACATTGATTCCTCAGACATCGCCTCTGACAACATCCTGGGTGTTCTTCCCGGTTCCGATCCTGCGCTCAAGAACGAATACGTCGTGATCTCTGCCCATCTTGACGGCTATGGCTTCGGCGAACCCATTCATGGCGACGGCCTCTACAACGGTGCTTTTGATGACGCGGCCTACGTGGCTACCTTGCTCGACGCGGCCGACCAGTGGAAATCTTCGTCAACAAAACTTCGGCGATCGATCTTATTCGCCGTTGTTACCGGAGAAGAAAAAGGCCTGCTGGGCTCGCGTTACTTCGCTGTACATCCAACCGTTCCCAAAGAGCGCATGATTGCCGACATCAACCTCGATCAATTGCGTCCATTGTTCCCGCTAAAGCTTCTCACAATGCTCGCGCTCGACGATTCCTCTCTGAGCGACGCCGCTCGTGCCGTCGCAGAGCCCATGGGCATTCGCATCCAATCCGATCCAGAGCCCGACCGCAATTTGCTGCGCCGCTCAGATCACTTCAATTTCATCCAGATTGGTGTGCCCGCAACCGGTTTCATCTTCGGTTATGACAAAGGATCGCCGGAGGAGGTCATCTATCGGCGCTGGTATGCTGACCGCTATCACAGCCCCTCCGATGATTTGAAACAACCTTGGAATCCCGAGGCCGCCGCAAAATTCAACCTGTTCTTTCGCCGTTTGGTGGAAGCTGTTGCTAACGCTGACGCGCGCCCAGCATGGCGACCGGGCAGTAAACTGGCACCGCGTTAGTAACCGCGTGTTACTGCTTGTCGTAGACGTTTGTTCCGTGCACCAGCTTTCCGTCGGGGTCTGTGCCTTTGAAAGTTTGCGTCATGGTCTTGCCATCTTTGGAAACAACGATTCGGCCAGTCTGATGATATTTCCCATCAGGGCCGCCCGTGGCCGGATACTCCTTGCCGTCGTATTTATAAGTGTAAGTAGCATGCGAAGGCCCGCCGGTGGCCAATTGTTCGGTTGTGGTGACCTTCACACCGCCGTCGGGAGTCGCCTCCCGCACGTCTGTGCGGCTCACAAGTTTGTTTGAGCTTGTGGATGTGGATTTGGCCGGATGGAGCTTCCAAGCCCCGACGGCGCTGTCGGCGGCGAACATCCCCATGATCGTGATTGCTAGCCGGAATATCCATTTGCGCCGGGTGCATGGAGTCTGCACCAGCTTCTAGTTCGAGCAAATGCGGTCACAACGGCGGGTTGCGGAAAAACGCAGAATGCGGATAACTCCACTGCGAGGCGCTTTGAGGATTCGATCAACGAATGGGTTGCCCAGACAGTTGCCGAAGCACTCCGCTGCTACGCTCTTGCTCG
>Ga0206831_1057_pt1 | contig 35325 bp, 35 predicted proteins | sample Alteio_BWOrgCont_73_FD_152876 | JGI IMG/M metagenome (GOLD analysis project Ga0206831, IMG submission 152876) | Enriched cells from forest soil in Barre Woods Harvard Forest LTER site, Petersham, Massachusetts, United States -... | ecosystem: Environmental > Terrestrial > Soil > Temperate forest >...
GCTTAGTAGGAAGTTTAGTTATCGCTATGTACTTGCCCATCTTCAAATTGGGTAGCATCGTCTAAATTCAGGGCGCTCAGCGGGAACCGCTGAAGGGAGCTTAATATCATGGATTTTTTTGTACAATATCCAGCTGCTTTTGTGGTATTAATAACTGTGTTAGGTTTAATTATTGGTAGTTTCCTAAACGTAGTTATTTATCGCCTGCCCATCATGTTGCATAATGAATGGCGACAAGAGTGTCGAGCCTTCCTGGAAATTAAAACGCCTCAGGAAGAAAAAAAGACTACGCGTTTTAATTTAGCAATCCCCCGTTCTCAATGTCCACATTGCCATAAATTAGTTTATGCCTGGGATAATCTCCCTTTATTGAGTTATATTTTTTTGCGAGGCCGCTGCCGTCACTGCCGGCATCCGATCGCGTGGCGTTACCCTTTGGTGGAATTGTTAAGTGGTTTATTAGCCCTGGCTATCGCTTTAAAATTCGGCATCGGTTGGCAAAACGTTATTTGCTCTTTGTTTAGTCTGGTCATTGTTAGTATTATTTTTTATTGATCTGGATACCCAACTATTGCCCGACAATATTACCCTGCCTTTATTATGGCTGGGGCTTATCAGCAGCATGCTGGGCTGCTTCAGTCATTTGCAAAATGCCGTGATCGGCGCAATCGCGGCTTACTCAAGTTTATGGCTCGTCACCCGTCTGTATAAATGGTTAACGGGACGAATCGGCATGGGCAACGGCGATTTTAAATTATTTGCAGCCCTCGGCGCTTTTTTTGGTTGGCAAGCACTGCCTTTTATTTTGCTGTGTGCTTGTGTTGTGGGTTTGATTTTTGGCATAACAACTCTTATCATTAAAAAACAACATCGTCATACACCCATTGCTTTCGGGCCTTATTTAGCTTTCGCAGGCTGTATCAATTTATTTTGGAGTCAATCGTTTCTTTTGCACACCATGATTTGAGAAGGAGATCATAAATGTTGGTGATTGGTTTAACAGGCGGTATCGCAAGCGGCAAATCCACCGTTGCAAAATTATTTGCTGATTTAAATGTACCCATTATCGATACCGATCAACTGGCGCGCGAAGTAGTTGCGCCAAACCAAGCCGCTTTTAAAGCAATACGTGATCACTTCGGACAAGATATTTTAGACACTACCCAGCATTTAGATCGAAAAAAATTACGCACCCGCATCTTTAATGATCCCGCTGAAAGAAAGTGGTTAGAAAATCTGTTGCACCCTTTAATCCGCGACTTAACGGCTGCAAAACTTGCGCAAATCGCTGCACCTTATTGCATGATCGTGATTCCCCTATTAGTAGAAAGCGCGGCCAATCCTTTAATTCAACGTATACTAGTAGTAGATGTTCCAAGGGCTACGCAAAAGCAACGTTTACTGCAACGCGATGCGGCCACTGCAGAGCAAGTTGAACAAATCCTGGCTGCACAGGCGAGCCGTGAACAGCGACTTGCTAAAGCGGACGATATCATTGACAATAGCGATAATATTGAAGAGTTGAAAAAGCAGATAAAAAAGCTGCATCATTGCTATTTAGAGTTGGCTAAGAATTATGAGTGAAACAATTTTATACGAACATCCGGTTAACGAATTGCTGCGCGTGTGTTTGCGCTTAGAGTATTTATTGCAGCAAACCGAACATTACATCGCGCAAGCGGATTATTTCGCTTCCCGCACCGCACTGGCTAATTTAATTGACATCATTAATGTATTAGATCGGCCGGATTTGCGCAGTAAATTAACCACTGAATTATTACGCTACAAAGAAATTATTCAGCGTTTAAGCAGCAAGAATGAAACTGAAATTGACAATAAAAAATTAGAACAATTAATTACCGGCTTAAGTACTCATATTTCTCACTTAGAAAATAACTATGGCCGCTTAGGGCAAGAATTGCGTGACGATGAATTTTTGAGCGCGGTGCGTTATGCTTTAGGACGCCCTGGAGGCGCTTGGAATTTTGATTTGCCACTCTATCATCATTGGTTGCAGCAAGCACCTAAAAAACGTAGCGCTGATTTAAGCCGTTGGTTTAATACTTTCACCGAGATTAAAACAATTCTTGCTGCCCTCTTGCATGTCGTGCGTGACTGGGCGGCAAGTCCAACCATTATTCAAGTTGAAAATGGTTTTTATCAAATGGTGTTAGATCCAAAATTACCCTATCAACTGCTGCAACTGTGGGTGCCACTGGAAGCCGATGTGATCCCAGAAATTAGCTTCGGCAAACATCGTTTAACGATTCGTTTATTAGATGTCGATTATGCACAACGCCCGCAACAAACGACAAAAAATATTGACTGCGAAATGAAGTTGTGTGTTCTCTAATACTGATGCATCCTGCACTTTTGAGATTTATTCCCGCGATTTTTGTCACCATCGTTTTGATCGGGTTGCTGTTGCCAATATTAATTATCGGCTTGACATAAAACGTCTGTTCATTGTAGCATGCTGAAAAAAGCCCTACGGCTTCCAGTGACATTAACTTGAAATGTGGAGTACGCAATGACGACAATCAAAAAAATAACATCAATTATCATCGGGATTATTGGCTTATGTGTAAACGCCAGCTTGGCCAACGCCGCAGCTGCTACTGCAAATACCGCTCTCGACACCTCGGTGGGGTTACACTCACTGCTGAGTGTTATTCCATCAGCATTGCTAACCCCATATGCTGCACAAATGCAACTCACTACTAACAGTGGTGTTATCCATCAGGCTCAATTGCGTTTTTACAGCAGTGCTGATTGTAGTCCCGGGCCTAGCAATACAAACGTGCTGGGCAATTTTTCTATCGTTGATAATGGCGATGATGCACTGGCTGGTGTTACTTTTAACGCCAGCAATACGATTGCTGTCTCTGCTACTGGCGCTTATATTGCAGCCACTGCTACTACGAGCAACGTTTCAAATATTGCCTGCATGCAGGTATATTTGGATGGCGGCAATGAATCTCCCAATGGCGCGAGTTGCCAAAATTTTGCCGAAAGCTGCGGCGGGGGAACTTGTACCACGACAACTTCCACTCCCCTAGTGCCTTGGTCCAATAATCCCACCGCTTGTGCAACACGGTATGCCTATGTGGCAAATAAAGGCGGTATGGTAAATACTAACGCTAACACGATTTCAACCTGCACGATTAGTGCTTCGACAGGTTTGCTGAGTGATTGTACCTCCTCCAATGCCCTCTTAAATATGCCTCAAGGTATTGATGTTAACAACGGTTTTCTTTATTCATCTAATGAGGGTTCTGGTACCGATGTGACGCAATTTCAAGTGAGCGCTGCCGATGGAAGCTTGGGGACCAGCGCTGCTAATCATACCTTCAATCAATCGACTGATGTCACTTTAAATGGACAATATGCCTATGTCACGCTGAATACCCCGAGCAATAATCTGATACAGTGCACGGTTAACCAGAATCAGCTGGCTCCCAGTACACCCCAATTAAGCAATTGCAGTGTTAGTGGCGCCACACAAAATTTTAGTTATCCCGCAGGGATAGCTTTTAATGCAGGCTATGCTTATATCGCAAACAATTATCCAAATAATAACAACCCTACTGTGACTCAATGCAATGTTAACCCTAATACGGGCGTTTTGTCGAATTGTTCTCAAGAAAATATTAGTAATTATTTGTGGGTTCTAAATTTCAATGTGAACAGTCTTACAATTAACAATGGCTATGTTTACCTGACTAGTAAAGACAGTAATATATTATTGTCTTGCCCGATTCAAAAAGGTGGTAGCTTGACTTCATGCTCTCAGATGAATTATGGCAATCCGCAAGCCACTTCTGCACCAGGTGCTCTTGGCTTTTTCAGTAACAGTAGCGATGGCAATGACTATGCGTATCTAAGTGATTTCCTGAATGATTATATTTATCGTTGTACCATCAATCTCAGCAATGGAACTTTGCAGAAGTGCACTCAGATAACGGACGACAGTGATTTTAATGCTCCTTCGGGTATAGCGATTTATTGAGGATCGAGAGCCTCAGCTTAAAGTGGAGCGGGAAACGGGTCTCGAACCCGCGACCTCAAGCTTGGGAAGCTTGCGCTCTACCTACTGAGCTATTCCCGCAAAATTAAGTCAACATTTGCTGTCGGCTTGTGCGCATGCTAACGCATGCTTCGAAGCCGACCTACGCTATTCCCGCGTAACATAAGAAACAAAACCAAACTCAACACTGCCACAATCACAATACAAATCCCATAAGACACGGTCGATGTCACCGGGAAACGCATCAAGATGCCACCAACGATAGCGGCAAGACCAAATTCAAACACGCCAAAAGCGGCAGCAGCGGTACCGGCAATTTTTGCAAACGGTTCCAAAGCACCAGCAGCACCGGCGCCTACCGCAAATGCAGCCCCGGTACAGGCAACGACCATTGGGATTAGAAAACCAAATAGACTTAAACCCGCCGCATAATACCAAATGAGCATGCCGGCACCACCTATAAATAATAGCACAATGCCGATTAAAATCGTGCGTGATAGACCCCAGTGCACTACTATTTTACCAGCTGTTAAACTCCCAAATGCAATCACCATCCCAAACACGGCAAAACAATAACCAAAATGCTGAATGGAGATTTTTAAAATATCGATGATAATAAAGGGCGATACTGAAAAGAAACAAAAGAAAATACTTAACGATAAACCGGTAATACTCGCATAACAAAAAAATGTGCGCAGAGTCATAATCTGCCAATAACGCTGGAAAATAGCCACATTTAATTTAACCCGGCGTTCATGATGATGCGTTTCTAACACCGCCCACTTAGTAATCGCTAACCCTAAAACGCCTAATAAGACTAAAAATAAAAACACACTACGCCAACCAAGCCAAAGCGCTAAATAACCGCCAATAATCGGCGCAAAAATCGGTGAAATGCCAATCGCACCGTTTAATAAACTAAACATGCGCGCACTCTCATTGCCAGAAAATAAATCCCGTACAATCGCAAACGCCACTACTAACATCCCGCAGGACCCTACCGCGCTGACCACCCGCGCAATGATCATAAAAATAATATTATCCGCCAAGGCACAACCTAAAGACCCTATTGCAAATAAAGCGCTGGCAACATATAAAATTGCGCGTCGGCCAAATTGATCTGATAGAGGCCCGACGATCAATTGCCCAAGGCCATTCGCTAACAAAAATAAACTTAAGGTCAGTTGCACTAGAGCAGGAGTGGTATGAAAAACGCGCGTCATCTCGGGCACTACGGGAATGTAAATGTCTAAGCCAAAGGCAAAACTAAATACAAACGGTGCTAAGGTAAATATGAAGCGAGAAGTGTTATAATTTTTCACATGAACATTTTATCAAAAATAGACACTCCTTGCATTGGCGTTTGCTCGACTGTTTACGGTGATGTCATCTGTCGTGGCTGCAAACGCCAGGCACAAGAAGTGATTGATTGGAATACCTATCAAGCAAATGAAAAACAAAAAGTATTTGAACGCTTAGCCAATTCGATTGAAAATACTATGCAAGATAAGATCGCAATAACTGACATAAGTCAGTTGCGCTTGCAATTAGACGCCCACTCCGTGCGCTATCGCGAGGAAGAGTCGCCTTTATGTTGGGTATATCATTTACTACGCATTGGAGCCGATAAAATTCACGATATCAATAAATATGGCTTTCAAATGCAGGAGGCTTTTCAAACTTATTCACTCGCAGAATTATTTGCGTTGGTTGATGCGGAGATATTAGAACAGGCACAACAAAAAAATGTCGCAATCAGCAGGGGAAATTCCTTGTAAAATTCGCTTTGATGAGGAAATTTGGAGGAAACACGGAGCGCAGAACCGGAATGTATATGGAAATCCATGAGGATTCGAGCACCGGATTGACGAACAAATTTTCCATCAAAGTTAGAATTTTACAAGGAATTTAAACATGATCGGCCGGCACATTCATTATTTGCAACACCCCCGCCATCACATTGGCAAACACTGGCGCTGCTACTTGTCCACCTTCATAGCCTAAGCGGTGCGGATCGACAATATGGACCACCACCACATAACGCGGATCCGTGGCTGGTGCCAAGCCAGCAAATTTAGCATCGTGATGATTTGGTAAATAACCCTGCGGCCCTACCATCCGTGTGGTGCCCGTTTTACCTGCTACTAAGTAGCCTGGCACTTGCGCGCGTAGCGCGGTACCCCCTTCATCAACAACAGTTTCCATAATCGTAATTAATTGCCGCGTGACTTTTGGATCGAGGATTTGTTTCCCTTCTGGAGGCGCATTGAGTTTGAGTAATGAAATGGGTCGCTCAATTCCATCACCTGCAATCGTCGCATACGCATGGGTTAATTGCAGTGTCGTCGTCGTCATACCATAACCAAAAGATAAGGTTGCTAAAATAAACGGATCCCAATAACGTCGGGCGGGTAAATAGCCGGCGCTTTCACCCGGAAACCCACTGTAAGTGGAGCTACCAAAACCCAATTGATTTAATAATTCCCACAAGGCATTGGGTGCTAATGATAAAACGATTGAACTCACACCCATGTTGCTGGAATATTGCAATACTTCAGCAACGGTAATTTCACCGCGATTTGTTTCATCTTGCACACGGTGACCACTCACAATTTTCCAACCGGGATTGGTGTTGATTAAAGTCGTCGGTGCATATTTGCCGCTGGCCAAACCTAGATACACGCCAAACGGTTTGATCGTTGAACCGGGCTCAAACACATCCGTCACAGCCCGATTGCGATAACTGCCATTGGTGTCTGCCGGTCGATCATTAGGATTGTAGGAAGGCACATTCGCCATCGCTAATACTTCGCCGGTTTTAACATCAAGTACGATAACGGATCCTGAAGTTGCCGCATATTTCGCCACCGCTTCTTTTAAATTTTTGTAGGCTAAATATTGAATGCGCCGATCGATGCTTAAGGTCACATCTTGCCCCGCACGCGGTTCACGCATTACATTGATATTTTCAACAATATTACCCAAGCGATCTTTCACCACTTGTCGCAAACCGGGTTGGCCGCCTAAAATCGAATTGTAAGCCAATTCCGCTCCCTCTTGACCTTCATCATCGATGTTAGTAAAGCCCAATAATTGCGCCGACACTTCTCCATCGGGATAATAACGTTTGTATTCTTGGCGGAGATATAAACCAGGTATATGTAAGGCTTGAATTTGCGCCGCAATTTCAGGGTCAATACCACGGGCTAAATACAGAAATTCACGCTGTTTATTTTTATTAACGCGTTGTTCAATCGTACCGGATGGAATTTGTAACAGGTGGGCTAATTGTTTTAATTGTTTACTACTAGGTCCAAAACCTACGGGATTAATCCACACGGCTTCTACAGGACTGCTGACGGCAAGCGGTTGACCATTGCGATCTAATAACATGCCACGATAAGCCGGAATCTCTACCATCCGCAAAGCGCGAGCATCACCCTGCCCCTGTAAAAAATTGCGCTTTATCATCATCAAATCAATCATGCGCGCAATAAGCGCTATAAAAATCAACGCTACTAGAATTAAAATAAAACGATAACGCCAATTGTAATAGGTAATTTTTTGTTTGGGATCAATCCGATAGCTCACGATAATAACTAAGTTGTTACCAGGATCACTTTACGAGGATCCGGTGCCTGTAATTGCAATTGATTACTTGCAATTTGTTCAATTCGCGCTTGCGTCGACCAAGCGCTTTGTTCTAACAATAATTGCCCGTATTCGGTTTGCAATTGCACTTGATGCGATTGCTCGTTTTGCGTTGCAATATATAAACGACGATTTAAATCTTTACTATAAACGACGGCTAAGCCGGATACAAAAACAGCAACCCCTAACAAAATAACGATAAACAATTGTTTGGTAAAAAACACTTCCCAAGCATTTTCACTCCCATATAAAGTTTGAGCTAATGCACGTGATGCGGCGTTCATGATGAAGCTTCCTCCTTAAAATAATTTCTCACGGGCCGCTCACGAGCGGCCCCTACAATTTAGTTTTTTTCGGCAATCCGCAAAATCGCACTGCGACTGCGCGGATTGCTACTTACTTCTGTACCATTTGCTTTTTGTGCCCGCCCTATCACTTGTAAGTGTGGCGCGCTATTTTTTAATTGCTGCTTTGTTAACGGTAAATTTCGCGGCACATTTTGCACTTGATGTTGTGCCTGCATAAATTGTTTTACCAAGCGATCTTCCAGCGAGTGAAAACTAATCACAGCTAGTCGACCACCCGATTTTAATATCTCTACACTGTGTTGCAATGCCGTTTTTAATTCACCAAACTCATCGTTAATCGCAATACGTAAGGCTTGAAAGCTGCGCGTTGCAGGATGCTTGTGCGGTTCCCATTTGGGATTAGCCTTCGCCACAATTTCTGCCAATTGCCGTGTGGTCGTAATCGCTGCAATTTCACGCGCTGTGATGATCGCTTTAGCAATACGTCTGGCAAACCGCTCTTCACCATATTCAAACAACACTTGACTCAAGCTTGGTTCATCAACTTGTGCTAACCATTGTGCCGCTGTTTGACCGCGCGAAGTATCCATCCGCATATCCAGTGGACCTTCTTTGGTGAAACTAAAGCCGCGCTCTTCTTCATCCAATTGAGGTGATGACACCCCTAAATCAAATAAAATGCCATCAACTTGCCCGACTACATTCTCTGTTTGCGCGATAGTTGTTAACTCGCTAAACGGCGCATGGAAAATATGTAAGCGCGGATCTGCCAAGGCCTTAGCACTGGCTACCGCGCTTGGATCGCGATCAATTGCGATTAACTTTCCCTCAGCATTTAACTGCTGCAAAATCGCTTTGCTGTGTCCACCGCGCCCAAAGGTTGCGTCGAGATAAATTCCTGCTGGATTAATGTTTAAACCAACGATTACCTCATTCAACAGCACTGGAATATGTTCGGCCATAAATTCTTTCAATTTTTGCCGTCATTCCCGCGCAAGCGGGAATCCAGACTCAATCTTGAACAGCCTGGATCCCGGATATCCCGCACTTAAATTTGTAATAAGAGAAAGTAAAATTATTCACTTAACTAGGGTCTGTTTACAATTACAAACCCTGCTGCAAATGCAGCGTGATTGGCTCTAATTTACCCAAATTTTCGTCGTATAGAATAACTATATTTCCTCAAATTTGGCTAAATTAGCGCTCAATCATCTGCATTTTCGCGACGGCTTTGTAATTGTAAACAGACCCTAAATTCCCTCTTACCAACAGATTTAAGTGCGGGATTCCGGGATGACGAATCTTGCACATTACAGCGCTAAGTTTTTCAACGCATCCGGCAAACTTTCTATTTCAGCCAGTGGCTCGGCCAACCAGGTTTCGCGACCTTGTTTCCACTGCGCTTCGCTCCACACTTCAAATTTATTACCCTGCCCAATCAAGGCAACAGACTTTTCTAAACCGGCATATTCACGCAAGGGCGGTGGCACCAATAAGCGCCCTGCTGCATCTAATTCCACTTCAGTTGCATGCCCAATTAATAAGCGTTGAATCCGCCGCGCTTGAGCGTCAAAACTCGGTAATACCGTTAATTTTTTTTCGATTTCTAACCAAATGGGTAAGGGGTATAAAAGCAAGCAGGCTTGTTCAGTATCGATGGTGAAAATAAGGCGATTTGCACACAATTCTTGCAAAGGTTGCCGATAACGACTCGGAATGGCCAAGCGTCCTTTTGGATCGAGTTGAACAGAATTAAGTCCGCGAAACATGATTACCTACACTTTTACCCACTTTTTACCACATACCTACACTATAGGCAGAAAAACAACTTTTTGCAAGTGGTAATAGTCTGTTTCAACCGGTTGCGTTCAAAAATTGAACAAAAAAGATACCGCGGCTAACTGCGTGATATTTATTTTTATAATTTTTGTAGTGATAGGAAAAGGGAAAGCTTTTTTATACAGCGCTGGTTTGTTAATTTGTGGTGCCCTGTGTATTATTTGTATTATTAGACTTTTTTAAGTTCATTAGTTTTTCGGCAATTTGAATTTCTAAACCGCGATTCACCGGCCGATAATAATTTTTTTCCTTCATCTCATCCGGAAAATATTTTTCTCCGGCCGCATAAGCATCGGGTTCGTTATGCGCATAGCGATAACCTTTACCGTAATCTAACGCTTTCATTAATTTGGTGGGAGCATTTCTAAACCGCAGTGGCACAGGCAGTGAGCCTTGCGTTTTTATATCAGAGAGCACTTCTTTATACGCCACATACACCGCATTACTTTTCGGTGCACAGGCCAAATAGACAACCGCTTGCGCGAGGGCTAATTCGCCTTCGGGACTGCCTAAACGCTCATATGCATTGGCGGCATTCATTGTAATTTCTAAAGCGCGTGGATCGGCATTGCCGATATCTTCACTGGCCATGCGAATAATGCGACGCGCTAAATAGCGCGGCTCACAGCCCCCATCCAACATCCGCACTAACCAATATAAAGCCGCATCGGGATCCGAACCGCGCACGGCTTTATGCAACACCGAAATTTGATCATAAAAATCTTCACCCTTGTTATCAAACCGTCGCACGCCTTCGGTCAGAGTTTGACTTAAAATTTCTTGTGTAACTTCAGCTTTTTCACCTACAACTTCAGCGATTATTTCCAATAAATTTAATGCGGCGCGCGCATCGCCATCGGCAAATTCAGCTAACTGCTGTTGTAATTCTATCGGGAAATTGAGTGCCCATGCACCTAAACCGCGCTCTGCATCGTGCAACGCTTGCTGAATAATTTTTTCGATGTCTTGTTTCGTTAGGGCTTTTAACACATACACGCGGGCCCGTGATAGCAAAGCGTTATTTAACGCAAAAGAAGGATTTTCAGTCGTCGCACCAATAAAAGTGAAAGTACCCGCCTCGACATGTGGCAATAAAGCATCTTGTTGCGATTTGTTAAAATGATGCACTTCATCGATAAACAATAAAGTTTTTTTACCTTGTGCAGCGTTGGCTTGCGCAATTTCGACTGCATTGCGAATTTCTTTTACGCCACTCAGTACCGCTGACAAACTGATGAACTCTGCTTTGGCTTGCTGTGCGATGATATGCGCTAACGTCGTTTTTCCCGTGCCGGGTGGTCCCCACAAAATGAGTGAATGCAATTTACCTTGTTCAATGGCGTTGTATAAAGGTTTATTAGGTGCCAATAAATGCGCTTGGCCAATAAACTCTTGTAAAGTACGCGGCCGCATGCGGGCGGCAAGGGGTTGATGAAACGAGTCTATAGTAATGGGCATAATTAAATTTGCATATTGAGAATTAAATGTATAAAATTGCGTTGTTAAAGATTATACTCCCATATTGAATTGACAACCAGGTAGTTATAGGTAATACTTTTTAATACTAAGTATTAATTTGGAGAACATTATGCCCACCGCTCATGCCCGTAAAATTTTAGTTGACTCACCTAAAGCGACACCTAAAAAAATCACTAAACCTAAATTGTCGGTGATAAAAAAAGAAACTATCGAAGAAGCCACAGGCTCACCACTGTCCGTTAAATTAGATGCAGCCGCTAAAAAACGCCTGCAAAAGCTTGGCAAATTAAAACAGCGCTCAGTGCATTGGCTGATGAAAGAAGCTATCTTACGTTACCTAGAGGAAGAAGAATATGAGGAAGAATTTAATCAGGAAACTGAAAGACGCTGGAAGGATGTTGAAGAAGGCAAAGTAGTCAGTAACGAGGCAGTTATGGCTTGGCTTTCAACTTGGGGAACGGATCACCCCGCAGAGAGACCCGCATGTGGAACGTAATTTGGCTAAACAGCGCAATTGGAGATCTTATGCGGCTTGATAAATTTTTAGAAGATAAAAGTCCCCGTGCCGCACAAAAAGCTTATCAAGCAATACAAGAAAATATTGCCTTACTAACAAACACTCCCTTAATTGGCAAGCCCGTTAAGGCAAAACCTAGCTATCGTGATTTATTCATTAGATTTGGAGCAGCTGGGTATGTACTGCGTTATCGCACTCTGCAAAATAACATCTACATTTCAGAGTTACGTCATTATCGGGAAAATAAATTTTAACCTTGCACAACGTCGACGCCCTGCGGCGGAACAAACACAAAATCACTGGCAGTGACTGCCACATTAGTTTTAAGTTGCGTGAAGTGCAACTCGGTTTTTTGGCCTAAATTATCAAACAAGGTCATACCGACAATCGTGTTATTAGAAAAATATAAATTAATATCAGTGAAATTCGTATCGCTCTGTTTAGCATGCAGATAATAAACATTGCCTCTACCCGTAATAATAAAATCTTTTATGAGCGCATTAGTGTCACCACTTAAAATAGCGAGCGGTGTTGCAGCAATCGCTTTACCGACTGACTTCACAACCACTTGTTCTAAATCGGCATCATAAGTCCAAATTTTCTGCCCATTACTCACTACTAATTGATTCATCGGTTTTAGCACTTGCCAACGAAATTGATTAGGGCGCGCCAAGATAAACTGACCACTGCTTTGATCAATCACTGTCCCGCTCTCATCATAAATTTTTTGTACAAAATTAGCTTGTAAAGTAGAAGTATTTTGCAATAACTGGGCTAATTGCTGCGTAGGCGTAGCGGCCAATAATATAAAAGGCCAACAGAGAAAAAGAACAAGACTTAGGATTTTTTTCATTGGAGTTTTAAAATGTAAATGTTTTAGATTGGAAATTATAACACAAAACTATTCTATACTCTGAGTTATCGCGACACAAGAATGTCATATAAATTCTTGTGCAATAAACTAAAAGCTAGAACCGCTAATCTGCTTATAACATTCCACATAACTTGAAACCATTTTCTCAGCCGTGAATTTATCTAAGTAATGCTGATAACTTGCTTGTCCCATTTTTTGGGTAAGTTTATCATCAGTAAAAATTTTTTTAATCGCCTCACCAAGCATCACAGAATTATTAGGTTCAACCACAAAACCGGTGACCTTGTCTTGATTAATAAAACTGGTACCCGTCCCCAATTCCGTTGAAATAAGAGGCTTAGCACACATAGCGCCTTCTAATAAGGCGATGCCAAACGCTTCAGCTCTGACAATAGAGGGCAATACGACGGCACGCGATAATTGCAACAAAGCAGATTTATCATCATCATCCACTGCCCCTACAAAATGCACATTTTGTAATTTATTTTTGGCAACTTGTTGCTTAAGCTTTTTTTCCAAAGGTCCCTTACCAATTAAAACCAAAGGTACAGCAAAATAATGCAGTGCTTCTAATAATACTGAAATACCTTTGTAATATCGAAACTGCCCGATAAATAATAAAAAATTATTGCCTACCTTGCTCTGCCAGTATTGCATTCGGTCGGATTTAACTACTGGTTTTGGCATGCCAAAGGGAATAACTGCTATCTTGCTACGATAAGGAACTAAGTCGCGGCTGGTTGTTGCTAAATTAGACGAAGAAACTATAATTTTATCCACTTTATTAAAAAAACTGCGCATTACAGGCAAATAGAAAATTTTTAAAAATTTTTGGTTAAAAATATCTGCATGATAACTAACAATAATTTTAACCTTTTTATTAGGGTTCAATAAACTTACCACATCGCCAAATGGCCAGGGATAATGAAAATGAAGAATATCGTATTGCTCGATTATTTTTTTATACACTGCCAATAGCTCGAGACTAACCGGGCACGAAGCCGCAGTAAAAGTCGTCTTAACTCTTAGCACTTCTACACCCTCAATGTGAATAACTTCAAATTTTTCTGTAGTTGAACTTGTCACTAACAAAGAATTTTTAATGCCCAGCAGGGAGGTTTTGTTCACCAGTGTTGTAATTACCTGTTCAATACCCCCCATAGTATCAGGCATAAAGGTTTTATAGAAATGGAGAATTCTCATAATTTATATACTGCTCACGAACGTTTATGATTAGGCACTTACAATGTCTTCGAAGAGACTAACATTTTTTTCCATACTATGGACATCTGCCACATATTTTCGGGCTGATTTTTTTAACTCTTCTCTAACTGCTTTATTCTCATTTAGAAATAACATTTTTTTGTTTATTTCATCCGGGGTTTCAGCGATCAATAAAACTGATTTATCCACTATCCCTTCAGAACCAATTTCATTAGTAATAACTATTTTTCCTCTCGCTAAAGATTCTAAAATTTTCAACCGCACTCCTCCGCCGGTTAATACAGGCGCCAAAACATAACCAGCCTTTTGAAAATAAGGTTCCGTATCTGGAACTTCGCCTATAAATTTAACCCCTGCAATTGAGCTGGCCAAATTGATAAGATCAGCCGGTGCGTTTCTGCCTAATATAGTTAGAGTTAAGTTTTGGTTATACTCTTTCAAAGCAGGGAAGATTTTATTAAGAATATAATAAATAGCTTCTTTATTTGGCATCCATTTATAATCACCTAAAAATAACAAATTATCATAGTCTTCCTGAGCTGAATTAACGAAAGGAAATTGTGTTAAATCCATATAAAGAGGTCGATAAACCACATTGTCACAATTTTTTGCAATTAAATATTCAGCTTCGCTTTCACTTTGTGTATAGGCTCGCGATACTTTATTAACCACCCCTACTTCACGTTGCATAATTTTTTTATATTCATTTTTATAAAAAAATCTTTTTAAGCCACATGCTTGCTCATATTTATTTTTCCATATTAAAGTTTCGAGCGCTGAGAGGTCAACCAGCGTTTTTTTTCCAGATGTATACTTCCCTATATAAGAGCCTGTATAGAAACTATATGCATGTAAAACATCATATTGATTAACTACCGTATCCAAACAATACTTTGCTGCTTTAGAAGAAAAGCGTTCGGCAACCATGGAACGATTTAATAGGAGCGCTTTAAAAATAGCCCACCACTTATTGGGAAGAGAAAAATAATAAATATTTTTTAACTGGAAGCGTGCAGATAATTGTGCTGAGGCGCTGCCTTTCTTATCTTTATCATCAAGTATCAGTAAAGAAACTTCATGGCCCATTTTTAAATAAATATCGATGATACTTGCCATGGCTATTTTGGAACCTAAATTAGCAGGAATAGGACTACGAGGACAAATAAATAGAATACTTTTTTTCATATTGAGAGCGAGCTCTATCTCTTAATGCGAAGAACGCGTCGTTAACAGTGCATCTTTCGTTGCCTGTAGATAGGCATAACCATGAAAAGCATCGGGTTCAAGATAAGCTCCCTCGCCCCATTCATTCCACGCATTAATAAACACAAAAGAGTCTTCGGGGGTACGATTGGCATAAGTATCATTAAGAATATCTATTAGCCAACGTTTATAAAGCTCGGGAGTCGCACCATGATAAATTAGACCTTCGTTATTGCGTCGCGCCGTATTATCCCACATCGGCATAATAGCCCGATACGTATTTTTACAAGGATCTAAGCAATATTTTTTATTTACCACGAGATCTTCATAACTAATAATTCTACCGCCAAATTTAGGTTGTATGAGAGGCATACTGCCGGTTATTTGTTTAGAGTAAGCATAAGTTGAACTGGGCTGAAATTCTGTTTGAGCATCAAATCCTAAAGCTAAAAGATTAAGAGCAGAATGATCATATTCTCTGACGCCTACAATATGGATATCCCACCCACCTTCTTGCTGGCAAATTTGTCGCCAATAATCAAGTACTTTTGCGCAATTAGGGATATTACTTGGTTTATAAATAACGAGTACTGGCTTGCCATTCAATTTAATATATCTCTCATCAGCAAAATATTCCAGCACGGAAAATATAAAGGACTGATATGATTTCTCAGTAGCAGGTTGTTCAATAAGTATGCCGCTATTGCTTCCCCAAAAACGTTTTGACCATGACTCATTCGCCCAGCACAACATAAAAGGCATTTTCATTTGTTTATTTTTTAAAAAATTTTCCAGCGGTCCTGCTAATAATTTTTTTCCATCAAACCAATAATAATAGTAAGCAAATCCATAGATTCCATATTCTCTTGCTAACTCTATCTGACGCTGCATCACTTGCTCAAGCCGCAAATCGTAATATCCTAGCTCGCCTGCCAAACGTGGCTGTAGATGCCCAAGATACTGCGGCACAGCCCGCGTGACATTATTCCACTCTGTCACGCCACGCCCCCACCACAAATCATTATAAGGCGTAGGATGAAATTGAGTTAAATAGTAAGCGATTAATTTTGCATCCTGAGGCTCTCTTTGAAAAGAAGATTTATTTTCATCATACGGAACATACTGCGGCGAACGCGGTAATTCAGGAATAGCAAGAATTTGCCTTATATAATTTTGTTTTAAGTCAGCCATGTTAGTCTGACGTTTTGCAAAAATTTTTGATAACAGAAAAACAGATCGCCTATAATAAAAACGAACTTTATCTTTGACTGCCTCAGAAACAGGAATGATGGAAAGCAGCCTTGCTAAACGTTTGCGAAAGTAATCTGTCATTATTTTTGCTCCATGTCATCAAAAAGATTTAAATTTTTGTGACTCCATATGCCGATGCTGGGATCAAATTGTTTAATTATTTTGGCTGGATTTCCTGCTACTATACAAGCCGCAGGCACTTTGGTACCCTTCTTAAGAAGAGTGCCAGCAGCAATAATACTGCCGCGACCAATATACACTCCCCCCATCACAATCACTCCATCCCCTAGAAAAACATTGTCTTCTACTACAACCTGACCCATATCATTTAAAAGCCGTTTATTGGGAGGAGTCATCGGGTTATCAGCCTTCTCGCCAGTGTAAAGGCCATGATTATGATCCGTAATTAAAACTTTACTACCAACTAATACACCATTCCCAATCGTAATCTTATTAATTGCTGCAATGTGTACACAATCACTTAAACTTACATTTTCGCCTATGGTAATTTGTGGGTTATAGTAGATTGTGTTATGCTCAACCACTGCTTCCAACCATAAAAGATGACCAGCAGAAAAATTATTACCTAGCGTAATGTTCTTGGTACCGATAAGTCTGGCATGAAACCCAAAATGGGCTTTCTTAATTCCAAACAGTTGTGCAAAAAAGAAATTTCGTAAGCGATACAATATAGCTCTATATAAACAACCGGGCAACATAAGTAATCGCTCATTTCTTAAAATGTCAGAAATACGATTAAATAGCGACGCAAATTTTCTTTTATTGTCTCTATTCATAATAAAGCATTTCCCAATAGAGCGTTTATCTTTCTCATAACACGCACTAAAAAATACCACATTTTAGCCAAACTTTTATTTAACTTAAAGAGCGGATATAAAACTACCCAGAAATATAGGAATCCTCCTAAATATTTTTTTAAAAGATTATAAACTTCTTTTTCTTCTTTGAAAGAAGGAAGCGTCTCTCTAAAAAAAACGTATTGAGGAAAGAAAGTTAATATTGTTCCATTCACAAAAAGCCGGGTAATTTTTGAGCGCGCACCAAATTCTGCAGCGGTAATTTCATAGAAATTTTTTCCAAAGACTTCAAAAAGTTTATATCCTCCCGTGTTATCCGTTTTGGATATAATGAGAGGCGTCTTAATATATAAAAATTTTTCTGATTTTTTTAAAATTTTATAATAAATACCTAGCTGTATTAGACTTGTGCCAGCATATTCTTTTAATGATTGCGTGTCAGGATAGTGTTTCAGCAGTTCCATTTTGTTAACGATATTAGCGCTAACAAAGGTAATAAATATATTAACATAACGCACAAATTTTTCTGGATTACACTCTATAACTTTAATAGTTTCAGTTGGTTTTAGGTCAAGAGGAAAATCTTTTTGATATGGAATAGCTTTTATATGAACTATGCCATACAACTCCAACGACAGGATCTCCATAATAAAACGCAGAGCATCCGGACATAACGCATCATCATCACCTATTACCCAAGCATATTTTCCTGCAGCTTCTGAAAAACATTGTGCAATATTTTTGTCAGGGCCTAAGTTGCTTGCATTACACAAATAGCGAATCGGCAAATGCTTATCATCTACATATTTATCAACTATCTGACGAGTATTGTCGGAAGATGCGTTATCTGAAACCAGCAACTCTATTTGTTCACGATGAGGTTCAAACTGTACTAAAATAGAGTTTAATAAAATATCTAAATATTTAGCACGATTATAAGTTGGAATGCAAATTGATAAAAGAAAATTAGACATGCTTTAAAAACCCGAGATTTCGATAATGTGCGCTTGGTATTATCCAAAGTGGGAGCACTACAAAGGAAAGAATTAAAGCGCTCATCACCCCTATTAAACCAAACTTGGCTAAATAAATCATAGCAGGTATCGCAACAATTGCCTGCAGCGGCGTTAGCCAGATGAATAATCGCATTTGATTACGGGCTTGCAAAGCGGTTGTATAAGTATCAATAAAGACGCGCAAACAACCGTAAAATCCAAAAGATAATAAAAGCATAATAGACAAAGCAATAGCTTGATGTACCCTGAATATTTCAGTAATAAAATTTCTTAACAGCACTAAACATAAGGTTGCAAACAACATATAAATAATTCCACCTATAATGCTTCTTTTTAGTTCGCGTTCGGCAATCATATAATTTTGCACTGTTCTTCGCGCATAATGTTCTGCCAACACCGGCCATAATGCCGAGAGAACCGCTGCATAGATAAACAACATCATCATGAAAATCTTGTTAACAATATTATAGGCTATGATGTCTTGTGCTGAAAGCAATTTTACTATCACCAAATAATCAATGGCTAATACCCCGTTTGCACTAAAAGCTACCAACCAAAATTTCATGGCCCTTAGCATTAATTGTTTATAAAATACAGTGTTCCAGTTGAAATTTTGGAGTTTGGCATCACTTATTTTGAAAGCATGAACCATCATTACCATGCTTGACAAAAATAAAGGAATAATCCAGTAATACAATGCTTTTGAAAGATCTAATGAGACGTGAAAAAAATGGATTATACACATTAGAATTAAGAGAATAATATAACCCATTAGCTGATAAGCGTATCCCCAAAATCCTTTGTGATATGCAAACAATACTTTATTGCCAATAAGAAAAACAAAATTAGTGCAATATAAAAACAAAATGATATCGAAATTTTCTACAGTTAAATTATTTGGCAAATGACTAAATAACCAAGTTTTTAACGTGCCCCCTAGCAAAGCAATTAAAATTGCTATCCCAAAAATCAATAAAACAAGCAAGGGGATAACGGCTGTAATTAAAGCGGCAGATTTTTTTTCTTGCACGCGATATTCAGAAATAAAGTTTTGCAAAGCTGTTCCAATACCAAGGTCCAACAAGCTATACCACGCCACTAACCCTGTAATCACTGTAAAAACCGCAAAATCATGCAGACCTAATTTTTGATAAAAGACAGGAATAGAAACCAGCTGGACAAGACCTATCAGAATCCTTGATAACCAACCAGTTGCGGCAATCCACAAGTGAGAAGGGATTTTCCAGCTATGAAGTTTAATAAACATAGAATAATTAAAGTTTAGAGAAAACTTAATAGTGTTTTCCGAAATCCATGGTAAATATCATAATGAGGCGCCCATCCCAAGGCTCTTAATTTGGCAGTCTCAGGCACGCTCATGCTAACAACACTCTGTAAATAATTTTTTGAAATATTATTTTCTTGTTGAATAACTTGTAATTTTTTTTCAGGGAAAATTGTTGTCAATAGATAGGCTAATTCTGCAATCGAAACAGCTGCCTCATCATTGCCGACATTATAAGCATTAGCCACCTCTCCTTTTAAAAGCACCGTAAAAAAACCAATCGTCGCATCTACTAAATAGCAAAAGGCACGAATTGCGGAACCATCACTTTTCATAGTGATATGCCGATTATTTACAATATCAGCAACAAAATCCGCAAATACTCGCCCATCATCTAGCTGCATACCAGGCCCGTAGGTATGGAAAGGTCTGACTACTTTTATAGGTACTTTAAATTGATGAAACCACGAGACACATATATTTTCGCCCATTCGCTTGCTTTCAGCATAACAGGCTCGCACAGCCATAGGATCAACATAACCATACGTTACCTCACTTGCTTTTTCGGTACCTAATGGTAATTGCCCATATACTTCGCTGCTACTAAAATACAAAAAACATTCAACAGCATTACGCTGAGCAAGCTCTAATAAAGAATATGTTCCAAGTACATTGGCGGAAAGTGTACCCACTGGATCAGTGCCATAAAATTTAGGACTGGCTTGGCTCGCCGCATGAATAATAAAATCTATTCTTTCAGTTATTGCTTCTAAAGATTGGGTAATATCACTTAGAATTAACTTGAAATCTTGTCTTCGCAAGTAATCTGCAAACCTCGCTTCTGCTTTTTCTTTATTTCTAACGACCGCAATTACCTTGGCGGGCTTTTCAAGTTTACCACTCTCATTTAGCTGCAAAAGTGTATGTACTAAATAACTTGGTAAGAAACCTGCCGCTCCAGAAATTAAAACCGTCTTACCTGAAAAATTCTGCCAAGGTACATTTGCTGAAATAATTTCATTAATATCCTCTGCAATAATTTTATTCATTTTATATAGCTCTCCAATTTTATTTTCTATGCCAGGCTTGAAGAGTTTTATGCATAATTGCCTCAGCATCCATTGAATACTTATGGCGTAAAAATTGCTGATCCCCGACTATTGCTGAGAAAGTATTATTAAGCCCAATACGATGAAAAAATTTTAATGGTAAAGAACTTTCTAAACAAATTTCCGCAACTGCGCTTCCCAAACCACCGTCAATCATATGTTCTTCTACCGTAACAATCGCTTGAGTTTGTTTCGCACAAAAAATAATCTCTGCAGTATCTAATGGTTTAATAGTATGCATACTAATAACCCGCGCCTGAATCTGATGTTCTGCCAACATGTCTGCTGCGCGTAATGCGTCTGCAACAATGCTACCGCATGCAATAATGGCTACGTCCTTGCCTTCTCGCAAACACCTGGCTTTACCAAGTTCAAATACTTCATTTTCGCGCTTGGGAATTGTGGGAGCAAGGCTTTTTTCCAAACGCAAGTACCCAACCCCATCCGTCTGTGCTAACGCCGAAGTTGCTTGTCCTGCTTCCCATGCATCGCTGGGTGCCACAATAGTAATATCGGGTAAAACACGTAAAATCCCTAAATCTTCAGTTGCGTGATGAGACATGCCATGCGTACCATAGCTAAACCCGCCTCCTGATGCCACCATATTAATGTTAAGACCGTGATAGCATGCATCATTTCTAATTTGCTCTAGACAGCGAAAGGTTGCGAAATTTGCAATAGAGTAGGTAAATATTGTATGGCCTTCCATCGCCAAACCTGAAGCTACCCCCATCATATTTTGTTCAGCAACTCCCATGTTTAAATATTGCTTAGGAAATTGCTCTATGAACTTTTCAAATACTCCAAACCCCAAGTCGCCTGTTAACAACATTAATTTCGGATTATCTTCCGCGAGCTTGATTAAGGATTGTAAAAAGGCATCTCTCATGGCAGGGCATCCAATTCTTTAAGAGCATTGTTATAATCCTCGCCTTGCGGACTACGATAATGCCATACAACTTTGTTTTCCATAAAAGAAATACCTTTCCCTTTCGTAGTATGCGCTAACACACAATGAGGTCGATTTTTATCAACATATTTTAGCGCATCAGTTAATTGCTGATGGTCATGTCCATCTACCTCCGTGACATACCAACCAAAACTACGCCACTTATCTGCAAATGGTTCTAGTGCTAAGGTCTCTTCAACTGAAGTTATGCTTTGTAATTTATTGTAGTCAACAACTGCAGTTAAATTATTTAGGCGATGGTGGTTGGCAAATAAAATAGCTTCCCAATTGGAGCCTTCGTCACATTCCCCATCACTCATCACAACATACACGTGGTGAGATTGTTCAGCAAGTTTAGCAGCGTATGCCATACCAGCACCAACAGATAATCCATGCCCTAGTGAGCCGGTTGAAAATTCCACACCCGCAATTCCTTTATGCGAAACATGGCCGCTTAAAAGAGAACCATTCTGACAATGTTCAGCTAATTTCTCCGTAGGGAAAAAACCTACTTCCGCTAATACGGCATACACTACGGCACCAGCATGGCCTTTACTTAAAATAAAGCGATCCCGCGCTAACCATTTTGGTTCGGTCACTTTATATCGCATCACACTGCCATACAATACAGCCATAATATCTGCAATCGAAAGCCCTGAAGCCACGTGCGAGCCATTGCCTGCATGCGTCATATTAATAATATGCCTGCGAATAGTTTTTGCTAATTGTTTAGTGTTTATTTCAGGCATGTTGCTCCGCAAACAACTTAAATGATTCATGCACATGTGCCAGCATTTCATCCGTTAGACCATGGTGACAAGCCAATAAAATACCACCCCGCATCACCTGATCGGCGTTGGGGTAACCCGCTCCATTCGAAACATGCTGAATATTTTTAAAGCCCGGTTGGCGCAGAATATTGCCGGTAAAAACCGTACGGGTTTGAATATTGCGTTTTTCTAAAAAGATTTGTAAATCGGTACGGGTAAACGGTGCGTCATCTTTTACAATCATTGGAAACGCCAACCAGCCGGTACGAGAATTTTTGAGCTGATTGGGCAACATAAACCAATTCTTATACTGCACAAAAAATTCATACTGTTTATTAAACCAATCAATGCGCGCGTCAATATTTTTTTGCAAATTATCCAGCTGCACCAAACCAAAAGCTGCGCCCATTTCGGAGGGCTCTACATTATAACCCAAGGCTTCGAAAATAAATTTAGCATCATAGCGCATACCTTCCACTGCCACGTTAAAGCGGTTTTCAATCGCTTCCGATTCAATAAATAAAGAAGAACTACGGCCCCAGCTGCGCAGCAATTTGGCGCGATTAGCGAGCGTGTCGGTATTCACGCATAACATGCCACCATTACCCGCGCAATTAATCACGTGCGAACCATAAAAACTGGTGGTAGATATGTCAACAAACCGCCCCGCGGCTTGGCCATCAATCGTCGCTCCTAAAGTGTCGGCAGAATCTTCCACCAAAAGTAAATTATATTTTTTGCCGAGTTCATGAATTTTGTGCCAGTTGGGTAAATTCCCTAATAAATTCGGGATTAACATCGCTTTGGTATTTTTAGTAATCAAAGGCTCGATTTGCTCGGCATCAATATTGAAAGTATCGGGTTCTACATCGACAAACGCAGGAATCAGGCCATTTTTAACTAAGGGAGCTACCGTAGTGGAAAACGTTAATACGGGAGTAATAACTTCTGAGCCTTTGGGTAAATCTAAAATTTCCACCGCCAAATAATTGGCAGAAGAACCCGAATTGACCATAATGCCGTGTTGCTTAGCAAATAATTTTGCCACCCGCGCTTCCATTTCCCGCACGTGCTTGCCCATCTGTGTAGAGGTATCCAACACATGCATTACGGCTTTTTTTTCGGCTTCGCCCCATACGGCTTTGCCATACGGAACATGAATGAAATTATCGTTTGACAAAAGAGAGCTCCTCAAATAAAAATTGTCGAATTTTATCAGCTGTTACTTGAAATTATGAATTTGTTGTAACGTTAAGGCGCGTATAGCTTCGCCATTTTGCCATGCTTTATACCAATCAAGCGTTAAATTCAAAGCTTCTTGCAAGTTAAATTTTGGATGCCAGTGTAATTGGCTCATGGCTTTGGCGATATCGAGCTTTAAATAATTAGCTTCATGCGGTACCTTACCCGAAACATCATCCCATCCTGTTGCGCTACCCCACTCTGCTAAGACTTGCTCAACAATCTTACGTACGGGTACCGCTTCTTGTAAATGCGGACCAAAATTCCAAGCTTCTGAAAATTCTTGGGGATGATGCCAGCATTGTTCTGCCAACATTAAATAACCTGATAAAGGCTCTAACACATGTTGCCAGGGACGAATGGCATTGGGGTGCCGAATTTGGGGCTTTTGCTCGGCAATAAGGCTTTTGATGATATCAGGAATTAAACGATCTTGTGACCAATCTCCACCGCCAATCACATTACCCGCTCGAGCTGAAGCTAAGGCAATCTCCGCCTCTTTGAAAAAAGAATTACGATAAGCGCTGGTGACTAATTCTGAACACGCCTTGCTATTGCTGTAAGGATCATGTCCGCCCATCGGTTCAGTTTCACGATACCCCCATACCCATTCTTTATTTTCATAACATTTGTCGGTGGTAACATTGACTACTACTTTAACAGAATTACAATTTCTAGCTGCTTCTAAAATATTGACTGTCCCCATCACATTGGTAGCATACGTTTCAACGGGGTTGGCGTATGAGTAGCGCACCAAAGCTTGTGCAGCCAAGTGCAAAATTATATCAGGCTTAAATTGGGCAACCGCAGCTTGTAATTTTTCTAAATCACGAATATCGGCAATAATACTTTGCATGTTATCTGCAACGTTAGCGAGGGTAAATAAATTGGGGTCGGTATTGGGCGCAAGCGCGTAGCCGCATACTTCCACGCCTAACTCTTGCAACCATAATGATAGCCAACTGCCTTTAAAGCCTGTGTGGCCAGTCAGAAAAACTTTTTTATCTTGCCAAAAATTGCTCATAGTATATTTCATTAAGTCGGAGAATTTAAATCCCCCTTAATCCCCCTTTGAAAAAGGGGGAAATCAAAAGATCCCCCCTTTGAAAAAGGGGAAAATCAAAAGATCCCCCCCTTTGAAAAAGGGGGGCAGGGGGGATTTTTTACCAAACTTTCCACGGTGCTTTGCCTTCCGCCCATAAGGCTTCTAGCATTTTCTTTTCACGCAATGTATCCATCGGTTGCCAAAATCCCTTATGAAAAAAAGCGTTTAACTGTCCTTCTGCTGCGAGCTTTCGCAGTGGCTCTTGTTCCCAAATAGTACTATCATCCTTAAGATAAGAAAATATGGCAGGAGATAACACAAAAAAACCACCATTAACCCACACATCATTTGCTTTGGGTTTTTCTTTAAATTTTTTAACGTGTATTCCTTCTACTTCTAACACTCCAAACCTTTCTGAAGGCACCACGGAGGTTAACGTTGCTAACTTTTTTTCTTGCTTATGGAATGCTACTAACTCGCTGATGTTCACATCACATACCCCATCACCATAAGTAAAACAAAAATCTTCTCCATCTAAATATTCTTGTACCCGCTTCAAGCGTCCACCCGTCATCGTTTCCAAACCCGTATCCACTAAAGTAACATGCCATGGCTCCGCGCTCTTATGATGTACCTGCATTTTATTGTTCCGCATGTCAAAAGTAATATCCGACATGTGCAGGAAATAATTGGCGAAATATTCTTTAATCACATAACCCTTGTAACCCAGGCAAATAATAAAATCATTGATACCATAGTAGGAATAAATTTTCATGATATGCCATAAAATCGGCATCCCACCAATTTCAACCATCGGCTTGGGTTTAAGATCAGTTTCTTCACTAATGCGGGTACCAAGACCACCGGCTAATATAACTGCTTTCATATACTAATTTTCTCTATTTTATTCTCTGGCACCAAAACTTTAATTAATTCCAACAATGACGTCTCATCATCTCCATCACAAGCTGCTTGAATTCCATTTAAGATCTTGATTAACTCTTGCCAGTTTACTTTGCGCGATTCTGCTTGCAAAATCTTTTCATGCTGCGTGCCTTGTAAAGGCTCTCCTTCATGAAATAATTCTTCATAGAGTTTTTCACCGGGGCGTAAGCCGGTGAACTTAATTTCAATATCGTCGCCTATTCTTTTGCCAGAGAGTTTAATTAACTGCTCAGCAAGATAGGTGATTTTTAAGGGCTCACCCATATCCAAAACAAAAATTTCACCGCCCTTTCCGATTAAGCTTGCCTGCAAAATTAACTGGCTGGCTTCTGGAATCATCATAAAATAACGAGTGATCTCAGGGTGAGTGACCGTTACCGGCCCACCTGTTTCAATTTGTTTTTTAAACAAAGGTACTACGCTACCGGCTGAACCCAACACATTACCAAAGCGAACTGTAACAAATCCTGTAACGTTTTGTTCCGCATTATAATTTTGACAAAATAATTCAGCAATCCGTTTGCTAGCACCCATTACATTAGTCGGGTTAACTGCTTTATCAGTCGAAATCAACACAAACTCTTTAGCGCCTGCTGCAACGGCAGCCTCAGCCACCGAGCGCGTTCCTAATACATTATTCTTCATGGCAATTCGCACTTGGGCTTCCAACATGGGTACATGTTTGTAAGCGGCAGCATGAAAGACAACATCAGGTTGATGTTTTTGGAAAAGGTTGAGAATACTTTTTGCTTCGGTAATATCTTGTAGGTACACATGCAATTGCAACGCGGGATATTGTTTACGCAACTCCATTTCAATAGCATATAAATTATATTCTGAGTGCTCGAGGATAATTAATTCAGCAGGCTGCAAGACAGCTAATTGCCGACATAACTCAGAACCGATTGAACCACCCCCACCGGTTACGACAATTTTTTTGGCTTGAAAATAATTCACTAATTGGGTATCACGTAAATTAATCGCTTCACGACCTAATAAATCTTCTAAAGAAACTTCGCGCAAATCATTGATCGCCACTTCTCCTGATGCTAAAGAGCTTAAACCTGGCAAAGTACGATAAGAAACGTTGGCAGCATTGCAAAAATCCACAATTTTCCGCATCACCTTACCGGGGGCGCTAGGCATAGCAATGAGCACCAAGTCGATTTGATATTTTTTAATTAACTCGGGAATTTCTTCGGTTTTACCAACCACTCTGACTCCGTGAATTTCAGCACCTTGTTTATGTTTATTATCATCAACAAACGCAATCGGACGATACCGATGCTGCGCATCACGAAATAAATCTCGTACCAAAGCTTCCCCAGCTGCTCCCGCACCAACAATTAAGGCCCGCTGCTGATCATGCCCATCTAAAGCAAGATCCTTAAGCCACCGGAAAAATAAACGCGCGCCACCTAATAACAGAATCAGGATTAAAATATACAGCAACATAATAGAGCGTGGCGGCAGCGCATTAGCTGCGCTGACTAATTTAGGATAAAAAAACAGAATTAAAAGAATACATGCCGCGCCTAATAGAACGGCCTTAATAATCCGCACCAAATCTGGAATAGACGCGAAGCGCCAATGGCCGCGATATAAACCAAATGCCCAAAAAATGACTCCCTGAACAATAATAACCAAAGGTAAATGGAGAAGAGAGCTTCTTAAAAAAGGTTCGGGAATAATACCAAGATTAAAACGAATCCAATAAGCCATCAACCATGCAATAGGAATTGTGACAAGATCGTAAAAACAAACTATGATGGTACGTTTGGAAATCATACAGCGGCTCGCATAGGGAAAATTCGCTCAACCCAACAATAGGCAAGCACCAGAAAAAACAGTTCTACTAAGGCAAATAATGGCATAAAGTGAGGCAATAAGCTAGCAATAACTACCAAAATAAGAATGACTAAGTTGGATAGCAAACCTACCCATAGTATTTTTTGATGGCTCCAACCCGCCTTATTTAAGCGCTGATAAGCATGACTACGGTGCCCTTCGTACCATTTTTCTTTCATTAATATACGCCGAACTAAGGTTACCGTTGCATCGAAAACGAACAATCCATATAACATTATCCACAGTAATATCGGCATATCATAAAATTTTTGTGCCAGTATCGCGACAGCAACCACTAAGAAACCTAAACACGCACTGCCTACATCGCCCATAAAAATTTTTGCTTTGGGCCAGTTCCAACATAAAAAACCCGCAACAGATGCCACTAAGGCAAAACATATAAGAGCGAGCTCCTGAGCCTGGTAATTCAACAATAGTAATAAGCCGCCTACTAAAAAAATAAAAATCGCCTCTAGAGCAGCAAGTCCATCACTGCCATCCATAAAGTTAAACAAGTTAGTCGACCACACCAGTGCAATAATACTAAGCACCGAAAATACCCAAACCTGGTGAATGATAAAAACGCCCACATTAATAAAAGGTAAGCCGCCTAATAATACTACAAAATAAAACGCTGCGAGAAAATGCAGCAGAAAACGCCAGCGTGAAGAGATACTCATTTTATCATCTAAAAAGCTAATGATGGCTAAAGCTACTAGCGCGGGAAATAGGGCGAAAAATTGCTGCGTTGGGTAATTGTTGAAGACGGTGTAAAAGATTAAAAAGACCAGCCATAACACTATAAAAACAATACCGCCGCCACGCGGGGTGGGAATGGTATGAGCGGAACGATGATTAGGGTTATCTAAGAGACCTTTTTTAATAGCGTATTGCTTAAAGGCATACACCAAAATAACAGCCAATATGAAAAGTATGATGAGCCCAACCCACATTATTGTGTCTCAAAAAAATATTGTCATGCCCGCGCAAACGGGACAAATTTGTCTGGAACAAATTTCGAGTCGCGCTTTAGCGCGTCGCGAAGCGATGAAAACCACGGATGGTTTTCAACAATCCAGTTTTAAAACCATATTAAAAACTTGGGATTCTCAGACTCGCAAGCTCGTCTAAGAATGACAATTCAGGAAATTAGAAGAAGTTGGCATTATATCAATTTTTACAACTATTTTCCCGTTCAAAGCTTACCATCTCGGCTAGTCCAGCAGCGACGGTATAAGGGGGTTGCCAATTCAAATCATGGCGAATTTTAGAGGAATCTACTTGTAAAGATCCCAATAAACGGGAAATAGCTTTTTGCTTGCGGGTAACAATCCCTAGCAATTTAAATAAAAATACTGGAACAGCAATCAATTTAGGCTTAATACCATAAGCCACGGCAATAGCTCTCACTAAATCAGGCGTTGAAACATCGTTGTTATCACTCAATAAATAAGTTTTATTCTTTGAGTTGGGATTTTGGATAATCGCCTGTAAGGCTGCTGTCAAATTACCAATATAAAGTAAGCTACGTTTATTGTTAATGGCCCCCATCGGAAGAGGGATTTTTGAATTCACTAATTTAATTAACTTGGCGAAATTAGCTTTGACACCATAACCATATACCAAAGGCAAGCGGACAATTGTGTAATCGGTAGCACTTGACTTGCATAACTCGGCAATACCTTGCTCTGCTTCCCATTTGGAAAGTCCGTAAGGGTCTTCTGTACAGGGCACATCTAATTCGGAAAAAGGTTTATCGGTTGTGCTTTCACCATTCACTTTAATACTGCTTAAAAAGATAAATTTTTTTACCCCTGCCAGTTGTGCACTTTCTAATAAGCACAGGGTTCCAGTTGTGTTAGTGCTGCAGTACTCCCGCAAGGGATCGTTCACTGTTTCTTGCATCTGGTGCACCCTTGCCGCTGTATGCACAACGACATCTACTCCCTCTAAGGCCTTATTCCAGATGGTTGTTTCCGTAATATTTCCTACTGCAACACACTCAAAATCAGATAAAACTTTGTCATTCGAACGTACGGCACATCTAATTAAATAACCCTGGCTTTGTAAATGGCGTGCAATAGCTTGCCCAACAAACCCATTTGCTCCTGTTATTAATATGTTAATAATGAGACCCCCACATTATTTCTTATATTTGATCCAATAAAACATTAATAAACCGAGTTGCTTGTATTTCTCGTGTATATTTCAAGACTTGCGTTTGATTATTTTTTTTGAAAAAAGTTAACTTTTCAACGTCATCAGACAATTTAAGAATTGTATCGGCCAACATCTTCGGCTCACCAGCAGCGACAATCCACCCCATATTCTCTTGCTCCAACAGCTGAGTTGCCTCACCGGTAGGCGCAACCAGTAAAATAGGCAAGCCCATCGCCGCAGCTTCAAAGATTTTTGAAGGAATTACCTTGGTAAAAGCCACATTATTTTTCAAATGCACCAATGCGACATCACAAATACTCCAATAATTTGCGATAACTTCTTTAGGCTGCATATCAACAAAAGTACAGTTAGATAACTGTTTAATTTTAGCCAACTCAATAATTTTTTCTCTATCTGCACCGGGCCCCACAAAAACAAAATGTATCTTTTTATTAAACTTTAAATACTCAGCAGCTACTACGGCATTACTTAAGTCATGCGCCATACCAATAGTACCAACATAGCCGACTACGAATTTATCTTGTAGTCCATATTGCACCAATAAATCAAGATCTTTCGGTTTGGGTTTATATTGCGATAGCTCAGTCCCGTTGATAATGGTAATAATTTTATTGGGATCAATTCCCCGATTTATTAAATTTTCTCTAAATGATTCCGTTAAGGTAACTACAGCACTGGCTTGACGATAAAGAAATAATTCTATTTTCTCAAGCAATCTTAGCGGTAAATTTTTTTTAAATATCCCCACAGCAGTAATGGATTCAGGCCATAAATCACCTATTTCTAAAACAAAAGGCTTCTTTTTTATTTTAGCAACAGCCCACGCTGAAATAGCAGAGAAAAATTGCGGGGTATTAACGACAATAACATCTGACTCTTTAACTCTTAATCCAGCAAAGAAGCTGGTTACCATGAAAGAAAGAAAATCAATAATTCGAGTAACCTTTCCATAGTTAGATGCAATATAGGTTTTAACGCGAATAACTTTGATCCCTCCGATCATTTCAGTTTGCTTCCAAGCGTTCTTATATCCAGCATGGACTTTTCCTTCAGGAAAATTAGGAACAGATGTCACAACAGTTACTTCATGCCCCCACTTCACCCAATAAAGAGCTCTTTCATACACTCTGGATGCCACTGCATTTACTTCGGGATAAAAATTATCAACGATAAAACATATTTTCATGATTCTTCCCATTTAATCAGTGTATTAGCTATAAAGGAATTGTTTTCTGAGGATTTTGTAAAAGAAAGGACTATCGTTTTATTTGGTTCAGAATAATTAAAAGCGGGATAATAGTACGACTTGATTACGTCCAATTTTGCTTCTTTAGGAAAAAAGCAAACTATTTGACCATTTTCAATTTGAAAAGTAAAAACATTATTCAATGCGGATATTATCTTAATAGCAGGATGCAAATGAAAATAAATTTTTATCTCATTATTATATTTACCCACTATTTTATCTTCGATCTGCAGTAAACCTGCCTCGAACGTAAATTTTCTAAAAACTAGAGCTCGGATACCTTTGATATTGTAGCCATCATGCCCAGCACTTGCACTAAATCGCCCCAGTTCTTTCAGTTCTATTTTAGGGTCAATAATACGAGCACGTCGTCCAAGTCGGAAGTTAGACCATACTTCTGAAGAATTTTGATCATGAAGCACTAACGCATTGTGAGCTTTAGTGCTACGCTGCCAAGCACGTAAACTATTATCCCAATAAGTGGAAATCCCACTATTTACAAAGATTCTTTCTTTATCATAGGAAAACTCAAAAGATAGACTATCAGCATGTGTATGCCCCGGTTGATAATCTGCTTTCACATTAGCCACATCAATAAACAAATGAGCTTTACCTCTTATAAACCTAACATAACCACTTTCTGTTAATTTTTCATCACAAAAAATATCATTCTGCTCTAAATTAATACCTAAAAACTCTGCATAGTTCTTTAATTCGAGCAAAGTAGGAGCAACTTCATTGGTGGTGTCATTAAAGAAAGCGGGCCCACCATCAGGATGTGTCATTTTTTTTAACCAAATAAACATTTGCTGAATCTTACCGTACCAATCCGCTGGAAAAGATTTTTGATATATTACAACCAATTGTAATATATCGAGCAATCCTTCGAGGATAATCGCATGGTACATAGGGCTCAATTCGTAATGAGCTCCATCGTCTAATATCTGCTTATTAATTTCTTCCTCCAATATGCTCTTGCCTTTTTTAAAGAATTTGTCACCAAATTCACTATCAAAAAATAACCCAGCAAAAACTAATGCCTTAGCATTCTCAAATAAATGATTAGCTTGTAAGTGATACTCTATATTCTTGCTCAAATATATAGTTTGTGTAATTAAGCTTTGTAACTGTAACAAGGTCAGAGTGTTTCCTTGTAATGCCCATTTTATCCAATTGACAATCCGCAAAGAAAGCGGGTAGGGATCCCAGGCAATATGTTTATTAACTGGATTGTTTTCAATCCAATTATCTAATAACGTTTGCGCTACCACTGAATTAAGCGTGAGTAAATAGTCAAAGTAATGTAAGTTATATCGCCACAACTTATTTTGCGTAGAATACCACCCATTATTAAAATCTATTGCGGCACTTTGATTTAAAAAATGAAAAGTTTGAGGCGCACTAAAGAAAGATTTTCGAGGTATCCAGGTTTCCCATCGTCTTTTTGTACTACGGATAGAAATTTTGGACTGATCTATTTTAAGAGTAAAATTCAGCAATCCTGTTTTTCTTATTAACAGATAGAAAATTTGCTTAAATTGCAAATAACGAATCGTTCTTATATACTTGCCAATCACCATTTAATACCATTAAACTGCTATTTGCAACCATTATAGCAAATATCTTTGCGGTTTATTAAAATCTATAGTTAGCTCTTTTCAAGAATAGCATCTACTATTTTTTGCGCGGCGTTTCCATTGCCAAAAGGGTTGCGCGCATTAGCCATTTTTTGATAAATAGCTTTATCTTCTATTAATTCAGAAACAGCTGATATTATCTTATTCAAATCGGTTCCAACTAATTTCGTGGTTCCTGCCATTACACCTTCCATTCGCTCTGTTTTGTCTCGCATCACTAATACTGGTTTGCCAAGCGAAGGCGCTTCTTCCTGAATTCCCCCTGAATCAGTTAAAAGAAATTGACAATGTTTCAATAAATAGATGAAGGGTTCATAGTCGAGAGGAGCGATTAAATGAATATTGACACAATTGGAAAGTAATTCTTTAACGGGCTTTTGCACGTTGGGATTTAAATGTACTGGATAAATGAAATGCCAGTCCGAATATGTTTTAGCAAGCGTATGAATAGCATGACAAATATTTTTAAAACCCTCTCCAAAGCTTTCACGTCGATGCCCCGTCACAACAATATAAGGCTTATTTCCAACAAGTTGTTTTACCTGAGATCCAAACAAATTATTCCACTCTTCTTTCCATTGAATATTTTTCTCAACATTTAATAATGTATCGATGACTGTATTACCCGTCACAATAATTTTGTCAGCCGCAATATTTTCTTCCAATAAATTTTGTTTAGATTGTTCAGTAGGAGAAAAATGTAAGTCTGCTAATGCTGAAACTAATTTACGGTTAGCCTCCTCAGGATAAGGTGAATAAATATCACCCGTACGTAACCCTGCTTCTACATGACCAATTTTGATCTTATTGTAAAACCCAACTAATGAAGCCGTAAAACAAGTAGTAGTATCACCTTGCACCAATAACCAATCTGGCTGGACATTTTTTACAATAGGATCTAATTCTAATAAAATTTTGGCTGTCAAAGAACTCAAAGTCTGATTAGGCTGCATTAACTCCAAGGAGTAGTTGGGCTTAATCTCAAATAATTTCAACATTTGCGTAAGCATTTCTTGATGTTGGCCTGTTACGCACACAGAAGATATAAAATCGGGATTGTTTTCCAAACTTTTAATAATGGGAACCATTTTGATGACTTCTGGCCTGGTACCAAATACTGACAAGATCTTAATCTTTTGCATGAAAAATGCCTCGGGTGTCAATAATTTTTTTTCCTTGTAACTGCTTTTTATTAATCTGTTTAAATTCTTTATGATCAACCAACACTAAAATTATATCGGCTGTTTCGAGTGCCGTATTTAGATCAACTAAATTAATGCCTGCAATGGATTGAACATTCGGTTCTACGGCAATAATTTTGCCCAGCTCTAACGCTTGCAATTCTTTAATAATTTCTACAGCCGGGGATTCACGTAGGTCATCGATATTGGCTTTAAAGCTAAGACCTAAACAAGCAATAACCGGCATTTTATAATGAGCAGCTTGTTGTTTGACCTGCTCAATCACCCAATACGGTTTGGCATCATTTACTTGCCGAGCAGTAGCAATTAATTTTGCCTTAGTAGGCGCTGCCTCGACAATAAACCAAGGATCAACTGCAATACAATGTCCACCGACTCCAGGACCGGGTTGCAAGATGTTGACTCGAGGGTGATGGTTGGCAAGCTGTATTAGCTCCCATACATTAATTTTTAACTCATCACAAATAACCGATAACTCATTGGCAAAAGCAATATTGACATCACGGAATGAATTTTCAACTAACTTGCACATTTCAGCAGTGCGGGCACCTGTCGTTAATACTTTACCTTCTACAAAAGTTTGATAAAAAAGCGCAGCTTGTTTAGTGGATTCTTCATCTACCCCACCAATAATACGATCATTTTCAATCAATTCTTTTAATACATGACCTGGTATAACACGCTCCGGGCAGTGTGCATAGTGAACCGTGTTTAGTTGAGGATTTGTAGATTCAATCCAATTTTTTATTTTCTCAGTCGTCCCTACGGGTGATGTTGATTCAAGAATAACTAAATTGCCATCTTTAACAAAGGGCGCGACTGATTTACTAGCTGCCTCGACATAACTTAAATCAGCCTGATGATTTTCTCTAAAGGGGGTAGGCACTGCAATAATAAAAATGTCAGCCGATTTAACTTGCGCAGAGGCCTTGAGTTTTTTGGACTGAATTGCGGATCTTACTAAGATATCAAGACCTGGTTCAACAATATGGATTTCGCCTTTATTTAATAAATCAACGACATCTTGCCGAACATCGACGCCATGAACATCATAGCCTCGACTTGCAAGTAAGGAAGCCGTAGGCAATCCAATGTAGCCTAAACCTATAACACATATTTTCTTTTCCATAGCTTAACTCTTTATTTGATTATATAAATCGATACACACTTGATGAACCTCTACGAGTTCATCAAACTCAATCGGAGATTGACCAGCTTTTAATCCTTCTAAAAACGCTTTAACACAATTGGCTTGTCCTTTATCTTGTCGCCAAAGATTTAATTTTTTGAAGTTTTTAAACCCATACGCTTTCATTTTTCGAAAATTGTCGACTACAATAATTTTACCGGCTGTAAAAATTTCTAAACGTTCTTTAGGAAATGCTTTGTTGCCGTTGGCCAGATAATGAATGACTCCAACAGAACCATCTGAAAATTCCAAATTAATGGTGACTTGATCATCTTGTTTGTCGATAGCAAATGCCTTAGCAAGTTTTATAGGATAGCCGATTAGAAAACGTAATAAATCCACAAAATGACATGCTTCACCAATCAAACGCCCGCCCCCCACTTCCGTTGCTTGAGTCCAATGCGACGCTGGAATAAACCCGGCATTCACTGTCATAATAATATGTTTAGGACTGGAAATGGGAGTTAATA
>Ga0206831_1054_pt2 | contig 35290 bp, 33 predicted proteins | sample Alteio_BWOrgCont_73_FD_152876 | JGI IMG/M metagenome (GOLD analysis project Ga0206831, IMG submission 152876) | Enriched cells from forest soil in Barre Woods Harvard Forest LTER site, Petersham, Massachusetts, United States -... | ecosystem: Environmental > Terrestrial > Soil > Temperate forest >...
GTGATCGCGACCGACATGGGGCTGAACGCTTCCTTCACGTCGTCCTTCATCGTGTTGATCGACTTGATCCGGCTCGTGAACCCGGACGGCATCGCGACAATCTCATCGCCCGGCTTGAAAACGCCACTCGCGATGCGTCCCGCAAAGCCGCGGTAATCGTGGAACTCGGTCGTCTGCGGGCGGATGACATATTGCACCGGGAAGCGCGGGTCGACATGGTTCACATCGCTGCCGATGTAGACCGTTTCCAGCGTGGAGAGCAGCGAGGGACCGTCGTACCACGGCATGTTGGTCGATTTATCGACGACGTTATCGCCGTTCAGCGCGCTGACCGGGATAAAGCGGATGTCGGGTACATCGAGGCGCGAGGCGAATTCCTTGTAGTCCTCGACGATCTTGTTGAAGACCTCCTCGCTGAAGCCGACGAGGTCCATTTTATTCACGCAGACGATGAGATGCTTGATATGCAGCAGCGACGCGATGAACGAATGGCGATGCGTCTGCTCGAGGATACCCTTGCGCGCATCGATCAGGATGATGGCGAGATTCGCGGTCGATGCGCCCGTCACCATGTTGCGCGTGTACTGGATATGCCCCGGCGTATCGGCCACGATGAACTTGCGCCGCGGCGTGGCGAAATAACGATACGCGACGTCGATGGTGATGCCTTGCTCGCGCTCGGAACGCAGGCCGTCGGTCAGCAGCGCGAGATCAACCTGGCCGTTGCCGCCGCGGCTTTCGCTCAGGCGTTCGATGGCCTCAAGCTGGTCTTCAAAAATCGATTTGGAATCGTAGAGCAGCCGCCCGATCAGCGTGCTTTTGCCGTCATCGACCGAGCCGGCGGTGGTGAAACGTAAGAGGTCCATGGTGAAAATTCAGGAAGGCAATTTTGACAGGATTAACAAGATTGGAAAAGGCAGGGGAATTTTGACGGAATTAACGGAATTTCAGAGAGGGGTAAGGGAATTGCTTTGTTAAAATTCTCTTAACAAGAAAACAGGACGGAAGTGAAGTCTGAGATCCTCTGCCTTTTCTCTCAAAGATTCCGTTCATTCCGTTAATTCCGTCAAAAATTCAGTTAGAAGTAGCCAACCTTCTTGCGGTCTTCCATCGCGTTCTCGCTCCGCTTGTCGTCGGCGCGTGTACCGCGCTCGGTCTGGCGGGCGGCGGCGACTTCGGCGATGATTTCCTCCAGCGTGCTGGCGGGTGACTCGACCGCGCCGGTGCAGGTGGCATCGCCGACGGTGCGGAAGCGAATGATCCGCTTCTCATATTTCTCGCCCGGCAAAAGCGTGTTGAACGGCGTGTCGGCCAAAAGGACCCCGCGGCGATTCACCACATCGCGCTCGTGACTGAAATAGAGCGACGGCATCTCGATCTTCTCCGCCGCGATGTATTGCCACACATCCATCTCCGTCCAGTTGCTGAGCGGGAATACCCGCATCTGCTCACCCTGATGAAGCCGCCCATTGAAAAGATTCCAAAGCTCGGGCCGCTGGTTCTTCGGGTCCCATTGGCCGAACTCGTCGCGGTGCGAAAAGAAGCGTTCCTTGGCCCGCGCTTTCTCCTCGTCGCGGCGGCCACCGCCGATTGCCGCATCGGCGCGGAGTTCCTCCAGCGCATCGAGCAGTGTCACCGTCTGCAGCCCGTTGCGGCTCGGGTTGATCCCCTTTTCCTCGGTCGCACGGCCCTTGTTGATTGAGTCCTGCACCGTGCGCACGAGCAGTCGCGCACCGACTTTGTTCACCAGCCAATCGCGATATTCGATCGTTTCGGTAAAGTTGTGACCCGTGTCGATGTGCAAAAGCGGGAAGGGGATGGCTGCCGGATAGAAAGCCTTTTGCGCCAGATGGACCATGACGATGGAATCCTTGCCACCGGAAAAAAGGAGAAGCGGGCGCTCGAACTGGGCGGCGACTTCGCGCATGACGTAGATCGCCTCATGCTCGAGCTGCTTGAGGTGAGACAGATTATAGGAACTCATGGACGGAAAAAGGGGGAGGGTGACCTTAAGCCACGATCCGGATATGTCCAAGCACAAAAGAATATAGGCTTTCTAGGGAATCCTCGAGCGAGGTCTGTTCCGTGTTCAAAACGAGGTGCGGGTGCGCGGGCGGCTCAAACGCCGAGGCCTGACCCGTGAAATTGGCCACGCCGCCCGACGCAGCCTTCTTGTAAAGCCCCTTCACATCGCGCTTCATGCAGGTTTCAAACGAGCACTCGACGTAAATCTCGAGCAGATTTTCCGCGCCGATAATGTCCCGCGCCAAGGCACGGAATGACTCTTTCGGCGTGATAAACGAGTTCAGGCAGATAATCCCCGATTGCACGAAGAGCTTCGAGACCTCCGCCACGCGCCGGATGTTCTCCTCACGATCCGCATCGCTGAAACCAAGCCCGCGATTAAGCCCGTCGCGCAGGTTGTCGCCATCGAGATGCGTCGTGACAAAGCCGTCCGCGAACAGGCGCTGCTCCAACGCCGTGACGAGCGTGCTCTTCCCCGAGCCGGACAGGCCGTAAAGCCACACGACTTTCGCGCGCTGTCGCAACTTCGCCTCGCGCTCGGTACGGCTGAGCATGTGATCGTAGATCGGATGAATATCGGACATAGCAAAGGGAACAATTTCGCACGGAGGACGCGGAGTTCACAGAGAAAAAACTCTGCGCACTCCGCGTCCTCCATGCGAAACTTCGGTCTGTAGCCGCTGCCGTAAATCGGATAGGCTTCCTTTTTCCGATGCGCGATCTCCTTCCTGAAAACCGGCCGCTGCTGATTCTTGCCCCGATGCAGGACATCACCGATCTGCCGTTTTGGCGCGTGATGTCGCATTACGGCGGGCCGGATGTCTATTACACGGAATATTTTCGCGTCCATCGCGACTCGCACCCGGAGAAATATATCCTCCGCTCCATCGAGGAAAATCCGGACGGCAAGCCGGTCATCGCGCAGATGATCGGGCAGGACCTCGACGCGCTCCGGCGCACTGCGCTCGATTTGCAGCGGCGCAAGATCGCCGGCATCGACATCAATTTTGGCTGCCCCGCGCCCATTGTGTGCAAGAAGGACGCGGGCGGCGGCCTGCTCCGCCATCCGGAAAAAATCGACGCCATCCTGAAAACGGTGCGTGAGGCCGTCCATCTCCGCTTCACCGTCAAGACCCGCATCGGCTTCGACACGCCCGACGAATTTCCCGCGCTGCTCGATATTTTCCGCCGCCATCCCATCGACGCGCTCACTGTCCATGGCCGCACCGTGCGCGAGATGTACAAGCCGGTCGTCCACTACGACGCCATCGAACGCGCCGCGCGCCTCATGCCATGCCCCGTCTTCGCCAACGGCGATGTGCGTTGCGTCGAGTCGGCCCGCCGGATCGTCGCGATCACCGGCGCAAGCGGCCTGATGATCGGACGCGGCGCGATCCGCAATCCGTGGCTCTTCACCCAAATCCGCGAGGCGTGGACCACGGGCGAAGTGAAGACGCGCCCCACGCTCGTCGATCTGCGCGAATACATCGACCACCTCGATCGCGAGACACGCCTCCCCGGCATGCGCGACGGCGGCCACGTCGGCAAGATGAAGAAGTATCTCGGCTACATCGCCCCCGGCATCGGCACGAGTGAAGACAGCAACGCTTTTTGGAACGAACTGAAACCGGTGCTGACGTCGCGCGAACTTTTCGCGGTGTGTGATCGGCATCTTTTATCTGGAGGGTCAGACTCCGTCCTGACCCTGACTGGCAAAGAGTGGGACAGGCCGGAGGCTGTCCCTCCAGGAAAGTGACCGACGTCATCGTCATCGGCGCGGGCGCGGCGGGGCTGATGTGCGCCATCGTCGCGGGGCAGCGCGGCAAATCGGTCCTCGTTCTGGAGCGCTGCGAGCGGATCGGCGCGAAGATTCTCATCTCGGGTGGGGGCCGCTGCAATTTCACCAACATCGGCTCGCGGCCGGAGAATTTTCTCTCGTCCAATCCCGACTTCTGTAAATCGGCCCTCGCTCGATACAAGCCGGATGACTTCATCGCGATGGTCGAGCGCCACGGTATTGCCTACCACGAGAAAAAACTCGGCCAGCTTTTCTGCGATCACAGCTCGCGCGACATCGTCGAGATGCTGCGCAAGGAATGCGCCGACGCCGGTGTTGAAATTAAAACGGGCGCGGAAGTCACCGCTGTTCGCCGTCACGAATCCGACGGGAGCTTCGAGGTGGAAACGCCCGGTGAAACTTTCTCTGCCCAGCGCCTTGTCATCGCGACGGGAGGTCTTTCGTTGCCCAAGCTCGGCGCGACCGACTTCGCCTATCGCATCGCGCGGCAATTCGGCCTCAACGTCATTCCGGGACGCGCCGGACTCGTCCCGTTCACCTTCAGCGGCGCGGAACTCGAGTTCTGCCGCGCGCTCAGCGGCATCTCGGCGCCCTGCATCGCGCGCGTCGAAAGCGATCTCGTCAAACCACGCGAGATGAAATTCGCCGAACATTTTCTCTTCACCCATCGTGGCCTCAGCGGTCCCGCCATGCTCCAGGTTTCCTCCTATTGGAAAGCGCCGGAAGAACTCCGCCTCAATCTCTTTCCCGAAAACGACGCCCGCGCGTGGCTCGAGGAAAACCGCACCTCGGGACTGCGCCTCGACACGCTGCTCGCCCGCCGCTTGCCCGAGCGCTTTGCCACCGCGTGGGCCAACTCGCTCGGCCTGCCACGTCCCGTCCGCCACTATTCCGCGAAGGAACTCGACGACATCGCGCGGCGGCTCGAGAACTGGACGCTGCGCCCCGCCGGCACGGAAGGCTACGCTACCGCGGAAGTCACCGTCGGCGGCATCGACACGAGCGAGCTGCAATCGAAGACGATGGAAGCGCGAAAAGTGCCGGGCCTCCACTTTATCGGCGAGGCGATCGACGTCACCGGCTGGCTCGGCGGCTATAATTTCCAGTGGGCCTGGGCGTCCGGTTACGCCTGCGGGCAGGCAATCTAAACCGGCACTTGCCGGCTTTGCAGGTCGGTGACGTGTGCCTTGAGGTTCTCGGTCAATCGGCTCAAGTCCTCGATCAGCCGGTCCTTTTCCTCAGATACTTTGGTTACGTGCTGATAGAGATCGATGATCCGCTGCCGATCGACCGCGATGGAGCGGATCAACATTTTCTTCGCCGTGGCCCGCAAGCCGTGCGTCTCCTCGAATTCGATCAAGCGGGCCTCCTCCGAACGGATCGTATGTGGGGAAATTGTGGTCGCTGGCGAGAATGTGGCGGGATGAAGAAGATCAAACTGCTTCAATTGCCGGTAGATGGTCCCTGTCTCGGGAAAAAATTCTTCAAAGTGTTCCATGGCGTCGTGGGAATCGTCCTCGAAATGAAAAGCCTCCGGCGCGAAGGCCTGCAGGGCCTCCTCTCTAAAGGGCAGCTCCAGAAATCCGGCCAGGCCCTCCGCCAGCCGGCGCGTTTCCTGGAAGGCGAACTCCACATCAATAACGCGGAAGCTGCTTTTCGGTAGCTTGGAAATGACCTGGAGAATTCTCTGGTTATAAATCGACCAGCCCACGATCGACGCGCTGTAGTCCACATGAAGGAAAGGCTCGCCGCGCCGCAACAGTGAGCGGTGGACTTGGTAGGGATGCCGCAGGCAGATGATCGCCTTCACCTCCGGCACGGCCTCCAGCCAAAGATCGAGGAAGAGCGAGGTGCGGGGATCTTTCCAGGCGCTGCCACCGGCGGCCTGGTGCCTTTTCCAAATCGAGCGAGCCTCGTCCCGGTCGGCGTCCGTGTAGATGACTTCGGTATTCGCCAGCGGCAGCCATTCGCAGAACGGCGCACGCTTCGGGAAGAAGCGATCGATCAGCCCGTCGTGAAAACGAATAAAAGACGCCTCCTCAAAATGGCCGAAGAGATTGCCGGTGGCGGCGGGCAAAAGGTCGGAACCGATGTTGACCCCGAGCGTCTGGACCAATCGGGCAATTGCCGAAGTTCCGCTGCGGTGCATGCCGGTGAGGAGGGCTGGATTCATGGATGAGTCTGTCTTATGACGCTTAGGCCGTCGGGGCGGTTACATGATTCGAGCGGTCCGAATTACGATTCGATTCGATCCTGCGATCGGGCGGGCGAATTAATTCTCAGGTTCTCCCGGCTTGTTCCGATAACAGAAGAAAATTAGGAAAATATGAGCACCATTTCCAGCACATCCGCCAATAGCCTTCTCACCAATTATCAATCGAGCAGCCAGAGCCAACTCATGCAGAGTCTGAACGCGCTCAATACGGCTCTTCAATCCGGTGATGCCTCAACTGCCCAGACCGCTCTGGCGACCCTACAGCAGAATCTCCCAGGCACTTCCCAAAGCAGCACGCAAAGCAGTTCAACCAATCAACCTTTTGGCAACAACAGCGCGGCGAACTCCGATTATCAGAGTCTCGTCAGCGATATCGGATCGGGTAACCTAACGGCTGCCCAGACCGACCTGACCAAGTTGAAGTCCGATTTGAAAGCGCACCACGCGCATGGTGCTCATGGCCCGCACGGTGCCCCGACCCCGCCGCCTCCGACCACCACGACCACGAGCTCCGCGACGGATAGTGATGGCGACAACGATGGCAGCGGCCAGTACGTCAATGTGACCGTCTAACCGGCCACATCTTCCTGATACATTCTCGCGGGCCGGAGCTTTCTCTCTCGCGTTTGGTCTGGCAGTCTCGACCCCTGTGATACCGCCCAAGCGCGCCCGACTGCCCAACCCCGCCGAGACGCTTCGCCGCGCGGCCCTCGACGAAGTTCGCGCCGTCTACCGCGAATTGGAAAGCCGCCCGGTCGAGCGTGCCTGCATCCGCCGCACCGAGTGCTGCCACTTCAAGCTCACCGGCCGCACGCCGCAACTCACCAAGGGCGAGGCGGTGCTGGCCGCGCGGGCCTTGCGCGCCTCGGGGCGAAAAGCGATGCCTACGCGCGACGATGGCGCCTGTCCTCTCCTGCGCGAAAACGGCGCCTGCATGATTTATCTGGATCGCCCCTTCGGTTGCCGGACCCATTTCTGCGCGGCGGCGGGCGGGCCTTACTCCCGGGCCGAGGTGGTCGACCTGATTCGCCGACTCGAAGCCGTCGATGCACGTCTCGGTGGGACGGGGCCGCGGGCGCTGCCTGCCGCAGTGCGGGACGAGATGTCGAGATAGTCAACAGCCGCCGTCGAGCGCAACTTTTCTCTTGCCGATGTGAGTGGCAAGAATAGATTGGGATCGTGAACGACGCGATCGCTGGGGATGTGTCCCAATCCTCACCAACTGACGCACCGTCCAAGACTGAGATACAGCCGACCTCGCGCGTCAAGACTGCGGCTTGGACTGCGGGTGCGACCGCCTTTTTGGTGATACTCTCGATAGACGATGTTCACAACTGGCCCGCCGCCTTCGTGGTTGGATGCGTCGTCGCGATGGTGGCTTTTGTCTGTCACCAAATTCTCTATTATCGCTAAGCCTGCTCACCCTAAATACGAGCGTGATCAGCAGCCCCAACGGGGCGGCTTAAGGTAGCCCAGGGCAACGCCCTGGGTTGGATGTTTCGAGAAAAAAAGCCCTGAAAGGGCGAGCCAAAATGACGATCCGATTAGACCGCCCTTTCAGGGCTTCTCTCTTCTTTTTGCCTAACCCAGGGCGTTGCCCTGGGCTGGGATTAGATCGCCCCGTCGGGCTGAAGGCATTCCGATGGCTAACGATGAGTTTAGTGTTAACAGGCCCTAATCTGGCGGGGAGGGGCGACGGCCATCTTGTCAGCCGGGCCGAATGAGGCTATGCTGCCGCGCCTGCCCCATGAAACTACTCGCCTACTCCAAATGGGATGTCGTCCCGGTGCTGTGCGGCCTGGCCCATTTTGCGTTCCTGCTCACTTTTTTCGCCGTGTTCCCCATCGCGCCGTGGTGGCTGCTCATCAGCATGGGCTTTACCTACTCCATCAGCATCTCGTGGAACATCAACGGCATCTCCCATAATTTCCTCCATAATCCCTACTTTAAATCCCATTTGTTGAATCGTATTTTCAGCCTGGTCGAATCGCTCGCCATGGGCTTTTCGCAAACCTTTTACGAGTACGTCCACCAGCGCCATCACATGGGCAACAGCGACAAGCAGGACGAGAACGGTGAGACCATCGACTGGCTCTCCATCTATCGCCATGGCCATGACGGCGAGGCCGAGAACATCTGGAGCTACGTTCTCCTCAGCTACTTCCGCGACGATCCCCAGGCCATCTACCGCGAAATCGCGCGCCGCAATAAATCGGACGCCTTCTGGGGCGTCTTCGAGATCATCGCGTTCCTCAGCTTTTTCGTCCTCATGGGCTTTCTCAACTGGCACTTCATCGTGTTCTTTCTTCCCTTCTATTATTTCGGCCACTGCCTCTCCTATCTCAATGGCTACTATCTCCATTTTGGTGGCAACCCCGACAAGCCGATCGCCTGGGGCGTCAGTAGCTATCACAAGTTTTACAATTGGCTCTGGTTCAACAACGGCTACCACGCCGAGCATCATTTCCGCCCCAAAATGCATTGGACCAAGATGGACGAATTTCACCGCCAGATCGCCGATCAGCAGCGTCGCGAAGGCGTGCGCGTCATCACGCCGCCCCACGCGCTTGGTTTTCTCGATCCGAACCTGCCCGAAAAGAGCCGTCCTCTGGAAGTGGCATCGAAGCCGCTCTCCGAAACACCGGGCGGAATCGTGGGGACCCTGAACTAACCTTTCATTACAGCCAATCATGGACTTGCATAAGTTGGGCCGACCATTACTCTACCCCCATCGCTACTCGTTTCGGTAATTGGCCGTTTTAGAATTATCCACGTTCGAATAACCTAATCCCCTAGACCCCTGACCACCCGCTTTTCGCCTATGCACAAGGAAGTCTGCCTCCCCTCTTCAGCGAACTACGCCGGAATGGGGCTTCAACTCGATTCCGTCGCAAGAACATCGACGGAATCGGATTCGCAGATTATTTCCGTCGCGACCTCCTTTGGCCGCGCCGTCGTGGCCAGTCGCGTGCCCGAGGTCGATGCCGAAACCTGGGCCTCCGGTCTCGCGCACCAGGCCAACGATCACCGCTACTACGAATTGACCCAGGACGCGCTCGGACACCAGTTCGGCCATTTCTATCTCCTGCTGCAGGACCACACGGGCCGCACGCGTGCGATTCAGCCCTTCCTCATGGTCAACCAGGACCTCGTCACCGGCATGCCCAAGGCCTTCCGCCGCGGCATGGACAAGATCCGCCAGAAATTTCCCTCCGCGCTCGTCATGCGCATGCTCATGGTCGGCTGCTCCGCCGGTGAGGGGCATCTCGTCCGCGACAAGGACACCGGCAGCGTCGAGTGGGTCGCGCAGGCGTTGAGCGAAGCGCTCCATCCCGTCGCTCGCAAGCTCAAAGCGGCCATGATCGTGATGAAGGATTTCCCGAAGAGCTACCGCAAGCAACTCCGGCCCATGAAAAAATCCGGCTACGCCCGCGTGCCCAGCATGCCCGGCTCCCGCCTCGACCTCAATTTCAAGAATTTCGACGAGTATCTCCAGACCAAGCTCAGCCATAAGACGCGCAAGAATCTCCGTAGCAAGTACCGCAAGGCCGCGGCCGGCGCGCCACTCACGATGGAAGTCGTCTCCGACGTGGAGCCGATGATCGACGAGCTCTACCCGCTCTATCAGCAGGTGGTCGAGCGTTCGCAGTACAAGTTCGAGGAACTCACCAAGTCCTACTTCGTCCAGATCAGCCGCCGCATGGGCGAGCGAGCGCTCTTCTTTATCTGGCGCCAGAACGGCAAGGCCGTCGCGTTCAGTTCCTGCGCCGGGCACGAAGGCGTCCTGCGCGATCACTACATCGGCCTCGACTACAAGGTCGCGCTCGATTGCCATCTCTACTTCGTCACGTTCCGCGATGTCGTCACGTGGGCAATCGAAAATAAATATCACACCTACTACAGCGCGCCGCTCAACTACGAGCCGAAGTATCACCTGCGCCACGACCTCGTCCCGCTCGATCTCTACGTGCGCACTTCCTGGCACTGGATCAACCCGCTTTTCCGCGCCGTCGTCCCCTACCTCGAGCCGACCCGCTACGACCCGATGATCCGCAAGTTCGCTAACGCGCATGAGTTGTGGTGAGTTAGTGAGTTCACCGAGCGTTTGGTTTTCCTCGTTCCCAAGTTGCACTTGGGAACGCCTCCTGTTCCCCGCGAAATTCCATTTCGCGCATTCTCCTTCCGAGGTAGCCGCCGCTGGCCCAGCGGCGGTGCCTTCCTCCGGGGGCCACCGCCGCTGGGCCAGCGGCGGCTACCTCTAAGGCGCCATGTCTGCTGCCAACCAAGTCTGCTTCCGCCTCGACGACGCCTGGGATTTCATCCCCGAGGAGGGACACTGTCTCGACATCCCCGTCATCGACGTCCGCGAGGAAGCCAAGGGCCTCCGCTTCATCACCTCGAAAAAGAAAATCGACGCCTTTGCCACGAAGCACGCCGCCGATTTTCGCCCCTTCACCCTCTGCGGCTCCGGCGATTTCCACCACTTGAGCGCCGTCTGGACGCGCCAGTTCAACGAGCCTTTCACGCTTCTCTCCTTCGACAATCATCCCGATTGGGACATTCGCCCGCCACGCTGGTCCTGCGGCGCGTGGATCAATCGCGCGCTCGAAAATCCGCGTATCGACAGCGTCGCCATCTGGGGCTGCGGCAACTTCGAGTGCAATCTGCCGTGGCGATTTTTGGGCAATCGCCACGCCGCGAAAACGCACAAGCTCATCGTTTTCCCGTGGCGTCAAAAGCGGGTCCGCTATCCCGCCTACTTCAACCCGCTACGCACCGGCAACTGGAAAACCCTTTTCGCCGACTGGCTCGACCATCATCACGACCACAAGATTTACGTCACCATCGACATGGACTGCCTCGTCCCCGGCGAAGCCGTCACGAATTGGGAAAGTGGCCGCTTCACTTGCAACGACATCGTTTGGGCCCTCGGCAAGCTGCGCGAAAAAGTCGAGATCATCGGCGGCGACCTCTGCGGCGGCTGGTCGCGCCAGGAATACCAGACCCGCTTCCAAAAACTCGCCGGCTGGTTCGACCATCCCTCTGCGCACGAGCCGACGCGGCTCGATTTGATGTCCACCAACCTCGTCACGCTCGAAAAACTCTGGCCCGCGTTGACGGGGGCAAGGTAGCGTTGGTGTTTTAGGTAGCCGTCGCACTCCGTGCGACGGGCTCGTTGGTGTTCGCAACCTGATAACGGGAATGGCGTGAGCAACTGAGCCCCGTGCACGGAGTGCCCGGGCTACCTAAAAAGCAGCGCGAGATCTCAGCAGATTCCCGCTTTGATCCCACCCCATGTTCTGCTAAGGTTTCGAGTCCCCAATACCCCTTTCATGAACAAAAAGAAAACAACCGGATTCTTCGCCTACTCCCCGTGGGACGTCCTCCCAGCCATCGCGGGTGTGCTCAATGCCGTTTTCGTCGTGCTTTTCTACCTGGCCTTCGCCTACTGGCACGCGCCGTGGTGGGTCCTCATCTGCATGGGGTTCACCTACTCCGTTAGCATCGGCTGGAACATCAACAGCGTCTGCCACAATTTCGTTCACAATCCGTTCTTCGTCTGGCAGCCGCTCAACCGCGCGTTCAGCATCATGCAGTCGCTCGCGCTTGGCTTTTCACAGGTCGCCTACGATGCCGTCCACGCCCGCCATCACCGCGGCAACAGCGACATGAAGGACGAGCACGGCGACACCATCGATTGGGTCTCCATCTATCGCCACAGCCACGATCACGACGACGCCGAAAGCGTCTGGTCCTACACCTTCCTCAGCTACCTGCGCGACGACCCCTTCGCCATCATCAAGGAACTCAAGGTCAAGGACGAGAAAGAAGCGATCTGGGGTATCATCGAAATCGTCGGGTTCATGGCTTTCTACATCGGCATGTTTTTCGTGAACTGGAAGTTCATGCTCTTCTTCATTCCGTTCTATTATTTCGGCCACTGCCTCTCGTACCTCAACGGCTACTATCTCCACTACGGCGGCGATCCCGACCAGCCCATCGCGTGGGGCGTCAGCAGCTACCACAAGCTCTACAACTGGCTTTGGTTCAACAACGGCTACCACGCCGAGCATCATTTCCGCCCCAAGATGCACTGGACCGCGATGAAGGAATTCCACGCGCAGATATCCGCCGACCAGGAAGCTGCCGGCGTCCGCGTCATTTCACCGCCGCACGCCCTCGGTTTCCTCGACCGCAACCTGCCGGAGAAAAGCCGCAGCGTCATGGCCGAACGCGCGATCAAGATCGCGAAGGAACTCGAAGCGCGGCAATTGCAGAAGGCCTGAAGCGCGCGGGAACCGATTCCTCCCCCCGCTCGACTTTTCCCTCCGGCATGGTATCAAGAACTATGAACTTGCCCGGATTTGATCGCATCACCATCGACCCCGCGGTCATGGGCGGGAAGCCTTGCATCCGCGGCATGCGCGTGACCGTTGGCATGATTATCGGGTTGATTGCTTCGGGATCCGCTGTGGCCGAGATCCTCAACTTATATCCCTATCTGGAAGAGGGCGATATCCGTGCTGCGCTTTCCTACGCCGCTTGGCGTAGTGAAGAACATGAAATCCCACTTCGGGTGGCGTGAAAATTCTGCTCGATATGAATCTCACGCCTCAGTGGCGTGGTCCTTTGGAAAGTGCAGGGCACGAGGTTAAGCATTGGTTGGAAATCGGCCCGGCAAACGCACCCGATACAACTCTGATGGAATGGGCCAGACAAAATGGTTATCTGGTATTTACCCACGATCTGGATTATGGCGCTTTACTTCATGCGACAGGCGCAATTGCGCCGAGTGTTATTCAGGCCCGATCTGAAGATGTACGGCCGACAGCTCTTGCCGACTCCATACTTAAAGCGCTCAAAGAGGCCGAGCGCCAATTAGCGGCAGGAGCTTTGGTCACAGTTTACTTGGAGCGGCATCGGATTTCCATCCTGCCCTTAAAACATTAGGTAGCGGAGAAGCTCGTAACCACCGCTCATCCACGTAGAATTCGCCCTTCATGCACGACCAACTCCCCGCCGCCGCACTGCCGAAACCGGCGCCGGGACTTTTCTGGAATCCGTACCTCCAGATCTTTTTCACCGTGCTGCTCACCGCCGCCGCGCAAATCCTCCTCAAGGTCGGCGCCGATCACAGCGCCAGTGACAACTCCGTCTGGAGTTGGCTCGGCTTGGCGGAACTCGGCTCAGGCATCACGTGGCTCGGCATCCTTGCCTTCGTCGCGAGCTTCGGCGGTTGGCTCTATGCGCTCCGTTTTCTCCCGCTCGGTCTCGCCTTCGCGCTCACCAACGGCGTTCATATTTTCGTCCCGCTCGGCTCGTGGCTTTTTCTTGGCGAGCACATCAGCCTGCTGCGCGGCAGCGGCATCCTGATCATCATCGTCGGCATCGTGCTCCTCGCGCAGTCAGTCGCGAAAGTGGAGGAAAAAGTATGAGCCTCACCGCCTGGCTGCTCGTCATCATCTCGCAACTCGCGCTCGTCGCCGGGCAGATTTTCCTCAAGCGCGCCATGTCCCGCCGCGAGCACGGTGGCGAAAAAGCCCGTGGCTGGATCGGCACGCTCACCATCGGCATCGCCACCATGACCGTCTGGTTCCTTCTCTGGCTCGGCGTCATGCACCAGGTCGAGCTCAGCAAGCTCATGCCGCTCGAGGGCATTAGCCCGCTTCTCATCGTTCTCGGCGCCGCCGCCTTCCTGCACGAGCGCCTCAATTGGCGTGGCTGGGCCGGCGTCGGCCTCACGTGCGTCGGAGTTCTTTTGGTCTCTGCGAGTTAGCGGTAGCCACCGCCCAGTGTGTGGCGGCTACCAAACCTTGCTCATTTGCGCGGGAAAGAGCATCTTCATCCCATGCGGTTCCTTTGTCTGCTGGTCGGTCTTCTCCTCGTCACCTATTCCCCGGCCCACGCCGGTCACTCGCCGCCCAAGATCACCTTCCGCATTCACGTCCAGACCACGGGCGATGGCCTTTCCGCGCAGGAAGCCACCACCATTGTGCTGCCGCCCCACGGCGAGCAAATCCAGGTCCGCACGCTGCCTGAAGTCACCGAGCACGACATCGTCGATGCCCGGGCCACCGCTTCCGGCGTTCGCATTATCCTCAATCATATCGGCGCGGTGAACCTCAATGCCGTCACCGCGCAGAACCAGGGCCGTATCCTCGTCGTATTGATCGACGGGTACGTCGTCTACGCCCCGATCATCGATGAGCAGATCAACAACGGCCAAATCGAGATTCCGAGCAAGCTTTCCGCACAAATCGTCCAGCTCCTGGAGGATCAGGCGCAGAAAAATGTCCAGCAGGCATCGAAAACCTAGAGTTTGCCGCCGCGGACAGTTTTTAGGTAGCCGTCGCACTCCGTGCGACGGGCGCGTTGGTATTCACAACCTCATAAAGGGGTCGCGTAAGCAACCGCACCCCGCGCACGGGAGACACGTCTCGCGTGCGCGGGCTACCTTAACTGTGGTCCGAGGTCATGTGCACAATATTTAAAAATGCTCTATAGCCCATCATCGTCCGCGATTTATCTCCCACCTCCCGTCCTCCGCAGGAGCAATTCGCCTTTACATCCGCATCGAATCGCACAGAATGACCGGCTTTCCCCATGTCATTGAAAACCCCACTACGTTTCGGTTTGCCCAAAGGCAGCCTGGAGCAATCGACCATTGAACTTCTCGGCCGCGCCGGGTTCAAGGTCCAGTCCTCCAGCCGTGGGTACAAACCGTACATCAACGACCCGGAACTCGACGGCCGCCTCGTCCGCCCGCAGGAAATGAGCCGCTATGTCGCCCAGGGCTTCCTCGACTTCGGCATCACCGGCAAGGACTGGATTCAGGAGAGCGGCCACAAGGTCGAAGTCATGTGCGACCTCGCCTACAGCAAGGCCACCGCGCTCCCCGCCCGCTGGGTCATCGCCGTACCGGAGAATTCCGACATCAAGAGCGTCAAGGACCTCCAGGGCAAGCGCATCGCCACCGAACTGGTCGAGACGACCAAGCGCTATCTCGCACAGCACAACGTCACCGCCGAGATCGAATTTTCCTGGGGTGCGACCGAAGTCAAAGTTCCCGAGCTGGTCGATGCCATCGTCGACCTGACCGAGACCGGCTCCTCGCTGCGCGCGAACAAGCTGCGCATCGTCGAAACGATTATCGAAAGCTACCCGCAGCTCATCGTCAACGAGGCCGTCTACGCCGACCCGATTAAGCGCAAGAAGCTCGAAAACATCAAATTGCTCCTCATCGGTGCGCTGAACGCGCGCGAAAAAGTCGGCCTCAAGATGAACGTGCCCAAAGCCGTCCTCGAGAAGCTTTCCGCCACGCTCCCTGCGCTGCGCAATCCCACCATTTCTCCTCTGGCAGACCCCTCTTGGACCGCTGTCGAAATCATCATTGATGAGGCCGTCGTGCGGGACTTGATCCCCCGTTTGAAAGAACTGGGCGCTGAAGGAATTATCGAATATCCGCTGAATAAGGTTGTCTATTAAGCGGAAGACCTTTACAACGACCGACTCTACTTTTTATGGGTTCAATCAAAAAACGCCGCAAAGCCAAAATCGCAAAACACAAGCGCCGTAAGCGCATGAAGGCGAATCGGCATAAGAAGCGGTTGCGTTACAAAGCTTAGTTTTTATAGTCTTCAGGGTGTGCCTGAAGTCTCTCTGAATAACTTGCGGAAGCTGCGTCCAAGCCGGGCGCGCCTCGATCATGCTGCCTTCGGCGCATGGGCATTTTCGTTTGGGAGGGGCTTATCGTGCCTTGGTGCATTCCCCGGTGGCCCGGACAACTCGTTGTCCGGGCGCGCGAGGGACTTGTCCCACGCGCGCAGCAGGTCACCAGAGGAAATTCAATTGCCCCAATCGGTTTGGCAAAAATCTTCCGGTGACCTCCTGTGGCCTTCGGCCACCCGGACAACAAGTTGTCCGGGCCACCGGGCTGTTCATGCCGTGCTGGTAGCGCTCTGCCTGATGTCAGGCCAGCTAAGGGGTTACGCCGACGCGTCGATAGCTCCCCCTGCTATTCCTCCTGCGCCTGCACCGCCTCCGGTGGTCCACATCACCGACGCCCAGGACCGCCTAGGCACTGGCCACCTCGTTCGCACCGCTGATGACCGCAGCCAAGCCAACGCGCTTTATGCGCAGGCCATGCTCCTGCCCGAGGGCCTTGCCGGCGACCAGACCCAGGCCCTCGATCTCTTCCGCCGGATCGTCGCGCTTGATCCCTCCTTCATTGAAGCCCAGATCAAGCTCGCCAACATCCTCCTCCAGACCGGCCAGACCGACCAGGCGCTTGCTCAACTCGAGGCCGCCGCCACCGCCCATCCCGATTCGATTCCCATCGAGGTCGCCCTCGGTTACACGGAGCGGCTCCGCGGCCAGAACGACGACGCGCGCCGCCTCTGCACGCATGTCCTGACCATCGACCCGAGCCAGACCGCCGCCATGCGCGTGTTGCTCGAGATCGCCAGCGACCAGGACGACCTCGCAGGCGGCGTCCTCCACATCGAGGACATCCTCAACGCCGGGGCCGACATCCCCGCCTCCGCCTGGCTCAACCTCGCGCGGCTCTACCAGGAAGTCGCGCGGACCGAGCGCCTCCCGCCGCCCGACGAGGTCGTCCTCAGCACGCGCCTGCCGATCTTGCAGCACGCCGCCGCCCTGCCGCCAGCCAGCGTCGAGATACTCACCCTCCTTTCCGATACCTACCGCGATCTCGGCCGCAAGACCGACGCCCTCAAGACGCTCCGCCACGCCGTGGCGCTCGAACCCTCCAACGTCGAACTCGTCCTTCACTGTGCCGACCTCGAGTCCGATCTCGGCGAGACCGCCGAGGCCATCGCTGATTACGAGAATGCCTACGCCCTCAATCCCAGCCTGCCGGGCATGCGCGAAATGCTCGGTGGTCTCTACCTCGACAACCAGCGCTACGCCGATGCGGCCCGCATCTTCGAGGAGGCGCTCACCGATGCGCCGCTCAATCCCGGCCTCGAGATCGATCTCGGCATCGCCTACGAGGAATCGCATCGCCCCGACAAGGCGCAGACCTGCTTCCAGCACGTGTTCGATTCGGTCGATTGCCCGCAGGACGCCTACCTCAAGCTCGCCGTCTTCCAGCTTGCGCACAAGGAGCTGAAGGAAGCCGGCCAGACGCTCGCCTCCGCGCAGAGCCATTTTCCCCAGTCGGCCCATGTCCGTTACTACGAGGCGATCCAGCATCGCTACGAAAAAAACTACGCCGCCGCCCTGACCAGCCTCGACCAGGTTCGCCAACTGGCGACCGGCTCCGAGGCAGGCGCGCTCGATCCCGGCTATTATCTCGAAAGCGCGCTCACACTCAACCTCGCCGGACAGAAGGACCGCCTCGAGGCCGTCCTGCGCGAAGGTCTCGGAAAATTTCCCGACAACCCCGAGATGATGAACGAGCTCGCCTATTTCTGGGCCGACCAGGGCAATCATCTTCCCGAGGCCCTCGCGCTCAGCCGCCGCGCCGCCGAGCTCGATCCCGACAATGGCCCGATCCTCGATACCTGGGGTTGGGTCTATTTTCAGATGGGTCAGGCAAAAGATGCATTACCGTACTTGCAACGCGCGGCGTTTATGACCAACAATGACCCCGTGGTGTTACAACACGTTGGAGATGCTTACTTGAAACTCGGACTTAGGCGCGAGGCCATTGCCACGTGGACCCGTGCCCTCGAAAAAGACCCTCGCAACGGCGATCTTGCCAACCGGATAGACGCCGCACTGGCGCAAGCGAAAAATGCTCACTCACGCTCCGCGCCCACTCCGTAACTGCACGCCCACCTCCCTCTTACTGCTCCTGACCATCTGGCTGGGGCTGTTTTGCTGGACGGGGCCGCTCCCGGCACAATTTCACTTCAAGGACTACGGCCCCCGCCCGCGCCTGACACCGCCCGACGCCATCCTCGCTCGCGCCGTCCAGCTCGTCGATGCGCAGACCGGCGAGGTTCTCTACGCGCGCAATCCTGACGAGCGCCTGCTTCCCGCCAGCACGACGAAGCTGATGACCGCGCTCATCGTCTACGAGAAACTCGGCGGCATGAAAGGCAACGTCACCATCGAGGAAGACGACCGCGCCGAACCGAGCAACATCCCCGTCGTGCCGGGCGAAACCATCTCCGTCAACACGCTGTTCCATGCGCTCCTCATCGAATCGGCCAACGACTCGGCCCGCGCGCTCGGGCGCTCCGTCGCCGGGAGCACCCCGGCCTTCGTCGGCATGATGAACGAACGCGCGCTGGCGCTCGGCCTCTTCAATACCCACTTCAATAATCCCAACGGTCTGCCCGCGCCCGCCGGCACTCACTTCACCAGTTGCGCGGATCTCATGGTCATCTTCCGGCACGTCCTCCAGTATCCCGACTTGGTCAAAATTCTCAGCACCAAGGAATACACCATCCAGACTGCCTCCGGCGTCCACAACCTGCGCAATCACAACCGGCTCCTCGGCATGTACCCCGGCATGGGCCCGGCCAAGACCGGCTGGACCGTCGCCTCGCGCCACACTTACGCCTGCGCCGTCACGCAAAATGGCCGCACGCTTTTGCTCACCCTCCTTGACAGCCCCGACAAATGGCGCGACGCGCAAATCCTCTTCAACTGGGGCTTCGCCCAAACCGGCTCCGAGCACGTCCCCGACGGCGCCGCCGAACGCTGATTCTGCTATCGACGAATGCATTCTTTGTCGTCACCGGGGCGCAGTCAATTCAGTAGCCCCAACGGGGCGAGCTAAGGTAGCCCAGGGCAACGCCCTGGGTTTTAGATGCATCGGCTTCAAGCCCTGAAAGGGCGACCTAAAAATATTTAGAGTTTGATGCCAGTTGTCATCTCTCCGTAGTTCGCCCCTACAGGGCTTGCAGTTCGAGGCAAATGTCTGCCCTGGGCTACCTTAGTTTGCCCCTTTGGGGCGGGTGGGCAAACTGCCGCTACTCCACCGACCGGCTCGCCGAATCCTGCGGCACGCGAATCAGAAATTCCGTTCCCTGGCCCGCTTCCGTCTCGAACGTGATTTTTCCGCGGTGCGCCGTGATCACATTCTTCACGATCGCCAGCCCGAGTCCCGTGCCGCCTTTTTTGCCATGCGTCACGAACGGATCGAACATCCTCTCCCGGACCTGTGACGGAATTCCCGGTCCGTTGTCGCGCACGGTCAGGAAGAGCATCGAGTCGCGCACCCACGCCCGCACATCGACCTGCCCACCCGGCTTCGATCCCAACGCCTCGACCGCATTGTTCGCCAGGTTCTGCAGCACGCGCAGCAGCCGCATCGAATCGACCTCGATTTCCGCCGGCTCGTCCTCGACGTTGAAGACCACGCCGACAGGCCGAAACGCCTCCTCGTTAAAGCTCACGAACTGCCGCAGCAACGTGGTCGTGTCCGTCCGCTCCAGGTGCAGCTTCGTCTCGCCCTTGGAAAATTCCAGCAGCTCGCCCGCCATCGCCACGAGCCGGTCGCACTGTACCTGCATTTTCTGGCAGCAATCCGCGACGTCCGGGTCTGCCGGATGCGTCATCTTCAGCAAATCAACCGACGATAGAATTACCTGCACCGGCGTGCGCAGATCGTGCATCAGAGAACCGGCCATCTCGCCGATCAACGACAGCTTTTCCTTGTGCACCCGCTCATCGATGTAGAGCGCGTTCGTCCGCCGCAGCAGCGCGAGCACGTTTTGGAAAAGATGGAGCGTCACCGTCACCGGCTCAGTCAGCAACACCGTGAGCAGGTCCGCCGTCGGAATCCACGCCACGGTGGTTGCGCCGATGGCACGCGCGTCGGTGCTGCGGCCCTCGCCATCCAGCACCGCGACTTCACCTAGAAAATTGCCCGCCTCAAAATGGGAGAGAACCTCCTCGCGATCGCCCGCCGTCTTGACGATCTCCACTTGGCCCTCGACCACGAGGCAGACCCCCTCGGCGATGTCGCCTTCGCGGAAAAGATATTCGCCGTCGGTCAGGTCCTGGTAGATCAAATGGGCGACGATCTTCTCCTGCCCGGCGGTGGAAAAGAGATCTAGAAACCGATTCTCGCGTACATCCATGGTTTTTGAGGCTGTCTGGAAAGTAGGAGCAGGTCACGCCCAAAGCAAGGGCCGCGTCCCGGCTGATGCACGCTCGCTGCGTTGTGTTTTGCGGTCGCGAAAATTTACTGCCGTCCGCAGGACAAATGCCTTGGCGATGGGCGAATATTCGAGCTAAATTCGACGGTTCAACCCTCATCACCCAAAGGAATATTATGCCGCAAGCCATCATGGAAACCAGCAAGGGCACCATCAACCTCGAGCTCTTCGACAAGGACGCGCCCAACACCGTCAAGAATTTCACCGATCTCGCCAAGAAGGGCTTTTATGACGGCGTCAGCTTTCATCGCGTGATCAAGGATTTCATGATCCAGGGCGGCGATCCTACTGGCACTGGCGGCGGCGGCCCCGGCTACAAGATCAAGTGCGAGATCAACTCGCAGAAGCACACCCCCGGCACGCTCTCCATGGCCCACGCGGGCAAGGACACCGGCGGCAGCCAGTTCTTCATCACCCACGTCGCGACGCCGCACCTCGATGGCGTCCACACCGTTTTCGGCCGCACCAAGGACATGACCGTCGTCAACGCGATCAAGCAGGGCGACAAGATCACTTCGATCAAGATCGTCGAGTAATCCTGGAGGGTCGGACTCCGTCCCGACCCTGATTGAAAAGGCCCGTCACGCAAGTGGCGGGCCTTTTCTTTACGGCAGGCCTTTTCGGTGCATAACTGAAATGTGATAGTTCTGTTCGAGAGGCATCTTTCTCGGCGATATGTACCAGAAACGCAGGTAGAGGCAGAGGATGGAAATTTGAAGAATTTGTAAACAATCGGCTCTCGATTTGGTGAGGGTCATATTTGGCTAAGAACGGCATAAAATGAGGCGAACTCGCACTTCCCCTCTTTTCGAATCGAGTTGGATCACGAGGAGAATTAAAGTGCGACGGTCATAGACCGCCGCTACAGTTTTGCCATGCGCATCTTCGCCATCGACTACGGCAGCACGCGAATCGGTCTCGCACTCAGCGACCCCACCGGCACGCTCGCGCGCCCACTCCCGTTCCTCCCCGCCAAGCCGGACGCCAAGCTCGCGCGCGAAATCGTCGATCTCGCCAGGCAGCACGACGTCCATCTTTTCGTCCTCGGTCTTCCGCGCAACATGGATGGCACCTCCGGCGAAGCCGCCACCAAAGTCCAGGCCTTCGCCGCCATTCTCCGCGCCGCCACGCCGCTTCCGGTCAAGCTCATCGACGAGCGCCTCTCCACCGTGCAGGCCAGCCGCCAGCTTCAGGAGTCGGGCAAGAACACGCGCAAGCAGCGCGGCCAGATTGACAGCGAAGCCGCCTGCGTCCTGCTCCAGGGCCATCTCGATTCGCAACAGAGCTTCCCCCTCCTGCCCGATCCGGACGCATGACCTCGGCTCTCACCGCAGCGGAATTGCGCCAGAACCGTCCGCACCGCTTCGATCCCACGCTTCAGGGCCACAAGCTCACCATTGCCTATCGCGGCGCCGATTTCTCCGGCTGGCAGGGGCAGCGCCAGGCCAATAAGCGCACTGTGCAGGAATGCATCGAGACCGCGCTCGAAAAATTGTGGGGTGCCAAAATCAGCCTGCAAGGTTCCGGCCGCACCGATACCGGCGTCCACGCGCTGGGTCAGGTCGCCTCCTTCAACGCGCCGCGCCGCCACAAGGCTGTGGACCTGCTGCGCGCGCTCAACGCGAATCTTCCCCGCGACGTCCGCATCGTGAAATGCCGCCTCGTCCCGCCCGCGTTCCACGCCCGTTTCGACGCACGCGGCAAAACGTATCGGTATCTCGTCTGGAACCATCTCGTGCAGGACCCGTTCACGCTCGACACCCACTGGCACGTCCCGCGCGAGCTCGATCTCCCCGCCATGCGCCGTGCCGCGCGGATGCTCCTGGGCCGGCACGACTTCGCCTCCTTCACCAGCAACCCCGGCTACGAGCGCGAATCGACCGTGCGCGTTATGCGCCGCGTCTCCGTCGTCCGCGATGGCCCGCAACTCATCTTCCACTTCACCGCCGACGGCTTCCTCTACCGAATGGTGCGCAATCTCGTGGGCGGCCTGATCAAAGTCGGTCTCGCCAAAATAAGCGCGGACGATTTTGGCCGGGTCCTGAAAGCCTGCTCCCGTTCCGAAGCGCCCGCCAGCGCGCCCGCATGCGGCCTTTATCTGATGAAAGTTGTCTATCCGCCGGATAGGACTTATACGACCCATAGGACGGATGGGAAAAGCGAGAGTGAGTCTGCCCTCTAAGTCCCATTCGTCCTATGAGTCCTATTCCGCCCGCCCAACACCACCTCCAAATCGTCCTCGTCGAGCCTGAGATTCCGCCCAATACCGGCGCCATCGCCCGCGTCTGCGCTGCCACCAACACCGTTCTGCATCTTGTCGAGCCGCTCGGTTTCAAGCTCGACAACGCTTCGCTGAAACGCGCTGGCATGGATTACTGGCAGCACGTCATCTGGCACACGTGGCCGAATTGGTCCGTCCTGCGCGCGGCCTACCCACAGGCGCGATTTCATTTCCTCACCACCAAGACGGATCGCCCGTACACCGGGGCCCATTTTGAGCCGAACGATTTCCTCGTCTTCGGTCGCGAGACGAAGGGTCTGCCCGAATCGCTCCTGCGCGAAAACGCCGCCGCGTGTCTGACAATCCCCATGGCCAACGAGCATGTGCGCAGTCTCAACCTCGCCACCGCCGCCGCCATTGTTCTCTTTGAGGCCCTGCGCCAAGTCCGGGCGCTTTGATTTGAGCCTACTGCGACATCCCGCCCAATTGCCCGGTGGTTTCCCACGATTCGGGCTTGTTCCAGGGCACGGCGGAAACGGGTTGTCCACTCGAGTCGACGTTCTGGGCCGCAGGCGTTGTCGCGCTGCTGGAGCAGCCGGCCAGAATAACAACCAGGGGAGAGAGAAGGAGAATGAAACGAAGGCGGGACATGCGCTTAATTAAGCACAGCATCGCCGATTTGAATATCGCCTTTTACGTCCGGCAGAATTTCTGCCACGGCGTCATTCGGATCGACCTTCGTCACGCGGACCTTGCCCAAAAAGGTGCGTCCGCGATAAACAATCAATTCGCCATTCGGCACCACGCCGGCCGAGAGACCAACATCGACGATGACAAAGTTCCACGCGTGATCGACAAAAGTGACCTTGCCGCTGACGCCAGGCATTTTGCCGTTCAGCTTCGTCGAGCGATTGATCGCGTCGGTCAGGTCGGCAATCTGTTGCTGAGACGACTGCAATTGATCCTGAATAATCTTCTGCTCTGCCTGCGCGGCAGACAAGTCATCCTGCGCCTTCTTCTTTTCGGCCACGAGCTGGTCGGGCGTCTCGCCATTCAGCGTCGCGTTGAAAGCAGCAAGCTTGTCGGCGGCATCCTTCGCCGCCGCATTCGCCGTCTGCACCGCAGTGTTGGCGTCTGCAGCTGACTTCTTCGCCGCATCGAGCTGCGTATTCAAGTCATCGATCTTCCCCGTCGCCGTCGCCAGCTTCGCATCGGAGTCAGCCTTGGCCGCATTGGCCGCCGTAGTTTCTGCCTCCGCCTTCTTCGCCGCTGCATCGGAAGCGACCTTTGCTGTCGTGACTTGCGCCAGGTTCGCCGCGTCTTCCGAGCGCTTCGAAATCAACAGATAGCCACCCACGGCAGCAGCGAGAGCGCCTGCACAGGCGACATATAGAAATATTTTTCCAAGTTTGGACATGTGATAAGTTGGCTAGGTCGTTGACTTAAAACGGCTCATAGAAATCTCATAAAACGTAACCCTGTGTCAATTCATTCTTACGCACTAATAATGGAAATGACAGTTTTTCCTTGCCAAAGCAACAACTTCCGTACGCCACTTTCACTTTATTTCCAGCGCGCGGAACGGTGCACACGGTCCAGTTGATCCGTAAAGGTTGTTTCCTCAATCTCCAGTTCTTTTCGTAACCATAATGGCGATGCCGTCCCCGCTCCCAGCGATTCCACCGTCAACCGCTCCGCTTCATCCGCCGTGATGACCAGGATCGCCTCGGCCACCCCCGATGCGGCGACCAGCCGCTCGATGATGCTGTCCGCCGTCTGGTCAGCTGTGGCGTAGCACACCACCATGTCCGTCGGCTTGCGTGCGCCAACGGGCAGGGCGGTTCCCAGCTTGCCATCCAGCACCACCGTCACGCGCCATTCGGTCGTGTCGTGCAGATGCTGAAGCTTGTCGATCAGCGCCTTGCGGGCGCCGGCGCGGTTCCGGTCATGCAGTTTCCGCAAATCGTTCCACGCGAAAATCACGCTATGGCCATCGATGACCAAGTAGCGCGCACTCATCGTTCTCGAAGGGTTCGCGAGGCGCGCCCGGGGATTTTTAGGCTTTGCCGGCGGGAAGCGTCTCGCTCGTTTCGACTTCGGCAGGTTCGGCAGCGACCGGCTTCTCGGCCGCGGCAGGTTTCTCCGCAACCACAGGCTTTTCCACGACAGCGGGCTTTTCCGTCACGACGGGCTTCTCCGCGACGGGAGCCGGCTTGGCAACCGCGACGGGCTTTTCCGCTGGTGCGGCCGCAGGCTTGGCGGCGGGTGCGGGCTTCTCGGCTTTCTTGGCCGGAGCGGCGGGGGTTTTAGTGGCGACTGCGGGCTTGGCGGTGGCGGCCGTGGTCTTGGTGGCGAGCTTTTTCCTCTTGTGATAATCGAGGCGGCGGCGACGTTTCTGAACTTTATTCGACTGTTGTCCCATAAGAGAGAAGACTTGTTGCGGGAAATGGACTCTGAGTCAAGCTCGCTCCTGCGCAGGGGCTGCGAAAAGCCGATCGTGTTGCCCACTTCCAGTGACCACTACTATACGCCTCCCAACCTGCGGCGCAGCCGATTTTTCCGCCTTTTCATCCGAATAAATTTAGCAATTTTATAAAATTTGGTAATTTGGTCGTTCAGGAGTGGGTCCCGCGGGCGATACTTTCTGGGATACGTAACGATTTCATGACCACTCCTGCCAACTACCGCATCGGCCTCATCGCCGATACCCACGACCGCTGGCTGCCTCAAGTCGCGGAACTCTTCAAGGATGTCAACGAAATCTGGCACCTCGGCGACGTCTGCCAGGAGCCGATCCTCGACGAACTCCGCGCCATCAACCCCAAACTCCACGTCGTCCTCGGCAATAACGACTTCAGCCTCGATTCACCCGTCACGCTCGATCTCGAACGGGGAGGGGAACGCTTTCACCTCATCCACATCCTGCCCCGCCGCATGCCGCCTCACAGCGACTGGCTCCTCTACGGCCACACCCATCGCCCTACCGATGAGATGCATAACGGCGTCCACCTTTTCAATCCCGGCTCCGCCGGCCGCGCCAACAAAGGCGCTCCCGTCAGCGTCGGCTTCCTCACTCGGGAAAAAGGCGGCAAGTTCCGCGCGAATGTGGTGCTGTTGTAATGCTTTTAGGTAGGCCGCGCACTCCGTGCGCGGCGCTCGGTTGCTTATGCGATTCCTTTATGAGGTTGCGAAGACCAACGAGCCCGCTGTCCGGCGTGCGGTGGCTGCCTAAAGGCGCAACCTACACCTGCCGCAACGGCAACCGAAGCACCACTGTCGTCCCCGTGCCCTCCACGCTTTCCGCGTGCACCGTCCCGCCGTGCGATTGCACGATGTGCTTCACGATCGACAATCCCAGCCCCGTTCCGCCCGAGGTCCGGCTACGTCCCTTATCCACGCGGTAGAACCGCTCGAAAACGTGCGGCAAATCGGCCGGTGGAATTCCGATCCCGTTATCCGCCACGCGCACCTCCATCTGCCGTTCATATACCGATGCGGAAAGAAGCACGCGCCGCGGCGGATTGGAATAGGACACACAGTTCTCCAGCAAATTGAACATCACCTGCTCCAGCCGCATCACATCGACTTCCCACGCCGGCAAATCTTCCGGCACATCGGTCTTGATCTCCACCGCGCCCGAGTTCGAGCGATTCTGCCAGTCCCGCACCAGTTGCCGAAAAAACGCATCGACCCGGATCGCGCTGAATTCCACATCCATCTGCCGCGATTCCAGCCGCGTCAGGATCAGCAAGTCCTCCACCAGCGCGTTCAGCCGGTCCGAGTGCCGCTTCATCGTGTCGAGAATGCGGGCCGATTCCTCCGGTGGCAGGGTTGGGTTGTCCGCCAGCGTCTCCAGGTAACCGCGAAAGATCGCCAGCGGCGTCCGCAATTCATGCGAAACGTTGGCCACAAAATCCTGCCGCACGACCTCGAGTTGCTTGATCCGCGTGATGTCGTGGAAAACCACCACCGCGCCTCCCACGTCGTCCGTCTTCGTGCGGATCGGCACCGCGCTGATGTCGAAGTGTCGCTGCGGCAGCCCCAGCGCTGTGCTCTCCAGCATCACTTCCTGTTGCCGCGGTTCACCTCGCGCGATCGTGTCGCGGACCAGCATCTCCACCCGGGCCTCGCGCAACGCTTCCAGCACCGTGCGGCCCAGCGGGCTCTGCCGCAGCTCGAAAAGATTGATCAACTCGTCGTTCACCAGCCGCACCACATGTTTCTGGTCGACCACCATCACACCCTCCACCATGTTGGCCAGCAGCGCGTTCAGGTTGAAATCCTCCTCCCGCTGCTTGCGCTGGACTTTCTCCATCTCGGCGCCGAGCGTTTCCAGGCTCCGGGCGACTTGCTCCACCTGCGGCGGCCCATCGATGTAGTACGATTTGGGCCGCTGTCCCGCGGCCAATTGTCCCGCGACACGGCTCAACTGTCCCAGCGGGCGCCGGTAACGCATGCGAAGAAAAAGCAGGAACCCAACGATCTGGATCACCTCCAAAAACAACAAAAAAAGGATCAACGGGGTTCCGGGAAAGTCCATGGCGCGGCGAATTTACTCAAAACCGCGCGGATAAACATGACAAAATCGTAAGTGCTTTTGGCTGATAGCGGGATTTGCTATTGGGGGGGCGCCATGTTAGTCTTGTTTGATTATGCCCACTCCGCCAGTCAAGTTTCCCAAGCCCAATCGCAGTCCAGGCAAGCCGCCCGTTCGTAAAAACGACGGCAACGGCTCCGGTCCAGGACCCGGCAGCGAACAAAATTGGCGTGGGCTCATCCTCCTCACCCTCACGGTGCTGTCGATGTTCGCGCTCTACTACGCGCTGATCCATCCCGGCATCGCCCAGCAGGAAATGACCCAGACCCAGCTCTTTGATCTGATCAAGGCCGGTAAGGTCACCAGCATCGTCAACGAGCCCGATCCCTCCACCGGCATCCGCACGCTCACCGGCACGTACAAGAAGCCGATCAGCGCCGCCCCCGGCGCACCAGACAGCGGCGAGGGTGCTTTCAAGGTTCCTGTCGATGTCCAGCTCAACCCGTACCTCCTCAGCGAAATCGAGCAGGCCGGCTACAAGGGCATCGTCGAGACCCAGAATAATTCCAACATCCTCTGGCCCCTCATCATCAACTTTTTGCCGATCATCCTCTTCGTCGGCCTCATGTACTTCCTCTTCCGCCAGCAGATCCGCATGGCCGGCAAGAGCGCCTTCAGCTTCGGCAAGAGCAAGGCCCGCATGATGACCCGCGACCGCAACAAGGTCACCTTCAAGGACGTCGCCGGCATCGATGAAGCCAAGGAAGAACTCAGCGAAATCGTCGAGTTCCTCAAGGACCCGCGCCGCTTCCAGCGCCTCGGCGGACGCATCCCCAAGGGCGTGCTCATGATCGGCCCTCCCGGCACCGGCAAGACTCTTTTGGCCAAGGCCATCGCCGGTGAGGCGGATGTTCCCTTCTTCAGCATCAGCGGTTCCGACTTCGTCGAAATGTTTGTCGGCGTCGGTGCTTCCCGCGTCCGCGACATGTTCGAGCAGGGCAAGAAGAACGCACCCTGCCTTATCTTCATCGACGAAATCGACGCCGTGGGTCGCAGCCGCGGCACCGGCATGGGTGGCGGTCACGACGAACGTGAACAGACGCTCAATGCGCTCCTCGTCGAGATGGACGGTATCGAGACGCAGGAAGGCGTCATCATCATCGCCGCGACCAATCGCAAGGACGTACTCGATCCCGCGCTGCTTCGCCCCGGTCGCTTTGACCGCGAAGTGCGCGTCAATCTGCCCGACGTCCGTGGCCGCGAACAGATTCTCCATGTCCACACCCGCAACGTGAAGATCGCCAAGTCGGTCGATCTCGGCATCATCGCCAAGGGCACGCCCGGTTACTCTGGTGCTGAGCTCGCCAACGTGGTCAACGAAGCCGCGCTCCTCGCCGCCAAGCGCAACAAGGACGAAGTCACGCAGCCCGAGCTCGAGGAAGCCCGCGACAAGGTCCGCTGGGGCCGCGAGCGCCGCAGCATGGCCATGACCGAGGACGAAAAGAAAGCCACAGCCGTGCACGAAGCCGGCCATGCGCTCCTCACCGTTTTGCTGCCTAACACCGACGCGCTCCACAAGGTCTCCATCATCCCGCGCGGACCCGCGCTCGGCGTCACGATGTATCTGCCGGAAAAAGATCGCGTCACCAACTGGAAAAAGGAAGTGCTCGATTATCTCATCGTGGTGATGGGCGGTCGCGTGGCCGAAGAAATCTTCCTCGGTGATGTCAGCAGCGGTGCTTCCGGCGATATTCAGCAGGCGACCCGCGTGGCCCGCGCCATGGTCTGCGACTGGGGCATGAGCGAAAAGCTCGGCATGGTCCAGTATGGCGACGATTCCTCCATGAACTTCTTCGGACGCGACATGGGCGGTTCCCGCGGCTACAGCGAAAAGACGGCTGAATCGATCGATGCGGAGGTCCTCAATCTCGTCAATAGCGCCTACGAAAGGGCCAAGGACATTGTCGGCAAACACCGCGACGCGATGGAAAAGATCACCGCCGCGCTGCTCGAATACGAGACCCTCGACGGCAAGCACATCAAGGATATCATCGAGCACGGCCATATGCTGACGCCGCCGCCCGCGCCCTTGCTGCCGCCCTCCAATCCCACGCCGAAAGAGCCGCTCCCCGTCAACCCCCCGGTCAAAGCCAAGGAAGACGACGGCGGCATGCTCCCCGGCCTGCCTGCGCCCGCTGGGGCGTAGTTCGCTAGGTAACCCGTCGCACTTTGTGCGACGGTGCCTCCCGGCCGAAGGAAGAGTTGCTACCAATCAGCCCAAGCACAGCCAACGATCAATCGCCTCGTCAATTTGACGCATTTGATCGTCGTTGAGAACTCCCATCCGATTGATGAATCGAACAGGAGGCAAAGGAGCCAGGCCTTGCACGTTAAACGCGCCGGTCTGTAAGAACGAAACGGAAAGACCAACCTCGTAAGTGGAGCCTCGGACAGATGTCGTGTGCGGCACAATAGCAATCAACGCATAATCTACATCTTGAGGGTAGGCGCTCACCACTACGGCAGGCCTTACTTTCCCCGCCAGCCCCAGATCAACCCTCCACACTTCACCGCGTTGAGGGCGTGCCATTCTCTCCGTCCATCAGTTCCCAAGCCTGAGCCGCAAGAGCACCTTGATCTGCTTCCGTGAAAATCCCATAAGCATCGTCGTAAATTATGGCACCCTGCTCCCGCAAGGCCCGGTCGATCTGAAGCGCGATGGAACAAAGCTCTTCCCGCGACAGTTTGGGCAACTCCGCCAGAATTTCGGTGGCACTCATCTCTTGCAGCTTAAGTGTGAAACTCTACTAATTCAACCTCGCTCTTGGGTCCTAATCTCTTCCTACGTGACATTTTTTCCCAAGAACGGGATAGTTCCTGCTGTCCACGTCGCAGGAAGGTTTTTTCATGTCAATTCACGCCGCACTCACCCACGTCACTCACTACAAGTACGCCAAGCCCATTTCCCTCGGGCCACAGGTCGTGCGTCTCCGCCCGGCCGTCCATTGCCGTACGCCGATCCTCAATTACACGCTCAAGATCACGCCCGAGGAGCACTTCATCAACTGGCAGCAGGATCCCCAGGGCAATTTCCAGGCTCGTCTCGTCTTCCCTGAGAAAACCGACGAGTTCAAGGTCGAGGTCGAGCTCACCGCCGACATGGCGACCATCAACCCGTTCGACTTCTTCGTTGAGGCCAGCGCCGATGAATTTCCCTTCACCTACGACGCTATCCTTGCCCACGAACTCAAGCCCTACCTCGAGCTTGAGAACCTCGGCCCGCGCCTCCGCGCCTTCCTCCATAAAATCCCCCGCAGCAAGCGCAAGACCATCGACTTCCTTGTTGACCTCAACGGCCTCGTCCATAACGAAATCGCCTACGTCGTCCGCATGGAACCGGGCGTGCAGACGGTCGAGGAATCGCTCGGCCTCAAGAGCGGTTCGTGTCGCGACTCCGCGTGGCTCCTCGTCCAGATTTGCCGCCAGCTCGGCCTCGCCGCGCGCTTCGTCTCCGGCTATCTCATCCAGTTGACCGCCGACCAAAAGCCGGTTGATGGCGGCGCCGCCGGACCCGAAGCCGACTTCACCGATCTCCACGCCTGGACCGAAGTTTATCTCCCCGGCGCGGGCTGGGTCGGCCTTGACGCCACCTCTGGTCTCCTCACCGGCGAGGGCCACATCCCGCTCGCTGCCACCTCCGATCCCGTCACTGCCGCGCCGATCAGCGGCGCCATCAACGAAGCCGAGGAGATCGAGACCGATTTCGATTTCCACATGGCCGTCACCCGCGTGGTCGAAACGCCTCGCGTCACGCTGCCCTACCGCGAGCACCAATGGCGCGAAATCGAGGCACTTGGCCGCAACATCGACGAGAAGCTCAGCAAGCTCGACGTCCGCCTCACCATGGGCGGCGAGCCCACCTTTGTCTCGAGTACGAACCGCGATGGCCTCGAATGGAATTTCACTGCCTTGAGTCCCGAGAAGCAGGCCAAGGGAGAAAAGCTTTTCGGTCGCCTCCGCGATAAATTCGCCACGGGTGCCCTCATGCATTACGGCCAGGGCAAGTGGTATCCGGGTGAGCAACTTCCCCGCTGGGCCTACGGCTGTTACTGGCGCAAGGATGGCCAGCCCATCTGGGCCAACGACGATCTCTACGCCGAGACGGGCAAGAACTACAAGGTCACATCGGAAGACTCCGGCCATTTCCTGCGCAAGCTCGCCGACCGCCTCGAACTCGACCCGAAGTTCGTCCGCGACGCCTACGAGGACGTCTACCATTATCTCTTCGAGGAGGCGCGGCTTCCGTACAATGTCTCCTCGCTCGACGCCAAAATCAAAAGCGAGGAAGACCGCAAGCGCCTCGCCAAGGTCTTCGCCCAAGGCCTCGATTCCGTCATCGGCCACGCCCTCCCTGTCCTGCGCGCCAACTGGATCGCCGGCCAGCCCTGGCAATCGACCAAGTGGCAGCTTCGCACCGAGCGCCTCATGCTCATTCCCGGCGATTCGCCCATGGGCTACCGCCTGCCGCTCGAATCGCTTCCCTGGGCCACGCAAAGCGAAGCCGTCCAGATCGTCGAGCAGGATCCGTCCGAGCGCCGTGCCGCGCTTCCGCCTCCCGCCCAGCGCATTCGCAAGCGCATGGTCGATGGCCGCCTCGTCAGTGGCGAATACCCGCCTGTTCCCGTCGGCCAGCCCGATGCCAATGTTGTCCGCACGTCCATCTGCGCTGAGCCGCGCAACGGCATGCTCAATATCTTCATGCCGCCGACCGGCACGCTTGAAGATTATCTCGACCTCGTCTCCGCCGTGGAGGACACCGCGGACGAGCTCGGCCTTCCTGTTCGCATTGAGGGCTACACGCCGCCGAACGATCCGCGCATCAAGAATTTCAAGATCACGCCCGATCCCGGCGTCATCGAGGTCAATCTTCAGCCCGCCGATAACTGGCCCGAGATGGTCCATCACACCGAGGTCCTCTACGAGGAAGCGCGCCATTGCGATCTCACCGCGGAGAAATTCCTCCTCGATGGCCGCCACGTCGGCACTGGCGGCGGCAATCATATCGTCCTTGGCGGCGCGACCGTCGGCGACAGCCCGCTCCTGCGCCGTCCCGATCTGCTCAAGAGCCTTGTCGGTTATTGGCAGAACCACCCCGCGCTTTCGTACCTTTTCTCCGGCATCTTCCTTGGGCCGACCAGCCAGATGCCGCGCATCGACGAGGCGCGCAACGATGCTCTCTACGAACTGCAGATGGCTTTCGACCAGGTGCCCGATTTCGGTCACGTCCCGCCGTGGCTCGTCGACCGCATTTTCCGCAACATCCTTACCGACGTCACCGGCAATACCCATCGCGCCGAGTTCTGCATCGACAAGCTCTTCGATCCCGGCAGCGCCACCGGTCGTCTTGGCCTGCTCGAGTTGCGCAGCTTCGAGATGCCGCCGCACGCGCGCATGAGCCTCACGCAGCAACTTCTGATGCGCGCCGCCGTCGCCAAGTTCTGGGAAAAGCCCTACAAGGGCAACCCCGTCCCCTGGGGCACGCAGTTGCACGATCGCTTTCTCCTGCCCCATTTCTGCGCGCAGGATTTGAACGACGTCGTCAACGACATGAAGCTCAGCGGGTATCCGTTCAAGCCCGAATGGTTCGCGCCGCACATGGAATTCCGCTTCCCCGTCCAGGGCGAAGTCAATTACGACGGCGTCAACCTCGAGCTCCGGCAGGCGCTCGAGCCGTGGCACGTCCTCGGCGAGGAAGGCACGCCTGGCGGCACCGTCCGCTACGTCGATTCCTCTGTCGAAAAGCTCCAGGTCAAGCTCGACAACGCCATCGAGGGCCGCCACGTCGTCACCTGCAACGGCCGTCGCGTCCCGATCTTCTCCACCGGCACGGCGGGCCAGTTCGTCGCCGGCGTCCGTTACCGCGCATGGCAGCCGCCCGAGGCACTTCACCCCACCATCGGCGTCGATGCCCCGCTCACCTTCGACCTCATCGACACATGGACCGGTCGCTCGCTCGGCGGATGCGTCTACTACGTCTCCAGCCCCGGCGGCCGTAACTGGACCACCATGCCGATCAACGCGAATGAAGCCGAAGGCCGCCGCCTCTCCCGTTTCCGCGCCTTCGGCCACACGCCCGGCCCGATGTTTATACCACCATTGCCGCCATCGCGTGCGGATTTCCCCCTAACCCTCGACCTCCGAAGAGGATAATCAAAAATTCAGGATAAAACTTTAAGGCGAAAGCGCGACTTGCCGATACACGGGTGAGTGACTTGCCTTCCTCCTAAAATTTCGACTATGAGCGACGTTCATTCCGAAGAGATGTATCGCAGCATCTTCGAGAACGCCATTGAGGGCATTTTCCAAACGACGCCCTCGGGCCAGTATCTCAACGTCAACCCCGCGCTGGCCAAGATGTACGGGTACGATTCCGTGCAGGACCTCGTCGCCGGCCTCACCGCCATCGATGCCCAGCTCTATGTCGATCCCAAGCGCCGCGACGACTTCGTCCGCCTGATGAAGGAAAACGGCGCCGTCCGCAGCTTCGAGTCCGAGATCTACCGCAAGGACGGCTCCGTCATGTGGATCTCCGAGAACGCCCGTTCCGTCCTCGATTCCTCCGGCCAGATCGCCTACTTCGAGGGCATGGTCGAGGACATCACCGAGCGCAAGCAGCTCGAGACCGATCTCCACCTCTCCGAGCAAAACCTCGGCGCGCTCATCAACAACATTGACGACTCCATCTGGTCCGTCGATACCGGCTACCGCCTCGCCACTTTCAACGCCACCTTCGCCAACAGCTTCCAGGAAATGTTCGGCATCAAGGTCAAGGTCGGCGACAACGTCGTCGAACTCCTCCCGCCTGACTGGCGCCCGGAGGACGTCGCCCTCTACGACCGCGCGCTCGCCGGGGAAAAGTTCATCGTCGAGCGCCGGTACCTCTTCGGCGAGGACGAGCGCTACTACGAAATCTCCTACAACCCGATCCGCGCCAACGATGCCGTCAGCGGCGTCGCCGTCTTCAGCAAGGACATCACCGAGCGCCAGCGCGCGCACATCGCGCTCCAGGCCGCCATGGTTTCCGCCGAGTCGGCCAACCGGCTCAAGAGCGAGTTCCTCGCCAACATGAGCCACGAAATTCGCACGCCCATGAACGGCGTCATCGGCATGACCGATCTCCTGCTCATGACCGACCTCACGCACGAGCAGCGCGAGTTCGCCCGCACCGTCCGCATCAGCGGCGAATCGCTCCTCGTTGTCATCAACGACATCCTCGACTTCTCCAAGATCGAGGCCGGCAAGCTCGACCTCGACATCACCGACTTCGAGCTGCGTGAAGTCATTGACAACACCATGGACCTGCTCGCCGCCCAGGCGCACAGCAAGGGCCTCGAGCTCGCCGCCTTCATCCGCCCCGAGGTCCCGCTCGAGCTGCGCGGTGATCCCGGTCGCCTCCGCCAGGTCGTCAACAACCTCGTCGGCAACGCCGTCAAGTTCACCTCCCAGGGCGAAGTCATCGTCACCGTCTCTCGCATCAGCGAAACCGCGACCCACGCCGTCCTCGGCTTCGAGGTCCGCGATACCGGCATCGGCATCGACGCCAAGGGCCAGGCCCGCCTCTTCAAGGCTTTCAGCCAGGCCGACGGATCGACCACCCGCAAGTATGGCGGCACCGGCCTCGGCCTCGCCATCTCACAAAAGCTCGTCAATCTCATGAACGGCGAGATCAAGGTTTCCAGCGAAATGGGCAAGGGCTCCTCCTTCTCGTTCACCGCCGAATTCGAGAAGCAGACCATCGCGCTCAAGTCCGTTGCGCGCCACGACCTCGTCGGCCTCCACGTCCTCATCGTCGATGACAACGCCACCAATCGCGAAATCCTCGACCACCATACGCGCGACTGGAAAATGCGCAGCGCCCTCGCGGCCAGCGGCTCGCAGGGCCTCGAGATGCTGCGCGAATCCGCCTCCACCGATCCTTTCGACCTCGCGATCCTCGACATGCAGATGCCCGAGATGGACGGCCTCATGCTCGGCCGCTCGATCAAGTCCGACCCCAACATCGCCGCGACCAAGCTCGTCATGCTCACCTCGCTCGGCAACCAGCTCGACGCCGAGGACATGAAGCACGCCGGCATCGAGGCCTGCGTCCTCAAGCCGGTCAAACAGCAGCGCCTCTTCAACCGCATCGCCGAGGTCATGGCCGGCCATCAGCCGCTCGCCCGCAAGAAAACGCAGACCGCCACGCTCTCGATGAAGTCGCCACTCGCGCCGCCGCCCAACCTCAGCCGCAAACCGGCGCGTATCCTCCTGGCCGAGGACAATATCATCAACCAGAAAGTTGCCATCGGGCTCCTTAACA
>Ga0206831_1058_pt1 | contig 35267 bp, 36 predicted proteins | sample Alteio_BWOrgCont_73_FD_152876 | JGI IMG/M metagenome (GOLD analysis project Ga0206831, IMG submission 152876) | Enriched cells from forest soil in Barre Woods Harvard Forest LTER site, Petersham, Massachusetts, United States -... | ecosystem: Environmental > Terrestrial > Soil > Temperate forest >...
TTGGCCGGATCGGTGTTGCGGGTGGGGGGCGGGCTCATGACAGGAGACAGAAGCAGGGAGTTGAAAGGAAAGGTCAGCTACTTTCGGGCCAGCGGGCGATGGGAGTGGCGGCGCCTTCAACGCGGTCGCCGACTTTGACGAGCGGCACGCAGCCGATGGGGAGAAAGACTTCCGTGCGCGAGCCGAAGCGGATCATGCCGAAACGCTGCCCGCGCTGGAGTTCCGAGCCTTCGCCGGCCCAGGCGACGATACGGCGCGCGACGAGGCCGGCGATCTGGCGGACGGCGACGGGACCGCGCGGCGTCTCGAGCCACCAGGCGCGTGCTTCGTTGCGCGTGCTCGAGTCGGGATGGCGGACGTCGAGAAATTTTCCCGCCTTATAGACGGTGCACTTGACCGTACCGGTGACAGGCGTGCGGTTGACGTGGACATCGAAGACGGAGAGGAAGACGGCGATGCGGAGCATGGGGCCGAGGTGAAAGTCGGGCTCGTCATATTCCTCCACGCCCACAACGAGGCCATCGGCGGCGGAGACGATGATGTTTTCATCGGCGGGAACGGCACGCTCGGGGTCGCGGAGTAAGCCATCTAAAAGGCAGACAATTCCGAGCAGCGCCTTTAGCCAGAGAGGCAGCGGCCACAACTCGACGATAACGGGGAGAGCGAAGAAAATAATCCCGAGCGGGACGAGAAAGCGGACGGATTCCTGACGGGCTGACGGCATAGGAGACAACCGTACCATAAAGAGGGAATGGGAGGTTATTGATTTTGACGTAATTACGGAATTTTCGGAATGAACGGAATTGGGGAGATAAAAAACGGGTGAGCGTTTCTTCGGGTGGCCCGGACAACTCGTTGTCCGGGTTCGCGCGGGAGCCATTCCGCGCGAACAGGAGGTCACCGAGAATACACAAATCACGGTCACCTCCTCGTTCCCAAACTCCATTTGGGAACGAGGGAAGAAAAGCGTTTCTTTTTGCGGGCTTTGAGTCCTTTTGCGGCTATGAATTTAGCGGATGTCTCACGAGGAAATCATTCTGGCAAGCGGATCGCCCCGCCGGCGGGAATTGCTCGGGGAGATGGGCGTGCGGTTCGAGGTCGTGACGGCAGATGTTACGGAACTGGATGCGGCTTCATCGCCCGGATTCACGCCCATCGAAATCGCGCTGGAAAATGCGCGACGAAAAGCGCAGGCGGTCGCGCGTCAGGTCGCAAACCGCTGGGTGCTCGGTGCGGACACGGTCGTCGCGCTCGAGCAGCGACTGTTCGGTAAGCCGGCGGATCTTGAGCAAGCGCGGGAATATCTACGCGCGCTGAGTGGTCGGACGCACGAGGTCATCACCGGCTGCGCACTGTTCGAGCCAGATGGCAGGGAGAGCGGATTTTTCGAGACAACGCAGGTGACCTTTCGCGTTTTGTCGGAAGAAACAATCGCGCGATACCTCGCCGAGGTGCATGTGCTCGACAAGGCCGGCGCCTACGCCCTGCAGGAGCGGGGCGAGTGGATCATCGAGCGCGTGGAGGGTTCTCGGACAAACGTGATCGGGTTGCCGACGGAGTTGCTGGCGCGCGTTTTTCGCAGGCGCGGATTGCTTTAGGGCGGCGGTTGCTTTTTGCTAAGAGCGATCATGGGGAATTTTTTCTACTACGTGTGCCATCACCTCACGGCGTTTCTGCCACGGTCGGGGTCGCGGATTTACCGTAGCGGGTTTGAGCTGGTGCCGAAAACGGGGCCGGGTCTGGTGCTGTCGAATCACATCAGCCATTTCGATCCGTCGCTGATGATGCTCGGGTTTCCGCGCGTGGTCCATTTCATGGCGGACAAGCCGCTGCTGGAAATTCCGATTTTCGGCAAGATGCTCCAGTGGGGCCATGTCTTCGCCATCGACCGGACGAAGACCGATCGCGCGGCCTTGCGCACAGCAATGGCGCGGCTGGAGGCGGGTAACATGGTGGGCATTTTTCCGGAGAAAGGAATCCGGCATGGCAAGACATCGGTGCTCGGCGGCGCGGAGCTGGCGATCGGCACGGCGTCGTTGTGGAAGATGATGGATGTGCCGGTGGTGCCGATGGTCATCATCGGGTCGGACCAGATGTATTGGTGGAAAAATTATTTCCGGCGTCCGCGGATTTTCGTGCGCGCGGGTAAGCCGCTACCGCCGGACAAAAGCGCGTCGCGCGAGGAGTTGCGCGACCGGATCGTGGCAGCGTGGCGGGAGCTGTACGAGGGCCTGATCCGCGATTACAACATCAAGCCGGAGGAGTTACCGATGAGCGCGCAGGAGCGATGGGGGCAGCCGCCGCCAGTGGAGAAAGCGGAGTCGTAACCCGCCCACCCGTGAGACGAGGCGCGCTGCGCACAAGAAGCAGCCTATGGCGTTTTAAACAGGAAGTTTGTTGGCCGCTTCTTGTTCGCACGAAAGGCTTCGCACGAACCCGGACAACAAGTTGTCCGGGCTACCTAACTGTACCGCCGCTGGGCCAGCGGCGGCTACCTGCTGCAGCGCGCGATTGAAGCTTCCCGCGTTGCGGGTAAGTTGGAGCATGCAGGACATCGGCAAGCTGCTCTTCATCGTGGGCCTGGCCGTCGCGATCGCCGGGGCGTGGCTTTGGTCGGGGCGCAGCTTGGGTTGGATCGGGAAGTTGCCGGGCGATTTTTCGTACCGGAACGGCGACTTCAGCTTCTACTTCCCGGTGACGACCTGCGTGCTCATCAGCGTGGTGGCAACGCTGGTCGCGTGGTTTTTGCGGCGATGAAACCCGCGAATGGTAAAAAAGTTGCTTAAAAGTGGGGTTTCGGCCCTGAATTTCCTTTAAAACCGATGAAATTGCCAACAGAGTAAAAATTGTGAAATGGTTTTTAATCGGTTCCCTTTGTTTGGTTTGCTCAGTCACTGTGGTCAGGGGCGACGCGGCAGCCGATCTTTACAACACCGGTGTCACGGCCTTTAAGAACGCCCAGTACGACGACGCGGCGAAGGCGTTCGACTCGATGATCGCGGGTTACCCCACCTCGGCCAATATCGACACGGCGCGCATCCAGGCGGGGCTCTCCTACTTGTACGCAAACAAATATCCGGAGGCGGTCGATCGGCTGGCGAAGGAGGCCGCTCCCTCGGCCAAGCCGGAGTTCCGTGCCACCGCGCTTTATTTCACCGCGCTGGCCCAGTTCGAGCAGGGACAAAAAGCGAGCGACAAGAGCGCGGCGAACTCCGCTTTCACGCAGGCGGTGAGCACGTTAACTTCGCTCATCGGCGTGGTGACGACGGCACCGACACCGGACAACAAGGGCTACCTGGAGCCCGCGATCTATTACCGCTCGCTCTCGAACTTTGAGCTGGCGAATTACGACGACGCGGAGAAGGACCTGGTGCAACTGACGACCTCACCGCAGTTCAGCGCGAGCCTGAGCCGGCCCGATTATTTCCTGCGTCTGGGCAGCGTCTACGCGGTCGAAACGAACGCGGCCGTGACGGCGAAGAAGGACACGGCCACAATCGAGGCGCTGGCGGACAAATCGCTGGCCGCCTTCGACGCGGTGAGTACCGACCCGAACGCGCTGGTGCAGGCGAACGACGCGAACATGAGCAAGGCGGGCGTGCTTTTCATGATCGCGCAGCTCGATCCGACGCCGGCGGGTTACCAGAAGGCGCTCGACGCGTTCCGGCTGGTGCGGCGCAAGGCCGACATGATTCCGCTGCAGCAGGCGAAGCTCGACGATCTCCACAAGCGCGCGCAGGCCCAGGCGCAGGCGAGCGCGAATTCAGGCTCGGCGTTGAGCGGGCTGACGAGCGACATCAGCCTGTTGATCCAGCGCGAGCAGGGGCGGCTCGACGAGTTGCAGGACCCGAAAGGCGCGGATCCGATCGTGGCGGCGCTGATCGGAATCGCGGAGTGTTATGTCTCGATGAAGGAGCCGGACGAGGCGCGGACCGTTTTGCATCGCCTGCGCGACCACGCGACGCTGACGCCGGACCAGCAGCAGACGGTCGATTTCCAGACGCTTTATTCCTACGTGCTCGGCGGGCAGACGGACCAGGCCGACAAGGCGCTGACCGATTATTTGAGCAAGCACGGCAGCGACCCGAACGCGGACAGCATCAGCTACCAAATCGCGGCGAGTTTGATTGGCCGGAAGGATTACGACGGCGCGCTGCAGCAGGCAGATCGCAGCCTGAAGGATTTCCCGCAGGGCAAATACGCGGCGGATGCAATTGCGTTGAAGGCGCAGGCGCTCTCGCGGCTCGGACGCCAGCCGGAAGCGGACAAGGTGGTGGATGAATTTCTCGCGGCCAACCCGACCAGCCCGGTGGCGAACCAGATGTTCCTCACCAAGGCGGCGGGTGAGACATCGCGGCAGGATTTCGCGGGTGCGGCGGCCGATTATCAAAAAGTGATGAACAACGCGGCGGCCAGCCCCGATCTGCAGGCGTCGGCCACGGCCGGGTACATCCAGTCGCTGCAATCGCAGCAAAAATTCGACGACGTGATCGCGACGGCGAAGGCGTTCGAGGCGAAATTCCCGGACAACACCAAGGTGCTCCCGAGCGTGATGCTTTTCGCGGCGCTCGCGCTCGACCAGAAGCATGATCCCGGCGCGGTGGCGGCGTTGCAGGATGTGGCGAAGAAATATCCGCAGGACGATGCGGCGCCGTTCGCGCTCGCGTTCGTGGTGAATATTTATCAGCGCGCCAACAATGTGCCCGCGATGATCCAGGCGGCGACCGATTTGCGGACGCAATTTCCCACCGCCTACACGTTCCTGGCGCAGGCGGCGGAGGCGGTGAGCACAGCGCTGATCAAGGAGAAAAAATTCGATGATGCGATCGCGCTTTACACGCCGCTGCTGACGGCGCCGAAACCGGATGTCGCGGCAGCGGCACAGAACAAGATCGGAAGCATCTGGCTCGCGGCGGCGAAGGCGATGGGTTACTACCAGTCGATGCAACTGCCGACGCGCGCGGATGCGGAAAAGAAACTTTCGTCGGGCGAGCAGGCCTACGTGACGACCCTCAAGACGTATCCGGACCAGCTCAGCGCGGTGGGTGATGCGTTCGACGGGCTGATCGCGGCGACGAAGCAGCGGCGCTCCTGGGGCCTGGTGAAGGATGTGGACATGGAGGCGGCGCTGGCGAAGCTCGGGGCCGATTTCACCGACCACGAGATGCAGACGCGTTTCGAGCTGGCGGAGGCGGGCCTGGTTTTCGTGACGAAGGACGGCGCGAAGCAATTCCCAGCGGCGCTGGACCGGTTCAAGAAGGCGATTTATCCGAATCCCGCGATGAAGCTGACGCGGCAGGAGACGGAGCAGTTTGGCGAGCTGCTGCTCGCGGCGAAGGATTACGACAACGCGCTGAAGGTTTACACCGATGCGCTGGCCAATGCCGCGCCGACCGATCCGGTGGCGCTGGCAACTGCCTATTACGGCCTGGGCGCAACGGCGCTGGGTCAGGGCGATGTGGCCAAGGCGAAGGACTATTTCGTCAAGATGAAGTCGCTGCCGGGTGGTGCGCTGTGGAATCCGCATATCCTCGATGCGAATTATGGGATCGCGCTGGCGGATGAGGGCTCGAGCGATGCCGCCGCGACGGACGAGGCGACCGCGATTTACGGGCAGCTGATGCAGAATCCGCAGGGCGGCGTCGCGCTGCAGGCGAAGGCGATGATCGGCTACGGTCGTCTGCTCGAAAAAGCGGGACACTGCATCGTGCCGACGTCGGCGGGGCCGAATGAATTCGCGATCCATTATTACCAGGAGCCGCACTTGCTATTCGGCCCCGCGGTGCCGGAGCTGAGTGCGGAAGGTTTATACGACGCAGGCCAGGCCTACGAAAAAGCAGGAAACAAGGGCGAGGCCAAAAAGGCCTACGACGCGCTGTTGAAAGCCTACGCAACAACCGCCCCCGACTGGTCAGCCAAGGCGACGGCGGCAAGCACCGCGCTGGGAGTGTGAGCGAGCCGAACAACTGGGAAAACATGACCAAATTTCTAAATTGATGAGGAACAAGAAAGAGATGCTGACGTCCTGGCTGTTCATTCCCTTTCACCGTGAGGCTATCACGGCAGCAATGCTCGCGACCTTTGGTAATTTGGTTTAATTTGGAAATTTGGTTATGCCTTCCTCAGCCTTGGAACGCGCGCGTGCGCTTTGTGCGAAGTTATCGCGGGTTTATCCGGACGCGCACTGCGAGCTCGATTTCTCGAATGCGCTCGAGTTGCTGGTGGCGACGATTCTTTCCGCGCAATGCACCGACGTGCAGGTGAACAAGGTGACGCCGGTCGTCTTTAGAAAATACCGGACGGCGTACGATTACGCGGAGGCGAATGCCGTCGCCTTCGAGCAGGACCTGAAGGCGATTGGGTTGTACCGCGCAAAGGCGAGGAACATCCGCGCGGCATGCCGGCTTTTGGTGGAGGAGCACGAGGGGAAGGTGCCGGAATCGATGGAGGAGCTGGTGAAGCTGCCCGGCGTGGGACGCAAGACGGCGAACGTGGTTTTGGGCAATGCGTTTGGGCAAAACGTCGGCGTGGTGGTGGATACGCACGTGGCGCGACTCTCGGCGCGGCTGGGCCTGACGAAATTGACCGACCCGAAGAAGATCGAGCCGGTACTGATGAAGCTGGTGCCGCAAAAAGACTGGACGCTGTTCTCCCACTGGCTGATTTTTCACGGTCGCCGCCGGTGCAAAGCGGTGAATCCGGATTGTCCGAATTGCGAGTTGAAGGAGCTTTGCCCCAGCTATCCGAAATTCATGAAGCTGCGGGAGCAGCGGGGAAAGTAGTTTTTTCCGGCCACAGGAGGTCACCGGTAGATTCGCGAATATTCCGGTCACCTAGCGAAGTAGGTAGCCCGCGACCTCCGGGCGCGGGGCGAGTTGATTCACACAAAACGCTAAAGGGTAGCTATACGTTCCGACCCCGTCGCCCGGAGTGCGACGGCTACCTAAAGGCACTCAGCGCCGCCTATTTGCTCGCGGGAGCAGCCGCCGGTTTCGAGGGAGTCGTGGCGCTGGCGGGAGCCGGGGTCGGTGCGGCAGGCGCAGTCGAACTCGGGGCCGGCGTGGTCGCAGGAGCTGCGGGTGTCGTCGTCGGAGTCGTAGGCTTGGCCGGGGCGGCCACAGGCTTGAGGAGTTCCTGCTGCACGCTGGAGCCGAGTTGGTCCTCCGCGTTGCGGTTGGAGTAGAGGCGCGCGAGGCTGATGCTAAGAATGAAAAAGAGGATCGTGGCGTAGACCGTGGCCTTGACGAGGACGTTGGACGTCTGCGCGCCCCAGACCGATTCGGTGAACCCACCACCAAAAGCGGCGCCGAGGCCTTCCTGCTTGCTGCGCTGCATCATGATCACGAGGCCCATGAAAAGGCAATCGAGCACGAAAATGGGCAGCAGGATGTCAATGAGGAGATTCGTCCAAAACATAAGGGGCACCAAGCATTGCGCGGGCGGCTGCTAGGCGCAAGCATTTTTGACGATGGCGGTGAAGCCCCGTGCGTCGAGGCTGGCGCCGCCGACCAGCGCGCCGTCGATGTCGGGCATGGAGAGGAGTTCCTTCGCGTTCTCCGCCTTGACGCTGCCGCCGTACTGGATGCGGACTTTTTCCGCGGCGGCCGTGGTGAAATGATTGCCAAGGATCTTACGGATCCACTGGTGCGCTTCCTCCGCCTGGGCGGGCGAGGCGGTCTTGCCGGTGCCGATGGCCCAGACGGGCTCGTAAGCGAAAACGATGTCGGCGAGGTCCGCCTCCTTGATGCCGACCAGCCCCTCGAGCAACTGCACTTCCAGCACGCTCTTCCACGCATCGGCCTCGCGCTCGGGCAGCGTTTCACCGATGCAGACGATGGGGCGAAGCTCGGCGGCAAGCGCGGCCTTGGTCTTGCGATTGACCATGAAGTTGTCCTCGTTGAAGTACTGGCGGCGCTCGGAGTGGCCAATGATGACGTAGCGGACGTAGAGGTCGCGCAGCATGCCGGCCGAGATTTCGCCGGTGAAGGCGCCGGATGCGGCTTCGTGGAGGTTCTGCGCGCCGAGGCGGATGTTGGAGGAGTTGGACGGCGAGCTGAGCAGCTCACTGACGGCGGAAAGTGAGGTGAACGGCGGGCAGAGGACGATCTCGGCGTTGTCGAAGCGGCCGATGTCCTGGAGGAGATCGCCGACCAGCACGCGGGCCTCGGCCTGCGTTTTGTTCATTTTCCAGTTACCGGCGATGATTTTTTTGCGGGGGATCATAAGGGTAGTCAGTTGAATTTAAATGAGTGGTTCACCGCGAGCTGCGTGCCAGAAACGAACGACATAGACTTCACGGTGGGCTTTGTCCACGTAATAGATGATGCGGTACGAGCGAAGATTGATTTCGCGGGTCTCCTCATCCTGGAATTCTGGTACGGATCGACCGCGTTCGGGGAATTTTGTGAGTGAGAGTGCCTTGTCGACAAGCACATGACCGAACTTCTCGGCGGCTTCGCGATTGTCTCTTGCGATAAACTTAACAATTTCACGCAAATCCTCGCGAGCCGTTGGCGTCAGGATGACTCTGAAGTCCATTCCTTGATCAATTGGCGGGCTTCTTCGGCGGAAATCCCCTGGCGATTCTTCGCTTCATCCACGCCCTGCTTAATGCCGGCAACGAACTCGATTTTGCGCACGATATCCTCCAGGGAAGTATCCGCTGGCAGCTTATTGACCAGGTCGATGACGAGTTCGCGATTGCTCATGACGGGTTGGGGTTAGGAGACAGCCTTGTACTGGCGTTTGACCCAGACTTGCTCGAATTCGTCCTTGGTGATTTCGTGCGGCTCGAACTCGGGGTCGCGGCGGGCGAGGACCTTGAGATCGGGTAGCGGCAGGGTCATGAGCGAGGCAGTCCCGGAGGAGCCGGTCGCGGTGGCGACGTCGCAAAACCCATTGCGGAAGCACTCGATCTTGCGCACTTCCTTGCCGATGTCATCAAGCTCGCTGAAAATCCAGACCGGCTCGTCCGGGTTGGTGTGATTCCATTTGAGCCGGATGTATTTCATGGCTGTTCAGATGGGTTGATCGCAATTCTGATCACTTCCGCGCGCTGAAGCCACTTCATTTTTTGTCGGGGATGCTCGCTACGCCCGGCAGTTCCTGGCCCTCGAGAAATTCGAGCGAGGCGCCGCCGCCGGTAGAGATGAACGAGACCTTATCGGAAACGCCGGCCTTCTTGATCGCAGAGACGGAGTCGCCGCCGCCGATGATACTGATCGCGCCGGAGTTGGCGGCGATCGCCTTGGCAATGGCGAAGGTGCCGACGGCGCATTCGGGCACTTCAAAGACGCCCATCGGCCCGTTCCACAGAATGGTCTTGGCCGTCGCGACTTCGGCGGAGAAAAGCTTCACCGTTTCCGGCCCGATATCGACGCCTTCCCAGCCGTCCGGGATGTCCTCGCCGGGCTGGAGATACTTGCCCGGCGTGATGGTCTTGGCCTTGAAATCGAAAGTCTCAGTGATGAAGGTATCGACCGGGAGGAGGAATTTGACGCCTTTGGCCTTGGCTTTTTCGAGTGCGGCCTTGGCGATATCGACCTTGTCCGGTTCGGAGAGCGATTTGCCGATCTTCTTCCCCTGCGCGAGCGCGAAGGTGTAGGCCATGGCGCCGCCGATGAGGATGGTGTCGGCCTTCTCGAGCAGGCGATCGATGACCTTGATCTTGTCGGAGACCTTGGCGCCGCCGAGAATGACAACGAACGGCTTCTTGGGCGATTCGAGTTCCTCGCCGAGATATTTCAACTCGCGCTCCATCAGCAGGCCGATGCCGCGATCTTTCACAAATTTGGCCACGCCGGCCGTCGACGAGTGAGCGCGATGAGCCGCGCCGAACGCGTCGTTGACGTAGACGTCGGCGAGCTTCGCTAGCTTCTGGCTGAAGCCGTCGTCGTTGGCTTCTTCCTCGTTGTAATAGCGCAGGTTTTCGAGCAGCGCGACTTCGCCGTCCTTCAATTCCGCGGCGGCTTTCTCGGCTATTTCACCGATGCAATCGGGCACGAACTTGACCGGCACGCCGATGAGCACGGAAAGCGCGGGCACGACCGGCGCGAGGCTCTGCTTGGGGTCCTTCTTGCCCTTGGGGCGGCCCAGGTGGGCGCACAGGAGAATGCGCGCCCCGGCGGCGATCAGGTGCTTGATCGTCGGGACGGTTTCCTTGATGCGCTTGTCGTTGGTGATGACCTGCACGCCGTCCTTTTCCTGGAGCGGGACGTTATAGTCGACACGGACGAGAACGCGTTTGCCCTTGAGGGAGAGATCGCGGATGGTGATTTTGGCCATAAATTTGAGGGGTTCGGAAGGGAGGCACGACCCAATTACCAAATTCTCCAAATTTCCAAATTAGGGACGGCGGTTGAGGGAAATGCGGGTTCTACGCCCTTCCCTTGCCGAACCAATTTAGGAATTTGGCAAATTTGGTAATTTGGTTATGCCTCCCTCCCCGTGTCGGTTCTTACTTGATGATCAACTTGAGCAGATCGACGCAACGGTTGGAATAGCCCCACTCGTTGTCGTACCAGCTGATGAGCTTGAAGAACCGGCTGTTGAGCTCGATGCCGGAACCCGCGTCGAAGATGCTCGAGTGCGTGTTGTGAATGAAGTCGGTGGAGACGACCTCATCGGCGGTGTAGTCCAGGATGCCCTTGAGATAGGTCTCGCTCGCCTTTTTCATGGCCGCGCAGATTTCCGCGTAGCTGGTTTCCTTGGTCGTCCGGACCGTGAGATCGACGCAGGATACGGTGGGCGTCGGCACGCGGAACGACATGCCGGTCAGCTTGCCCTTGATGGAGGGAAGCACGAGCGCAACCGCCTTGGCCGCGCCGGTCGTGGACGGGATGATGTTGATCGCCGCGGAACGTCCGCCTTTCCAGTCCTTCTTGGAAGGGCCGTCAACCGTCTTCTGGGTCGCCGTGTAGCTATGCACCGTGGTCATGATGCCTTCCTCGACGCCGAAGCCTTCCTTGAGGAGGACGTGGACGATCGGGGCCAGACAGTTGGTCGTGCAGCTCGCGTTGGAGATGATGTTGTGCTTGGTAATGTCGAGCTTCTCATCATTCACGCCGATGACGACGGTAATGTCCTCGCCCTTCGCAGGAGCGGAGATGATCACCTTCTTCGCGCCGGCGGTGATGTGGCCCTTGGCCTTTTCGGCTTCGGTGTAGAGGCCGGTGGATTCGATCACATACTCGACGCCGAGCTTGCCCCAGGGCAGCGCGTGCGGGCCTTCGCGCACGGCGAGACACTTGATCTTGTAGCCGTTCACGACCAGAACGTCGTCCTCGGCCACGTCGGGGGAGGATTTTTCGCTCGTCACGGTGCCGTTGAATTTGCCCTGCGTGGAATCGTACTTGAGCAGGTAGGCGAGGTTGTCCGCCGGCACGAGATCGTTGACCGCGACAACATCGACCGTCTTGCCGAGGAGTCCTTGTTCCGCAATTGCGCGAAAGACCAGTCGTCCAATGCGCCCGAAGCCGTTAATACCGATTTTTGTCATAGTCGTTCTCTCTATATAATGATGTTAGTCCGTCTGGATGAAAGTGCCAGTAGCGTAGCAGAAATTAGGCCGTCAGCGCTCATCGTCAACGTGAAAAATGCAATGCACTTAGTTTCACGCATTAGATGTTCATGCTGAGTTAAATAAGTAGTGGAGGTAGCCCGCGATCTCCGAGCGCGGGGCTCGGCGGTAGACGCAGCCCGTTATCAGGTCGCCTATACCAACGAGCCCGTCGCCCGGAGGTCGACGGCTACCTATGAGGGCGGGCTATCCGGCGGCGGAAGCCTACGATCCGCCCCATCACGCTTCCCCGTAATCATCGACCAGACCTTCTTCACCCCCGCAATAATGGCGACGATGACGACGATGACCGCCTTCTTCAGCGCGAGCACGACCACGATGATGTACTTAAAGAGCAACCCAAATAGCCCAAGCTTCGCCGCACCCGCCAGCGCGCCGCCCGCGATCAGCGTCGCAAGCCCATACTCGGCGACCTTGTCGATTTTCGGATCGAAGTCGGCGTAGGAATTACCCGGCTGGAAATCGACCATCGCGAGGATCTCGGGCGTCTTTTGGTCGATTTGCGGAAATTCGTTCATGCCGGAAATGGTCTCCAATACCAGCACGCCGCGCCGGCCGAGGATGCGGATGTCGTAGTTGAGCGTATTCTCCGTGTTGTCGGCGACCTTGAGTTCCTTGGCCCAGTAAAGTTTGTGCGTGGCCTTGTCGTAGCGGGGCGGCGCGGCCCAGCCCACCAGCTCGAGCGGCGGGTAGCCCTGCTTGATGCGATCCGGGTTCGCATCCTTGACGTCCTTCTGCATCGTTTTGAGCAGGTCGTCGTAATTGATCTTCGCCGCGTCGTCATCCTTCACGTAGCCGCCGTTCTCGTAATTGACCAGCACGGCCCAGCCATCGTCGTCGAGCGGGCCTTTGTCGGCGGGAAAGATCATGCCGAGCAACTCGGGATCGTCCGGGTTATTCCACATCTCGTGCAGCACCTTGCGCGCGTCGGCGCTGCCGAGGAACCGGAAATCGGGCGTGAGGTTGATCTTGGCCAGGCCGTCCTTCAGCGTGATCGTACCGGTCTGCCACTTGAGCGATTGCGCCAGGGCGGCCAGCGTGTCGGCGGAAGGCCGCGCGGGGGGATTGTCGTCGGCGCGCACAAAAAGCGCGGTGAAGAGGCAAAGGGCGAGGGCGCAGAGTCTGGCCGTTGCAGGTTGGGTCCACATGATGATTCGGCCTTTCGTTGTTTCCCTTTAAGTAGCCGCGCGGCGACGGTTGTCAAAAGGGAAGCGGCGCGCAATTTGGTTGGCTGCGTGGTTGGCGGCGAATAGATTGGAGGCATGCCTGAACAATTTCCCCGCAGTCCCTACGACACGATCAACGGCCTGGTTTATTTTCCGCGGATGCTCGACAAGATCCGGATTCACGCGAAGGGCGGTTTACCCAAAGGGTACGAGGAGCACCTGGGCGAAGGCTTCGACGGGCGCTGCCTGCGCTTCCTGGGCGTGACGTACGAGGATGTGAAGAAACGCGTGCTCGCCGGCGAACCTGACGAGGCCATCTTCACCTGGTGCATGGCGAATGGCCGCAAACCGAACGAAGAAGAAATTGAGGTGTGGAGCAGTTTCCTCCTGAAGCGCGGCTGGCGCGACGACGCGAGCGAGCGGATTCTTTTTCGGCTCAAGGAATCGGGCCTCGAGCATCGCGACAAGGACATCGTGACCATGTTCGATTTCATCGACATCGACGAAGGCCGCACCCCACCCGATTTCACCGAATCCCAACCACCGCGGATCAAGTGATTTGAGCGTCGGAACCGGGGAGGGGAGGCAGGACCAAATTTCCAAATTTTCCAAATGAACAAAATTGGAATGCAGGAGGTAACCGCCGCTGTCCCAGCGGCGGAATCTTTCCGGTAAATGAGACCGTCACCCTACCGCGCGAACAGGAGGTGACCGAGGATTTTCGATTCAGGGAGTTGACCACTTATCGGTGACCTCCTGTGGCCTTCGGCCACCCGGACAAGCAAGTTGTCCGGGCCACCTGAAAGACAAACAAGTTCCGCGCTCGTTCGGAAAGCCCCAACGGGGCGGCCCAAGATAGCCCGGGGCAACGCCCTGGGTTTAGAAGTCGGCAGTATCAAGCCCTGTAAGGGCGACCTAATTTAGAAAAGCCACGACCAAATTTTCCAAATGACGAAATTTTTGAGAATAAGGGAAAAATCCCTCCCATTCAGAATTTGGTAATTTCGTTCAATTTGGAAATTTGGTTACTGCCTTTTAACGAGAGCGATTATAGTTATCGCCATGACCTCACCAGACGTGACCGATGTTCTCGTGATTGGCGCCGGGCCGGTGGGATTGACCCTGGCATGTGAACTGAAACGGCACGGCGCGCGCGTGCGGATCGTCGACAAGAAGCTCGAGCCCAACCAGCATCCCAACGCAGCCATCGTCCACGTGCGCACGCTCGAAATTCTCGAGGCGATGGGCGCGGTGGGCGGTTTTCTCAAGGAAGGCTTCGCGATTCCCGGCATGCACGTGCGGGCATTCGGCAAGCGCGTCGGTTTCATCAATATCGGCGACGTCGACAGCCCCTATCCCCGCCCGCGCACGCTCGGCCAGCAACACACGGAGCGCTTGCTGAACGATCATCTCGAGCAACTCGGCGTCCGCGTCGAACGCGGCGTGGAAGCGGTCGGGATGAAACAGGACACGAAGGAAGTTTGGGTCCGCCTGAAGCATCTCGCCAAGGGCACGGAAGAAATGGCGACCGCGCGCTGGGTCGTCGGCTGCGAAGGCTCGTCGAGCGTGACGCGCGAGACGTGCGACATCGCGTTTCCCGGTGAACGTTATCCGGGCAAGGAATTTTTGCAGGCCGATGCGAATGTGCGGTGGACCTATCCGCACGGCTACGGCTACCAGTTCCTCACCGAGGAGCATGTGCTGCTGTTCTTCGCCTACGACGACGTGGGCCATTACCGCATCATCTGCGCGCGCAACGATCGCGATCCGAACAACGACACGCCACCCACGCTCGAGGAAATGCAGGAGCTGGTCCGGAAAATCGCCGACCCGGCCGCCGAGCTCTACGATCCGGTCTGGTTCAACCGCTTCCGGTCCGGGCACCGGCTCGCGGCGAAGTTCCGCGAAGGCCGCGCGTTCCTCGCGGGTGACGCGGGCCACGTCCACGTGCCGATCGGTGGGCAGGGGATGAATTACGGGATGCATGACGCGTTCAATCTCGGCTGGAAACTGGCCGCGGTGGCGAAGGGCGAGGCGCGGCCGGAGCTGCTCGACACCTACGAAGCCGAGCGGCATCCGGCGGACAAGGCGCTCATCAAGGCGACCGATTTTGGTTTTCACATGCTGGTGAATCCGAGCGCGGCGGGGCGCATGGCATTTCAATTCGTGGCGCCGACGTTGCTCGGTCTCGATGCTTTCCAAAAGCAGGTGCGCAACATCCTGGCCGAGATGAATGTGGCCTACCCGAAGAGCGCGCTGAGTGAGGACCACGAGGGAAGCCAGGGCCCGGCGGCGGGCGATCGCGCGCCCGATGCGACCGTGGTGCGGATGCCGGAACGGAAAACGGTGCGGCTCTTCGATGTGCTCCACGGCACGCGCTGGACGCTCCTTCTTTTCGCCGGCCCGGAACCGACCACGAGCGACATCGAAGCGCTGGAAAAAATCAGCGGTCCTGTGGCGACGCGATACGGCACGCGCGTGGCGATTCATCTCATTCTCTGCGGCGACCCGCCCGTGCCGGTGCGCGAGAATTGGGCCGCAGGCGTGCTCATGGATCGCGCGCGCTACGTGCACGACAAGTACGGCGTGGCCACCGCGCCCTGCCTCTACCTGATCCGCCCCGATTGGCATATCGGCTTCCGCGGCGGTCTCGAGCAAGCCCGGAAATTGAACGAGTACCTGAGCCGTGTCTTGGTCTAGGAATCGATCTCTATGTAGCCGCCACACGTCGGGCGGCGGGCTCGTTGCATATCCGCAATCTGATAAGGGTTCCACATAAACGATCCGCTCTCCCCCGATTCGTCATCCTGAGCAAGGCGAGCGGAAAACCACCTTTTCTCAAAGCGGCTAATCGAGCCGAGTCGAAGGACCTGCGTGGCACGATCGGAGCGTTCCGCGTCAAGGTTGGGCTCTCGTTTGCGAATAGCGACCTACCAGCCTTTCACGACAAGAACTTTTCCCCCTCCGACCCCTCCTAGGTCAAAAGAGGTCAGGTCCTTCGACTCCGCGAATGCTTCGCACAGGATAACGGAACTATAAAACAACACGTTCTTCAAACGAGCAACCGAGCAAGCCAACGGGCAAATAGCGGCTCCAGACCGGCGAAAGTTGCAAGACGCGGGTTAACACCGTGATCCCCTGGGCTAGCCGCGAAAATCTAAGTTGCTCCCAGTCAATCGCTAGAGGGGTGACACCCCCTTCGTGGCATGGAGGTTGCCCCCCATTACCCGTTATGACACTTCTTCTCATCATCCTGGTGCTGGTGCTTCTCTGCGGCGGCGGCGGTTATGCCTACAGTGGTCCGATGGGCGGCGGCGGCGGCCTTGGGTTGGTGCTGGTCGTTCTGCTGGTGCTTTATCTGATGGGTTATCTCTAAGGGATAACTTCTTCCACGGGTTTGGGCGCGCCAGGGCCCTGGTGCGAGGGCAACATACAAATCGGGAGACAATATGATTCTGGTCGTTGAGGATAGCATTGATGACAGCTTTCTACTGACGCGCGAACTGGCGCGCGCCAACATGGATCACGAGGTACGCGTCATCGGCGATGGGCAGGACGCGCTCGACTTCATCATGCAGACGTCACCCACGCCCGACGTGGTGTTTCTCGATCTGAAATTGCCGCGCTTGAGCGGCATCGAGCTGCTCCAGGAAATCCGGAAGGAGCCCCGGTTGCATGCGCTGCCCGTCATCGTCATGACAGGGTCGATCAATCCCCGCGATGCGGAAATGTGCGCGCGCCTGGGCGTGACCGCATTTCTGCCCAAGCCGGTGAGCCTCGAGATTTTTCGGAAGGTGATTGGCTGCGCGGAAGCGACAGGCCGGTTCCTCGCTCGGCCAGTCGATCCGCACTTCGCGGACTTGGCATCGCCTATGCTACGTAATGGGACGTGATTCAAGCGAACTGCCGCGCACAATTTACCGCCGATGATTTTTCCTTCGTCGTCCGGGTGCTCGCCAAATCGCAACGGGACGCAGTGTCGCTCGTTTCGCTGTTGAGCGACGAAGCCGAGCGCGATGCGATTCTCGACCACGACCTGATTTACGATTCGGTGGTCGATAGCGCGGGCTGCCTCCAGGTCTCCGCCGCGTTTTACTTTTATATCCTCACCCGCCGCGTCTTGCGGCGCGCGTCGCTCGATGAGCGCGCGCTCACGGATTACGTGGCTGCGGTCCTGCTCGCCTTCTCGAAGACGAGCCAGCTCCGTGCGCCGGGCGACCAGACGCCGACCTCGCGCAGCTTCACCTACATCTCCGACCTGATCACGCAGGCGAGCCAGTGCGCGCCGGAGCAGGCCTTCGTCCTGCGCGTCCACACCGCGAATTACGCGCTCTTTTTAAGCGGTATGTTTGCCGAGCGCGTGAACGCCCATGTCCAGCGCCGCGGCGCGCCCAGCCTCAGCTTTTACGAGGCGGTCGGGCAGTCGAATTACCTCAGCATGGCGGATCATCCCCAGGCGCGGCGGACCGAACTGCAGCAGATTTTCCGGATGCTCGGTGGCGAGTTCCGGCGCGTGCGGCAGGCGCTGAATATTCTCGCCGACACGCTGCTCCATCTTCACGCCACGCCTACGATTTTAATCCGACCGACGTAACTTCGTTATGACCCTGCTCCGGGAAATCCAGACGTTGCTGGAGCGTACCTACGCCCCGGTGCCGATCAACCTGGAGACGTGCGTGATCGGCGAAAGCCGTTGCGCCGTCCTGAACCGCATGGCGGGCGAAGAAGCCTCACACCTCGCGCCGGGCGGGCGGACGTTTTTACGGCAGGCCGGTGATTCGCTTTACGTCGCAATCTTTTACTCGCGACCGGTGATCGCGGAGCTCGAGGCGAACGATCCGCGGCACGCGTTGAACGAGCGGAACATCTCCGCGCTGATCACCTTCATCGAGGAAATCGCGCACGGCGTGCAGGCTGCATTGCTCTTCCACGAAGGCGAGCGCGCGATCGAAAGCGAGGCCTACGCGCGCAATCTGGAAACGCAGGCGCGCATCGATACCTATCTTGTGCTGAGTAAATTTGCCCATCTTCTCTGCGGAAAAGGGAAAATTCCTCCATCGGTCGGCGTCTGGTTGCGGCGCCAGGTTTTCGATCGCAGCCATCGACGCTTCACGAATCCGCGCATGCGGGCGCGGTACGGCGCGGCGCAAAAATGCGCGCTCGGATTCCTGCGCCACCTCCGCCGTCAGCCGCTGGCCGATCGGCACGACACGCTGCGCGAATTCCGTGCGCTCAATTGGCCGGGCAAACTCGCGTTTGTGGGGCAGGCATGAAATCCGGTGCGCGATCCGCATCGTTGCGCAGCCAATTCCGACATCATTACCGTGAATGGCCATGAGGAATTACCGGGTCGTTTTGCGAAGCGGGGCGAGCTTCGATGTCCTGGCCCAGATGGTCGTCGATGAGCCGTCGGTTTCGGACGACGTCCGTTTTTTCCATGACGAAGCGGGACATCAACTCGCCGCGACCGTCAAGCGCGAGGAGATCGCCGGACTCATCATGGGCCCGCAAAAATCCAGCGCGTTCACCCAGCGCCTCTGAGCCTTGGCATTTTCAAATATTTTGCAACCGTCGATGGGCCAACCTCAATGGGTTTTTGCGGTCACACCAAATAATCGTGCCCTTGATTCTGGACCACCTCTTAGGTAGCCCGCGACCTCCGGGCGCGGGGCGCGGGCGATTAACACGACCCTTTATCAGGTTGCGAAGACCAACTCAGCAGCCCCAACGGGGCGACTCAAGGTAGCCCAGGGCAACGCCCTGGGTTTAGGGACAAAGAGAAATCAAGCCCTGAAAGGGCGATCAAATGTTTAACATTTTCAGCCCCGCTTTCTGACGTCAAAGCGTGGCATATCGCTCCTTTCTTCCTTCCAATCAAAAAAAGTCGGAAAGGACTTAAATTTTTATTGACGTATTCCAATGCGTAACACATAAGTAACCCATATGGGATGCCCAAACGATCGCGTGCTGGAATTTCTGCCTTGGGCGCGACACTTCGCTCGCTCGTGCACGTCAAAGCTGCCGGGCCATCTCGATCATGACGATCTCCAGAGTGCAGGCATCCTCGGTTACCTCCGGGCTGCCTCGCGTTACGATGCCACGCGGGGTGCCTCCTTCCGTGGCTATTGCGCGTTGCGAATCCGGGGTGCAGTGCTCGATGAGTTACGCCGATGGGACTGGGCGCCACGCTCCGTCCATAAAAGTCAGCGTCGTATTACGCGTATCACAACGAATCTCACCGAGCAACTCGACCGCGAGCCGACTCGCGTGGAACTCGCCGCCGCGCTCGGCGTGGAGGAAACGGAGTTGAGCGATTACCAGGCGCAATCGCAGCCGCGGCAACTCGTCTCGCTCGACGAGATGACCGAGAACAGCCACGGCGAGGAAAACCTGACGCTGACCGAACGCCTCGCCGACCCGGCGGCGCTGAGTCCCGACGCGGACATGCTTTCCGCGGAGGATCGCCGCACGATGCTGCAATGCCTCGACTGCCTGCCGAAGACGCAGCTGACCGTGATCGTGCTCCACTATTTGCAGAACGTCCCGCTGCGCGAAGTGGCGAAAATTCTCGCGGTGACGCCGTCGCGCATCTCGCAGGTGCATCATCAGGCGCTCGCGCGCTTAAAGCAGGCCTGGAACCGAAACCAGAGCGCAGCCGTTCCCAAGTGCGCGCACCGCGAAATTTGAAATTTCAGATTTCTAGGTAGCCCGCGACCTCCGGGCGCGGGGCTCGGTTGCTTACGCGATCTTCTTATTAGGTCGCCAAGATCAACGAACCCCGCGCACGGAGTGCACGGGCTACCTAAAGACACGATATGGCCCGCGTTAAGCTTGCGCGACTAAGTGATTTCCGGGTTGTTTACGTTAGGTGGAATGGTAATTTGATAGACCATGAAAATTTTTATCGATAGCGGTGATACGAAGGACATTCGCGAGGCGCAGGAAATGGGCCTCATCGATGGCGTCACCACCAACCCGACGCTCGCTTCCAAGAGCGGCAAGCCCTTCAAGCAGCTCATCATGGAGATCACCGAAATCGTCGATGGCCCCATCAGCGCGGAGGTCGTCAGTGTCACCGCGCCGGAAATCATCGTCGAGGGCGAAGCCATCGCCGCGTGGCACAAGAACATCGTCGTCAAGGTGCCGCTGATCCCCGAGGGCCTCAAGGCCGTGAAGCATTTCACGTCCAAGGGCATCAAGACCAACGTCACGCTTTGCTTCACCGGCGCGCAGGCACTGCTCGCAGCCAAGGCGGGCGCGACCTACATCAGCCCCTTCGTCGGCCGGCTCGACGACATCTGCCACGAGGGCATGGACGTCATCCGCGACATCCGCATGATCTACGACAACTACGGCTACGAAACGCAAATCCTCACCGCCAGCGCCCGCTCCCCCATGCACTTCCTGGAAGCGGCCAAGATCGGCAGCGATGTGATCACCGCGCCCTTTTCCGTGCTCAAGCAATTGCTCAAGCATCCGCTCACCGACAGCGGCCTCAAGCAGTTCCTTGCTGACTGGGAGAAAGCCAAGCAATGACCGGAGGAGCGGCCCCATCCTGCGGACCCTCGTCCCACAAGCCGCTCTTCCGCTGCAAAGTCCTGAAGCCGCCGCGGCAACTCATCCCCCCGGAACAACGCATCGTGACTCATCCGCCGATCGATGTCGTGGCCGGGGTCATCCGCCGCGACGACGGGCGGGTGCTCATTACGCAGCGGCTGGCGGAGGATACGCTCGGCGGCTACTGGGAATTTCCCGGCGGCAAAGTCGATCCCGGTGAGGAGCTAAAAGCGGCGCTCAAGCGCGAGCTGATGGAAGAACTCGGCCTCGAGACCGAAATCGGCGCGGAGATCCACCGCATCGTGCACGCCTACCCCGACCGCGACGTGCGGCTCTTCTTCTTTGAAGTGCGCATCCTCTCCGGCGAACCGCAAAAACTCGAAGTCGCCGACCTCCGCTGGGTAACCCTCGCGGAGCTCATGGATTACCAATTCCCCGAAGCCGACCTGCCGCTCCTCGAACAGTTGCAAGCAGGCAGGTAGCCCTCAACAGGTAGCCGCCGCTGACCCAGCGGCGGTGCCTTTTCCAGGAACTACTGAAGTCCGCACGCACGACCGAAAAGTTCGGGTGGCCCGGACAACTCGTTGTCCGGGTGGCCGCAGGCCACAGGAGGTCACCGGCAAACAAGCAAATCCCCGGCGATCTCTCCCAGAAAATCAAAATTCCCCTCAGACTTCCCCCCCCTCTGCAGTCCTCCGTGCGAAACCTCCCCTTCCGAAAAATCCTTCCTCGACAAGTCCGCGCAACACCTGTGTCCTAAGCAACGTCCATGAAGAGCTTCTTCTCCCGGATCGGCCGCTTCTTCGGGTCATGGGGCTTCCTCAAGTTCGTCCTCGCCGTCCTCGCACTCATCGTTCTCCTCTACCTCGAAGAAGACTGGCGCGGCGCCCACGCCTGGGCCGTCACCAAGGCGAAGTGGGAAGCCAAAGGCGAGTCGTTCGATTATACGAAGTTCATCCCGCCGCCAATTCCCGATGAGCAAAATCTCGCGACGATTCCGTTATTCGAGATGCAGTTGGTAAAAAATCCACGAGGCGATAGCGTCCTTCTCCCCAATTTGGAGAAGGCGATGCGGAACGAGAGCCCCTACGCAGATATCCCTCAATTAAGTAACTGGATGAAGGGCGAACCGCCGGACGCCAACAAAATCCAAAAAACTTTAGCCGACGATTACGCCAAATTCTTTCCCAATCAAAAGCCGCCAGCCGACTCGCTTGCGCTGTTCGACGCGCTCTTTCCCTTCACCGCGGATCTGCGGTCCGCCGCCGTGACGCGGCCCCAATTCAGATATAACAGTGACTATACGATCAATCCTCCCGACCTTCGTCCTTTAGGTCCTGTCATCAAAGCAATTCCCCTTTCGCGAATACTCACCACGCATGCCGTGCTGGCTCTGGACAAGAAAGAACCGGAGCTAGCCTTGGGGGATATTAAAACCAGCTACATCCTGATCTCGGGAATAGTCCGTGATCCGAGCTTGGTGGGAGGCTTGGTGGCAATGGGTGCTTCGGCTGTCAGCCTGGGTGCCGTTTACCACGGGCTGGCTTATCACAACTGGAGTGACCAGCAATTGCTTGATCTGGAGAAGACCCTTCGTCCGCTCAATTTCCTGGATACCTTTCAATTCGACCTCCGGACGGAAGCGTCCATGGCCGTAAACGACATGGAGTATTTTAAAACCATACCACGCTCCCAATTTCCGCCAATGGTGTTCGACGCGACCTTCGTTGAGGCGCGACTTTTGCCATGGCCAGGGGGATGGTGGGACAATAACGCCCGACAACTTACCGATTTTCATTTTCAGGAAGCCGAATCCGTCGACTCGTCCCAGATGCTTGCTTATCCCGTAAAGGCTGGAGAAATTAAAACGGAAATTTCGCGGAAAGCGGATCGAGCAATCGCTTACGCGCCTTGGAACGTGTGGTTCACAGAAGCAGCCGTCGCCCAGACCAATGTGATGATCAAATTCGCCGAAGCACAAGTCTGGATCGGCGAAGCCAGGATTGCCTGCGCACTCGAAAGGTACCGGCTCGCGCAGGGGATTTATCCGCCATCACTCGAGACGCTTACCCCGGCGTACATCGACGAATTGCCGCACGATATTATGAACGGGCAACCGTATCGGTATCAGGTGCGACCGGACGGGACCTATCTGCTTTATTCCGTAGGCTGGAACCAGACGGATGACGGAGGACAGGTCGCTTATAAAACGGGATACGATGTGGCCACGAAGCAAGTTGACTACGAACAAGGCGATTGGGTTTGGCCGACGCCGAATTACAACGCGCCAGCGAAATAACTCCCAGAAAACAGGTTGGGCAGCTTCCTGTTCGCTCGAAATGGTTCGAGCGAACCCGGACAACAAGTTGTCCGGGCCACCCTTAAAGGCACCGCCGCTGGGTCAGCGGCGGCTACCTAAAAGGCACGCCGCAAAACTTACTTCCCAGACCGCGCCGACTTATTCTTCCGGCGACGGATCTGCCGCTTGCCGGTGATCACGTTGCGCGGGGCGGCCCAGCCGTCGCTTTGGAAGGCGCGGATCAGGTCGCGCATCGCGCGGGCGTTTTCGGCGGCGCATCGCGCCCAGACAAATCGTGTTTCAATCCGGCTATCGTCGATCAAGGCAGTATTCATGATGATTTCCTCGTAGTTTTATTTTCCGGTGGTTTTTATTTCAAAAGTTGTTGGGCGGTTTCGAGCGCGCGAGCCTTATTCTTTCGACCCAATCGCGCGGCGTCCGTTCGACCTCATCTCAACCCTACGATTTCGTAATGGTAGGGTTGCCATGCGAGCCATTCGTCTCCTCATCTTCCAACATGCGCCGTGCCAAGAAGGGGACATCACGTTGCAAAACGACCCCCGGTGCGAGGGGCAGCATCCGTTAAAAAAGTTGATTTTTGCTCCCGCTCAACCACTTTTAAGAATAAGAACGGCGTGCAAAAGTGGCATGATGTGACAATTCGGCTCGGCATTATGCAAACATGAGCCAGATGTAACGTGGCGGAAAGGCTGGCCATGATAAATTGTGCCAAGATACTTGTATGAAAATTCTCCTTCTCGAAGACGACGCCAAGATCGCGGCTTTCGTCGCCAAAGGGCTGCGCGAGGCCACGTATGTCGTCGATGTCAGTGCCAACGGCGAGGAGGGCTGCGAGCTGGGGCGCAAGAATTCCTACGACGCGGCCATTGTCGATTTGATGCTGCCGAAACTGGACGGCCTCGGCGTGATCGAGCGTTGGCGCACCGAGCAGATCAAGCTCCCCGTGCTCATCCTCAGCGCGAAGCGGTCCCTGGACGATCGCATCACCGGCCTGCAACGCGGCGGCGACGATTACCTCACGAAGCCCTTTTCCTTTGCCGAACTGCTCGCGCGTTTGCAGGCGCTGATCCGCCGCTCCGGTTCTGCGGCCATCATCACCAGCCTGACTTTCGCCGATCTCAAGATGGACCTCCTCACGCGCGAAGTCTGGCGCGGCACGACGAAGATCGAACTGCAGGCGCGCGAATTTTTGCTGCTCGAATATCTGCTCCGCAACCAGAACAAGGTCGTGTCGAAAACGATGATCCTGGAGCACGTCTGGAATTATCATTTCGACCCGCAGACCAACGTGGTCGATGTGCTTGTCTGCCGCTTGCGCAACAAGATCGACCGCGATTTTGAGCCGAAACTGATCCACACCCTGCGCGGCGCCGGGTACAGTCTGAGGCAGCCCTAGAAAGGACGAGGTAAAGGGCTAAAAGGAAAAGGGACGAATTTTCATCCTTTCACCTTTTTACTTTCTACTTTTACCTTTCTCCCATGCACGCGCCCCGAGAAACCGCCGCTCCGGGAAGCACAACGCCGGAAACGGAAACGCCCAAGCCGTGCCGGCGCATGTTCGAGCCACTCGGGTTCAGTCTCCGGCTCAATCTTTGGTACACGTTTTTCTTCATCACCGGCGCGCTGCTGCTTTTCTCGCTCGCCTATTTTCTTCTCTGGCGCGAGTTCCGCGAATTGGACCGCGAAATCGTCCGCTCCAAGCTCGATGCCTGCCGCGCCTGGTATTTGCAGGGCGGCCCGGCGGCGTTGCAAATCCATTTCCAAAGCCAGAGCGGCTGGGAAAAGGAATCGACGTTTCTCGAGGTCGTCGGCATGCAGGACGACCTGAAATTTTTCCACTCGCCGCAAAAAGACGAGGCGACCCTGACGCACCTGAGCAGCGGCATGGCGGGCCACGAGACCGATTGGCTAAGCGCGCGCTCGGCGGAGCAGCACATGGTCTGGACGATCGCGCGCGCGCCGTTGCCGGACGGGTCGGTGATGTACGTCGGCCGCACGACGGAGGATCGCGATGAGCTGCTGAGCCACTTTCGCGTCATCTTTCTTTTCGTGATGGTGCCGATGGTCGCGTTCGGTTTTTGCGGCGGGGCCTTCATCACCTACCGCGCGCTCGGCCCCATCCGCGAAATCATCGGCGCGGTCCGCTCGATCATTCAGACCGGCAATTTGCGCGCACGCGTGCCCGACCCGCAAACGCAGGATGAGATCAACGAGCTGGTCACGCTTTTCAACCGGATGCTGGAGCGCAACGAGGCGCTCATCGGCGCCATGCGCGAGTCTCTCGACAACGTCGCGCACGATCTGCGCACGCCGCTCACGCGCTTGCAGGCCGGCGCGCAGCTCGCCCTGCAACAGGAGGACCCGGCGCAGATCAAGGAATCGCTCGCCGACGCGGTCGAGGAGGCCGAGCGGCTGAACGCCATGCTCTGCACCATCATGGATATTTCCGAGGTGGAAGCGGGTGCGATGAAGCTGGAGCTGGAGACCTTCCCGCTCAAGCCGGTGGTCGATCTCCTGGTCGAGTTGTACGACGAAGTGGCGCAGGACAAAAACATATCAGTCTCGGCGGTGATCGATCCCGCGGGGGAAATCACCGCCGACCGCAACCGGCTCCAGCTTTTGCTCAGCAACCTGCTCGACAACGCGCTCAAGTACACGCCGAACGACGGGCGCGTCGAAATCGGCGCGGAATTCGCGCCGGAGGAAGTGCGGATCACCGTGCGCGATTCGGGAATCGGCATCGACGCGGACGATCTCCCTCGGATTTGGGACCGCCTTTATCGCGCGGACAAGAGCCGCTCGCAGCGCGGCCTCGGCCTCGGCCTCAGCATGGTGAAAGCGTTCGTCGAAGCCCACGGCGGCAAGGCGACCGTGACCAGCCAGCCCGGCCAAGGCTCCGTTTTCCAAGTGACGTTCCCAAGAAAAAAGCCGACGAAGTAATTTTGGTAGCCCGGACAACTCGTTGTCCGGGTCGTTCCGCCTTGGCGGGACGACAAGAAGCCGTCGGATGATACGCAAAATATTTAGACTGCCTCTTGTGCGCGCATTTTAAAGTATCCCACGCACGACCTCGAACGCCTTCTAGGTAGCCCGCGACCTCCGGGCGCGGGGCGAGTTGATTGACGCAACCTGTCACCGGGTTGCGAATACATTCCGAGCCCATCGCCCGAAGGTCGACGGCTACCTAAAGACCTCCAAAATCGTGTGCATGATAAAATGCTCGAGGGCCTGTTCACCCTAATTGCATAGGGATTCAGAAGCCCCAACGGGGCGTTCTAAGACAGCCCAGGGCAACGCCCTGGGTTAACGAAAAGGAGAGCATCAAGCCCTGTAAGGGCGCCCTAAAGGTCCGCAGTTATTTGTGCGCGGAGATCAACCCGCGGCAAAGAAGATCAGGCCCGACACTCCGATAAGTGACCTCATGGAGGCCCACGGTCTTGTCGAGTTTGTTCAGCGCGCGCGGCACCGTCCCCATCACCGCCGGTGCGATAAAAAAAGCGACCTCATTGACCAGATTTTTGTTCAATGTCTCGGTCAGAATTTGCCCCCCGCCTTCAATGAGAAGATGCGAGACATCCCACGCCCCAAGCGTGGCAATGATTTCCTCGAGCGGCTGATTTTGAAAAACAAGCGTGCGATCACGGTGTTTGTCCGAAAATAAATGCAGCTCACGCGGCAATTTTCCCGAGCGCGTGACGACGACGCGCCACGGCTGGAGCTTTCCTTTCCGCCCGGGCAGGCGCACGGTAAGCTTCGGATTATCCTGCCGCGCCGTTTCCGCGCCGATGAGAATCGCATCCGATTCCCAGCGCAGTTCATGCGCCACGACCCGCGCGGCGGGTGAGGTGAGCCAGCGATCGTCGCCCGGCGGCGTGGTGATGCGGCCATCGAGCGAAAGCGCAATCTTGGCCACGACCCACGGGCGGCGATGCGTGATCCACCAATTGAAATCGCGATTGAGCGCGGCAGCTTCATCAGCGAGCAGGCCGGACGAAACTTCCACGCCCGCCGCGCGCAGCAACCGCGTGGCCGCGCCCGCATGGTCCGGATTCGGATCGGTCGCAGCGAAGACAACGCGCGCAATTTTCTCGCGTAGGATGAGTCCGGTGCACGGCGGCGTCCGGCCCTGCGTTGAGCATGGTTCAAGCGTGACGTAAATCGTCGCGCCCTCGACGGAATGCCCGCGCCTCTTCGCATCGGCAACAGCGTTCACTTCCGCATGCGGCCCGCCTGCTCGCAAATGGGAACCCTCACCAATAATTTTTCCACTCCGCACCAGCACCGCCCCCACGCGCGGATTCGGCAGCGTCAATCCGGAACCAAGCCGGGCCAGCTCAATCGCGCGGCGCAGGAAGTGCAGATCGGCGCCCTTCGAGTTAGTGGTGGAGAGCTTCCGCATGCGAAGAGTTTTTACTGTAGCGGCGGTCTACGACCGTCGCACTTTTAATTTTCGCACCAAGCTCCGTCCCAAATGGAGTTCGCGAACGCGCAATGCCTTTTAGGTAGCCCGCGACCGCCGGGCGCGGGGCTCGGAGGTATACGCGATCCCGCTATAAGGTTGCGAAGATCATCGAGCCCGTCGCCAGGAGGTCGACGGCTACCTAAAGGCAACTCCCTAATCCCCAAAAAAACTCTCCACAAACTCCGCCGCATTAAACCGCTTCAAATCCTCCGGCTTTTCACCACGCCCCAGATAATAGGTCGGCAACCCCAACTCCGCCCGGACGGCCGCGACCATCCCGCCGCGCGCCGAGCCATCAAGCTTCGTCACGATCAGGCCGGTCAGCCCAATCGCCTCGTGAAATTCCTTCGCCTGCGAGAGAACGCCCGTGCCGGTGGTCCCATCCGCAACGAGCCACGTATGGTGCGGCACCGTCTCCACTTTTTTCTGGAGACTCCGCTTCACCTTTTGCAGCTCGAGCAGGAGATTGCGCTTGTTCGCCTGCCGCCCGGCCGTGTCGATGATGAGCAGGTCGGTATTCGCCTCCTGCGCGGCGAGAAGCGAGCGCACCGCGACCGCCGCGGGATCGGTCCCCGGCGCGGCGCTGGTGACGGGAATCTCCAGCCGCGCGCCCCACGCTTCGAGCTGCTCGGCGGCGGCGGCGCGGAACGTATCCGCGGCGCCGAGATGAACGACGCGACCTTCCTGCTGCGCGCGCGCCCCGAGCTTCGCCGCGGTCGTCGTCTTGCCGCTTCCATTCACGCCGATGAGCAGAATCACCTCCGGCTTTTGCTTGATCGGCAACGGCGGCGGAATGCGCACGAGCTTCAGCATCCGCTCGCGCAAAAATGCCTCCGCTTTTTCCGGCGCGCGCGTCAGCCCGGCTTCCTTGATGTCATCGACCCATTCCAGCGCCAGCTTCACGCCCAGATCAGCCTCGATCAGCGCCGCTTCCCAATCGATCTCTGCGCCTTCGTTCAGGCGAAAGCGATCCACCAGTTGATTCCAAAAACTCATGGCCGGCGGCTAGGCTTGCGGGGGCGGCTGCTGCACGAGAACGACGCGCATTGGGTAGTGCAGCTTCAGTTCGCCGTCGAGCAGAATTTCGATATGGTGCGCGCCCGCCTCGCGAAATTGCAGCCCGCCGAAGATGTTCACGTTCGTCGTGTGACTCTCCTCGTTGCCGAGGTGGAATTGCGTCGTCGCGGTCGCGAGCACGGTCTCCTCGTCCGGCGCGATGAGGCGCGTCACCTGCTGAAACTGGCCAATGCCGGAGGACCAACGGGTCCAGATGCAGAGCTTGATGATTTGGATGGGGAGAGTCGGCGCGCCGATGAAATTGACGATGCCCACGATGGTGTGGGCGCCGCTGGCTTCCACGCGGACATCTTCGCAGGCGAAGGAAGCCTGCAGGTCGGGGATCATGCGTTCGATGGACATAAAGTTACTTTCGATTTAGGGGGAGATTTTTCAGCAGGAAGACATGAAAGAAGAAAGGGCAGGGGACAATTTTTTGACAGGATTAACAAGATTAAAAAGATTTCAAAGGCAGGAGAATCTGACCGTCCGTTCCCCAATCCTGTTCATCTTGTTAATCCTGTCTAAAAAATTCGATCTCCCGTCACTCACTTTCTCACCCGCGGATCGAGCGCGTCCCGCAATCCATCGCCGAGAAAATTCAGCGCGAGCAGCGTGAGCGTCATGAATCCGCCGGGAAAAATGAGCATCCACCAGTAAAGCTGGATCGGGTTGATCAGTGAAGCCGCATCGGAGACGAGCGTCCCCCAGCTCGCCAGCGGCGCGGGCACGCCAACGCCGAGAAAGCTCATGAACGATTCATCGAGCATGATCGCCGGCACGGTGAGCGTGAGATAAACCACGATGATGCCGGTGAGATTGGGTAGTAGGTGTTGCCAGAGAATGCGCAGATGCGATTGCCCGAGCGCGAGCGAGGCCTGGACAAATGCCTGCTCCTTCAGCACGAGCACCTGGCCGCGAATAATGCGCGCCATCGTGAGCCATTCGGTAAGCCCGAGAAAGACGACAATGAGCACAAGACGCGGCGGAAATTCGATGAAGCCAATATTCTTGAGCAGCGCCGCGACCGGTCCATCGAGCGTCGTGACCAGCACGATGACCAGCACCAGCGTGGGCAGCGAATAGATAATCTCGACCACGCGCATCATCAGATTATCCACCCGTCCGCCCGCGTAGCCGCTGATCATGCCATACGTCACGCCGACGGTGAGGCTGACCAGCGTGCCGAGCGCGGCGACGACGAGCGAAATTTGTGCTCCATAAAGCGTCCGCGTGAGCAGGTCGTGGCCGTTGACGTCGGTGCCGAAGAGGTGGCGCGCCGAAGGTCCTTTCAGCGATTCCTTGGATATTTCGTCGTAGGTGTAGCCGGTAAAGTGGATGCCGCCCCAAGCGAGTGCGACGACCACGAGCAAAAAGAGCCCGCAAACAATGAGCAGCCGGTCCTGCCGGATTACGCGAAAAAAAAGATCGAGGTTTTTCATCGCCCCGCCCCAAGATGGCCATCTCTGAGGTAGCCGCCGCTGGCCCAGCGGCGGTGCCTTTCGCTCAGGGAACCGTCGCGCTCCACGCAACTACTGCCGTGCGCAGCACCGCTGGTTACCTTTTGAAATGTGGGCGCAATCGTCTTCATTCAAGTTTCACCCGTCGATCCACAATGAAGTAGAGAATGTCCGCGAACAAATTGAACAGGATGAGAAATGAACTGAAAACCAGCACGACGCCGGAAGTCATGAACGGATCAAAATTAAGCGCGCTATTCACGAAGAACGGCCCAATGCCCGGAATGCCGAAGAGCGTCTCGATGACGATGGACCCCGTCAGAATTCCCGCCGCAGCCGGCCCGCTGTACCCGATCACGGGCAGGATCGCCACCTTCAGCGCGTGACGGAAAAGCACGGCGTCCTCGGAAAGCCCCTTCGCCCGCGCGGTCCGGACGAAGTCGAGCTTCAACACCTCCAACAAACTTCCCCGCGTGAGCCGCGCGATGGTGGCGGCAAAAGGCAGCGAAAGGCAGAATGCAGGCAGGATCAACTGGTCCAGCGATCCCCAACCGTACGCCGGCAAAATATGGAGCGGATACAACGCGAAGAACATCACCAGCACCGGCGCGGAAACAAACGTCGGCACGGAAATGCCGAGCAGCGCGATCAGCATCAGCCCGCGATCGCCCCACTGGTTGTGCCGGATCGCCGCCCACCCGCCGCACGTGATGCCCAAAAAAAGCGCCAGCAAATAAGCCAGCGACCCGAGCGTCATCGAAACCGGCAATGTTTGTGCAATGATCTCGTTCACCGTGCGGTTGCGGTACTGCGTCGAAAGGCTCAGGTCGCCGTGCACCACTTTCCACATGTACTGCTCGTACTGGTGCAGGATCGTCCCGTGCAGGTCGTACTGCGTCTCAAGCTGCTCCATGATCTCTTTCGGGATTTTCTTTTCCGTCGAAAACGGATTCCCCGGTGCGCTCCGCACCAAAAAGAACGTCAGCGTCACGACGATGAACAGTACTGGTATCGCCTGAAGCAGCCGCCGGAAAATCAGCGCCGTCATTTCGCTTTCTCCGGAATGTAGAGTTCTCCCCATGGATGTTCATCGAGGAAGTTTGGCTCGAAGCCACCAACCTTCTCCGGGTAATAAAGCGAAAGCCCGACCCAAAAATAAACGGGCACGATCGGCACCTCGTCCTCGACCAGAATTTTTTCCATGTCGTGGAAAACCTGCATCCGCTGCGCCGGGTCGCGGATCGTCCCGGAATTTTGCAGCATCTGGTCGTACTGGGGAAAACTCCAGCCGGTCTCGTTGTTCCCGCCGTCAGTCACGAACATATCGAGGAATGTTTGCGGATCGTTGTAGTCGCCGATCCAATCCGCCAGCGAAATATCAAAATCGATCAACTGTTCGGTATTGAGATAAACCCGCCACTCCTGCCCGCGCAATTGGATCGACGAGATGCCCAAGTCGCGCCGCCAGAGCGCCTGCACCTCCGTCGCCATCTGGATCCAGACCGAGCCGCGCGCGGGATAAAGCATCGTCACGTCGGGAAAGCCCTGCCCATTGGGATAGCCCGCCTCCGCCAGTAAGCGCCGCGCCTCGTCGAGGTTCCGCGCTAGCCCCTGCGGCGGCGTGTAGCCGACGCTTCCCGGCGGCACCAGCGTGTTCGCGATCGACTCCCCCGCGCGCGTGATCTTGTCGACAATATCCTGCTTGTCGAGTGCCAGCGCCAGCGCCTTGCGGACCCGCACGTCATCGAACGGTTTTCGCTTCACGTTAAACCGGATGAACGTCGTCGCGCCGAACGGATTCGCGTGGAAGTAGGGCTTGTTCTTGATGTCCTGTACCAGTTCCGCCGGGATGCTGTTCTTGTCGATGATGAGATCGGTCTTGCGCGAGTAAAACAGGTTGAAGCACGCCGTGGGACTATCGGTCGGCAACACCTTGATCCGGTGAATCGCGATCGGCCGGTAATACTGCGGATTCGTCTCGAGCAAAATGTAGTCGTTGAGCCGCCATGCCTTTAGCACGTAAGGCCCGTTGCTCACAATCCGGCCCGGCTTGGTCCAATCGCGTCCATATTGGCGAACCGTCGGCAAGTAAACGGGCATCAACGTCGGCAACGCCGTCAGCTCGAGAAAGTAGGCGGTCGGATGCACCAGCGTGACCACCAACGTATGATCGTCCGGTGCCTTCACGCCGACCTGCGAAAATTCGGTGATCCTGCCCGTTCCGTAAGCCTCGCCGTTGAGCAGGTAGTAGAGCTGATAGGAATACTGCGCGCCCGTGGCGGGATTGAGCGCGCGTTCCCACGAGTTGAGAAAATCGAACGACGTGACCGGGGCGCCGTTGCTCCACTTCGCTCCGGTGCGCATCGTGAAGGTATAAGTGAGATTGTCCGGCGAAAGCGTCCAGCTTTGAGCCATGCCCGGAATCACCTCGCCCTTTGCATTGCGCGTGGTCAAACCCTCGAATAAAGCCTGTGCCACGCGCCCCGCCGGTTCGTCCGTGATGATGGCAGGATCAAGCGTTTGCAACTCGGCGCCATTGCACAGCACCAAGTCCGCAGGCGCGCTGAGACTCCAGCCTCCAAAGAAATAAAAGAACGCCAGAAACAGCGCGAGCGCGCCCGCCAGAAACGCCGAAACGACAAGCGCGCGCGCAGGGCGGGTTGAGCCGGGTCGTTCCATGAGGCAAAACCCTAGAAGTAAATCGAAAGCTGTTCCAGATAAGAGATGCGCCTCACCGTCACCTCCGTCGGTAGCCGCTCGGTAGGTAGCCGCCGCTGACCCAGCGGCGGAGCTCGTCGATTCCCGCGTCACGGCGATGGCCACATTGACCCGAAATTCGGCAGCAAGGCGGATCGCATTCGGGTGGCCGCAGGCCACAAGAGGTCGCCGTTGATTCACAAATTTCCCGGTGACCTCCTGTTCGCTTCCCGAATCCGGACAAGCAAGTTGTCCGGACCACCGATCAGATTTTCCACCTCGCGCTTCCCCTCGGCTCTGGCATAACTCACCCTTCATGACCACACCTCCCACCGCGACGCGCCATACCTCCAGCGAAATTCTCGCCGCGGTCCTCCACCCCGCCGTCCTCGTCGGCGCGCTCGGTTACTTCGTCGATATCTACGACCTCATCCTCTTCGCTGTCGTCCGCACGCCCAGCCTCAAGGGCATCGGCTTCAGCGGCGACCAACTCGTCAGCGAAGGCGCCTGGCTCATCAACTGGCAGATGGCCGGCATGCTCCTCGGCGGCATCATCTGGGGCCTGCTCGGCGACCGCTTTGGCCGCCTCAAGATCCTCTTCGGCTCCATCATTCTCTATTCGCTGGCCAATATCGCCAATGGCATGGTCCACGATCTCAACAGCTACACCATCTGCCGTTTCCTCGCCGGACTCGGCCTCGCCGGCGAACTCGGCGGCTGCATCACCCTCGTCTCCGAAGTCCTGCCGCAAGTCCTTCGCGGCTACGGCACCGTCCTCATCTCCGCCGTCGGCATTCTCGGCGCCGTCGCCGCCGGTTTCGTCGGCACCTGGTACGATTGGCGCACCGCTTATTATATCGGCGGCGGCCTCGGCATCCTGCTGCTCCTGCTCCGCATGTGCGTCGCCGAATCGGGCATGTTCCAGCACATGAGCCAGGTCGACCGCCCCGCCTTCGGCTCGCAATTGCGCCTCCTCTTCGCGCCCGCGCGCATCGGCCGCTACCTCGCCTGCGTCCTCATCGGCCTGCCCTGCTGGTACTTCATCGGCCTCGTCGTCCTGCTGAGCCCCGAGTTCGCCAAGGCCCTCGGTGCCACCGGCCCCATCGCCGCGCCCATCGCCGTCGCGCTCAGCTACTCCGGCCTCTCGCTCGGCAGCCTCCTCTGCGGCGGCTTCAGCCAGGCGATCCGCTCGCGCAAAAAAGCGCTTATCGCCTTCATGCTCGCCGGCCTCGCGCTCATCAATCTCTTCTTCTTCCTCGCCAACCCCAGCCCCGCGCTCGTCTACGCCGTCATCTTCGTCCTCGGGCTCGCCTTCGGCTACTGGGCCATCTTCGTCACCGTCGCCGCCGAGCATTTCGGCACCAACATGCGCGCCACCGTCGCCACCACCGTCCCCAACTTCGCCCGCGGCTCCCTCATCCTCGTCACCAACCTCTACCTCCTCCTCAAGCCCCAGCTTGGCGCGCTCCACGGCGGCCTCCTCGTCGGCTGGATCGTCTTCGCCCTCGGCCTCACCGGCTGGTTCGGCCTGCGCGAAACCTTCCACGACGACCTCGATTATCTGGAGAAATAATCTCATAGCCGGACGCTCCAAGGTACCCCTCCGAGGTAGCCACCGCTGTCCCTAGCGGCGGAGCTCGTTGACTCACGCGGTATCGTAACGGTCCCATTTACCGGAAAGATTCCGCCGCTGGGACAGCGGAGGCTACCTACTGCACTCCAATTTCGTTAATTTGGAAAATTTGGCAATTTGGTCCTGCCTCCCTCCCCTCCGAAAAAATTCCGTCCATTCCGTAATTCCGTCAACATTTACCCTCTCTTCCAAAATCGTCACAAAAAGTTCGTTGCCCCGCGCCCGTCCGGCTTTATAAAGGAGGGCTGACCTAAAGCCTCACCGCGACGCCCATGCCCAAACGTACCGACCTCAAATCCATCCTCCTCATCGGCTCCGGCCCGATCATCATCGGCCAGGCCTGCGAATTCGACTACTCCGGCGTCCAGGCCTGCAAGGCCCTGCGCGAGGAGGGCTACCGCGTCATCCTCATCAACTCCAACCCGGCCACCATCATGACCGACCCGGAGTTCGCCGACCGCACCTACATCGAGCCCATCACGCCCGAGATCGTCGAGAAAATCATCATCCGCGAAAAGCCCGACGCGCTCCTGCCCACGCTCGGCGGTCAGACCGCGCTCAACACCGCCATGGCCCTCTTTGAATCGGGCGTGTTAAAAAAGCACAACGTCCAGATGATCGGCGCCAATGCCGAGGCCATCAAGAAGGGCGAGGACCGCCAGCTCTTCAAGGAAGCGATGGAAAAAATCGGCCTCGACATGCCGCTCTCCGGCACCGCCCACACCATCGAGGAAGCCCGCGAAGTCGCCGCCAAGATCGGCACCTTCCCGCTCATCATCCGCCCCGCCTTCACCATGGGCGGCACCGGCGGCGGCATCGGCTACAACCGCGAGGAATTCGAGGAAATCGTCAAGCGCGGCATCGACCTCTCGCCCGTCAGCGAAGTCCTCATCGAGGAATCGCTCCTCGGCTGGAAAGAGTACGAGATGGAAGTCATGCGCGACCGCGCCGACAACTGCGTCATCATCTGCTCCATCGAGAATTTCGACCCCATGGGCGTCCACACCGGCGACTCCATCACCGTCGCCCCCGCGCAAACGCTCACCGACAAAGAGTACCAGATCATGCGCGACGCCTCCTTCGCCGTCATCCGCGAAATCGGCGTCGAGACGGGCGGTTCCAACATCCAGTTCTCCGTCGATCCCAAAACGGGCCGAATGATCGTCATCGAGATGAACCCGCGCGTCTCCCGTTCCAGCGCTCTCGCCTCCAAGGCCACCGGATTTCCCATCGCCAAGATCGCGGCCAAGCTCGCCGGCGGCTACACCCTCGACGAAATCAAGAACGACATCACGCGCGAGACCCCCGCCAGCTTCGAGCCCACCATCGACTACGTCG
>Ga0206831_1055_pt1 | contig 35130 bp, 48 predicted proteins | sample Alteio_BWOrgCont_73_FD_152876 | JGI IMG/M metagenome (GOLD analysis project Ga0206831, IMG submission 152876) | Enriched cells from forest soil in Barre Woods Harvard Forest LTER site, Petersham, Massachusetts, United States -... | ecosystem: Environmental > Terrestrial > Soil > Temperate forest >...
TGAAAAAAACTTACTCGAAGATAAAAAATTGCAGCCTTATCTATCCCTTTACAAAGGTTTACGTATTGCCGGTTGTTGGGATGGCTTTGAATTAGCGGTGCGTGCCTTAGTGGGCCAGCGCATTAGCGTGGCCGGCGCCCGAACTATTTTAAGCCGAATCGTCGCAACCTGTGGCGAACTACAAAGCTTAGATCCTGCACTACCCTTGCAATACTTTTTCCCTACCCCAGAAAATATTTTAACCGCAGACTTGAGTAAAACAGGTTTGACACGCGCAAGAATTAATACTTTAAAAATTTTAGCAGAAGCCGTAATGAATAAAACCATTGTGTTGGATGGTACGGCTAATACTGAGGAAACTTGCGAAAAGTTATTGGCGATTAAGGGAATAGGTCCCTGGACCATTGAATACATTGCGATGCGTGCACTACGTAACCCCGATGCTTTTCCTGAATCTGATTTAGCATTACAAAAGAAAATTACTACGTTAAAACTGGATCCTAAAAAATGGATCCCTTGGCGAGCCTATGGTGCAGTTTTGTTGTGGAATATGTAATTGGGGGAAATCATGAAAACAATCAGAGCAGTACGAACTTTACCTACCGATGCGACTTATGATGAAATGAATTCCCCAGTCGGAAAGCTTACCATCATTACTTCGCCCAAAGGGCTACATGCCATTCTATGGGATACCGATCGCAACAATTTAAAATATGAAAAAATTATCAGCACACTGACTCGTTCTAAACATGAAAAGACCATCATAGAAACCAAACAACAATTGACTGAATACTTTCAAGGTAAGCGCAAAAAATTTGCTTTGCCCTTAGTGTTAAACGGCACTGATTTCCAAATGCAAGCCTGGCAACAATTATTAAAAATACCCTATGCCAAAACCATTTCTTACGGCGAACAAGCCACAAAAATCGGCGATAAAAATAAAGCTCGCGCGGTGGGAATGGCCAATGGCGTGAATCCTATTTCAATCGTTGTGCCTTGTCACCGAGTGATTGGCAGTAATGGTAGCTTAACCGGTTTTGGCGGTGGGCTTGATAAAAAAGCTTATCTTTTAGGATTAGAGCAGAATGGAAGCAAACATGACTAATAATAAACCATGGGCATTTGCAGCACTATGCATGGGATTTTTTATGGTGATTTTGGATGTCACCATTGTCAACGTAGCATTACCCAGCATCGCTAAAACGCTCAATACCACACTGTCAGGCTTACAATGGGTTGTCGATGGTTATACCCTAACCTTCGCTGGTTTACTGCTATTGGTAGGCGCTTTAAGCGATCGCTTCGGTGCTAAAATAATTTTCCAGATCGGCTTGCTTGCCTTTGTTGTGACATCAACAGGTTGTGCCTTATCACCTTCCATAACTTGCCTAATATTATTTCGCCTATTGCAAGGTGCATCTGGTGCTTTTTTATTGCCATCCTCATTGGCACTGATTAGCAACCTTTACCAAGATAATAAGCAGCGTGCACAGGCGATTGGCATTTGGGCGGCACTGGGCGGCATAGCGTGTTCATCGGGCCCTTTTTTAGGCGGCGTATTAACCAGCTTATTATCGTGGCATGCCATATTTTTTGTGAATGTTTTGATAGGATTAAATAGCTTCTTTCTTGTGTCACGTTATCTTAAGGATATAGTAAAAAATAATATTACTAAAATGAAATTCGACTTCTTAGGTCAAATTGTTGGTTTTATAACCATCATTTTATTAGCCTATGGACTGATTGAAGCCAGCATCTATGGCTGGCGTAGTCATCTTATCATCGCCTGTTTTACGTTGAGCGCTGTCACATTGATATTATTTTTATTGATTGAAAGTTGGGTCAGCCACCCTGCTCTACCTTTAAATTTATTTCGCAATAGAGTAACGTCAATGGCTTTGTTGGTGTCCATGATTTTAAATTTAGTATTTTATGGCGAATTATTTATGATGCCGTTCTATTTTGAAAATCTACGACACTATTCCGTATTCATGACGGGGCTCGCCATTTTGCCACTGCCAGGTTTAGCGTTGATTGGTTCGTATTTAGGCGGTAAATTCACTGCCAGTATCGGTGCTGCAAAAACCATCTTTATAGGACTGTTAATCGCTGCGATTGGTTTTTTAGTGTTATTGATGTTGCGTGAAACGACACCGCATTACATGTGGTTAATTCCACCGTTTTTTGCAATTGGCTTTGGTGTGTCACTAGCCACACCTGCCATGACATTTGCGGCCATTCATTCGGTCGATCCACAACGTGCGGGTATTGCTGCTGCCGTATTAAATACCAGCAGCCAAGTCGGTAGTCTAATCGGCGTCGCTGTGTTTGGCACCATCACAGCTATTTCCAGCAGTTTTATGTCGGCGATGCATGTGACACTTTTATTAGCCGGCATTATATTTATCGTGACGGCTTGCTTGAGTTTATTTTTGATGGAGTAATTTTGAGCCTATTGCAATTTAGCAGGCTTATTTGAATAACTGCGATGATTGCAGAAATTGTTCCCAACTACGCACCAACTCATCCAATGCAGGACCGGTTATGCGCTGTATTATCCAATCATTCTTTGATTGCGCGCCAATACTTTATTAGAATTCTCTGTTATCACGGTCTTCTTGCTTTAATGATAATTCTGATAAAATAGAGAAAAATTAACCGTAAGGAATAAATATGTCAAAACGTTTAAAAAATAAAATCGCCATTATTACTGGTGCCAGCAAAGGAATTGGCAAGGGCATTGCTAGAGTCTTTGCTCAAGAAGGCGCTAAATTACTATTGGTTGCCCGTAATGAAAAAGATTTACTAAATACTGCCAAAGAGCTGCAACAATATTCTGCTGATATTAATATATTTTCAGCCGATATCAGTTCTAACAATGACATGAAGAAAATGGCTGCTATTTGTTTTGGAAAATATGGCCGCATTGATATTTTGTGTCAAAACGCAGGTATTTTTCCCAGCAGACGTATCACTGATATGGATGAAACAGACTGGGATCATGTACATAACACCAATTTAAAAGGCACATTTTTTTCTATTAAAGCTTGTTTGCCTGTTATGCAACAACAACATTATGGACGCATCGTTCTGATATCGTCTATTACTGGTCCACGTGTTGGCAATCCAGGCTTGGCACATTATGGCGCTTCCAAAGCCGGCATGAATGGTTTTATGAAAACAGCCGCGCTCGAATTTGCTGAACATAATATTACGATTAATGCGGTTGAACCTGGCAATATTTTAACCGAAGGAATGGCGGGTTTAGGTGAAAAATATATTCATGCACAAGAACAAGCAATCCCATTGAAAAAATTAGGTTTACCTGAAGATATTGGTTATGCCACTGCTTTTCTCGCCTCAGATGAAGCTCGCTATATTACCGGACAATCGATTATTGTCGATGGTGGGCAAATTTTACCGGAGTGGTGAGTTTAAAAAACAAGTTGAGAGTCGCGTTATATTATTGAGAACATATTAGAATCTACAATAATAGCGATAAAATAACGTTACTTGTAGCATCCAACTATTCAGAATAACTTTAGAGGACGAAAATGCGAACTGGCAGCTGTCAATGCGGTGAAATTGGTTATCAAAGTACAGGCGAACCGCTGGCACTCTACATTTGCCATTGTCAGGAATGTCGCAAACAATCTGCTTCGGCTTTTGGTATATCGCTGGATGTTCCTCGCGCTAATTTTCGTATTACGCAAGGCACACCGAAATATTGGAGCCGTCCAACAGACAGTGGAAAAACGATCCGCTGCGCTTTTTGCCCGACCTGTGGCTCGCGGCTGTGGCACGAGTCTGAATCATCAGATACCCTCTCGATCAAAGCGGGATCGCTCGATGAACCGATTAATCTTTCCAATGCCATCCATGTTTGGGTCAAGCGCAAACTTCCAGGTGTCATAATACCTGACGGCACTAAGCAATTTGCAGAGGAAGACTAGCAATATTATTAGGTAAAAACACCCATATCACCTACCTTTCTGTTGATATAAGATGCCAGTGCAACGGAATAGGGTTTTATGCTGATCCGAGGTAATGAACTCTTAAATGTTGGAATGACAACTATAACGGAAAAATAATCATGCGAAAAAATAACTCTATGCTGCATTTTATCTGCGGGAAATTAGGCTCGGGTAAAACAACGCTTGCCAAGCAAATAGCGACTGAAACACTTGCCGTTTTTATCAGCGAAGATATTTGGTTAGCAACGCTCTATCCTGATGAGGTTAATAGCTTACAGGATTATCTGCTTTATTCGAAACGAATCAGAAAAATTATTTACAATCTTGCCGTTGAACTACTAACCAATAATATATCAGTAGTCTTTGATTTTGGGGGTAATACTCTGCAAGATAGAGCTTGGGTGAAATCAATTATTGAACAAGCAGGTGCGAAGCATGTTTTACACTATATAATTGCATCTGATGAATTATGTAAACAACAATTTAAGAAGCGCAACCTTGATCTGCCGGTAGGTTCAAAATTTATTACAGATGAAGAATTTAATACTGTCAATTTTTATTTTTCACCCCCTAGTGAAAACGAAGGTTTTATTGTGCAACAACATCAACAAATAGAATAGCGATTTAGATTAACGATTTCTGATTTAACGTTACTCATGGTTAGTTTTTACTCTGGTTTAATATAAAGTTTCATCATTTGAAGTATTGATCAAGATAGCACGGGTAGAAGTGATAGTTAACGCTTTGCTATCACCCGCCATTGGCATGGATATTTCTTTTGAGTATTATATCAGGGCGTTACTGACTGCTAATTTTTATTGCGCCGTGCTTTTTCCTTATGCCAGGCTTTAACCATATCGCTGTGTTTACCATCGATATTTTTAGCGTAAAAATTTCTACTGAATTGATTGTATTCGCAAGATCTTGGAATCATAGACTGATAATTCGGTGTTTTACGACGCGCTTCTTCGGCTAACCATTCCTTGACTAAATCACCATACGTTAATTTTTCTCCAGCAGCTAATTTAGCTTCCCGGTACGCATTCACGTGAGCGGTAAAATGAAAGCGTTTGCCAATAATTGATTTAAAAAAATTACGCGTAATCAAATCATTTTTGTAATTTATAACGCGTGTAGTGAGTGTGATAAGTGCATCACTATCACGCACGCTGGATCGCTGCTGTTTCGGCTGTATTTTATCTCCTGTTTTAAGGAATGCTTCTATGCATTTTACAAGCTCTGTTTTTGCCCCTTGAGACGTAATACTTTTTTGGCGACAAAAATTTTGTAATTCTACTTTTAACCAGTAATGGCTGTGTAAATTATCTAACGTGATTTTTTTCATGTTCTTTAACAACTTAAGATAACATTCCCAATTTGTGTGTTGGCTTCAACCATCTTGTGCGCTAACACAATATCCTCTAATGAAAAATTTTTGGCGGTAATGTGTCGCAAACTGTTAGTGGCGAGCAACGTCGTAATATCTTTGATAGCCTGCTGACGTGCTGTGTCTGGTAACTCATAGACGTTTACTAAACGAATATTAATCCCTTTAAACATCAACGGGTAAAAAGGTAGCGCGGGATTAATATTCCCCATAGACGCATAGGATGCAATCACGCCGTTAATTTTTAGAATAGCCGCGCTTACCGCTAAGTTACCACCAAAATCTACTTCCACAATGCGATCGACTCCTTGCCCCGCAGTGAAATCCATCACTCTTTTGCCCACGTCTTCATCGCGATAATTAATAATATGATCCGCTCCAGCCTCTTTTGCGTATTGCGCTTTTTCAGCATTGCTCACGGTAGCAATAACTTTGGCACCTCCCGATTTAGCAAACTGAATGGCATAACGCCCAACATTACCCGCGCCCCCGGTTACCAAGATAGTTTGCTTACTAACGGGTCCATCAGAAAATACAGCGCGATGTGCCGTCATCGCGGGGATACCTAAACAGGCACCGGCAATAAAGCTGGCAGCATCTGGTAATGGCACAGCCAAATGATTTGGCACAATGATATGGGTTGCCGCCGTACCAAAAGCCCGTTGCCATTGCGCGTTATATAGCCATACCCGTTGCTTAATACGATCATGAGAAACATCAGAACCAACAGCCTCAATGACTCCTGCACCATCGCTATGAGGGATGATAACCGGAAAATGCAGTGGCCTATTTGTATCATAGCGTCGTTTAACATCGCTGGGATTAATCCCTGAGGTATGTATGCGAATTAATACTTCGTTAGGCTTTAATTCAGGAAAGTCCAGCTCACTGACGTTTAATACTTTTTCAGCAGCACCTTGTGTGGTGTACCAAGCCGCTTTTATCTTCATTCTATTTGCCTCAAATTAGTTATGGAGAGCCACATTTATAGCCACTAATCTCTCAAGTTAATCGCCATTCTATTCAAAGCATTCATAATAGCAACGCAAGCAGTTAAATCAACAATCTCTCTTTCTGAATAATACGCTTTTAATAATTCTCGCGTTTTATTTTTATTTAAGCGAGTCACCTCTTCACACCATTGTAATGCGGCGACTTCTTTATCGGTGAAAATTGTAGAGGTATGCCAGGCAGCTAAGAGATCTAATTTTTCTTGAGGTATATTAAATTTTCTAGCTTCTTCAAGGTGCAAGCCACAACAATACGCACAACCATTAATTTGCGAAGTACGCAATTCAAGTAATATTCTCACCGTTGGTTCTAAAGACGAGTTTTTAAGGCTGGCATAACTTTTGTATAAATAGGAAACTGTGTCTTTAGATATTTCAGCATAGTTCATTGGGTACGCTCCAAACGGTTTATTATATAAAAAACGAGAGAACAAACATATGGGTGTTTCTACCTATATTATATTTTACGGCTGGCAAAATTATTAATATTCCCTCTACCGCTGCATTCTAAATTAGTCGCTCAGCTATCACAGCAAATTTCTCAGGTTGAGATTCGCGAATATCATCAATAAAATGTTGCTTATCAACTGGATTCATGTGGGGAAATAACACTTGCGTCATCTCTAACATTTGTTCTGATGTCATCTGAGCATAAACACTGGCGTCGATACTGCGCAACTCCACATCGGTACAAAGCCGTTGTAATTCAGCCATGATAATTGTTTCTTCCTGATGCAGATGTTGCAAATTCTCACTGAGAAACAAACGATAGTTAAGGTAAAACTGATGGCCTTGCAAAATTTTTTCATCATTGAATTGATTGTCCATAACGTCAACAAGAGCTGTCGTCAATTGTTCAAACTGTTTTTCATGTTCACGGTGATCCGCTTCAATACTTTCATAAAGTGTGGAATGCTTCTGCTTTAGTAAAGCATGAATAGCCTGATTTTCATGCTCAGCATGCCCCGACATTAAATCGATTAAATCACTTAGCTGTTGTTGCAAATGTTTAATTTGCAGATTATCCGTAAAATCTGTTTTGGCGGTTAAGCGCTCAAACTCTGATAGGACAAAGCTGACGTATTTATGTTCTTGGTATAAACGGTAACGCATTGCGGAATATCCAAAATAAAATTAATTTCAACTGTTAGCTTGATGCAACATAGCAATAATACAGCAATTCTTGATCCGAAGTATTAAGCAGTTGGTTCTTCGTGGACCCACTCAACATCTTCTACATGTCTCGATTAAACCAACCATTCACCAATGTTTATCAGTTTTGGACATCGGTTATTAAAGATTATACACAAGTCGAATTTACTGAATATACACGACGTGTTGCACATTTTAAAGATTGTGAAAAAAATATTTTCCGATTTGACAATGCTTCTAAGTTAATTCAGTGATATCTAATAAATCAACCTCTCTTGTCAATCTTCTTTTGTAAAACAATAATTCTTCACATTGGGAGTCAAGAAAAGATAATAGGTAAGAATACCTAGAGTAGTTAGCTTAGGAAAACAGTATAATTATCGATATTTTGGAGGTCTGTATGTTTAAAGTTCATTGCTTGGATCACATCGTATTAAAAACAACCAACATGGATGCCATGTTAAAGTTTTATCGTGACGTGCTGAATTGTCCTGTTATCAAAGAAACACCATTTGCGATGCATCTTGGTGTAGGCGAACAGCTAATTGATCTCGTTAATGTTGATAAAAAATTGACTGAGAAAAATCTTCACCACTTTTGTTTGCGAATTACACCTTATCATTATGAAGACTTGAAAGCATGTTTTCTAAAGTATGGGATAGCTGTTTATGGCTATGCTGAACGAGGTAATTCACAGGGCCCAGGTTGGTCTTTTTTTATTAAAGATCCAGAAGAAAATGTAATTGAGCTGTCTGAAAATAAATAATAATAATGTGATATGCGAAATAATGAAAAATTTTAAAATGAAGGTAAGATTTTTTAGAGGAAATTATGTCAAGCTTTTCTAATAACGTAATTTTAGGCAAAGGTCAGCTAGATGGAAAAGGTGTATATGCTAATAGAGATTTTATGACAGGCGAAATTGTTATCGAATATCATTTAAAGAAACTTACTCTACAGCAATTTAATGAATTACCAAAAAGTGAAAAAAAATTCACTCATCGTCACTGGGGCGTCATTTATCTATACTCTGAGCCTGAGCGATATGTTAATCACGCTACAAATCCTAATACTTATCAAGATCATTTGAATAAATGTGATATTGCGCTAAGAGCGATCAAGAAAGGAGAGTTAATTACAACGAATGCTAGTAAAGATGATATTGTTTGAAACCCTTCAGGTAAAACAATTGGAGAAAATCAGATGAACGACAAAGTGGTTTTAATTGTTGGGGCGACCAGCATGATTGGCAGAGCATGCGCGCATCTTTTTTCGCAACAAGGAATGAAGTTGATGCTGGTCGCACAGGATAAAAATAAACTCGATAATTTAGTTAAAGAGCTAACTGCCCAAGTTGAATCATGTATAGCAGACATTTGTGTTGAAGCAGATGTTAAATCGATTATCAGCAAAACCATAAAATCCTTTCAGCGTATTGATGGAGTGATGCAAAATGTTGCTGTTTATCCTTGGAAACCTATTGATGAATTAGAGTTAATTGATTGGATTTCTTACTAAAGAACCTACCTTCAGCCAAACCACCAAATGACATTACTGGTGTTGTCCACTATCTGATGGTTCACGCATTGTGGTCAGTCTCACTTTAAAAATGGCTAATAAAATGGCCATTAATATTCAACATGAAAAGTTAGCGACGAGCGAGGCTGTTGAAGCTTGGCGGATTTATTGGAAGTCGCAGTTGAAAAAATTTGTTGAGAGTGTTTCCACGTAAGGGAAAAGATGTGTTGCTAAGATTAACTTGTTGGTAGGATCACCCTTATCTTCCACAAACCATTGCGCGGCAAGAGTAGTTCGCACGAAAGCCCAAGCTAGTAAGCGCTCTTGCTGTACGTTAAGTGCATTAGCTAGTTGGGCGCTCCTGCTAAAAATTTTTTCTTGGGCTGTTGCTGAATTTTTCAATTCACTTTGACTGATGAAATCAAATGCTGCGGCTTCAAACGCTTTTTCAGCGATGACTCCTTTGGGATCGATTGCAAGCCAATTCTCATGATGTTTGAGAATATTTTCGCAATGTAAATCGCCGTGACAAAGATATTCCTGTGTAGCTAAATTTAGTAAGTCCGTTCTTAGCTGCTGAGCCTTTGTAACTAAACGTGACTCAATGCGCGGGTCAATAATGTGATCGAGTGCTTTGCACCACTCTCTCATATGAGGGAAAGAATGTGTGGCTAAAGATTGATTTGCAAGCGCCTCAACAACACTGGCATAAATTTTAATGGCTTCTGTTATATTGCTGACAGAGTGTTCTTTCAGTGAAAATCCTGGCATGGCTTGTCCTAATAACAGCGCATTATGCTGTCGATTAAAATCAAGCACTCGAATCGCTCCGTGATTATTGAAATGTTGCAGCGCGGCATATTCATTAGCAATCGCTTGCGCGTCACAAGCAATTTTCAAAACCACAGGCGTCTTATCTTTTTGTGAAGCAAAAGCTACAAAGTTGTAACTCAGATGACTAACAAGCTTAATATCGGTCAACTGCCATTTTTTTGCCAATTCCTCAATAATAGGAGGTAAGTTGCTTAGCCACTGCTCACCTGGCTTGCCCCAAGTGGCAATGATTCGTTGTATAAACACTGCGGGTAAATTTTTCATATGGTATACTTTTCGCTCTAAAATAATGGGCCTATCATGAAATCATATCGTCTTTTATCTATTTTAATCTTAGCTAGTTTCGCTTTTTTTACGAGCGGTTGCAGCAATAATAATTCTTTAAGCGATGCACAAAAAACAGAAGTCAAAAGCATTGTCGATCAAGAAATTCATGATTATCTGCTAGCCAATCCGCAAATATTAACGCAAATGGTGCAAGAGTTACAGGCGCAACAACAGCAACAAGCGCAACAAAAAGCCGTCGGTGCCATCAAACAAAATGCAGCTCAGTTAGTAAATGACTCCGTGTCACCTGTGGTCGGTGACAAAAACGGTACGGTTACTTTCATCGAATTTTTTGATTATCAATGTATGTATTGCGCCAAGATGTATCCAATTGTAAAACAAGTGCTCGCGGCCAATCCCAATGTGCGTGTCGTATTTAAAGAATTCCCGATTTTTGGTGCAGCGTCTCAATATGCAGCGGCAGCAGCACTTGCAGCGAATCAGCAAGGCAAATATATTCAAATGCACAATGCTTTATTTGATTCCGGTGATATTGAAGGCAAAATGACCGATGCTAAAGTGGATGTGATTGCTAAAAAGGTGGGTTTGAACATGGTGCAATTGAAAAAAGACATGGCCTCCAGCGCAATTCAAAATGAACTGAAAGCTAATACGGTACTCGCGCAACAAATGGGGATTCAAGGTACTCCCGCCTTTATTGTTGTGCCGACGAATTTAAATAGTACAACCGATGCTGGCAAAATTGCTTTTCTTCCGAGTGTTACTGATGTCAATGGATTACAGCAGATGATTAACACGGCAAAATAATAATTTCCCTTGCGCTAACTCCCTGCATCAGAAGAGAGTTAGCTTTTAAGCTAACTCTTGGTTGCGCAAAAAGTAACCATTCGGTATAATGCCGCGCAATTTACTCCATCGAGAGAATAATAATGAAAAAAGGTTTATCCGCTGTATTAGCTTTCGCTATAACATTTTTCGGCATTTCAGTTACGTATGCCGGTGTAATTGGCGATCCAACTCCGCAATTGCAGCAAGCCGTTGATAACTACGTACAAGCTTATGGCGTTGAAGAAGGCATGTCTGCTGTTACCTTGTCAGTCAGTGCGCCAGGCATTAACCCTATTACCGTCGCGAGTGGTTGCAAAGAAAAAGCGTATCCTGATTTAAATCCGCCCGTACCATGCACTCCTGTATCAACGTCTGATTTATATCAAATTGGCAGCAACACCAAAGTATTCATGGCGGTTATTCTGTTGCAATTAGAAGCCGAACATGTGCAAAATTTTAATATCAACGATAAAGTGAGCCAGTACTTAACGTTGCCAGCACAATGGCAAAATGAAGGCGGCAATGATGTCACAGTGAAACAAATGTTGAACATGACGGGCGGTATCCCCGCGTATGATGACAACCAACAATTTGTGGTCGATTTAACCCATAACTTAAATCGTCAATTTACCCAAGCCGATTTAATTAATTACGCAGGCCAATTGCCGATGATGTTCACACCAGGAACGAAATGGTATTACTCCAATACCAGTTATATCTTGGCAGGCATGTTGATTGAAAAACTAACCGGGCATTCGGTGAAATATGAAATTCAGCAACGGATTTTTAATCGTTACGGTTTAAACACCATGTATTATGAGCCGCACGCTTATCCTGGCAATCTGTATGGACAAATGGTGCATGGTTATATGGAAGAAGAAGAATTGGCAGACTACATCCCGATGGGCACTGACATGACGGCTTATAATTTATCCTGGGCAAGCTCAGCCGGTGCGATTGTTTCCACGACGAGCGATGTTTTGAAATGGGTACAAGCTTTATATACCTCGCCTGCCTTATTAGCACCGCAACAACGTCAAGAATTAGAATCTTTAGTATCGACCGCGACTGGCCAACCTATTGTGAAACCAACGCCTTCCGATCCGAGTGCATACGGTTTAGGTATCTTTTCTTTATTAGTCTCTGGGCAAGTTGTGTATAGCTATGAAGGCGGTACGATGGCTTATCGTGAAATCTATGTTTATTTCCCAGAAGAAAACATTGTTATTACCGCTGGTTTAAACAGTGAAAGTGATATCGACCATGCCTTGCAGCTAGTAAGTACTGCTTATACTATTTTAACAAATAATACTTTGCCTGGTTTAGCAACAGCGAAAATGACGCCACCAAGCTTGGCTCACAGTTGGCACTAAAACTTTACTAAATTTTAGCCTGCTTTCTTAAGGAAGCCTTAAGTCATATTCGGTATAATCGCCGCCAGATTATTTACCACAATTTCATCTTGAGAACTATATGAAAAACTTCTTCCGTCGTAATTTCTTACTTCTTGTAATCACATTTCTCACCGCAAGTGTTAGCTATGCAGACAATAGTGTCGACCCAACGCCACAATTGCAACAAGCCATTAATAATTACTTACAAACCTACTCCACACAGAATGGCTTTTCTGCAGTTTCATTATCAGTGAGTTCTCCTACGATTACCAGCCCCATTACAGTAAATGCTGGTTGCATTGACATGACAAATGATTTGCTTAACTGTTCCACCCCCAGTGGGAATTACCTTGTCAACAATATCAATCTATATGAAATTGGCAGCATTACTAAATCATTTGTTTCAACTATCCTATTACAAATAGAAGCAACGCCTGGTTCCCATTTCAACATTAATCAAAAAGTGAGTCAATATTTACCAACCCCTGAAGGTTGGGGTCCTGCCGCTGATGAAATTACTATCAAGCAATTATTGAATATGACCAGCGGTGTTCCTGAATTTAATGACTTTAATAATCCGTTCTGGACGGCTTTTGCCAAAAACCCCTACTATGATTTCAACTCGAATCAATTAGTGCGCTATGTTCAAAATCAATATCTGATGTTTTACCCGGGCACCAGTTGGTATTATTCCAATACTAATTATATTTTGGCGGGACAATTAGTTGAAAAATTAACAGGTCATTCACTGCAATATGAAATCAATACCCGTATTATTCAACCATTAGGATTAACCAACACATTTTATGTCCCGGATGATTATCCGCAAAATACCTTTGCGATTGATCGCCGCATGGCGCACGGCTACATAGAAGATTCTGATTTTGCCCCTTATTTTCCGATGGGGACCGATGCTACTTATTTTTCTACGTCTTCTGCACGAGGAGCAGGTTCTATTATTTCCAATACATCTGATATTGCACAATGGGTAAAAGCGTTATACACCTCTAATGCTTTGTTACCCCCTACGCAGCGAGCAGAACTGGAATCCTTAGTCTCCCAAAATACAGGGCAACCCATTACGATGCCTACCAAAGATGATCCGGGTTATGGCTTAGGAATTGGTGGCGATCCAGGCCCTGGAAACGAAATAGTATTTGATTACATCGGTGGCATGCCAGGTTATTTGTTTGCATATACTTATTTTCCAAAAGAAAATATCACCATTTCAATCGCTACTAATAGTATTAATCTACCTAATGCTTATCAGATGTACGCCGTCATTAATCAAGCTTACGGGATTTTGATGAATGCCGCACCGGCGACAGTACAAGCACCTAAACAATTTTATAAATAATCATGTGTAAAATCTTTAATCGCTTTTTATTTACGCTGCTTTTCATTACACCTTGGACTGGTGCTATCGCAGATCCAACGCCACAATTGCAGCAGCTTGTTAATAATTATTTACAAACCTATGCCGCACAGAATAATTTTTCAGCGGTTTCTTTGTCAGTAAGTTCACCTACGATTACTAACCCCATCACTGTCAATGCAGGTTGTGTGGAGATGACGAGTGATTTAATTAATTGCGCGACTCCAAGTGATAATTATCCTGTTACTAACATGAACCTGTATCAAATTGGTAGCATTACTAAATCGTTTGTTGCGACTATCTTGTTACAAATTGAAGCGACACCCGGTTCAAACTTTAATATTAATCAAAAATTAAGCCAGTATTTATCACTCCCTAATGGCTGGGGACCCGCCGCTGACGATATTACTATCAAGCAATTATTGAATATGACCAGCGGCATTCCTAGCTTTGATGACCCTGACAACACTAATGACATCATGCCTTTTTGGCTGGCTTTTCAACATAATCCTTTTTACGATTTTAGTTCCTCACAACTAGTCGCTTATGTAGAAAATCAATATTTAGAATTTTATCCTAGCACTAATTTCTATTATTCCAATACGGATTACATTTTAGCAGGACAACTCGTTGAAAAATTAACGGGACATTCATTACAGTATGAAATCAATACTCGCATCATTCAGCCTTTAGGATTAACCAATACATTTTACGTGCCTGATGATTATCCGCAAAATACCTTTGCAATTGATCGTCGTATGACGCATGGTTATATGGAAGATCCTGATCTTGCACCTTATTTTCCGATGGGAACAGACGCTACTTATTTTTCAACTTCCTCTGCCCGGGGTGCGGGATCAATCATTGCGAGCACTGCAGATGTCATGCAATGGGCGCATGCTTTATATACTTCTCCTACTTTATTACCTGTAAAACAACGTGCCGAATTAGAGTCGCTTGTATCAATGAACACAGGGCAACCCATTACGACACCCACGCCGAATGATTCAGGTTATGGTTTGGGTATTGGAGGAGATGCTGGTCCCAACGGTGAAATAGTATATGATTATATCGGTGGCATGCCTGGCTACATGGTAGCTTATGTTTATTTCCCAAGAGAAGATATAACAATTTCTGTAGCGGTTAATAACTTAAACCCTTACACTTTTCATGGCTATGATTTAATTAATCAAGCTTACGGAATTTTGATGAAGGCTGCGCCAGCTACAATCAATCCATCTAAAATAGATTACTGAAAAACCGAACGAGCTTTCGTTATTGCTGCTGCAAAATAGAAGATTTACCATCTTTCTGCGGGAGCTAAATTTGTAAAATACTCATCAAGCCGCCGTTTGGTACCGGGACTTATTTTATCGGGTAAATTATCGTAGGAAAACCAATTGACTCGCTCGATTTCAGGAGAGGAAACGTTTGGCGTGATATGGAAATTTTTCACAATGTAAATAATCGGATAGTCATTCACACCTAAATAGGTGTGATGATAAATACAAAACAAGTGTGGCTCTACCAACACCGTTAAACCAACTTCTTCTTTTAATTCACGTAATAAGGCGGCTTTGGCCGATTCACCTTTTTTCAAACCACCACCGGGTAAATACCAATGCGATTGGTAAGTATGCTTAACCAATAGTACCTGATTATCTTGATTTAAAATAATCGCTCGCGGACCTATTGTTACTACCCCTACCATGGCCTGCCATTTGCGGACTAAGCGATGCGTTACCTTGTGGAATAAATTAATTAAGCTCATATATCTTTGTACCCACATAAATAAAACCGTAAAATTTATTAGCCCAACACTTTGCTATACAGTAAAAATCCTGATTTCTTCGCCACCTTATCATACAGCTGAATCGCATTTATATTAGATTCATGCGTATGCCAGTAAACCCGTGCGGAGCCAGCTTGCTTAGCTTGGTCATATACAGCTTCTATCAATGCTTTTCCAACGCCTTCACCACGATGTGTTTCATCAACAAATAAATCTTGTAAGTAACACGTGGGATGTAACAGCGTAGTACTGCGATGAAATAAATAATGCGCTAAACCAATAAGCTTACTTTCTGATTCTGCTACTAAAGCATACATGGGTTCACTATCGTTGAAGAAACGCCCCCAGGTTGCTTGAGTGATTTCATTTGGCAAAACAGTATTACCAGCACGCCCATAAAAAGCATTATAACCTTGCCAAAGCGGTAACCAATTGGCATAGTCAGCACCAGTTGCAAAACGAATGATGAGTGAGTTTGATGTGTTCATTTTTTCAGCAACAATGCTATTCCATGATCGATCGGCAAAATTTCCATAATAAATTTATTTGAGGCTTCTACCTTATCAAAAAAAACTTGCATATAAGTTTTATGTGTTACAGCATTATCCACCATAATCAACGCTTTCTTATTCAGCAAGGGTTCAATCTTTGTAAAGTAATCAGGATAGCGTGGAATATCGGCATCCATAAACAGTAAATCAATGGGGCTGTGCTGCCATTGATTGAGCGTTTGCATAATATCTTGTTGGTACAGCGTAATATATTTTTCAACCTCAGCAGCTTTAAAATGTTTCGTTGCCAGCGCGATTTTGTCAGGCAAAATTTCTGTCGTGTAAACATGGCCGCCAGTGACTATGGCCCCTTGTATCAGCCACAGCGTAGAATATCCCGCTGAGCAGCCTAACTCTAAAATGGTTTTAGCACCGCTTGCAATCACAAAGGATTTCAACAATTGCCCTGTGGTACGTGGCACGCTCCATAATTTAACCACTTTTTCATCTAAACTTCGGATGCGACCAAAGGAATGCTCTTTGGCTTGTTCATCCGTTAACTCACAGCTCCAGTTACTGTTTAAGTTTTCAATGTCAGCTAATACGGTAGCCATTCTATCGTTCATACTAAGTATCCTTTAATATTTTCTATTTCTGTAAAATCACTAATAACGTTATCTGCATGACTAATTTTTTCCGGTGGATACGTGCTTGCGAGTCCAATGACCGTTATGCCAGCCGCTTTTGCGGCTTGAATACCGGTTGGAGAATCTTCGATCGCCAAGCAGTTTTTTGGATCGACTGCAAGCAATTTGGCAGCAAGTAGATAACCTTCAGGTGAAGGCTTCGCTTGCTTCACACTGTCAGCACTGACAATGGTTGTAAAGTAATCCTTAAATTTTCCTTCAGCAATTTTAGTCAATACAACATCTATCTCCTTGCGAAACGATCCACTGCAAATAGCAAGTTTATAGTGTGTATTAACCTGCTCTAAAAACTCAGCCAATCCAGGCGTGGGCGTTATTGTATTACTCGTTTCAATCATTTCCGTATAAGCATTGCGCTTGCGCTCTAACAGCGTGGCAATATCTATGTCAATTTTTATAGAATGATTGCCCAATAATTTAGGGATTAAGATTTTGTCTGATATGCCGGCATAATGCGCCAAATATTCATCATAAGTAATTGTCAAACCTGCCAATTCCGTCAATAGCTCGTTGTAAGTTTGAAAGTGTAAAGGCTCACTGTTAAAAATAGTGCCGTCAAAATCAAAAATAATGGCTTCAATCATTGTTATCCTCGTAGCAGATTTTTTCGCAACAAATACATCTGGGAATGATTTAAATACCCCGTGCGGGTAAATTCGACTTCATACCCTCGCTTTTTATAAAACTCGAGTGCTTCCCAATCCATAGTGTTAACACCGATAAACAGACACTCTTTTTCGTTGGCAAGCGTTTCGGCTTTTTCCATTAATTGATTACCGTAACCTTGGTGTCGGATAGATTTATCCAACCACAATAAATCAATCATGCAACAGCCGTAATAAATTGATCCCGTTAAACCACCTTGTACTTTATTATTTTCATCCCGAATGAAATAAGTAAACGGTTCAAACAGTGGCATGTTTTTACATTCTGCAGCATGTGTACCGATGCCGTTTTGCAATATCGCCATATCTTCTTGTTGGGGATAGTTCTCTCGAGAAATATAACAGTTCGCTTGGCTCATAGGTTTATTGATAGGTTGTTGGTTTTTGAGTTTGTTTGTTGTGTTTGGCAATCAAGCTTAAAATGTAATAATTAACTGCTCTTAATTCGGCATCGGTCCAAACATGTTTGGGTAAAACCACATGATTTTTTTGAAGCGTTCCCAAAATTAATTTTTGGTTGGGACCTAAAACCAAGGACGCCACAATCACGCCTGGATAATCTGCCAAACGCTTTTGAAAAACCAGCGAAGTGAAATCGGTTGCCGGGGGATTGCTTTTTTTAGCAAGCGGCCCATCACCACGACCATCATCACCGTGACACATAGCGCAGCGGGATTGATAAAGATTTTTGCCGAGTGTATTGTTTGCTTTTACTAGCAGCGGCAGGAACCCAATCAATAAAATAAATGCCAAAATAAACTGTTTCACTTTTACTCTCGCACCATTACTCTTCTTTTGTTTTGAGCAAATTTTCACCCCTCAAATGATACAACACATGCCAGCTTAATGGATGATCCAGCGGCAATTTCGGATGTTGAAAATCATACAGTGAATTATACCGCATGCCTAATTTTTCCATCACGCGCCGTGAACGAAGATTGGCAGGTACGGTAAAAGCAACGATTTCAGCCAAACGAAATTGCTCAAAAAATTCTTTCACGACTGCACGAGCAGCTTCGATAGCGTAACCTTGCCCCCAATGCTCATGCGCTAAGCGCCAGGCTAATTCCACCGCAGGACTGAAGGGATAGCCGGTTTCCAGGCATTGACTGCCTACCATACCAATCAATTCACCTGTCGCTTTAAGTTCACAGGCATAAACACCTAAACCATATTTAGCAATATGTTGCTTTGCTGTTTCAATAAACGCTTTCGTTTCTTCAAAACTTTTTATGCTAGGGTAATACTCCATGACCTTAGGGTCTTGATTGATTTTAGCGAGTACCTCAACATCCTCTTCACGCCAATTGCGCAGTAACAAGCGCTCGGTTTCAATACCAAGCTCTTTGAGGTAAAGGGCTTGAGGCGCTGCTTTCACTCCATCTTTATCGGTTAATTCTCTTATAAAACGCATACCAACTTTCTTAACTAAATTAATCGAAGCAATATTATCGTGGACAATTCTGGCCCATATTCTTCTTATCTGCAGCTGCTTAGCAAGTTCCATCATTGTTTGTATGGCTTCCAAAGCGTAACCTTGGCGTTGCTGTGATTCGGCAATCCAATACCCTATTTGACCCGGTCTATCGCTTCTATCATGCGCTGCAACATACAACGTAATAATTCCCACAAATTCGTTTGTTGCCCTTAAGCGAATAGTGTATTCGTAACGCAAATGGTCGCGCGCGGCCGTTTGCGCGGCAGCGATAAATTCGTGTGCATTTTCTAATCTGTAAGGCCAGGGAACGGTCACTAAACGTTTGGCAATGCTTTGTGTGAGGTGATGGCAAATATCCTCGGCGTCAGCAGGCGCTAACAATTGGAAAGTAAGTCGCTTAGAATATAAATGCGTGTGATTCATTATCTAATTACATAATGTGCTTTGATGGAAAATCAGCTGCCAATTGCCTTCATTCAATTTCCAAATAGAGCTGCGTAATGAAATGGCTTGTTGCTTCGTGGCAATATAGGTAACAAGAACCACATTTTCTGCCAAGCACTTTAATTTAAAATTACTTAAGCTTATCAATTGAGCTTCTGCTGCTTGGAGTAGCGTTATGACTTCAGCTTTGTTGTATATTTTCCCTACAGATCCTATTTCCATAAAATCATCGGCCAATACTTGGCTTAAGAAAGTAGCTGATTTTCTAAATGCCGGATCAACTATTTGTTCTTCAAGCGTTTTTAATGTTTTAAGCAATTCCGTGTGTTGCATCATGTATGCCTTTGCCAATACTAAATGCTAAGATTTTAACATAACATTGGATGGCTAAAATATTATAAAATAGTCTAATTAGGGAAGTTAAGGAAATAGAATGAAGCTTACAAAATTATTGTTTGTTTTTTGCCTGATAGGCAATGTAACTTACGCTAATGATTGCGCCAACATCAATGGTGCAGTGACAAAAATAATGTCACAAAATCAAATTGCCGGCATAGCCATTGCTATAATCCATGATAATCAAACAGAGTTTTGTAATTATGGCTACGCAAATAAAATCACGAAAAGCCCCATTACTAATAAGTCCATTTTTGAAATCGCTTCCCTGACAAAAACATTTACCGCTTTGCTTGTTGGAATTGCCGCCTCGCAGAACAAACTAGATTTACAAACCCCTATCGCTAACTACCTACCTGCGTTAGCAGCCAACCCTTCTTATACTAAAATCAATCTGCAAGAATTATTAACGCATGTGTCGGGATTGCCTATTATGTTTGATGGCCTCCTAACGGAAAACAGCTTAATCGATTCAGCTGTACACATGAAATTTACGACTGCACCAGGCACCTACTATCAATACAGCAACCCTGCCTTTGCTTTAGCAGGCTTAGCACTTACCCGAATTTATAAAGCTGATTTTCAAAGCCTACTAAATAACTTAATTTTAAATAAGCTTGGAATGATTTACACCTCCATCACAGTTTCTGCTAGATATCAAAACTTAATCGTTACCGGCTATGGCAGGAATAATCAACCAACTGATTTTATAAATTTGGGCGTTGAAAATCCAGCCGGTGGTTTGAAGTCTAATACCTCCGATTTAGCAAAATACCTGCGACTGCAAATGAGTATTACCGTTCCTATTTTTCAACAAGCGTTGGTCATCGTCCATAAAAATTACTATTGTCTGTATCAAAATGGCACGTACCAACAGTTAGCGTGGGAATATCATCCTGTCAGTGATTTAACTCGAAAATTCCAACCTAATGCAGATAATCAAAACATATTGCCGTCCCATACGTTACCAACACAATGTAAAACAGCACCCAATGGATTCATCGATAAAACCGGAAATTTTCCAGGAACAACAACGTATATGGGCTATATCCCTAATCAAAAAATAGGCGTGGTTATTTTAGCGAATCGAGCACTACAACCGGATGTGGTTAATTTGGGCAGGCTTATTCTTCAGCAAGCACGATAATATTTTCATGTTTACTTCCGCCCTTCAAATGCTAATCGAGCTGCTAAACCAATCAGGACTCCACCCATCAGCCAACGCTGCAGCAGAATGAAACGCGGATGGGAAGTTAAAAAAGGCGCAATGGTTCCAGCCGCTAATAAAATGACGCCGTTCATCGCTGTGCCAATCACAATTTGCTCCGAGCCCAGCATAACAGACTGCAAGAATATAGAGCCATGCCCTGGATGAATAAATTGCGGCAGCAAAGCTAAATACATCATAGCCACTTTTGGGTTTAAAAGATTAGTGAATAAGCCCATCAAAAATAATTTATGCGGGGATTCTTTGGGTAATTCCCGCACCTGAAATGGCGAACGCCCACTTGGCTTAAGCGCATTCCAGGCTAAGTACAGCAAATATAAAGCACCCGCAATTCGCAACGCATCATAGGCAAGCGGAATCGCAAATAATAAAGCTGTAATGCCAAAGGCTGTGCACAGCATGTAAAATACAAATCCCGTTGCTACACCACTTAAGGAAATCAACCCCGCTACGCGTCCCTGGCAAATGGAACGTGACACTAAATAAATCATGTTGGGTCCGGGCGAAAGCACCATTAAGAAAGCAACCAAAGCAAATGCGAGCAGGGATTGTGTAGTTGGCATCATGTTCCTCTAAATTTTATTAATAGCAAATTTACTATCAGCTTTTACCGTACTAATTTCTTGTAATAGCCCTTCACACGCATCTTCCAACATGGATAATACCTGCTCAAAAGCAGCCGCATCAGAATAATAAGGATCGAGAACTTCTTTGCCGCAATGATGCTGGCTAAAAGCCGTCATCAAGTGCAGTTTATTTTGGTGATGGGGTTCACGTGCTTGTCGCTGTAAATCCTGCAGAACTTCTTGATCGGCTGCCAGGATGTAATCAAATTCTTCAAAGAATTTAACGTGAAATTGCTGCGCCCGGCTATTCATCACAATGTCCCGAGCGCGTGCTGCTTGCTGCATGCGTTCATCAGGCGCTTCGCCGACATGCCAGCCACCTATGCCACAACTTTGTATACTAAGGCTTAATTGGCGTTGCAAAGCCAAATGCCGCAACATGGCTTCCGCTGCAGGTGAGCGACAAATGTTGCCTAAACATACAAATAAAACAGCGGTCATTTTTCCAGGTCTTAACAAAAGTTAAATCAGGTTTGGTATTATACGTTATCCAGCATAAAACGGCTCTTCGCTTAGGCTTTAAATTTGAAGGCATTCTTAAACAAGCCACGGTGGTCAAAGGCTATAACCGTGATACTGCCTGGTATTCTGTCATTGATAGCGAATGGCCCGCCTTAAAATTAAAATTTGAGAAATGGTTATCGCCTAAAAATTTTGATAACAATGGTAAACAAATTGCAAAACTATAAACGCATCAAAGAAGCGTATTTGTATTACAGTTAATATTACTTTAAAGCTCTATACTTTAAAATGAAATTCACATTTTTTGAAAAACAAAACGGCTAACGCAATTCTAAGTATGTTCGAACAACCATTGTCTCAAACTTTTCTTAACGACTTACTAAATAATCCCCAGCAATCTGGATTTTTTAGTTATATAGCCTACTGGACTCGCGATGAATGGCCTCGTCGCGAATTCATGCGCACCCTCCGCAGCTTTTTTGCAGATGATTTAGATGGTTATCAAGATTATTTTTTTAAGCTGCGTAGAGCTTATTCTGCTTATTTTATAAAATGCGATCTTCAAATTTGGAAATTCCCAAGTGGCTCTTTAGATCCTTCATACGTAGATGACTTGATAAAAACAGGGGAATTCCTGCTAAATCCTGTTGCGTTAATGGCTAGATTAAAAGAATTAAATGCGGAGCTGACAGCTGCAGCCATTAAGCATGGTTTATTGGACCCTCATACTTTTAATCTCTTGGGCTACGATCCTGCCGTGCCCTATAAACAGTATAAATTTCTCTCAGGTTATTTTAATTGGTGGGTAAAACGACATAATTTTGGGCTAGCCATCTTTAAAACCATTTTATCAGAGGGTGAATTTTACAGACATCTGCAAAGATACCATTTATTTAAGGACAGCACATTGCGGGGTTTAGTTCACGGAGTCTGGACGCATATAATTCAATGGTGGTTAATCACTATGCAACAACAGCGTGAACCTTTCTTGCAACATTCCCCTGAAGAAATTTATCGATGGTTGGGCGAACAAGAAGAAATCTACCCCTCCTTAGACTTATGGCTTAATAGTTTCGAATTTACTTTTTCAGATAAGGAATTAACTCAAAATAGTACAGATTATACGGGCATCACGATAGAAAGAGTCAATTTTCGATCTTTTGCTCAAGTACAAGCTTATCTTTTAGGTGATGAAGCAAAGAGCAATTTATTTGTTCTGCACCAATTGATTCAAAGTAAAGCTCACATAGCTCAACCCCCGCGCAGTTTAAACTTTGATCAATCGGAGCTAAAAAACTATACTTATGATAAAAAACCATGGCTGTCACTTATATTGCTTTCCAAAGGATTCTATGTACAAATAGAATTCTATCTGCAACAAAGCAGCCCGGAGTTTGCTTCGCAAGTGTCATTTATGTGCCAGAAAATAAAGACTCACTTTATTGATTATCAAAAAACATTAGAGCGAAACCTTACCACTAAAGTCCCTCCATACGATACCATCGAGAGAGAGCTTTCACCTATATTAGAAAATATACTACGAGAAAATTTAGCAAATCTTCCTGCTTTCAAAACTCTTAATAGCGTGACGTCAGATATGTTGCGAGATTTAGCGCTTGTTGCAAAGATTTTATCTCAAGCAAAACCACGTTTAATACGCGATGACAGCCCCGCAATTAGTATTGCGGAAAGTGTTTTAACGAGGCTAAACACGTTAAAAGAATATATTAGGGAGCATAGTGCCGCGTTATTTTATATACACGATAGTAATTGTAATTTGTTGCTGCAAAAGAGACGTGGGCTTACAGACTTTACAGATTATATTGCCATGATAGAACACCAAATTAAGTTTCTCACCCTAAGTGAAGTTTCGCGTGCCATCCAAACTTTCAGACCACAACCGTTTGTTGTTTCCGATCAAAAAACCATTGCTAAACAGATGAAATTAATAGATTGGTTTTTAATCCATTTTTTAGACAACAAATTAGAGAGAAACGATTCAACTGGAATTAGAAATTTTATCCAACAACAGTTAGTCGCCGCTAGTAGATAAGTTTTCACAATTCACAGCAAACAAATTTACAAACCATTGACAGACACGCCAAATTAGTTTAATATTGTACTGTTTTAATTAAATCTAATTTATGGCCGACACAAAAAAACCAATTCCCACCCGACAAGCCGCGCTGGATGCCTATATAACTTTACGCCGGGCCGGTAATACTATCGCCGCCAAGCTTAACCGACACATTACCGACAACCATTTAACCGCCGGTCAATTTGGCATTTTAGAAGCATTATTTCATTTGGGTCCTCTTTCACAACAACAATTGGCTAAAAAGATTTTGTCCTCTAAAGGCAATATCACAATGATTATTGATAACCTTGAAAAGCAGGCCATTGTTAAGCGTACTGCATCGCCTCATGACAGGCGCACGACGATCATTCAACTAACGCCGCAAGGTAAAAAAATGATCAGCAAAATCGTCCCCAATCACCTTAAGAAAATTGTTACCATGATGTCAGTGTTAACCGTGACAGAAATGATGGAATTAAAACGGCTATGTAAAAAAGTAGGTTTATCAATTAATAAGGAATAACGATGGGATTACTAATCAATGGCGTTTGGGATCCAAACATTGACAGCAAAAAGTTTACGGGTAAAACTGATGCGTTTCATAATGTGATTACGGCCGATGGCTCTTCTGGTTTTAAAGCCGAAGCGAATCGCTATCACTTGTATGTTTCTCTGGCTTGCCCCTGGGCATCTCGCACCTTAATTTTTCGCAAACTTAAAAAGTTGGAAAATACTATTTCACTTTCAATTGTTGACCCACTCATGGCTGAGCAGGGTTGGGCCTTTAGCGATGCGCCGGGCTGCATTCCTGATACCGTGAATCACTGCCACTACTTGCATGAAATTTATAGTAAAGCGAAAGCGGATTATACCGGTCGTGTGACGGTACCTGTCTTATGGGATAAACATACCCAAACGATTGTGAACAATGAATCCTCTGAAATTATTCGGATGTTTAATTCTGAATTTAATACGCTGACGGGTGACACTGCTGATTTCTATCCTGAGGCGTTACGCTCCGAAATTGATGCCATTAACGAGCGTGTTTATAATCATGTTAATCTCGGTGTTTACAAATGTGGCTTTGCAATTAAGCAATCTGCTTATAATGTTGCCTTTGATGCTTTATTCGCTGAGTTAGACGCACTTGAAAAACGCTTGAGCCAACAGCGTTATTTAGTGGGCCAGCAAATCACCGAAGCCGACTGGCGTTTGTTTACCACCTTAATCCGTTTTGATAGCGTGTATTATGTGCACTTCAAATGTAATTGGCGACGGATTATCGACTACCCCAATTTACAAAATTATTTGCGCGAGCTGTATCAACATCCTGGCATTGCTGAGACAGTTAATTTTGAACATATTAAACAGCATTATTATTTGAGCCATAAACATATTAATCCGATGGGGATTATTCCCAATGGTCCCGAATTGAAACTAGATGAGTCGCATCATCGTGATAGAATAAACTTATGATGGATGTAACTTTAATTGCTGCTACTAAAAGTAAATAATCATTTTAGGTATCGACTAAAAAAGTATTTTTTAAATAAATTTTTCTATAGAGGAGAGAAAAATGTTTAAGACCTGTCAAGATGCGCAGAGAGAGTTTGAATCCTGTTGGCGAAATCTAAATTATACGCCTATTGAGTTAGATGACGTAGATGTCAACAAGACACTTTTGCACTATGTAAGTGAGAAACCAATCCATTTCACACAACAAATGCTTTGGGATATGGAAAAAAAGAAAGCGTGGAATCCTGGTGAGTATATTCCTTATGTCATACGAGCAGGTTCCGCTAAAGCATGGAATAAACATACCGATCTAAATAATGGTGATGAAATATTCGTCAGAATGTCGGATCAAAAACAATGGACACATCCTGATATTTATGAAACTGTTTATGAAGAAGTGTATGTTAATGAGAGTGAACAATTGGTTACATTCCTCGGTGTAAAAATATTGCCTGGAGTTTCCACGGAATTAAATCCTCAACAACCTTTATTTCATGTTCAACACGGAGTGGGAGGAACAGAAGATAACCCTATCAATACATGGCGAATTGTGCATCTTACTAAAATAAAAGGTGAACAGTTAATATCACATTTTAAAAAAATGAATAATACAACTCATTTACCAGGCTTTATTCTCAGCTATATCGAAAAAGATTTACATATCCCAATCAGACATAAGTGATTTTTTATTGGCTTTGTTGGCTTTCGTTTTTAAGCTATTGCAAAAGAGTTATGGCAACAGATATGGCACCTTTTCAACAAACAGACGTTTTAAAACAACTTTGTTATCAGGCGCGTGAAGCCAAGATGCCCGTCGCATTGAGCATACTGCATCGTAAGTTGTGTCCTGGAAAAACCTTTGCAGATTTTTATGAGGGTTGGTTTCCACCCAAAGAATATACTAAGCCATTTACAGTGGGTGATAAAACGTATCACCATTTTTTCCCTATTCAGCTGAGGGTCATTAATGCGGTTAATATGAATGATCCATCAGTCATTTCCACAATACGCACACCAAAATACCTTAATGAAAACACTTGAAACAAGCCACACTTGTTAGAATCATTACCGTTTTTCTATTTTGCAGCTTTCACTACCAACAAGGGCGACCTGGTTTTGTGAATTGCTAAACGTGATTGCTGTTCAATTTGTGCATCTGTTGGCATCGGCTCTAATACTTTTTGCAGAGTAAAACCTGTTTCAAGCAAGGTGTTTAAATAGGTTTGTAAAGTGCGATGATATTTTACGACCCCCTCTACGAACCAGGTTTGTAAAAATTGTTGTTCATCACGATAATTTTTAATCGGCCAAATGTCAGCTTGGGTAATATGCACACCGCTTGAGTAAGCCGTGCAAATAGGATGTTCGACTGAAAATACTAAGGTGCCATTCGAGTTTAACCAACTATAAAGCTTTTGACATAAGGCGACATAATCCTCTACATAATGAAAGGTAAGTGAGCTCACAATCACATCAAAAGTTTTCGAGGTAGTAAATTTTTCTATCGGCACACATTGGTATTCAATAGCCACATCTTGCGTTTTTTCCTGTGCAACGGCTAGCATTTTTTCAGAGACATCAATACCTAATACACTCACGGCACCCTCTTCTCGCGCATAACGACAAAAATCACCAAAGCCACAGCCAATGTCTAAAATATCCAAACCTTTCAAAGGAGGCAAAAGTGCGCGAATAGCGGGCTGCTCAAGCACGGCATTAAAACCTTGTTCATTGTTTCGTAATGCTGAGTAACCGGCAAAGAAGTCGGGATTGTCGTAAATATTTTGAATAGGTTGATTAGTCATATATTTAACCAATAACAGGTTGAGTTAGTAACTCATTTGTTAAAGCAGTTAACACATGATCTTGCCATTGACTGTCAAGATTTTGCCAATATTCAGCTTGATATTGCGTATCATTTTGCCGCGATGAAGCCCGAAAATGCTCTTTGTTTTTTAACATATAAGCTGCTATTTTACTAGCGTAACTTGCATCCGGCACAATGATATGAAGGCGCTTGGTTGAGCGTAAAAAGATGTAACTCATATTTCTACCTCTTTAAAACGCGGCACTTGTTTCCCTTCATAAGTTACTTCTTCAAAAAACATTTCTTTAGGCCGCACCCAAACCTGTTTATCTTCTATCTGTTGATATACCACCATTTCTTCCAGTGTTTCACTGTGGCGGGCAACGTCGATGAATTTATAAAGCTTGCTGGTTTTGTAGTGTTGAAAACAGTGGCCGTGCAGATGTTCCATTATTAGCTCTCTTCAAGAAAATTAATCGGCTTTTAATTTACCATATTTTCTAATTCTTTTCCTAGCCATATGCAAACCAGCGCCGACCTCTTGACATAATAATTGTAGCTATTATAATCATGGATATTATGTACCAAACTAACAAACCACGCTATTGGATAGCCGTTGCCAGCAAAAATCATGTAATGCGTGGCGTTGCCGATGGCTTTGCGCAAGTAAGGCTGCGCCACTTAAGCGTATGCAGCCGGGCGATGGTCTTATTTATTACTCACCTAAAATGGAGTTTGAAGGGAATGTTCCCTGCCAATCGTTTACAGCTTTGGGTTATGTAAGCGGCGAAATGGTTTATCACTTTGACATGGGCAATAGCTTTGTACCCTTTCGGCGTGATGTACGATATATACAAGCTAAGGATGCTACCATCGCTCCATTGCTTCAGAACTTAAGTTTTATTAAAGATAAACAGCGTTGGGGTTATCCATTTCGGTTTGGTTTGTTTGAAATTTCAGAATCGGATTTTGAACTGATTGCCGTCCACATGCGAATTAAGGAGGAAGAAATCATATGACTAAGCCCGTTAAATTTTCCCATACTAAAGCTGAACACAGTATTGGCCTGACCTTTTGGCAAACCAGCTTATTATGGCAACGTAGTGTGACCAAAGCTTTGAAACCATTTGGTTTAACGCACGCGCAGTTTGTATTATTAACGAGCGTCGCCTGGTTAACGCAGCAACATGCTGAGCTAACCCAAGTGATGTTATCGAAGCATGCCAAAACTGACATTATGATGACCTCCAAAGTACTCCGTACCTTGGAGCAAAATGAGTTGATTAAGCGCTTAAGCCATTCAACAGACACACGCGCTAACGCATTGCAAATCACGACTAAAGGTAAAAATCTCGTGCAAAAAACATTACCCGTAGTCGAAACAACTGATCGACAATTTTTTGCCCAATTGGGTTCTGGTCAAAACGCCTTCCATCAACAATTATTGAAACTACAAGAAGAGGAAAAATAACATGTGGAAAACAACCTATACGACGACTACTGATAAAGTCACTCCCGAACAGATCTGGCGCGTCTGGTCCGATATTTCTTTACGCTCTGCCTGGGATACCGACACCGAATGGGCGACTCTTGAAGGTCCATTTGCCGATGGTTCGATTATTCGCTTTAAAGTAAAAAATGGTCCCAAGGTGAAAATGGAACTCTTAAACTGTGTACAGAATCGCTCATTCACCGACAGAACAAAATTTCCGGGCGCATTAATGGATGTCACGCACACTGTTGAGCAAACTGGCGATAAAGTCACCTTGACTATCGTGCTACAAATCAGTGGTTTATTAAGTTTTCTGTGGCGCAAATTAGTCGCCGAAAAAGTCGCTGCAACGTTTGCTGAACAAACTGCGATGCTGATTAAAGTGGCGCAAGATAAATAAATTTATTTGAAATGATAACCTCCCTTACTCAATTAGCTTTAGAAACTGAAATGGCGTTTTGGAACGCTATGGCAATTAACAAATTAGATTCCACTTGCGTTACAGCCATCAGTACGGGATTACCCGATGCGCCAGGATTAAACTTGGTAATTGACGCACAATTAAATGCCGGTACGGTTGATGCAGAAATTGGGCGAGTCATTGATTTTTTTGCAATTCAGCAATTGGCCTGGTCGTGGTATCTCGGCCCTTTAACCAAGCCATACAACTTGGCTGAACATTTATTAAAGCACAATTTGGTATATCAAGAAAATTTTCCAGGAATGTATTTCAATTTGCAGAAAAATTTTTCAAATAAGCCACTAAATGATTTTACGATTATTGAAGCAATTGATTTACAGCAATGGTCAGAAATAATCGGTGACGCTTTTGCAGCATCGGATAACGGTATTGCCTACGGTCATTTAAACACTGGCATTCCACATGGCCCAGATACAGCTTTCCGCCACTATGTTGGTTACTACCAAGATAAAGCTGTGGGTGCGGGCACCTTATTTTTGACTGATAATGCAAGTATGATCCACAACCTCGCTACTAAAACAGATTTTTTAAAGCGTGGCTTTGGCACAGCCATGTTATCACATCTTATGCAGACTGCAAAAAATTTACAGAAACAGCATTGCTTTCTGGATGCCTCAGATAGCGGTGCAAGCCTGTACAAAAAGATTGGTTTTGAACTTTACTGTTACTATAATGTATATGGATTTTCAGAATGTTAACGCAAGAATCGCGACACACACTTATTTGGATCACTGATCTTTTAAAAAGATTAAACATCCCCTTTCAAATTGCTGGTGGATTGGCAGCAATCATTTATGGCGCTACGCGCCCATTAAACGATATTGATATTGACATACCGGAAGACCAATTTGATTTAGTAGTAGATGCGCTAAAGGAATTTATTATCTTTGGCCCGCAGCAATTTAAAGATGAAAATTGGGACTTGCTACTAATGACACTCAACTATCAGAGGCAGTCGATTGATATCAGTGGTGCTCATCATACGAAGATATTCAATCAGGCTACCAGTACTTGGCAAGCCATCACAACTGATTTTTCAAACGTTGTGGTAAAAAATATCAATGGATTACTATTGCCAGTAATTCCTTGGAAGGAGTTAGTCTCTTATAAAAAAATATTGGGGCGAGAGGCGGATTTGTTAGATCTGGTAGAGTTGACTGGACAACATTGAAAAAACAGAGCTAATCTTTAAGCTTGTTAATAGCTTATTTTTCACTCTCAACCACAATGTCAAATAGCTTCAAGATATTGGCGCATTGGTCGGAAGAAATTCTTAACCCGGAAAAACTGCAGGATTGTAGAATGATGTTAGTACAGCTTGCACCTTGTAAATCTAACTCTTTCAAGCTGGAATGCTCAAAGCTCATACCATTTAGAATACAGTCACTCATATTCGCTTCTTCTAAGTTAGCATGATCAAATAATGCTTCTGTGAAATCATTATTAGATAAGTTGCAACTTGCTAAATGCACATAAGAAAAACGACTAAAACGACAATTGGAATCAATAATTTCAGCATTAGCAAAGACAACTTTGCTGTTAACTCGATTGCTAAAATTGGCCTTCTCAAAATCGCAACCAGCAATTTTACAATTTTTAATGCTTAGACCAAACAAATCAGCTTCTTTAAATTTAGCTAAGCTTAAGTTGCACTCTAAAAAGGAAATAAAGCGAAAACTGGCGTACGAAAAATCACAGCCACGATCTTTTTCAGCATTATAAAAACCACATCCATCCAATAAACAATCTTGCCATTGCGCATGCGAAAACTGGCAGTCATCAAATTGACTGTTGTAAAACTTGAGGTTGTCAAACTTAGCTACACCAAATCGATTGTCTTCAAATAAGCAGTTTTCAAATTCCACATCATTGAGTTCCACTTCGCTCCACCGGATTTCTTTAAAATGAAGATTTTTTAAGTTAGCTTCGGCTAAAATCTTAGTAAGGTCGATCTGTTCAACCAGCTTGCGTACTACAGTACTTTGCGTATTCATAATGGTTCTGACCCCGTATCGCACCTTATTTTACATCAGCAAATTGGCATTAATCCTTATAATTGAATGAGTAGCTTCTGTCACTAACTTTGCATCCTGAATATCTGCCCCATATAACAAAAGTGAAAAAGACGTGTATAAAGCTAAAAAGCGAGCGTAACTCCACATACCGTGCTCAACCTCACCATAAATTTCAAAAAATTTCGCATGACAACTGCTAGGATAAAAGCTCCAGACAACCTCTAAATCTAATACTCGGGTGCTAATGTCTACATCGCCCCAGTCAATAATCCCAATTAATTTTTTATCATTGAAGATAAGCTGCCTACCATCTAAATCACCGTGCACCAAGCAAGGTTCACCTGATAAAACTAATCTTTTAGCAACGGCTATTTCTTGTTTTAAACAATCGTAATTAATATGGCATAAGCCACGTGTGCTGATTTTGGCGATACATCTTTCTAAGCGGCTGATTACCTGCTCCACATTCGATAGGTTATCGGTGGATTGTGGGACGACTCCTATAGCTTGTGCTTGCGTACTATTGATAGCATGTAATTGCTTTAAAAATAAAGCTAATGCCGTAATATTTGCACTGCGCTCTTCCATGCTTAAATTAGCTTGGTATGCTGGTACACCAGGAATGACTTCATAACCTTGAAACGGATAAGGGTATAAAGCAGTTGCTTGCCCTATAAATTGCAACCGAGGAATGCGGACACTTGAAAAATCAGGTAAGTTTTTTAATATAATGTTTTCTTGTTTTTGTAATTCAACCGATAACTTGCGGCGGGGAAATCTAAAAACAGTTTTTTTATTAGCCAAGAAAACTTTATTATCCCATCCTTCCCCTAGGTATTGAATGCTTGTTATAGGATTTAATTCGGCAAATTGCTCTTGTAAAAGTTTTTTTACAAAGTCTTCGCTGATTTCTATATCAGCATGCCATTCTTCAATGAACTGTGTACCTGTGTCTTTCACTATTCCGCCTAAATGATCTTATAAGATACTGCTAATTGCCTTATTAAATCAGCCCGATCACGATAATGGATAGCATTCCAATTAATTTTCATACCTTATGCCTTTTCATGATCCATAATGCCCGCCGATTTATTTTGCAGATGACGAAAATTTATCATCACTAGGATCAGCATTAAAATTATACTCGGTTATTTTTGCAACCTCTTCACTGACAGCCGTACCATACAATTTAGAGATGACATATAAACTCATGTCCATTCCCGCCGAAACACCCGAGGATGTAATAATATTACCATCGTCAACCCATCTTGCTTTGTTAACCCAATGCACTTTCGGGCCTTGTTCTTTAACCCATTCAAATGCGATTTTATTTGAAGTGGCTTTATGGTTATCTAACACACCAGCTTTAGCCAATAAAGCGGCTCCCGTGCATACTGATAATGTTAATTCAGCCGTGGCAGATCGGGCCTTTATCCATGCCAATAAAGTAGGATTAGAAACTTCTTTGCGTGTACCCATGCCACCTGGGACTAATAATATGTCTAAATGCGGGACATTTTGTAGATTGGTATCTACTACGACAGATACTCCTTGAAAGGATTTAACGGTTCTTGATGTTCCACTTACGTCACCAATTAAAATAATTTTAATTTTGTCCGGTATGATACTGAACATTTCTAGAGGGCCAAATGCATCTAATATTTCAAAACCCGGAAATAGCAGAATCCCGAGCGTTTTGGGCTGTGAAATTGTATGTTTTTTTGGGCTCATTGACTGACTCGTAATGTTAGTGATGTTATTAGCTGCAGAATTAAGGGTTGCAGCCATTGAATTAATTTGGCTACAAAAAAAGAGAATAAAAATTAATAGTCTTTGCACGCTATTTTACCTCAATACACACTCAAAAATAATAGATGCTTTAGAATTCACTAACCAAGAATCAATTATTTCTTTTTCGTGTGACATAGTGATATTTATAATGCGCTATCAATCGTGTGTCAGGAATACTCCGTGAACCAACTTTGATAACGACTTCAAGAATAAAATTTTTTAAGTATTTTTGGCAAATCGCTTTTTACAGCTTCTCCTTGTGCAACCTTTGCTAATAAGGCCAGTGGTGTAAGCCAGAAGTATTCACTGAAATCATCCGGATTGTAATTAGGTGTCGTATTCACATGGATTTCATAAACTTTCATAAAAGAAGAAACACCCTCTTTCGGGGCCAAATGCCCTAAACAGCGATAAGATAAATCCTCAAGATTTAAATTTAATTCTTCTTGAAGTTCTCTCTTTAAAGCCATTTCATAGGTTTCACCACTCTCAACATGCCCACCCATACTAAAATCTAAACACAGTGGAAAAATCTTTTTATCCTGTGTACGACGGGGGATCCAAAGTTCATCTTTTCGATTAGCAATAAAAACATTGACTACACGAAAGTTATTAAGCCCCATAGCATAAACTTCAGAACGTTGTTGTTTACCAATGACTCGATCGTATTCATCGACTAAATCTAAAAATTCATCTGTCATTATCATGAATCCTCAAATTTTAAGATATTGTAAAGGTTATAAAAATTAAATGTTTCGGCAAATAAATCAATACAAAAATAAATGCTATCAAAGCAAATAAGTCTGACGTAAAGATACCATATCTAAGCGCGCGAGTATAAATTTAAGTACATTAACGATACACTCTTGAATTCTTTATCCAATAGACATATACTTAACCTTAACTATAGTTTTATGGAATAACCCATCATGCCTACTAAATTATTGACCATCGGTGAATTGGCTAAAGCCAGTGCTACTAATGTGGTGACGATTCGTTATTATGAAAAATGCGACCTACTGCCCATAGTGGAGCGTACAGAAGGTGGCCATCGTTTATATACGAATGAAACCTTGCGTTACCTACAGTTTATTCAACATGCTAAACAAGTGGGTTTTAACTTGGGTGATACTCGTGAATTGCTAAAATTAAAAATGGCCAATAAAGGCACAGGGCAAAAAGTCAAAAAATTAACCCTAGAAAAAATTCAGTTGATTGACGATAAAATTACTGCGCTGCAACACATGAAACACACTTTAAACGAACTAGCGAATAGCTGCAATGGCAAAATGCCTGTCGCTGATTGCCCTATTTTAACCGCACTATCAGCAGAAAAACCAAGCATCAAAAAATCAAAGAAATCGCTGCCTTGCTGCAAACATACATAACAAAAAATTGGAGAGAATTTACTATGCACACACCCCCTCTTTACGATTGGCACTTAAACCATTGGGTTGCAAATAAAATCCCCTGGCATCAAAAGACGGGCAGCGATTTACTCCAGAGACATTGGCCAGGTTTACGAGTCCAACCAGGAGCAAATGTATTGGTTCCTTTATGCGGGAAAAGCCTCGATCTCTTATGGTTAGCCAAACAGGGCTATCACGTGTTTGGCGTAGAGCTTAGCCCTATTGCGTGTGAAGATTTTTTTAGAGAAAACAATCTACCTTATGTTATACAGCCGCAAGGTATGTTTGTTTGTTATCGCACTGAACAGATCACACTTTATTGTGGTGATTTTTTCTCTTTGCGAAAAGAAATGTTACCCCCTATTACTGCCGTCTATGACCGTGCCGCATTGATAGCATTACCGGCTGAGCTACGCCAATCTTATGCGCGACATTTAACAGAGTTACTGGCGCATCACTGCCAACTGTTATTGATAGTTTATGACTCACCCAATCAAGCGGATAAACCACCGTATCCTGTGTCACGTACAGAAA
>Ga0206831_1059_pt1 | contig 35037 bp, 35 predicted proteins | sample Alteio_BWOrgCont_73_FD_152876 | JGI IMG/M metagenome (GOLD analysis project Ga0206831, IMG submission 152876) | Enriched cells from forest soil in Barre Woods Harvard Forest LTER site, Petersham, Massachusetts, United States -... | ecosystem: Environmental > Terrestrial > Soil > Temperate forest >...
GTGGTACACATTAAAGATGGATCATTGGCAACGTAGCGATCCCCTTTTCGTAAAGGGGGGCTGAAGAATCTGCGCAGATTTTTATCGCAGGGATCCCCCCTTTCGTAAAGGGGGGCTGAAGAATCCGCACATATTTTTATCGCAGGGATCCCCCCTTTTGTAAAGGGGGGCAGGGGGGATTTAACATCTTAAATTGCTCATGCTCAATTCCTGTTAAGCAGCTTAAAAAATAAACCTACAATCTCAAACCGAAAGAAAATTAAAAAGAATAAACTGAGCATGAGTTAATAGAAAAATAAGTTTATTCGTGCTTTTATCTTTGCGGTAAAATCGCTAATATATCAAACGGAGCCCCTATTATGAACTCATCTCTTGCCTCAGTTATTGCAGACAGCAAAGCTATTGTGCCCGAATTAGTGGCAGCCAGTGGCGAGATTAGCAAAAAATATTTTCGCACTGAATTAGGCGTCGATACCAAAAGTGATGCCAGTCCCGTGACTATCGCAGATAAATTAGCTGAGCAAGCCTTACGAAAAATTATTCAACAACATTTTCCCGAGCATGGCATCATCGGTGAAGAATTTGGTACGCATCAACCAGAAGCAGATTTTCAATGGTATTTAGATCCTATCGATGGCACGAAAAGTTTTATTGCGGGTTTTTTTGATTTTGGTACCTTAATTGGATTGACTTACAAAAATCAGCCCGTGTTAGGCATCATTCATCAACCGATCTTAGATGAACTCTATATCGGCGATAATCAGCAAACAACATTGAATGGTAAAGTGATCAAAACACGCTCGCCACAGTCTTTAGCAGAAGCAACCTTATTAACCACCGATTTATTCACGGTTGCCAAGTTACATGATCCGGCTGGCTTTGATCGATTAACACGCAGCGTTAAATATTGTCGTACCTGGGGAAATTGTTATGGTTATGCGTTAGTGGCAGCGGGTTATGTCGATGTGATGGTGGATCCTATTCTAGGAGGGCCTTGGGATATTGTGGCACTTATTCCCATTATTCGTGGTGCCGGTGGAGTGATTACCGATTATTATGGCACCGAACCTAGTCATGAGAGTAAGCGACATTTAATTGCAGCGAGTTCAAAACAATTGCACAGTGAAGTGCTGAAAGTGTTGCACGGTTGAATCTGAGTTAAATCGCTTTGCTTTTTTTGTTATTTGGTTTAAAATGATAGTACAGCGGTGTTGAATGTGATGGCGTTATAGCATGCAATGCCATTATAAATTTGACATCGCTGAACCTTCCAGAAATTTTTCAAAGTCTTAATTTATCCTGAAACCATTTAAATTCCCATGCTCGTGGAGTATATCGTCATTCCCGCGAAAGCGGGAATCCAGGCCCAAATTTTATTTTCTGGATCCCCGCTTTCGCGGGGATGACATGCAGACGAATGAAGCATTACCTTCTTTTCACTAATTTTAAGGGCACATGCACCGCACCTTGTTCATCCATGCTTTGCTGCGCGCTCATATCAGGCTGCCAAGCGTGGCCATAAATCACTTCATAGCTTAAGGGTAAAGTGCCATCTTCAGCGCGGAAGGCTGCATAATGTTCAGTCACTTGTTGCAATTTATTTTTTCCGATTAAATGATCACTGCGGCCCATAAGTGCATTCTGCTCGCCAATGGCTTTTAAACTGTGCATGGCGCTCATGGCATCGCTAAAGGAAAAGGTGAGCATTTCCATGTCCATCACCGGATCGGCAAATTGCGCTTCCAATAATAAATCGCCGATATGGTGCATATCCATGAAAGCATAAACATGGGTTTGTTGATCCACTTGCGCCCACGCATAACGCAATTCTTGTAAAGTAGCCGGGCCAAGCGTTGCAAATAAAATTAAGCCATTGGGCTTTAAAATACGTTTGAATTCGGCGAATAACAATTCTGGATCGCAATAGTACAATAATAAATTTGAAACAATTAAATCAACCGATTGATCTGCTAAACCTGTTGCTTGTGCATCAGCTTGCAAATAGCGAATATTCGGGTGTGGCGTTTGTTCAGCGACGGCGATCATGGTAGGCGCGAAATCTAAGCCAATGATATTAGCGCTAGGATAACGCTCGGCCAATTGACGCGTACAATGGCCGGTGCTGCAGCCGAAATCGACAATCGTGCTGGGATTAAGTTTGATTAATTCCAAGCGCTCAAAAAGACGCTCGGCAATGGCTTGTGGCACGAGAGAATATTCAGCGTAAGTAGTTGCGGCGCAGTTGAAGTTGCGAAGGAGAGTTTTTTTTTGTAGATGTGGTAAAGACATGCTAAATCCCCCTTGGTCCCCCTTTTTCAAAGGGGGAAAATAGAATTCAATTTAATCGAGAGATCCCCCCCTTTGGAAAAGGGGGGTAGGGGGGATTTTTAAATTCAGTTAACACCTGTTCACAAATCCCCAACGGTTTCCACTGACAAGGTGCGCAGATAGTATGAAATTTTTCTAAGCTAATATTTTCTGCGATTTTTTGTTTGGCTGCACCCCAGCTTATTTTTTCCCCCACTTTAACATCCAAAGCTTCAGCGTGGTTATGATCGAGAGTAGCAATTTTTTCTTCGGTGGTACACTGTTTGCCTTGATTATGCGGGCAGGGTGCGCAAATGGAATCGCTTTGGGCAGTAATATGAATGACTTCTTGATCGCCGGTAGGAGCTTTTAAGCGCGCGCTAATGGCCTGGTAATTTTCGACAAAACTCGGCGAATAACCTTTGCCCTGAAAACAGAGGGTGCAAAGAAAATGATGGGGGCGAAATTTAATTGTGTGTTTTTCCATAGATCAAATGTCGGCTTGCGAAGTCTTGCTTCGCAAGCCTTCGGGAAGCCGACCTACTTCCATAAACGAGGGATGATACACGCAGCTACAATTAGTTTAATGGGCTCGGTGATTAAAAACGGTGTTACGCCAAAGAGAATGGCATTGTGCCAGCCGACAAAATGGCTTAATACCAAAATGCCGCATAAGAATATGATGATTGTGCCTAGTAAACCAGCCACAAAACTTAAAGCGATGTTTCTTGCAAAGCCACGTTCGGCTAAATATCCAGCGACAAGTGCGGCGATAAAAAAGCCTACCAAATAACCAGCCGTGGGATCAAAGAAAACTTGTGGGCCACCATTAAAGTCGGCAAAAATCGGCACACCTGCAAAGCCCGCAATTAAGTAAAGCGCGACGGCTCCCGCACCTAATCGTAAACCCAAAGCCATGGCCACTAAGATAACCGTTGTACTTTGAAAGGTGAGGGGCACCGGATGCAAAGGAATGCTGATTTGCGCAGCAATCGCAATTAATATTGCACCACCTAAAACGAGTAAGGCTTGTTTACTGCGCACGTGAGTGCGGGGTTGAAAAATACTTTGCAAAGTATGTGTCATAATCTACTCTCCATAAAACGTTTAGTAATCGCTAAATTCATACTGCGTGGCGAAAATTGACTCAAGATCATCATCAAACCATTGCGCCAGCCTGCTACGCAAATGGTTTTACCAGCAAACACGGCTTTAATGCCGGCTTGAGCAACGGCTGCCGGGCTTAAAATCTGCATCACGGGGGCGTTAAATAAATTGGCATTCTGCATATTCGCTCGTTCGGCAAATTCAGTGTGCACAGGGCCTGGGCATAAAGCGGTGATATGAATATTTTTATCTTTGTATTCTGCTGACAAGGCTTGGCTGAAACTCAAGACAAAAGCTTTGGTGGCGCCATACACGGATAAGAGGGGAGTGGGTTGCATGCCTGCAGTGGAGGCGACGTTTAAAATATAGCCGCGTTTTCTGGCCACCATACCCGGTAAAAAGTGATGGCACAATTCCATCAACGCAGTGATATTGAGTTGCACCATGTCACGGGATTTGTCAATTTTCGTATCGGCAAAATAGCCATGATCGCCAAAGCCAGCGTTATTGACCAGCATATCGATAGCAATATTTTTTGCTGCAATTTGTTCAGTCAATTGCTTAGCGCTATCTTTTGCAGTTAAATCGCAAGCGATAACAGTGACTGTTACACCATAATCACGCTGTAAAGTTTGCGCCAGTTCCGTGAGCAAATTTTCGCGCCGTGCGGTGATGACTACGTTGATGTGTCGCTTCGCTAATTCAATTGCTAAAGCTTTGCCGATGCCGCTGGAGGCACCGGTGATGAGGGCGGTTAAGGTTTGTGATGTTGTCATAGTATTACTGTGATATTTTATAAATTTTCTCTTGGTACACAATTCTTGTGGACTGATCAAAAAACACTCGTCATTCCCGCGAAAGCGGGAATCCAGGTGTAGGTCAGCTTGTAGGGGCGGGGCTTGACCCGCCCGCATTAAGCGAAACGAACAAGCCGACAGCTTATGTCGGCTTACTCACTTCGCTTGCTGCGAAGTTCGGGAAACCGACCTACGGTTCTGGATTCCCGCTTTCGCGGGAATGACAAGCCAAGTAGAGTTTAAATTCAAGAAAACTTCGGTGCCCGTTTTTCTAAAAACGCCCGAATCCCTTCGTTATAATCTTTACCTTGATACACTTCCGAGCGTAATTTTACGATGTATTCAAACACTTCCGGATTAATCGGGCAAGAATCCATAATCAGCCGCGCTTGTTCTTTAAACACCGCGATCGATTCATGTGAACGGCTCGCTATGGTTGCAGCCACTTTGTAAGTATGTTCCACTAATTCTGCCTGTGGCACAATTTGATTGACAATGCTGTGACGCAGCGCGCGTTCAGCATTCAAAGGTTCGGCCGTAAAAAACATTTCTTTGACAATATTAATCGGGATGCGCGTTAAAAAATGTTGAATGCCACTCACATTATAAGGCAAACCAATTTTAGCGGGCGTCATCGCGAAGGAACAGCTTTCATCGCCGATAATCATGTCGCAATTGACGGCGACCTCACAAGCGCCGCCCCAAACCGAACCGTGCACCATCGCGATAACGGGCGCCGGAAATTTGCGCACCGCGCGCAATAATTGCTCGAGGGGATCGTTGTAGGGCAACGGTTCTGCATTGGCTTCCGGTAATTCGCTGACATCGTGTCCGGCAGACCAGACAGGATTAAATTCTGCACTTCCTAAAATTACCGCGCGAGCTTTATTGTTTTGCAAATGCTCAAAAGCTTGCAATAATTCTTCTACCATCGCGCCGCTTAAAGCATTGCGTTTGGCATAGTTATTAAATAAAACACTGCCAATATTATTTTCAATTTTAGTTTGAATAAGAGAAAAAGTGCTCATATTAAAGTGACTTCCTTTGCTTTAGCGATGAGTTCATCGTGGAATTGAGGATGCGCAATACTGATTAAAGCCAGCGCGCGCTCTTTAGTGGTTTTACCGCGCAAGTTCACAATGCCTTGTTCGGTTGCTACGTATTCGACATCCATCCGCACGTCAGTGACCATGTCGACTTTGGGGACAATCGTCGAAATGGCCCCATTTTTCGCCGTCGAATGTAAGGCGATAATCGATTTACCACCCTTGGCAGCCGCTGCGCCTTTGACAAAATCAAATTGTCCACCCGAACCACTGTATTCATGTGCGCCGATAAATTCGGAATTCACTTGGCCGTATAAATCAATTTGAATCGCTGTGTTAACGGAGACAATATTTTCCTGTTGCGCAATCGTACCGACGCCATTGACATATTCTACCGAATAACTTTCCATCGAGGCATTGTTATTCATAAAATCGTACATGCGCTTATCACCTAATGCGACAGTGTAAACATGTTTATAAGGATTGAGCGTTTTATAACGGCCGGTGATGACGCCTTTTTCAATTAAGTCCGCCATTGCAGGGGAAAATAATTCCGAGTGGATGCCTAAATCTTTATGGTGCTCCAATAATTTTGCTACGGCGCCCGGTAATTTACCGATCCCTAATTGAATGGTGGCACGATCCGGTACCAAGGGTGCGACAAAAGAGGCGACTTTCAAATCGATTTCACCGGGTTCAACCGAGGGGAATTCAATCAGTGGGCAGTCATTTTCGACAATCGCATCGACTTCTGAAACGTGAATTTGCGATTGACCAAACACGCGCGGCATGTTGGGGTTCACTTCGATAATCAAGCGATCGCAATAGCGTGCAGCTGTCGAGGCAAAATCATTATTGGTGCCTAAAGAAAAATAGCCGCCGGTATCCATCGGTGATACAGTGACCACAAAGGTATTGGCGCGAATATTTTCGCGCATCACGCGCGGAATTTGGCTAAAATGGCAGGGCACAAAGCTAACTAATTTTTCACTGTGTTGCTGCTTTTGAATAATGGCGCGTTCAATGCCGGTGATGAAAAAAGTTTTAGCATGAATTTTGGGAAGTACGTCAGCGGCTAACAAAGATTCGCCCATGTGCTTGGTGGAAATTTTGTAATACACAGTGAGATCTGTTAAATCGTCGGCTTTCACGCGATTCGCGATAGCTTTTAAAATCGCCGGTGGCGCACCCACCGCCATTGCGACGACTAATGTTGAACCATTCCCGATCGCGCCGACGGCTTTATCAGCGGTGGTTTTTTTGGATTTGTAGATGGCGGTGTAGGACATATTTTTGCTCCTGGTATGTTATGCTGTGATTATACACTTTTTTGAGTGTTTCTAGTATGGTATCCGTTTAAATTGCGTCATTCCCGCGAAGGCGGGAATCCAGCATAAAATAAAAGTTTTTTTCGATTTCAATTCTAATTTAAGAAGCTTACCATAGCTTTTAAAAAAACTGGATTCCCGCTTTCGCGGGAATGACAACGGAAGATAAAGATTAAAATTTTATGACTATTAAAAAAAACTACATTCTGATTATTATCTTACTCATCCTCATTTATTTGGCTTATCACTTTTTCTACCATCCTACAGTAAAGCGTCATTTTATTACCGTCACGCCGCCGGTGAATTTCATCGTGTTTGGTGATAGTTTGTCCGATATGGGTAACCGTGAAGATGCGCCTTATACGTCCAATGGCGGCAAAGTATGGGCAGTGTATTTGGCGCAAGCGTTTGGTGGCACGATGACGCCATCGAATCAGGGTGGAAATGATTGGGCGATCGGCGGTGATGAAACCGGCACCAGTCAATATCAAAGCAATGATGACGGTGGCGTAGTAGGCCAAGTGACGCAATATCTGCAGCTAGTGAATAATCAAGCCGATCCTAATAGTGTTTATATTGTTTGGGCCGGTGGCAACGATTTCCTGCATTATTTTGAAAAAGCAGCGTCATTTGAGCCACCCGATAGTGTTTATAATAATGCCGTCAATAATTTGCAACAGGTGCTGGATAAATTGCATCAAGCAGGCGCTACACAATTAGTGATTTTAAATCTACCTTTGTTAGGTGACGCACCGTTTGGCAATAAGCCGTTTTTGCAAGGTAAAGTGAATGCGGTGAGTGACAAGTTTAACCAAGATTTACAGACCCGCATCAATTCATTAAACTACCCGATCGAGTTGATCGATGTGGCGGGCGATATGCAACAAGTTTATGATCATCCGGAACAATATGGTTTTGTGAATGTGACAGACATGTGTGAAGATAATTCCGCGTGCAACCCCGAGACCTGGATGTTTTGGGATCAAATTCATCCGACCGATGGTGGGCACCAAGCGATTGCGAAAGATTTAGGACAGTACTTTAAGGCAGCAAGCTAAGGCATCATGCACATGAATGACTTCAAAAAAAATACCGCTGCAAAAACAGACACTCAGCTTGAAACAAGATCTGACAGCACGCTATTAACCACACTAAACACTATCTTCGGCTACTCGCAGTTTAGAGCAGGGCAAGCAGAAATTATCCAAAGCTTGATACAAGGTGAAGATAACTTCGTGCTCATGCCGACCGGCGGTGGTAAATCGCTATGCTACCAAATTCCTGCTCTTCTGCGCGAAGGCACCGCTATCGTTATCTCACCATTGATTTCATTGATGCAAGATCAAGTCCAAGCCTTAAAAGCCAACGGTGTAGCGGCTGCATTTTACAATTCTTCGCTGAATGAAAATGATGCGAAAAAAACCTTAGCCAAAATCCACAGTAGCGAATTAAAATTATTGTATATCGCACCAGAGCGCCTATTAAGTGAAACATTTTTAGCGCGTCTTCCTACCATGAATATTGCACTGTTTGCGATTGACGAAGCGCATTGCGTCTCACAATGAGGCCACGATTTTCGCCCGGAATATGCACGGCTTGGCGAATTACGAAACCGCTTTCCTAAAATCCCTATTATCGCTCTTACGGCAACGGCCGACAAACAAACCCGCCAAGATATTTTACAACGCTTAAATTTAAACCAAGCTCATGTGCATATCGCGAGTTTTAATCGTGCCAACATTAGCTACACGATTCTTGATAAACATAAACCTTTCGAACAATTAACCAATTTTCTAAAATCACGGAAAGAAAAATCCGGCATTATCTATTGTTTAAGCCGCAAAAAAGTCGAAGAAGTCGCTACTAAATTAACTCAGGCAGGACATGTAGCGCTACCTTATCACGCCGGCTTGCCACCGCAACAACGTCAGCAAACGCAAAATGCCTTTAAACAAGATGATGTTGACATCATCGTCGCTACCATCGCTTTTGGCATGGGCATCGATAAACCGAATGTGCGGTTTGTCGTGCACTACGATTTGCCAAAAAATATCGAGGGCTACTATCAGGAAACCGGACGCGCCGGTCGCGATGGGCTCCCATCGGAAGCGGTATTATTTTATGGCTTGGGCGACAGTATGCTCATCAAACGTTTTATTGAACAACTCACTGATCTCGAGCGCCAGCGCATTGAAACTCACAAATTAAACTGCATGATCGCCTTTGCTGAAGCACAAACCTGTCGCCGGCAAGTATTACTCAATTATTTTAACGAACAACTTGTTGCGGACTGTAATAACTGCGATATTTGCCACAACCCACCCGCAACCTATGATGGCAGCATTGACGCACAAAAAGCACTTTCTTGCGTGTATCGGCTGCAACAAAATTACGGCGTCAATTACGTGATTGATGTTTTAAAAGGCAAAGCTCTACAACGCATCAAACAACTCGGGCACGATAAATTATCCACCTATGGCATCGGCCAACATTTATCGCAAGAAGAATGGCATAGTATTTTTCGCCAACTCATTCATATGGGATTCCTCGAACAAGATATCGCCCGCTACTCTATCATCAAACTAACTGAACATGCCCTCCCAATATTACGCAGCGAAAAAGTAGTCACGTTGGCAAAACCGCGCATTAAAGAAGAAGTTATCAAAGAGCCCAAGAAAAATCAGCACTCTAAAAAACAGCCATTAGAAGATATTGCTTACGACAATGCTGTTTTCGAAAAGCTACGCGCGTTACGAAAAAAATTGGCACAAGCAGCCGGCGTTCCTTCTTTTGTAGTATTTAGCGATGTGTCCTTAATAGAAATGGCTAATAAATTACCGAAAAATAAAGCTGAGTTTCTGGCGATTAATGGCGTTGGACAGAAGAAGTTGGAAACCTATGGAGAGGCGTTTTTGGGAGTGATTAATGGGGGGTGAAGTGTTCAATCCATACCGATTCCGAAGAACTGGTGAAACGCAAAAACTCGCACCATTGGCGCGAGTTTTGCCTGTTTCAATCCACACCGACTCTTGCGAGCCGGTGAAACTCCCTTTTTGAAAAATTCTGTTAAGCTATTCAGGTTTCAATCCACACCGACTCTTGCGAGCCGGTGAAACCTGGTTTTGTTAGGCACCATAGGGTGTATGGAAACCGGTTTCAATCCACACCGACTCTTGCGAGCCGGTGAAACTTACGGCAAAATTAACACATCCGTTTGGGATGATGTTTCAATCCACACCGACTCTTGCGAGCCGGTGAAACCGAAGGATTCGAACCTACAATGTTTACCCGGAGGGTTTCAATCCACACCGACTCTTGCGAGCCGGTGAAACGTTAGCCGTGAGATGGATAAAGTGATTGAGGAAGTTTCAATCCACACCGACTCTTGCGAGCCGGTGAAACAAAATGTCAAAAACTCAGGCGGATACGATTCGACGTTTCAATCCACACCGACTCTTGCGAGCCGGTGAAACGCTATCAGCATAAAAAGCGCATCGATACAGGATTCGTTTCAATCCACACCGACTCTTGCGAGCCGGTGAAACCTTTTATTTCCGGGCTACAATCTTCGCATTAAAGTTTCAATCCACACCGACTCTTGCGAGCCGGTGAAACGTGAAACGGTTAAGTTGGCTTCTACTCGTGGTTTGTTTCAATCCACACCGACTCTTGCGAGCCGGTGAAACCCTGTTGAGTTTGAGGCTATTCGCTTGGATCGTATGTTTCAATCCACACCGACTCTTGCGAGCCGGTGAAACGACGCCTATTCAACCAGTAACGGCTATACCTGAGGTTTCAATCCACACCGACTCTTGCGAGCCGGTGAAACTTGCTGGCTACATTAAAGAAATAGAAGCCGAGTGTGTTTCAATCCACACCGACTCTTGCGAGCCGGTGAAACAGGTCTATTGTAACAACCTGAAATAAAAAGACAAATGCGTTTAGCAACGCGAACTGCGGAAAATTTGAAAAAAAGTTAAGAAGACTTTTCATGTTAAAAATATTAGTCTCATTAAAACAAGTACTTAAGCTTTGCGCGGACCTCGCAGCATTTTTATCATCACTATAGGTTCGCGCAATTAATTACACTATGAGTGTATTTTCAAAATCAACAGCGCGAAATCTACCGTGTTCCTTTACATGTAAATCAACAGGCTCAGTAATACGGTAAAGACGTAAATTATCTTCTTTTTCATCAATTATATCAAGCAGTTCCCTTTCTAATTGTTCATACCGCATCAGGTCAACTTTGCATTCAAATACGGAATATTGCACACGTTGGCCGGTGCGTTCACAAATTTTAGCAACGCGCCTTAACCGGCGCCGACCTTCTGGTGTTTCTGTTGAGACATCATAAGTGACAATGATTAACATATTTATCGATATAGGAAAGGTAAATACCCTTCTGTTTCTCCACGAATCGTTCTAGCTAAAAATCGCGCTTGTAAATAAGGCAATAATCCAAATGGTACTTTTTTATCAAGCAACGGATGATTCACCTCATCTTTTTTTCGTTCTTGATAAGCCACGACAATTTTCTTACGGGCATCATCTTTGATTAAAATACTATCACCTTCTTCTTCTACAAAATCATCATGCTGTAGTTGACCCCGATTGATTAATGATAGACATAAACGATCAGCAATAATAGCTCGAAACTCTTCCATTAAATCCAGTGCCAAGGCCGCACGTCCGGGACGGACAGCATGTAAAAATCCTAATTGTGGATCAAGCCCAACTGCTTCAAGAGCGGAACGACAATCATTCATCAATAGTGAATAAAGAAAAGATAAAACCGAGTTAATTCTATCTTTTGGTGGTCGGCGAGATCGACCATTCATTTGAAAATGCTCCCGACAACTATCAATAGTTAAATGGGTTATTACAGAAAAATAATTTTTTGCGGCTTCTCCTTCTATACCGCGCACTTCATCTAAATTTTTAGCGTTCCCAAGTTGCCGCAAAGAATTTGCTAAACATTTTTCGGTAGTAGATAATTCTTCTTCATCGGCCTGACATTTAGCTTCTCTTACGCCGCGTAATACTACTTGTCTGGCATTTTTCAATTTACCCGCAATAAATGATTTAGCCAACTTAAGCGTAGGATCTTCTTGATCTGCCAAACGATGTTGAGCTTTACGCAGTAAAATATTACCATTTACACTCCCTTCAAGCCGAGCTTTAAACCGACCATTTCTATCTAAAAGAACCAAACCAATCCCTTCATCTGCACAACGATGCATAGCAGCAGGGGAAATCATGACATCACCAAAACATACAACACTATTAATATGGTGTAATGGTACTTGCAATTTTTTAACGCGTTCTTCATCAACCCGCAAGGTAGCATTATCTAAATGCAGATAAATATTAGGCGTCATCAGATATAATGTATTGAGTAAAATTTTCATAGTTAATCTACTGAAAATAGTTCCTGGTAAAGTTTATGATAGCGAGTACTGTTTTCAATAACTGCGGGTTGGCAAATTTCTATTAGCGAGCAATCTCGACATCGTTTATCATTAACCGGCTTTGGAGTAATTCCGCTTAATCTAAGCTTCTGAATAGCTTCTATCGCCTCTAATACAGCACCACGAAGCTTATCCGAAATAAGCACTTCCCGTCGATGTTTAGAGCTATGGTAATAAATTGCACCTTTCGGCACCGCTTTATTCAACATATCTTCCAGACACATCGCTTGAGCGGCTAACTGAAGATCATCATGAATTTTTTCTTTACGCGAACCATGTTTATATTCCACCGGGTAAACATTGCCAAATTGATCGAACTCGACTACATCAGCCTTACCAACCAAATTATACTTTTCAGAATAAAGCGGTAGCGATCTAACAATGCGAGTACCATTTTTAACGGTATAACCTTCTTCATCCACTAACTCATGTACAGCATTGCCACGCATCGTATGGACGTTTTCATCAAACTCTTGCTCAAGATGAATGAGGGCATATTGACGTGGGCAATAGCTGTAGTGCTGGAGGGCAGAGATGGGAATTGGATTGTCATCTGACATGATTAGAATCCTGGAATAATCTCTGGTTCTAATTCAGATAATTTATCGAGATTAAATGTACCATCTGCATTTACTTTCAATGTTCCATGTACCTTAGCGGAAGAGTGTTGGCCAGATTTACAATTATGTTGCCACCAAAATACTTGCAATACATTCATACTACCTTCAGGCCGTGCTGATGAGGCATCATTTTCAAAAAGTTTAGGTAAGATCCCTTTAAGCACTTCTGCATCAGCATCATTAAATCCCGTTTTTTCAGATAATTGCGGATTCATACTGCCAAAAAGAGTATAGATACCTTTATCCACACGATGTTTCATTCCCATAGTATCAGAAGCTTTCTTATTACCATCACCTTCACTATTTACACTTTTAGTTATTTGTGTGCTAGAAATGCTAATAGGCTCGATACTAAAAGCAGACTGTATAGAAACAGGGCCACGAATAGGAATAGAGACACCATTAGCATCATTCTTTGAATCTTCACTATCTTTTGCTTTTACTTTTTTATTGGAAAATGCAAAGAGTTGACCGAAAGCTCTTACATCAAACCATTTTTCACAGGCTTCTTTAGCAATATCATCTTTAGGTTTTTTAAAAAACTCCTTACCTAAATTTAATTCTGCACGATCTCTTAAGCTTGTTGCTTCATCTTTTTTATAATCATCGGATTGCACAAAAATATTATGCCCATTATCTAACAATCGATTTCGGATTTTTCGCTTAATACATACATCTGTAATCTCGCCTAACCCATCATAATCGGTACGAGGTCTATTACCATTTAACGGATCACCATTTGGATTGGCATTTTTTACCTCAAAAATAATTGCAAAATCAATCTTCTTAGTTAAACTCATAACATTTCCTCCTCATAAATTTTCAGTTGTTAATTCTATTTCTTTATCAAGACTTACTTCAGGCTTTTTAAACTTTAATTCTTGCCGTTGGCAATGGTAACCCAGTAAAAACTCACCTGATAAACGTTCTTTATTTTCGAAATCTCCTGGTTTAAACAAACTAAAAACATCATCCATTTCATTTAACAATATCATTAAATAGCCAGGACTTTTATTACGTATTCTTGATTTGTATGACATAAGCGACGTTTCAATTATTTTCCACGTTGTATAAGGTCTATCAGAAAAACGCCGCATTAGTTTTGCAGCAGTTGTGTCTCTAGATTCATCAGCAAGGAATAAAGCATAGTCTTCAATTTTTTCGGCAAACGCAAGCAATCTGCCATATAAATAATCTCTAGTATCTCTCGTTTTCTCTAAAGCCATTTCATAATTTCTCCGTTCGTTAAAGTTTGAATGTTGTACATAATAACCTTTGTATAAAGCACATGCTATTCCAAGAGTTTTTTCCCATTGCCAATTTTCAAGTGCTATACGATTATTCGCGCTATTTAAAAGCATTTTTATTAAATCTTGTGGTATTAACCTCGCATCTACAATACAAGGCAACAATCGTTCAATGATTGATTTTCTCAATTTCTCATTAGGCCCATATCCACAAACAGCTTCTGCAATGTCTTTAGGAGATGGAGCACAAATTCGCCATACAACCTTAGCTTTCTTTTTTCCTTTCTCTTCATACTTTTCATCAAAACGCAAAGGCCAAGCAAATGATAAATGCCACTTTTTAATTCGCTCAAGAAACTCCGATCCGGTTAATTCTCGATAATAAGTAATTGCAATTCTTCCTTCAGAAGCTGAATCCAAACCCATAACAACTATATTATCTAAAGAAGTTAATTGTGCAGAATAGCCCGCTATCTGCTTATTTAACTTCAAGGCGAATGTTTGTCCTACATCACCATATTGAGAAGAAACCAAATTTATTTTATTGCCATTTAGAAGAGATTGAATATCAGCAGCATTATCTTCTAAAAATTCTTTTGAAAAAATTTCATATGTATTACTCAGTGGATTTGGTAATTCTTTGCCAGCAACAGACCAAGCAACGAAAACTTGTCTATCTCTATTGTAGCCTTGTCTAGCGATCAACCATCGCAATGCACTATGAGCTTTTTGGGTAACAACAAAGCTTACTTGACAGGCTTGCTCAAAAGAACGGAATCGTCCTTGATAGGTTAAAAGACCTTCGTTTGTTGGTGTAGAAATTAATTTAGCACCGTCACTTGGATTTCTTAATCTGCGCGGGTGAACTTTTGCGATTGTTTCCGTTTTTCCACTTACCTGGCATAATGATTTATTGGTTTCTTGAGAAAAGCAATATTCAATCCATGATTTATATATTGATGGGTCTAGCCAAGTTGCATCATTCTCATCACCAGGAATTTGAACTCTCCACCGAACTAAGGCATCTGCTTGCTCTTGAATGTTTTTTCCAGATTCTTTCTTCTTGATTAAATATTTAAACAGTAAAGGAACAGTTTCATTACTATTCCATTCTGTAATAAGTTGATTGTCTTTATTGACATGTAACACGCCGCTATTAATTAAGTCTGACACTAGACAACCTTTTTTCACATATGCGCACACCGCTTTAACTTTTATAGTTGAAACCTTAGAGCTTGACCATTCTTCTAGCTGTTTTAAATAAGAATTAAAATAAGATTTCTTCTTTCCAGCAAAATCAGGATAATCTTTTGCACAGTATTGAATCTTATCTGCTAAAGCATGAGGTGCATCATTAGTGGTACGACCAGCAGAGGCTTCTGTGGCAGGCAAAATAATTTCTTCTTTAGAAATTACACTAGCAGACAGAAATTCTCCATCTCCGTTAATGATAATTTCTATATGTGCTTGCTGAAAAGCATGGCTAAGAGGTAATAATTTATTTTTTTCAGCAGAAAATTTTTTATCATTTAAACAAGCTTCATACGTTTCATATAGTCTTTGAATCCAACTCATGTAAATAATCCCTCTTCTTGCAACCCAGCAAAATTTTTACCTTGTATAAGCTCTTTGGGATACATTTCACGCACAAGTTTTCTAACAATTTTATTTTGGTTTTCAGGCTTAGGAAACTCAATCACGCCTTGCATCATCGTCGGTCTAAAAAATCGACTATGTAATTCATTAACGCCAGTTTCATCAGGATAATCAAAACCATGAAACATGAGTCCAAAACCTAACTCTGGCAAATTATCATAGACACTTTTACCTGATCCAAACTCACAAGGCTCAACATAACCTTGGCAATCTCGGGTTCCTAAGAAAACATCCTGCCTGCCACCACGTTTCAACATACGCAGTGCAGTTTCATAATGCTTACCATCTATACGATCATGTGCAAGATTAGATCGGTATTTGTTCCACTCAAAATGTGCTTGTACTTGATACTCTACATCAGCTAGAAACGTATAGATTGACAAATCATTGCCACCGTTATAGTTTAGTGGTTTTGTTCCTTTAGTTTGTGTTTTAATTTGATTCATCACCCGCACCTTATCAATAACCCAAATAAAAGTTGGTTTCCAATAAATAGATTTAGCGATGCCTTTTAAAGCTTCATAAGTTGGAATATGGTAAGAGCATTTCTCACCTCCAATTTTTGTTATTGGATCAGTAAAAAGCGCGTACCTCGCCCATACTTTAAATTCAATACTATTTTTCAAAATTTGCTCCTTAAACAACTAATGCTTGAAAAGCATTAACCGGTTCTATACTTAAGCCAAAATTTTCACTGTAATAACATTCATCCAGATAATAAATTTCTGTCCCTGGTTGTATCTCAAATAAAGCTCCAGCTTTACGTAATCTATCCCATTCATAGTGAAAAACATTCACGGAATAGCGCTGGGCTTTTTTTATTAACTTTATTTGTTTCTGTACTTCATAGGCATTACAGAGATCAATAATTAGTTGCTTTCCTGCATCACCATAAGGAACAATTACACCTTGACTATGATTATCAATAGCCTTAAAAGCATTTGCTGCACTCATAAAAGATTGACGTAATTTTGGCAGAATTTCAAACATTTTTGGATTAAGTCTATTAGTAGCCAACATTTCTAATAAAGTATCATCACGCCCTATTTCCTTACTATTTACTGGATAATCCATTTTATCTTTACAATCAAAAAAATAATATTTAAAGTAAAGTTTTATAACGTCTGGATGAAGCAATTCATAATTGAAAATGCTTGAGTGAGGATCTTTTAATTCTCTTAGTATTCGTTCTGTTTTTTCCTTGCCTATTTTGATTTCCGTTAACATATCAATATTTTCTAAACTGGGATTAACGATATAGACCTTACCATTTAACCTTTCGCCATTACGATTACAACGCCCAGCAGCTTGAGCAATAGAATCCATACCTGCAATAAACCGAATGACTGAGCCGAAGTCAATATCAACCCCTGCTTCAATCAATTGAGTGCTTATACAAATAAGAGATTTTCCTGAATGAAGCCTCTCTTTAATCTCTTTTAACTTATCAGTCCTATGAGCAGGGCACATACTTGTACTTAAGTGATAAATTATGTGATGAGTTAGTTTTTTGCAATACTGATAAAGTGATTGAGCAGATGCTTTTGTATTGACTATTACCAAACAACTGCCACTATCCTCCATTTCTTTAACTGCTAGTTGCGAAATTCCCTCATCACTCCAACCTTCAACTTTAGTTTTATCTATTATTTCTATTCTCTTAAGATCAGCAAACAATTTATTCACATCTGGTATTATTTCACGCTCTGAAGAAATATTTAAATATCCTTTTGTCTTATCATGTAAATCAGTTAGCAAAGGTTGAGTTGCTGTACATAACATGACAGAGCTACCGCAGTGATCGACCAAATAATTCATTGCATTACAAAACATGTGTATAGTGCGAATTGGTAATGTTTGTATCTCATCAAATATAATTAAAGAATTAGTTAATTGGTGCATACGTCTCGCTCCACGCGTACCTGAGCCAAATAACGTTTCCAGCAGCTGTACACTGGTAGTATAAACTACAGGCGCATCCCAATTTTCAGATAGAATTTTTGTACGTGAGGTTTCTTGCTCTGGTGTTAAGTTAGAGTGATGTTCCAAAACAATAGAGCCTAATTCATCATCTGACTGTTCAAGATACTCTCGCGTAACCTTTGCATTCTGTTCAATAATTGAAGTAAACGGTACAACAAATATTACTCGATCTAATCTATGTGCTCTAGCATGGTGCAACGCAAAACGTAATCCCGCAAGCGTTTTACCGCCACCCGTAGGAACAGTGAGGGTAAAAAAGCCTTTTCTATCTACAGACTTACCGAAACATTGCTGAGAAATAGCGTGCCTTAATTGATTAATTTTACTATCGAGATTGAAATTTTTTAACTTACTTTCTAATCGAGAAATCAATAGGTCCCAATTAACATATTCATTATTATTCCGTTTTCTTATAGACTGTGGATTCTGAAAATTAGCGGTATCAATTCTATCAGCATCAATCAAGCAGCTAAACAGAATACGCACCATCAATCCTATTTGAAATTGTATTAAGCACTCTTCAGATAAAATATCAATATTTTTTAATTTATTTTTTTGTGATATAAAAAATATTATCGCTCCAGCAATACCTCTTAGCTCTGAGTTTTTAAGCAAATTATCTGCTCGCTCTAAAATTTTTCTATCTGCTACATTCTTAACTTCTTCTAAATGGGTTTTTTTTTCTACCTTTTCCATTCGCTCATTAAATTTATCTTTGCCATCAATGCTTAAACAATCAATCAGCCCTGAATGATGCGATGCAACACACAATGCTAAAATTTGTCCCACCATTCTACTGATCGGATCTTTGGAACCTAAAGCCTGCCAAATATATTGCGCTCCTGCACTAGAATGGTCAATTTTCCCTTTTTTATATTTTGCATCTACGTAATCGTCCTCATCTTCATCAATCATTCCTGTGGCCGACTGAATGTAATCTTGAAACTCTTTGCTATATTTTCCTAAGTCATGTAATAGCCCAATTAATTCACCGGCTAAACCCAAGCCTATTTTTTCAGCAAACGTACGAGTTTTATCTGCAACACCTTGTAAATGGTGTTCTACTGTATGTGTAATATTTGAATTTTCCCGTTTATGGGCGATATAACTTTTATCTTTCATCTTTTACAAGTTTACAAGTGTATATTTTTAAATATTCTTCAATATCTGTTAATAGATTTAAACCCTAACACGATACTCTCCTGCCAATGCTTGTCAATTGTTTTCGGCGCACAACTCAACATTACAACCGAGATAAATAACCTTGGTAATTTGACCTCACTTCTAAACACATAAAAAGATTAAAAAATACACACATCGCTTATTTTTTGTTCTATCGCTTTGCCTATCCTACTCCTGAATAAAGTCTACGCAGTATAATGTGATACGTAGTGGTCAATAGCTCTTTTGGTTTTTTGAACTAATTCATAAAACGGTTCTTCGTAATGATTATTGCGTGGTACGCTGAATTCCCCACTTGAGTGGCCGAATAATAAGTTTCCTAATTCCATGATGTTTTTCTCAAATGAAATATAAAATTTGTCGGCTTGTTTCCGCCTTCGCGCTAAGTGCTACGGCGCGACAAGTCGCTCAAACCGACTCAACTGCATTTTGCTGCTTCGATAAAAAAATATTTTGACGTCGTTTTAATTCTTTATCAGGCTTCTCCTATATCCGCTTGAATAGGAATAATTTTGTCAGGGAACCGTTCTGCTGTGGCTGTTAATTTTTCGAGACGGCATCCTACAATAAACACCTGAATATCGTGCGCTGCTAATTGCCACGCTAAGGCTTGGCCGATGCCGCGGCTCGCGCCGGTGATGAGTGCTGTTTTCATATACAGCTTTATTTAATATTTTTCGATGAATGATACAAAAAAGCACCTACAACACCTAATATTGTTACACCACCTAAAATAGAGCCAATCACGATATGTTTACCCCACGCTATTAAAAATGTAGAGCATAACAATGATAAAATAGAAAAAGTAAATGCGAAAATTTGTCCCATCCTAAAATTATTTATTAATTTATATTGGAACTGCGTATTTAAATCCATTTGTTTAGATTCCATGACTTGTCTATGCGATGTTTGTTCAACAGCCATATCTATAATTTTTTTTGCTGTACCAGGCAATAGCTTCTCATATTCAGCTAATGAGTGAGGATCTGGAAGCGGGCCACTGTATTGCGCTATTGTTAAAGATTTTTGAGTTTGAGGGGTTTTATTACTTGAAGACAGACTAGCAAAATTAGAGGGATGTTTATTTTTGTTTGACATTTTGGCTTCTCATCACTCGTCGCATATCATTTCCAACTACCATCCAATCACTTTGAATTGCTTCATAATCATTATCGATAAATGACTTTTTATTATTTTGATTTAACAACTCCAGTTCAACCGGCATAACAGAGAATGCATTTGCCATGCCTTTAATAAAATATTTCAATGGTTCATTTTTCATAATAGCGCCTCTTAATTCAGAGGCCATTATAACAAATTTTTGTTAAGAGCAGAAATAAATTGACTTTTGCGCATCCAGTTCCATTTTGATACACTGTAAAAATATTCACTAAACACTACAAGGCCCCCATGCAAGACCAACCTAACTTTGACTATCTCTGTGAAATATTTGATCCGAATGGTTACCCACCAAAACTCGGTAAACATAATGCGGCGTTTGCAGAGGAATTAGCTAAGCAGTCAAACCCACCACCGACGTCTCTTGATATTAAGGTATTGCGTGAAGCGACCGCTGCATTTTTGGAGGGCAAAGGTTTGCCTTATCCAAAAGGCATGTCTGTTGCCTCTTATCAGGAAACTAATATTGGTGGGATGCAGTGTTACCAATTCAAACATTTAACGCCAGCAACAGTGCCAACGATTGTCATGTATTTTGCGGGTGGGTTTTGCCTTGAGAGTATGGCGGCAGTACAGGCTTTTATGGGCAATGTTGCAGTCTATTTGCCCTGTAATATTATTTTGCCAAATTATCCTTTGGCTCCAGAAACTAAAGCGCCAGAAATTTTGGCACAGATTGACGAATTTCTACAAGCTTGTTTATACCATTCTCTTTCAAAAGAAGTCATTTTAATGGGATGGAGTTCGGGCGGAAATCTTGCCCTGACGAGTTACCTCAATTTGCAAAAGAGTGCGCCTCTGTTAGCAAAGCAAGTGACACAACTGATCTCCATTGGCCCTGCTATTGATCTATCCAGGCAAGTCAGCAAATTTGGCCCTTTTCAAAAGCAGCAAAATATGGATCGGGCTTCAATTGGTCCAGAGGTCATTAATCAATTGATGCGCTGGTATCTGCCAGAAGGTTGCACTGGTACCGAGCCAGAATATTGCCCGGCATCGCGTAGTCACGCTGAGCTTAAAACGATGCCGCCCGTGACTGTCATCACGGGAGACTGTGAAGGCACTTTTGGAGATGCCGTATTCATTACCTACCATTTAAGACAGGCTGGAGCTAAGGTACAATTAGTGGTATTAAAAGGGCAAACGCATAACCATGTTGCTTTTGCAGCGCTTAGCCGTGATAGTGCTTTTGCACCGGAACTGATTGCATACATTATTAAACAAGAGTCTATAGCAGATCTTAAAGATCTTGCTATCTATTGATATTGTTATGGAGTCATCATGAAAAGTGAACAAAGAAGGTAGCCAGTCGGTTACAATTTGTAATCGACTGAAGTTAAGAGAACTAGCATGCAATTAAAGTTTACCAAATGGCGCATTATCACTGCATTCATCATTGTAGTGCTGATCATTTATTTTATATTTACCCATTTGGTTTTATACTGTAACGATGCCTATGTGCACGCGAATTTAATTCACATTGCGCCGCGCGTGAGCGGCAATATCGTTGCGATCGAAGTCAATAATAATCAATATGTGCACGCCGGGGATGTACTGCTGAAAATTGATCCGGTGCCGTTTCAATTGCAAGCTAATGAAGCCACTGCTGAATTGCAACAAGCCACTGCACAAATCGGTGTGTTGCAACAGCAATTAACCGCTTTCAATGAGGAGTTAGTGGTCAGTAAAAAGCAACTTGATTTAGCTAATCTCACGTTACAGCGCTATCAAAAATTAGCTATTAATGGCGATGTGTCGGAACAAATGTTGACTGATAAACAGAATGCCGCCAGTACTGCCGATGCAAGTTATCTCAGTGCACTTGCTAATGTCACACGGACCGAACAACAACTCATTGTGCAACAAGCGACGGTTGCCGACGCAACTAACAAATTAAATTTAGCCAATTATGATTTAGGTTACACCACCATTACCGCGCCGACTAATGGGTATATTAATAATCTCTATCTTTATCCCGGTTCACACGTGGTCGCGAGTGAAGCTTTATTTGGTTTGTTGCAGAGCGACAGTTTGCAAGTAATCGCCAATTACAAAGAGGGCGCTTTAGCTAACATCAAACCGGGCCAAACGGTGTGGGTGATGTTATCCAGCAATTGGTGGCATTTTTATCGTGGCAAAGTCATCAGTTATGGTCGCGCAGTCGCGCGCGATCCTGCCCCTGTCGACCCCGCTTTGCCTTATATTCAACCGACCACCGATTGGATTCGCTACCCGTATCGTTTCCCGGTCACAATTGCTCTTGATCCTACGCCAGATGAGGCACCGATTGCGATGGGTGCTGATGCCTACACTTGGATTCTGGTGTTATGAAGATCCGCGCGTGGATTCAACAATTACTCACTGCGCTTGTCCACGATAATTTTCCGCTGCAATTTAATTCTCCACGCGCTAATGCCGCTATAAAAACCGCTATCGCAACACCGCTTGCCACCTGGATTGCGTGGCTGTTGCAATTGCAAGATCCGGGTTGGGCCGGTATGAGTGCCTTTGTGGTGATGCAAATCACCAGTGGCGCCACGCTTACCAAAGGCTTGGATCGGATTGTTTCAACTATCATCGCCGTATTTATTGCCTTATTAGTTGTGACGATCTTTATCGACAATTTATTTTGGTTATTATTAACCGCTTTTTTTGTCATCGCGTTGGGTTTGTATTACTCGCGCAAAACCGACAAATTATATGCTTGGCTATTGGGGCTTGCTACCTTTGCCATGATTATATTTGGTTCTTCTGGTATGACGCCAACTCAAATTACCAACATGGCTTATTATCGCGGCACGGAAATTATTTTAGGTACGCTTTGTACGATGTTGATTGCGCTGATTAAACCGGTACATTTGCAAGAATCGGTGCAAGCAGCTAATCAGAAACTGATTGATGCTTTGCAAGAGATTTATACCACTACGTTGGCATGCTATCGCGACGGTGTGCGAGATGAAAATTATATGCAGAAAATACGTGAGCTTTCTCTGCTAGCCGATCAACAAACCCAAACACGCCGGATTGTAGAGCAAGAAATATTTTTTAAATTAAGCGCTAACAAGCCTGCCTTCTTAATTGAACAAACGATTCATGCCAGTTACGAAGTATTAGCTGATATTTATCACCGCTATCAAACCAAATATGCAGGGCTTGGGTTTTTGTTTAAGGAACCACTTGCTAAATTAGAAGCAGCATTTATTGAAAGCTTTATAGCTTTAAAAAAATTTCTTGGCGGAGAAATAACTTGCGAAACATTTCAGCAAAGCTTGCAAAAAATTGAACTAAGCCTTGATGCTTTAATTGTTGCTTATCAACAGGCACGTGAACAAAAACAAGTGATTAAAAAATTTAATTTACCAAGCTTGCTGCAATGGCAGCAATTTATTATCGCCCAGCAAAATTTAGTAACTCTGTTGAAAAATTTTAGTGAGCCACTGCCACGGAGTCAAAAATATTTAAGTTGGTGGGGTAGGTTGCGGCACTTTACGCGCTTTGAACACTATCATTTAATGCACGGTATTAAAAGTGCTGCTGCGATTGTAGTGCTTGGATTCTCGGTAATTTATATTGACTTGTCACCGGCGATTGCGGCCATGACGGCGGCGATTATTATCATCAGCATTCAGTTAGATGCGCAAAGCAGCGCGCAATTTAGTTTCTTAATTACCTTTGGCTTATTACTTGGCACCGTCATTGCGACTATTATTTTAGTGTTGAGCATTAGTAATTTATGGCTGTATTTATTAGTGATTGCGATTGCGATGTTTTTTGCCGCATATGCAATTCAGGGGGCGCTGGCTTATAATTATTTTGGCGCCGGTTTTGGAGTTGCCATCGTGATGGGTACTTTATATGGCATCGCGCCTGTAACTGATTGGCGTCCGCAAGTGTTGATGTTGTTAAGCGTATTAGTTGCTTTGATTATTTTTTTGATTTACGCGGGCTGGGTTTGGCCGTTTGGGCCACGCGATAAAATTCGTCACGAAATTTTGCAGTTAAATCGCTATCGTTATTTATTGCAACAACAATTATTAAACGGTGTGTTGCAACATCATCAATTTGATTTTGTATTGGACCGTATGATTCGTCTGGATTTAAATACCATGCGACAACATTTGCGGGCTTTTGCGATACTCGATTTGGCGCCTGAATTAAAAACAAGAGTAGAGCCTGCAGTGAATGCGTGGCGCCGCTGTTATTTTACCTTGTCGAATTTAATGTTAGCGACGCAACGTTTAGTATTGCCGCCGGAAGTGACAGCACAATTACCGGTTTTACAACTTGCTAACGATATTTTAGATTTTTCTGCTGCTTTAGAAACTCGCCAGGCTGCGCAGCAAACAATAAGAAAATGGCTAATTCAACTGCGACTAAAAACCTTATATGGCAAACAAGATCTCTTACCCATTCAAGTGTTATTAAGTACGATCAATTTCTTGGTGTTTCTAGATGCGCTTGCGCAGGAATTGCAGGAAATTGAGCATCAACAACTTACAATCAAAAATTTGCAATAATCAGTTTCTTTGCTACAATTTAACAAAATAACTATCAAATGAAAGCGCTCTCTTCACCCTCATATTTTATTTTAATTTGAAACATACCCTTTTTAAGGGTATAATTATATGAGGAAAATAAAATGCTACGTAAAAAAGCTGAAATTGTTTTTACTAAGCAGGCATTAAAAGATATAGAACGTGTTCCTAAACATATATCAATGAAGTTGCAAGGTTGGATTGAAGATGTTGAATATGAAGGTTTGGGATATGTGCAAAAAATTGCGGGTTACCATGATGAGCCTTTAAAAGGGCAGCGACAGGGCCAGCGTTCAATTCGATTAAACCGTGCTTATCGGGCAATTTATTTGTTGGACGATTTAAATTATATTCATCTTATAACGATTTTAGAGGTAAATAAACATGAGTACTAAACCAAAATCTGCATTAGCAACTCTCGAAAAAATAACGGGGCAGAAGCTAACCTTGGGTAGTTTATTGGCAGCCATTCGCCAGGGTGAGGAAATGTCGCAAACAGCATTTGCTGAATTGTTGGGTATGGCATCGAATCGCTATTTATCTGATGTTGAACATGGTCGGCGTTTAATTAGCCCGAAAATGGCAGCCAAATATGCCGAGAAATTGCGTTATTCACCACGACAATTCGTACGTTTGTGCTTGCAAGATATGGTTAATAGAGATGGCATTAAAGTCAATGTTCTCGTTGAGGCAGCATGAACATCCTCATCATCGGCAACGGCGGACGCGAACATGCGCTAGCGTGGAAAGTGGCACAATCACCTTTAGTGACACAAGTTTATGTGGCACCCGGTAATGCTGGCACTGCGCGCGAAGCAAAAGTTAAAAATGTGAAGCTAAATGCGACGGATTTACATAATTTAGTAGAATTTGCGCAGCATAAAAAAATAGACCTTACTATTGTTGGGCCAGAAGCGCCTTTAGCATTAGGCATTGTCGATTTGTTTCGTCAACATGATCTGAAAATATTTGGCCCCAGTAAATATTGCTCGCAACTTGAAAGTTCCAAAGCCTTTAGCAAAGCCTTTATGGTGGAACATCGCATTCCCACTGCTTATTACCAAACCTTTACCGATTTAAAACGCGCCCAAGCTTTTATTAAAGAGCGCGGTGCACCGATCGTGATTAAGGCTGATGGCTTAGCAGCAGGGAAGGGTGTGGTAGTTGCGATGACAGAGTTGGAAGCGTTTAAAGCGGTTGAAGATATGTTAAGCGGTAATCGTTTCGGTGCAGCGGGACATCGCGTGGTGATTGAAGAGTTTTTGCAAGGCGTAGAGGCGAGTTTTATTGTGATGTGCGATGGTGAACATGCGTTGCCAATGGCCAGCTCGCAAGATCATAAACGGCGTGATGATAACGATAAAGGCCCCAATACCGGCGGTATGGGTGCTTATTCGCCGGCGCCGATTGTAACGCCTTTAATTCACGATAAAGTGATGGAGCAAGTGATTCAACCGGTATTAGAAGGCATGCAGCAAGCCGGGCATCCTTACACAGGTTTTTTATATGCGGGCTTAATGATTTTGCCCAATGATGAAGTGCGGGTGATTGAATTTAATTGCCGCTTTGGCGACCCGGAAACGCAGCCCATCATGATGCGTTTAAAAAGCGATTTGGTACAGCATTGCTTAGATGCACTCGATAAAAATTTAGATCATCATATTGCCGACTGGGATCCGCGCTCCGCGCTTGGTGTAGTGATGGCAAGTCGTGCTTATCCGGATGAATACAAAAAAGGCGAAGTAGTTCAGGGACTGAGCTTCATAGCCGAAAAAAAAGTCAAAGTTTTTCATGCGGGTACCACATTGCAAGATGGCAAGGTTCTCACTAATGGCGGGCGCGTTTTATGTGTCACTGCGTTGGGTGATACTTTGCATAAGGCACAAGCGAGTGCTTATAATGCTGCAGAAAGTATTTATTGGGGAAGTGAATTTTATCGTAAGGATATTGGGAATAGAGCAATTTAAAAAATTGTATCTTAACTCATTAAATCCCCCCTGCCCCCTTTTCCAAAGGGGGATCTCTTACCTGAATTTTATGCTGATTTCCCCCTTTGAAAAAGGGGGATAAAGGGGGATTTAAAATATTTAATTTTTTTAAACTCCCTCCCACTCTTTCAAAAACTCCCGCAAAAAATTTTCCATATACGCATGACGCTGTTGCGCAATTTGTTTCGCAGCCTCAGTATTCATCCGATCTTTCAGCAATAATAGCTTTTCATAAAAATGATTGATGGTGCTGGTTTTATTATTTTTATATTGCGCAACATCTTGACCAATAACAGGTACGTCGTTGGGATCATACAAAGCCCGCTGCTTAGCACCACCATAGGTAAAAGCGCGGGCGATGCCAATCGCACCGATAGCATCTAAGCGATCGGCATCTTGCACGATTTGTCCTTCCAAGCTCAAAGCTGCTCTTTCTTTACCGCCGCGAAATGATATGTTGTTAATAATGTCGCAAATCGCCGCGACTTCAGTTTCGTCACAGTGTTGCGAACGCAGCCATTGCGTGGCCAATTCTGCACTGCGATCGACGCCATCAGCTTGCAATTTCCAATCGCCAATATCGTGCAATAAAGCCGCCAGCGCAACGATGGTGTGATCGGCTTTTTCAATCACCGCAATTTTCTCCGCCATTTTCCAGACGCGATAAATATGCCAGTGATCATGGCCGGTACTGTCGTTTTTTAAAGCGGCTTTAACATGTTCCCAGGTAGCGGTGATGAGAAGAGATTTGTTCATAATATATTTTAAGCTTAATTAAATTTATCGTAATAATTTTCTAACTTTTTATTAATATGAGTTTGTAATAAATCACCAGCCGTTTTTTCTTTATCTAATACTATTTCATCATTCGGATTTAAAAAAAAAGCATTCGAATAGCGTGAATAATTTGCTTCCTCACCTCCCGGGTTTAAAACACGATGAGTTGTTGCTTGATAAAATTTTTTTGAGCATAATTCAAGCATATCTCCAATATTAATAACCAATCTATTAATTCCTGCTGGGATACAATGCCAGTTACCACCATGATCTTTTACTTGTAAGCCAGAACCAACAATAGGATTAACAATACTAATTAACGTTAAATCTTCATGCTCTATAGCACGTGAAACGCCTTCTTTATTAGTTGGTATAGGAGGGTAATGCAAAATTCTTAAAACAGCACGCTGAGTATTGGTAGTCATTTTTCTCAAGGGAACTGAGAGTCTGTCTTTAATTTTTTCTGGTAAGCTATCATCGATTATTTGTAATAGTTTATTACCGAGATCCAGCAATTCATGATGAAGTAACAGAGTTTTTTCTCTTAAGTTTTCAGGACAAATTCCCCAAGCATAAAAATAAAAAAATTCTTTAAAATCTTGAGTTTTTCCATAACTGGTTTTTTCTATACCAAAGGGAAAATAGCCATCCAGTGTTTTTTTGTTACATTGATATTGATTTTTTTCATCAATTGAAGCAGCAAAAAAAGCTTGCCAACCTGTATGTACTTCTTCAATCAGCAGAGGGTTAATAGAGTGGTTATTCAGAATGGCAAACCCTAAATTTTGCAACGATTTAACAAGCATAGTAGAGGCATCTTTTGTTTGGAAATTTATTTCAATTTTTTGCACAATCATTTCTCTTTAATTTTTATTTACGCTTCCTCAGGACTAAAATTAATAACAATTTTTATTTATTTCGGTTGCTTATGCGTAAACAGCCTCGTATAAAGGTACCTCTTTCTGCGAAAGAACGCGTTGCATAGCCGGTTGGTATATGTAAAAAACGTTTATCTTCTTCAATTAAGCGAGAAGTTGGTAAAATACGATGAGCTTCTCCAGTTTCTGTATGAAAGAAATCAAACTTTGTATATTTTAAAAGCTCTTTCATTTCTAAATTCCCCGAGCCTATTTGATTATTATTTATTTCATAAGCAAATTTGTCAAACAACCAAATCAGTTCATCCATATCGTGCTTAACCGAAGCTGTATCACGTGATTTAGGACTGGTTTCTAAATGAGTGGGAATTTGCATGGAGTAGTATACAGGGTGATTATTCTCTTTGTTGAAATGAATGGGGCGCATAATAGTAGGAATGGAAGCTTTTAATTGATATACGTCCAGATAAGCTTTCTGAGCCTCTAATAATGGACCTGCAAGATTATCTGTTGCCGGGCAATAAGCGGGTAGAGCACCTAATGCAACAAATATTAAGTGTTTGAATGTATCTATCACGTAAGAAGCAGGTTTAATACGGTATTTTGATAAGGTGCGAGAGAATAACTCCCATACCAGATCGAAAATAATGACTTTATTACGTCCTAGGGCGATGTGCTCCCAGGCACGAGTCAAAATAAAATTTTTAAATTCCATCCAGGCCCGATCATTTTTCAGCATCTTTTGCCATTTAGCAGTTAAAAATATTACCTCCACATTCCAAGTTGAGCCAAAGTTTTGATGTGCTGCAAGTTTCTGTAAAACATTATAAAAAGTGAACGGTTCAACTGGAACAGAAGCATCGATACCAAATTTTTGTATTAACTTTCTATGTGCATGTGCATCAGCAATTTTAGGTAGCATAATCAAGGAGCGCGCACCAGCAGATACTGTAAAGGGAGAGGCTTGTGAAAATGTTTCCCAAATGCCTAAATTCAAACCGCTGTTAAAAAAAGCCAGCGAAAAGATACGCTCATCCAATTCACGAAATACTTCCACCCCATGATGATTAGTAATGCAGCCCAAAGGTAGTTTTTGGTAGCCCAATAAATCTCGTATTTTGGTAGGGATTTTTGCATGCGAAATAGGAACAGTTTGATTCCCTTCGGTGGGCAAATGAAAAATCCCTTCCTTAAAAATAGTTGCACCGAAAGGGTATTTTACTTTAATCAATTTATAGTCTTTGCCAGGCGATAGGGTATCGATAATACGACTTAGTTCTGGTTCGCTGGCTTTAATATCTTTACGGGCGTCCTTCCACGTTAATTCTTCAAGTAAAATAGTATCTGACATGCTGTTCTCATTATGTTCTGGCTTTGGTTTTCTTCTGATGGGTCGCTCGCGAGCGGCCCCTACATCTTAAATAGAACCATATTTTACCATAAAATTTAACCCCCTAAAAAATTTACTAGTATTTTAACAGGAAAATTTAAGGTGCATTCAAGCCAGATTAAAAACATTTTCGCTTAGTATTAAATACGTACCAGACTCATCATAAGATTAGCATTGAAAAAGAATAATGGAAAACAAAAGGTGTAAGCCTTGATACAAATAAGCCATCCTGGAAACTCAGGATAAGGAGATAGTATGTTAATTGAAAAACGAAAAGTGGGTGAGTCATTGCGGTTTAACCGTAAAGTGCAAACCTGTGTTACCCGGATTGATGGCAAGCAGGTGACTTTTAAAACCACATTGGCTTGCGGCAAGCATGAAATACAGCAAGGAATGCTGGGAGAGTTTGTTACTTTAGCCCATAAAATTAAATTACGAATTTCCGAAATCAGCAATGATGCAACTGATTTAGTCATTGAAGAACCAAAAGACATGGTAGTATGTCGACTTTAATCTTTGAGAAAAATGGTTCCTTACCTCAGTTGTTTTAGTGCCGCATTATTTTTCTTTTACGCCATTTATTTGATGGGGATGTTTAATCCCTTAAGCCAAATACTATTATCGCAATTTCATCTTAGCGCCGCACAATTTGGTTGGCTTTCAGCGAGTTATTTTTGGGCTAATGCCATTGCCGTTATTCCTGCCGGTATTTTGTTAGACCGTTGCAAAAGTCGCTCTTTTCTATTAGCTGTTTTTCTGCTGTGTATCATTAGCCAATTAAGTTTAACTTTCTTTCCTTCTTTATTAAGCTTGTGGTTTTGCCGTCTATTAGGCGGGATAGGGAACGCTTTTGCTTTTTTGGGTGCTTTGCGCTTGGCAGCACATTGGTTTCCCAAACGACATGGTTTAGCAATGAGCAGTATGATTACTTTAGGATTATTAGGTGGAGTAGTAGCACAAACCCCCTTGGCTATTCTTATTGCACATAGTAATTGGCAATTTGCTATGTTGATAAGCAGTGGCATTGCATTTGTCGCTTGGCTATTTGCCTTATTATTTTTACGGGATACAGTACCGATTCCCTCGTATGAAATACTATTTAAAATTAGTTCTTTCTGGCAGGTATTAAAAAATTTTGAAAATTGGCGCTGTGGTTTCTATACAGGGCTTCTCAATTTACCTGTTACCCTTTTAAGTGCAGCTTTTTGCAATTTGTATTTACTGCAACGTTATTCACTTCCTAATAGTCAGGTGAGCAGTATTAATGCCATGATTTTTTTAGGCATTATTTTAGGAGCACCTTGTTGTGGTTGGTTAACGGATTATTTGCGGTATCGAAAATTAATTATGTTGATAGGAGCATTATTATGTTTACTGGTTGCCCTATTATTAATTGTTAATATTCAATGGTCGATATCTATGCTGTTTGTTTTGTTTCTGTTATTAGGATTTTTTGCAAGCAGCCAGGTTATCAGTTATCCGGTGGTGGCAGGCGCTAATCCTTCCTATTTGATTAGCAGCGCAACAAGTGTTGTAAGTATCTTGATGAATTTAATAGGTGCTGTTGCACAACCTCTTTTTGTAGAGATAGGAAAATTATTTAGTGTGACTGGTGATGTTAATTATCAGGCCGCAATGTATTTATTGCCGATAGCATTTTTATTAAGTATGGCAATATTATTTAAGCCTAAAATTTAAGAATAATATTTTGCAAAATTTTCAACGCTTTCACGAGCGGTGCGGTATTGGTTGACTGGATGAGCGTTATCGGGGTAACCGAGGGAAATACCGCATAATAATAATTTATTATCGAAAGGTATGCCTAAAATATTACGCACCAAATCGGGGTATTCACCCAGGGCAGCTTGTGGGCAGGTAGCTAAATCAAAATCACTGGCAGCGAGCATAATGTTTTGCATGAAGAGGCCCATATCGACCCAACTGCCTTGCGCTAAACCGCGATCCATAAAAATAAAAAACGTAACGGGAGCACCAAAACATTGGTAATTCCATTCCCATACTTCTTTGCGCCGGGCTTTATCGCCGCGTTCAATTTTTAAGGCTGAATATAAAGCCATGCCACAAGCGACTGCGCGTTCGTGAAAGGCAGGGTCTACGTCATCTTTAGAATAATATTCGTAATCGTTACGTTTGGGTTCGCCATTGCGAAAGGCGGCTAATAAAGCATCGCTAATTTTTTTCTGCGTTTCACCGCTGACCACCGCGATATGCCAGGGTTGAGTATTTTTGCCCGAAGCGGCAAAACGGGCTGCTTCTAAAATAGCTTCGATATGTTCGTGCGGTACCGATTTAGGCAGAAAAGCCCGTGTGGAATGACGGGCTTTGATGGCGGATATAACAGGATGGTTCATGAAGCTATTTGCCGTTCACGAATTTCATCGACCGTTTTGCAATCGATGCATAGAGTTGCAGTAGGGCGTGCTTCTAAACGTTTATAACCGATTTCAACACCGCAAGCTTCGCAGTAGCCATATTCATCATCATCGATGCGTTCTAAAGCTTCATCGATTTTTTTGATGAGTTTACGTTCGCGATCGCGGGTACGTAACTCCAAACTAAATTCTTCTTCTTGGGTAGCGCGATCAGCTGGGTCAGGAAAGTTAGCCGCTTCATCTTTCATATGATCGACTGTGCGATCAACTTCTTGCATCAATTGGATTTTCCAATTGTTTAATAAGTGGCGAAAGTGATCTTTTTTACCTTCGTGCATGTAATCAGCAGCAATTTTTTCTTCTTGTCGCTCATACTCGGGTATTAATTCAGCCAAATTATTTTTTATTTGTGTTGGTGTGGTGGTGGGCATAGTTTTTTTAGTTTGATTATTCGTCGCTTTAGCAGAAGTTGCTGCTGAAGGTGCGGTTGATTTATTATTTGCAGTGGTTTTAGTGACAGCTGTTTTAGGGGCTGGTGTTTTTTTTGCGACTGGCGTTGCTGTTTTAACCGGCGCGATTTTTTTCGCGACAGGAGTGACCGTTTTGGCAGGTGCAACTTTTTTTGCTACGACTGGTTTTTTGACGACTGATTTCGCAGCGGGTTTTTTTGCGACTTTAGCTGCGACTTTTTTGGGAGCAACTTTTTTTGCTACCGTTTTTTTTACCGGCGCTTTTTTCGCTACGACCTTTTTGACAGCGGGTTTTTTTGCGGCAGTTTTGGCCACCGGTTTCTTGGCAACTGCTTTCACGGCAGTCTTTTTTACCGGGGCTTTTTTAACAGCTACTTTCTTCACTGTTTTTACCGCAGTTTTTTTCGCCGCTGGCTTTTTTGCAGCAACTGTTTTAACGGGTTTTTTCGTTACCTTCGCTTTAGCAGTAGTTTTTTTGCTAGACATGATCCTTGGCTCCATAGGGTATGAAATTTAGCGCGCAATTATACACGATCAAGAGACTAGAAACTAGAGACTGGAAACCAGGGTCACCGCGCTATTAACAATGCATTTTTATAGCGTGTGGTGCCACACGATAAAATTTCACTTGACAGGTAAACATAGCTTCCGCTATGCTCAGCTTTATGTACAAAATTCTTACAATTTGCTCCTTCTTTGCTGCTTGTCGATTTAGTAGCTTTGCCTACTATTACTAAAACCCCCATTACCTTTATAGTTGTTGTGCAGAGTGCTCTGTCGCTAAAGCGCAATTTTATTAACCAAAAAAATAAAGACTTATCATGAAAACTACCGAAAACCTCCGTATTAAAGCTTTAAAACCTTTGATTCCACCGGCTTTATTGCATGCCAATTACCCGATTACCAGCCAAGCTACCGAATTAGTAGCAAAAGCTCGCCACGAAGCTTCTAACATTATCCATGGCAAAGATGCACGTTTGTTAGTGATAGTGGGGCCGTGCTCGATTCACGATAGCGAAGCCGCTTTAGAATATGCGAAAAAATTAGCAGCTTGCCGCGAAAAATACCGTGCAGAATTATGTATTGTGATGCGGGTCTATTTTGAAAAGCCACGTACCACTGTTGGATGGAAAGGCTTTATTAATGATCCGAATTTAGATGAAAGTTTTAATATCAATTTAGGCTTGTCACGGGCACGGGAATTATTGTTACAAATTAATAACCTGGGGGTCCCAACCGGCACGGAATTTTTAGATACGACGATTCCGCAATACATTGCGGATTTAATCAGTTGGGCAGCGATTGGTGCGCGCACTACCGAGAGCCAAATTCATCGCGAATTAAGCTCGGGGTTGTCGATGCCGATCGGCTTTAAAAATGGTACCAGCGGCAGTTTAGAGATGGCGGTTGATGCGGTGCAAGCGGCACGCCATCCGCACCATTTTTTGGGGGTGACTCAAGATGGCATCGCTGCCATCGTGAGTACGACTGGTAACAGCGATGCGCATATCATTTTGCGTGGGGGTAAAGCCACCGGTCCTAATTATGATGCACAATCGATTACCAAAGCGATTGATGCACTGGTAAAACAAAAACTTTCCACCGGTGTGATGGTGGATTGCAGTCACGGTAATAGTCAAAAAGATCATCTCAAACAATTAACGGTAGCCGATAATTTGTGTGAACAAATTAAAGCCGGTAATAAAAATATTATCGGTGTGATGATTGAAAGTCATTTGGTCGGTGGGCGACAAGATATCGTTGATGGCAAAGCGTTAACGTATGGTCAAAGTGTAACGGATGCTTGTATTGATTGGCAGGATACTTTAACGGCTTTAGAAAAATTGGCCATGACAGTTAGAGAAGCGCGGGAGGTGCAACATGTCTGATGCACTCGCCGAATGGCGTAAAAAAATCGATGCGATTGATTATCAAATTCACGATTTGCTAAATGAGCGCGCTAAATTAGCTTTAGAAGTAGGGGCTACAAAATATCAAGAAGATGGACCGCTTGCTAATTTTTACCGGCCCGAACGAGAGGCGCAAATTTTGGCGCAAATCAGTGAACATAATCACAATGGAGTATTGAGTGATCATGCTTTGCATAGAATTTTTCGTGACATTATGCGCGAAAGCCGACATTTGCAACAGCAAACCTATGGTAGCAAAGTCGCGGCGAAAATTGGCGTGCAAGGAATTGCCGGATCCTTTTCCGAAATTGCAGCGCTACAAGTGGTACATGATCGGAATTTGCAAAATTACCAGCTCGAATATTTAGTCAGCTCGGAAAATGTATTACGGGAAATTGAATTTGGGCAAATTCCATTAGGCGTGGTAGCCGTTTACAATACCATCGGTGGATTAGTGGATGAAACCTTATTAGCGCTCGCCAAATATCGCTGTAAAATTAATAATATTATTGCCGTGGAAGTAGTGCAAAATTTAATGGTATTGCCGGGTACCCAAGCGCGAGCGGTAACTAGCATTCATTCACACCCACAAGCGATTAAACAATCGATGAAATTTTTGCGCGAACATTTTGCACACGCAAAAATTGTAGAAGAAGCCGACACCGCCGGTTCAGCGCAAAAGTTACAGCAGGGTGAATTGCCGCCCACCGCAGCGGTGATTGGTAGCCGTAATTGTTTGCAACATTATGGCTTGGAAATTTTGCAGGCTGGTA
>Ga0206831_1062_pt1 | contig 33753 bp, 18 predicted proteins | sample Alteio_BWOrgCont_73_FD_152876 | JGI IMG/M metagenome (GOLD analysis project Ga0206831, IMG submission 152876) | Enriched cells from forest soil in Barre Woods Harvard Forest LTER site, Petersham, Massachusetts, United States -... | ecosystem: Environmental > Terrestrial > Soil > Temperate forest >...
AATGGCTTACCAGTAATTGAATTCGGTCTTTTTACTTCGCATCATATTTGGCTGAATGGGTTACTGGCGATCATTGCGGTGGTGTGGTCGATTAATTTATTTAATTTTATGGATGGCATGGATGGCATGGCAGCCATGCAAGCCTGTTTTATTTTTACGATAGGTGGAATTTTATTATATTTCAGTAATGCTGATTTATTGGCCTTACTCAGCGGGGGGTTGGCGGCTACAGTATTAGGATTTTTATTTTGGAATTGGCCCGCTGCCAAAATTTTCATGGGTGATGTGGGAAGCACATGTTTGGGTTTATTAGTCGTTGTCTTTTGTATAATTTCACAACGCTATTATCATTTGTCCGTCATGTTATGGTTTATGCTGTATGAATTATTTTTTATTGACACCACCTTTACTTTGATTCGACGTCTCTTAAATAAAAAGGCGTATGATGAACGGCATTTGACTTTTGCCTTTCATCGCTTGCATCAAGCGGGCTGGTCGACGCGGAAAATCCTGTACAGCACGATGGTAGTGAATATCGTTATCGCTTGTTTAACGCTAGCGGCTTATAGTTTTAGTCATTATTTATTTTATTTTTGGTTGTTAGAAACGGTGCTTTTGATCAGCATTTATTTATTGATTGAACGCGTCAAACCCATGTTTGCTGATTAAGTATACCTTACCTTTATGTTTAAACCCCTCGCACTTTACATTGGTCTACGTTATACCCGCGCAAAACGGCGCAACGGGTTTATTTCTTTTATTTCTTTAACCTCCATGCTGGGTATTGCTTTGGGCGTGATGGTATTGATTACTGTGCTATCCGTCATGAATGGCTTTGATATTCACATTCAGGAAAAAGTTTTTAGTTTATCGCCGGCTGTTACGGTTAATGGGATGAATGGACGACTAGAGAATTGGCCAGCGGTTGCCAAAGTCATTTCACAACAAGAACCCAAAGTGTTGGGTAGTGCTCCCTTCGTGCAAGGCCAAGGTTTATTGCAATTTGGTGGGCAAGTGCAGCCGGCTTTAATTTGGGGAATTTTACCGCAGCAAGAATCGCAGATTGATTCCTTAGATCAAATGATGATCTTAGGGCAATTAAATGATTTAAAGCCTAATCGTTTTAATATTGTATTGGGGCAAACTTTAGCAAGTAATTTAGGCTTGCAATTGGGCGATAAAGTTGTGCTGGTGATTCCGCAGGTGAGCGTGACGCCGGCAGGTATCACGCCGCGCTTTAAACGTTTTACAGTAAGTGGGATTTTCCGCGCCGGCAATGGCTTTGGCTTTGACAGTCGCTATGCTTACATTGATATGTCGGATGCACAAAAATTATTTTTGTTGGGTGATGATGTTTCAGGGATTAATTTAAAAATCGCTAATATTTACGATGCGCCACAAATTAATTATGATTTACAAGGTTTATTGCCCAACACTTACGTTGGTGATTGGACGCAACAATATGGTGCATTTTTTAAAGCGGTACAACTCGAAAAAACCATGATGTTTTTAATTCTCGTGTTAATTATTGCTGTAGCTGCATTTAATTTGGTATCAACGTTAGTGATGGTGGTGACTGATAAACAAGCCGATATTGCGATTTTACGCACCTTAGGTGCAACCCCTCGAACGATTATGGCAATTTTCATGGTGCAGGGTAGTGTTGTGGGCATTGTCGGTACGTTCATTGGCTTAATTGCCGGCGTATTGCTATCGGTGAATGTGACGCGCATTGTAAATGGCTTGCAAACCTTAACTCACACCCAATTATTTTCATCGTCGGTTTATTTTTTAGATTATTTACCGTCGAATTTGGCTTTGAGTGATGTGGTAAAAGTATGCGTCACGGCGCTGGTGTTAAGTTTATTAGCGACAATTTATCCGGCCTGGCGGGCGTCGAAAACGGAGCCCGTTGAAGCTTTGAGATATGAGTAAGAAATTATGCACGTCATTCCCGCGAAAGCGGGAATCCAGGCTCAAACGCGAAAGGCCTGGATCCCGGATAATTGCTGCGCAATTTCCGGGATGACGCAAACTAATATTAAACAGAATTTATATGAACACTACCCCCATCCTCCGCTGCGAAAACTTAAGTAAAGTTTTCCACGACGGCAAAAACAAAGTCGAAGTGTTGAAAGGCATCGACTTCGTCGCCCAAGCCGGTGAAACCATCGCCATTCTCGGTCGCTCAGGCTCTGGTAAAAGTACGTTTTTACATTTGCTGGGTGGGCTTGATAAACCCAGCGCGGGAGATGTATTTCTGGGTGAACAGAATTTACAAACTTTAAATGAAAAAGACCGCTGTCGTTTGCGGAATAAATCGTTTGGCTTTGTGTATCAATTTCATCATTTATTGCCGGAATTTTCAGCCTTAGAAAATGTTGCTATTCCACTGTTGTTAGGCGATATGAAAATAGATCAAGCACAAGAGCGAGCCGCCGAAATTTTGACAACTGTTGGTTTGCAAGCCCGCTTAAAACATCGTTTAGCAGAACTCTCCGGTGGCGAACGGCAACGGGTCGCCATTGCTCGCGCATTAGTCACGGAGCCGCAGTATTTATTAGCCGATGAGCCGACCGGCAATTTAGATAATCACACTGCAGGTGAAGTATTTAATTTGCTGCAAGAATTAAACGAAAAATTACATACCACTTTAATCATCGTTACCCACGATAAAACCCTCGCCGAAAAAATGCAGCGGATGCTGGTGATGGAAGAGGGGAAGTTGGATTGAGGATAGTAGGTCGGCTTCCCGAGCTTCGCATTCAGCGAAGCGAGCAAGCCGACATTTGCTGTCGGCTTGTGCGCATGCTAACGCATGCTTCGAAGCCGACCTACAATTCCTTCCTTCTATACGGCACATAATGTGGTTCCCACATTTGGCTGCGAATCGTTTTTTCTAAATTGTCAGCATGAATTTCAACTTGCGCCAAACCCTCGCGTTGCGCTTCGATCACCACAGCAGCGGCAATTTTCGCGGCGATTTCCCGCGCTTGTTCAAGACCAGGCAAGAGCGGTGCATCAGCATGTTGATTAATTGGCGCAAAATCACTTAGTACATCGCAAGCGGCCCATAACATGCCTGCAGTGCAACGTTTCGCTTTTGCGGTAATTAACCCTAAGCCTAAGCCGGGGAAAATGAGTGCATTGTTACATTGCGCGATGACTCGTTGTTTACCACGAAACTGAATCGGCTCAAATGGGCTGCCGGTGGCGAGTAACACACGGCCATCGGTCCATTCCAATAACTGCTCGGGGCGTGCTTCAATTTTTTCAGTAGGGTTTGACAAAGGCAAAATAATCGGTTGCTTGCTTTGCAAGGCCATTTGCCGCACGATGGCTTCGGTAAATGCCCCCGGTTGCGCCGAGCTGCCGATTAAAATCGTCGGCTGAATATTGGCTACCACATCGGTCAAATTAATATAGCGCGGATTAGCCACTAACCAATGCGCAACTTCTTGTCGATCGCGCGCGTAGGTTTTTTGCGCCAGCGTTAAATTTTCCATATCGCTTAGCAACAAGCCGGGTTGATCTAATAACCAAAATCGCTTGGCTGCTTCAGTAGGGCTTAAACCTTGGCGCAGCATCGCATCCCGAATTTGATCGGCCATGCCGGTGCCGGCACTACCTGCACCAAACACCACAATGCGTTGCTCAGCGAGGGTTTCTTTTTTGTGTTTAATGCCTGCCAACACCGCCGCTAATGCAACAGCACCAGTGCCTTGAATATCATCGTTAAACGTGCACAATTCATTTTTATAGCGATCCAAGATCGGGCGCGCCGTGCCGCGACCAAAATCTTCCCAATGTAAAAACGCGTTAGGAAATTTTTTCTTCACTGCGCTAACAAATTTATCGATAAATGCATCGTATTTTGCACCGGCAACGCGTTTTTCGCGCAAGCCCAAATAAAATGGATCGTTTAACAAGGTTTCATTATTGGTGCCAACATCCAATTGCACCGGCATGGTGCGGGTGGGATCAATTCCCGCGCACAAGGTATAAACCATTAATTTGGCAATTGGAATATCCATGCCGCCGACGCCTTGATCGCCAATGCCTAATACACCTTCACCATCGGTCACGACGATCAAATCAATTTCAGGGTTGGAACGATTATCTAAAATTTCTTCCATATAATCGGCTTCCGGGTAAGCTAAATATAGCCCACGCGAACGACGATATTCACGACTGAAGGATTTAACCGCAGTGCCAACAATCGGCGTATAAATCATCGGCAACATTTCTTGCAAATGTTTATTAACCAAGTGATAAAACAAAACTTGATTAATATCGTGGATATTGTGCAAATAAATATTGCGCTCCAGCGCGCCTTTAAAGGCACTGTATTGTTCATACGCACGCGCGACTTGCTCTTGCAAGGTTTCAATGCGCGGTGGTAATTTACCGAGCAAGCGAAATTCATGGCGTTCGCGCTCGGTAAAAGCGGTGCCTTTATTGAGTTGCGCAATCGATAATAAAACTTTACCAGCCAGCGGCGTTTCAATGTATTCTTCGCCGGTTTTTAAATCACAACAGCGTTTGAATTCGAGCATGATGCCTCCGTTTACATCATTATAAGCTATTTATGTCTTTTCCGGGTAGAAGTACAGGTCCCAAAATTTCAGTTATAGCAGAGAAAAATTAGGCTATACTTTTTCCAGATTATAATTTCATTCTTTAAAAATATATTACGAGGTGAAACAGTCATGCATCATATTGTTCAAATGAGTTATGAAGATAATAAAGCGAGTATTGATTCTACATTTCCACTAGGAGTACAACAGCTATTGCTCGACGCACTGAGTAGTAATGATATAAATGTAGTATTGAGCAAGTTGCAGGGACTTAGATCTGCTTGCACTTTTCCTCAACAAGGGGTGATTGATGAACTTTCTGCAGGTATACAGTTAAGTATGCAAACACCTACATCTGGTGCGTATTTTGATCCAAGTGCGCCGCAGTTTGCAAATGCATTTCCGATTGCACCGCCTCCTGTCGTACCTACATCTGGTGCGTATTTTGATCCAAGTGCGCCGCAGTTTGCAAGTGCATTTCCGATTGCACCGCCTCCTGTCGTACCTTTACCGCCAATTGCTGGTCGATTTCAGTTACCCCCTCCTGGACGGTTTTCTTTAGGGTTACCCCCGACGGGCGCGATCTTGAAGAGACGGGGAGCAACAGCTGGTGTGCCTGGATTTAGTGGCCGACAGTTACGAGCCTCACCAGCACAATATCCGGCAGAAGCTGCATTTGCTTTTGTGCCGCCGCCTTCTGCACCTCTCTTTCCGGGGGCGTCTGCTCCATCTGCTCCGTTTACATTGACGCTGCCTGCTTTTGATCCTTACGGGTTGGGGAAAAGATATCTTGCACCTGGTGATGGCGTTGAGGATGCATCTAAACGATATCGACGCGACGTACCATAAGGATATTAGCTATTTTTCTATGAACGCAAAAACCATTCGATTAGACAATAAAGTACGCGATTACATGTTATCGGTGTCTCTGCACGAACATGCCGTTTTGCAAGCGATACGTGAATTTACTCAAACTTTGCCCAATGCACAATTTATGTTAGCTGAAGAACAAGCGCAATTTTTAGGCTGGCTTATCAAAGCCTTAAACGTAAAACGGGCATTAGAGTTAGGAACCTACACTGGCTACAGTTCAACTGCAATGGCCTTGGCTTTACCTCAGGATGGCCATTTGATTTGTTGTGATAGTAGTGTGGAATTTACTGAGCATGCCAAGCGCTTTTGGCGTGAAGCAAAAGTAGATAATAAAATCACTTTACATTGTGCGCCGGCTGTTGAGACTTTAAAAAAATTTGTAACCGATAAAGTTGAGCCATTTGATTTTATTTTTATTGATGCCGATAAACCTAATTATATTGCTTACTATGAGTTGAGTTTGCAATTACTGGAACCAAAGGGTGTTATAGTGGTTGATAATACTTTATGGAAAGGTTATGTTGCCGATCCAGCGAATCAGGATAATACCACGCGGGCAATTCGAAAGTTTAATCAGCATGTGTATCAAGATCCGCGAGTGGATATTTCGATAATACCAACTGGCGATGGGATGACACTCATTAAACAAAAATAATAATAAGAGAAATAAGCATGTTTCAACATATTAAGTTGTCTCTAGCTAAAATGTTTCATTTGTAGCATGAAGAAATTAGGCTACACTTTTCCGGATTGAATTCTTTTTGTTAAAAAATATCTTTAAAATTGAGGCGATCATGATAGAAAATCCCATTGTTCAGATTAGTTATGTGGCGAATAGAGCTGCTATCAATTTTAGTTTTCCACCAGCAGTACAACAGCTATTGCTCAATGCACTGGATGGTGATGATATAAATGTAGTATTGAGCAAGTTGCAGGGACTTAAATCTGTTTGCACTTCTGATCAACAAGAGGTGATTGATAAACTTTCTGTAGACATACAGTCTCCACCGAGACAGTTTTCTTTGGGATCATCGGACGCGGGCCCACAAGGCAGAAGAGATAGGCGTGGACCAACGGCTGGTATGCCTGGATTTAGTGGCCGACAGTTAGCAACCCCGCAAGCACAACGCCCGGAAAGAGCTGCATTTGCTTTTGTGCCGCCACCGTCTGCTTCTCCTTTTCCGCCACCGTCTGCGCCTCCTTTTCCGGTGCCGTCTGCGCCTCCTTTTCGAGTGCCGTCTGCGCCTCCTTTTCGAGTGCCGTCTGCGCCTCCTTTTCCGGTGCCGTCTGCTTCTCCTTTTCCGGTGCCGTCTGCGCCTCCTTTTCCGGTGCCGTCTGCGCCTCCTTTTCCGGTATTGACGCCGCCTACTTTTCAATTTTATGGGTTGGGGAAAAGAGCTCCTTCATCTGATTATAGCGTTAAAGGTGCATCTAAACGATATAAACCTGAAGGACCTTCTCGGCGAATGACCACTTGCTTTTTACCTGTAAAAATACAAGATTCCCATTTTTTATTGGCGGGAGAACACAGTGGAAAAATAGTCAGTATTTCTCCGGATAATGGGCAACGACGTTTGATAGCTGAACATAAATTGAATGATCGCGGAAATTACAGACCAGTTAACTTTTTATTTGAGGTATTAGGATCGGATAACGGACCACTCTTAATAAGTATTGCTCAGGACCAAATCAAACTTTTTGATATGAGCCATCTACCTGGATTTCAATTATGCGAGCTGCATATGGTCAATACCGCTGTTTATGTAACTGATCCAATGAGTGATCCCGCCACTACTTTTGTAAAAGAAGCTGTTTTAATACCCGCTCATCAACAAATGGTATTTGCTATTTATACTGACCAGGAGTTTGAATCGCTTTGTGTTTACGATTGGAGAACCCGACAATGCTGGAAACTGGTCAATGAAGAAGCTTTGCAATTAGCCCGGCCGTTAAAGGAGCCATATATTTTGGTGGGTCTTTTTACGACATCAAGGCAGTTAATCGCCAGTTTTCACGATATTACTTATATTTGGAACATCAACGGACTGCTCTCGCAAGGACCTATATCGTTGACACTTCTCAAGTACGAAATGTATGGAATGCACGTTGATGCCGCAACTCCCGAAATAGTAAAGGCGTTTATTTTTTACAATGATGCTTACACACTCAGCACACTGAATCTAAATACTATGCAACCAACAATCTATAGTACTTTTCCGCCGGAGGCACTAGGAGAAGCGGCTATCAAGAAAACGTATCAGCTATCCCCGAACGCTTATATCATAGTTAATGAGGAAGATGACTGTTATTTTTATAATAGCACTCAAGCGGTTGTCACAGATCAAAATCCCTGCCGAATAGAAGCTGCCAATCGCTTTGTTAATTTTGCCGTGTTTAACGAGTATGGAATTATAACGTGTAAAGAGGTAATATTGATAATAAATCAAGAGAGGCAAATTGTGAAACAGATTGATGTTGCGAGTAATTTTTTTAGTAAATCTGTTTTATTACCTGAAAGAGGTCAATTGTGTTTGGCGTTTAAATCAGGGGAAATTGAGTTTAAAAGTTTCCTTCCCATTGTCTGATTATTGGATATTACGCGACCTACATTCCGGAGACAACATGAACCAAACTATTTTATTAGAAATCAACAATTCTATTGCCACCCTCAGCTTCAATCGCCCGCAAGCGATGAATTCGTATAATTTAGAATTAGCGCAAGCGTTTGCTGAAGCAACGGAAACCGTAAAAAATGATCCCACTATTCGCGCGGTATTATTGCGTGGCAATGGAGCGATGTTTATGGCCGGTGGTGATATTCAATTTTTTAGTCAGCATTTGGATGAAATGGCGGATCAAGTTTCGGTGATGATGCCGTATGTAAAACAAACCGTGCTGAATTTACAAACCATGTCGAAACCTGTGTTAGCCAGCGTGCATGGATCGGTGGCTGGGATTGGTATGAGTTTTATGGCGGCCTGTGATTTGGTCATTGCAGCGGATACGACTAAATTTACTTTAGCGTACGGTGCGCTCGGCATCAGCCCCGATGGCGGTGCATCGTATTTTTTACCGCGTTTAGTCGGCACTAAAAAAGCCATGCAATTGGCTTTATTCTCTGAATTATTTGACGCACAAACTGCGCAAGAAATGGGTTTGATTAATTGGGTAGTGCCGGAAGCAGAATTAAATACGCAAACTGAAAAATACGCGCAAAAATTGGCTAAAGGCGCAAGCTTAGCTTTTGCGGAAATGAAACAATTGATCAATCAAACCGGAGACAATTCCTTAAGCGAACAATTAGAGCTAGAAGAAAAATCATTTACAAAATGTGCGCAGAGTGATGATTTTAAAGAAGGCGTGCGTGCGTTTTTGGCAAAACGAAAGGCAGAGTTTAAGGGGCTGTAATGCGTCATCCCGGAAATTGCGCAGCAATTATCCAGAGAGTAGGTCGGCTTCAAGAGTTTCGCCGTTAGGCGAAATGAACAAGCCGACGCCGAAATTGATGTCGGCTTGTTCGCTTGACTTATGTCAAGCTCTCGTAAACCGACCTACTTCCCGCCTTCGCAGTGATGACGGTAAAATTATAAAATTTCTACGTCCACCTTTTTCAGCATTGTAACTAGCTGAATCAAAGGCAAACCAATAATAGCATTCGGATCATTACCTTGCGTGCTTTCAAACAAAGCAATTCCTAAGCCCTCGGCTTTAATGCTACCAGCCGATTGATAGGGTTGCTCTTTCGCCAAATAATTTTCAATCGTTGCTAAACTTAATTCACGTAATTTTACTGTAAAAGTTTCTACACACACTTGTTGTTCACCGCTTTTTGCATCGAGTAAACACAAGCCGATGTAAAAGCATAAAACACTGCCGCTCATGGTTTGCAATTGTTTAACGGCATTTTCATGCGTTAAAGGTTTGCCAAAAACTTCTCCATTCACCACCCCCACTTGATCAGAACCGATGATTAAAGCATCCGGGTATTTTTTTGCGACGGCTTGAGCCTTTGCAATGCTTAAGCGACGAACTAATTGCTCAGCAGTTTCATTTGGCAAAGCCGTTTCATCAATGTCCGGCGAAGCCGTTAGAAACGGAATTTGCAATTTCTCTAATAATTTTTTACGGAAGGGAGAGCTGGAACCGAGGACGAGTGTTTTCATAGGTGAGATTATGTCCAATTTTTTAACTTTGAAGTTTGACCAATGCCGGGATTAAAACAATTGTGCGGATCTAATTCGCGATAAAAATGTTGCAGATTAGGCTTGGCATGATATAAATGCCCCACATTATGCTCGGCCGGATATTCTGCGCCACGTTGATCTAACACGTGCCACATTTTATGCTCAATTTCTATCGGGTCATAACCTGGTTTTAATAAATAATCTTGATGGAACACATGACAAAAAAAGTGTGCATAGTAAATTTTCTTTGCCAAAGCTTGCTCGATTTCGGGTGGGAGTTTTTCGACCCAAGCTTTTTCATTACGTTTTAGCGCGATATCCAATGCAACTAATCCGCCAAATTTTTTACCACATACCGCACGCATTCTGACTGCAGCTCCTGCGGTAACGAAGCGATGTAAAAAAGCTTTTTCTCCTTCTGCTGAATTACACTCAAAATAATCGCCGCTCGCCTGAGCAAAATAATTTTTTAAAAAATCGCGGGCTTCGTGTAAACCAGCGGCGGAGATTCTTAACATCAAATAGTGCTCAAAGCGGTTGCGATATTCTTTCATACGTGATGGTAAATGATTTGGGAATAATTTGCTACAGGCTTGCATAATACGATCGCTCATATTGTTTGGAAAAATTTTAAGTCGATCAAACAACGCATTAAATCTACTTTGCAATTTAAATAAGGCGGGTAATTTTTTAGTTCCCAAAATATTAATCAATAGAAAAGCATCTTTACCATATTTTTCTGCCACATCAAAAGCATCGCGATGTAAATATTCACCCGCAATCGGCAAATGGGTGAAGTCACGCAATATATGACTGCGAATAGCAGAAAATTCAGTGGGATCATTGGTTCCCACATAAAAAACCGTAGTGTTTTTTTCGATAGGAAAGGTGTCGAGTCGTACTGCAAATATAATGAGTTTACCCGCACAACCTGCTGCTTCATGTAAGCGTTGTGGATCCGCATTAAAACGCGCGGGAGTATCCGCATCAATTTTACGCACCTGTTCGACATAATGATGATCTGAACCAGCGCCCGCATCCATTAAAATATCTGCTTCACTGTAAACACCTTGCTCAAGTTTTGCCAATATTTCTTCAGGCGTATTACCCAGTTGAATTCCCAAATGATTCACTAATTGCAATTCACCGGCGGCATTAACGCAGGCGAAGATCGACATTTCTGTGTAAGCGGGGCCGCGATGCACCAAGGCCCCTCCTGAATTATTGCAAACTCCTCCGATGACCGAGGCTCCAATGCAGGAAGAGCCAATCACTGAATGAGGTTCACGTCCCAAGGGGGCTAACGTTTTTTCTAATCGATCCAGCGTTGCACCGGGCAAGCAAATCACTTGTTGACCTTGCTTGATCACTTGAATCGTATTCATACGCAAAGTGTTAAGGATGACTATCTCACGATCGTAATCATCACCGTCTGGCGTTGAACCACCCGTCAGCCCCGTATTAGCGGCTTGCATAATCACAATGATATTGGCCGCGTGACAAGCTTTGAGTAAATTCCATTGTTGCAACAAATTCGCAGGTTGTACAACAGCCAATACTTTTCCTTCGCCGAAGCGAAAGCCTTTACGATAAGCACGCGTTGCGGCTTCATTGGTTAGCACATATCTTTTGCCAACAATGTTTGTTAAAGTGTTGAGTACATCTTTTTTTATGTCATTTTGATTCATAGTAAGCCTTGGAAGATTAATTCTTATATTGTATCAGCTGCGTAATCAAGACGTGCATTGACATCTTTTGGGAAGAGAATTACTATGCGTGCATGTCAAATTCTCTTCCCCAAAGCATTATTCCCGCACGCTTAAGCGAACAACAAGCGAGCCTCAGCGGCCACTTACGCTTGGCTGACATGCCGCGTTTGCTATTTAGTTTGCATGAGGTGCATGCAGAAGAAGCCGAGGTTGAATTAAATTTTACCCAAGATACTGAGAATTTCATCGTAATTTATGGTAAAATTCGCGCCCGATTGCCTCTGCTGTGTCAGCGTTGTTTCAAAGCGATGGTTTATCCGGTGGATGCGCAAGTGATATGGAGCCCGGTTAAGAGCGAAACTCAAGCCGACGAGTTACCAGCGCAATATGAACCTTGCTTGATGCAAGCAGATTCACTGAATATTTTGGATGTAGTCGAGGAAGAATTATTATTAAGTTTGCCCTTAGTGCCGATGCACAATGAGGCAGAATGTTCGGTTAAATTACCGAATGAAAAGCAAGATGCAGATCCCATTAAATCGCATCTCTTTGAAGTTTTAAAAAAATATACTTCACGTGACTATAAATTGTGAAGTTATAACCAAGCATTTTGAGTCAGATTAGATTTTTTTCACGATAGCATAGTTATTCATATGGTGAGTGAAAAAAATTTAATATGGCTCAAAAGGCGCTGTGTTAGAAACCACAATTTATAGTTACGTGAAGTATCAAAAGTAGGAGTTAAAAAAATGGCAGTTCAACAAACCCGTAAATCTCGTTCGAAAGCGAAAATGCGCCGCGCGCACGATGCTTTAACCGGCAAAACCTTAAGCGTGGATCAAACGACTGGTGAAACGCATTTGCGTCACCATATCAGCCCCAATGGCATGTACAAAGGCCGTCAAGTCATTGCTCAAAAAGCAGTAGCTGACGATGCCGAGGCTGCTTAAGCTCGATGATCCGCATTGGTCTTGATGCAATGGGTGGCGATCACGGCCCGACCGTGATCGTCCCCGCCGCTAAACGTGCTTTACAATACCATCCTGATTTGCACTTGGTGTTAGTGGGTCAAGCGGATGTATTGACTCCCCTCGTACAAAAGCACAAATTACCTACCGATCGTTATACTATTCATCCCGCTACTGAAATCGTCGCGATGGATGAATCGCCCGCGCTTGCCTTGCGCAATAAAAAAGATTCCTCCATGCGGGTAGCCATTAATTTGGTGAAAGAAGGCGTGGTGCAAGCTTGTGTCAGCGCAGGTAACACCGGCGCTTTGATGGCTACTTCCAAATTCGTTTTAAAAACTTTACCAGGCATTGATCGCCCCGCGATTATTTCCGCACTGCCTACTTTAGGCGAGCGTTTTTCTTATATGTTGGATTTAGGTGCGAATGTCGATTCCACTGCACAACAATTGCTGCAATTTGCCGTGATGGCCTCAAGCTTGGTTTCTGCAGTCGATAATATTCCCGCGCCTAAAGTTGCGTTGCTCAATATCGGTGCGGAAGAAATTAAAGGCAATGCTTTAGTAAAAGAAACCGCTGAATTATTAACTAATTTAAAAGAAATTAATTACGTTGGTTTTGTTGAAGGCGATGATATTTACAAGGGCATTGTGGATGTGATCGTCTGCGATGGTTTTGCCGGCAACATTGCGTTAAAAGCCAGTGAAGGCATTGCGAAAATGATGGCGCAACGCATTAAAGAAAATTTCACCCGCAATTTTATGACTAAACTTGCCGCGCTGATTGCGGCACCGGTATTGCGCAATATCAAACGACAATTTGATCCCGGTCGTTATAATGGCGCAAGTTTATTAGGCTTGCAAGGCATCGTGATCAAAAGTCATGGCAGTGCTGATGTTAAAGGTTATGCGCATGCAATTAGCGAAGCAGTACGCGAAGTAGAAAAAAATATTCCGCACTTGATTGGCGCTCAAATTGCTAAAATTTTAAAGGATATCTCCCCCGTATGAAACAAATTTTTTCTAAAATTGTTGGTACTGGCAGTTGTTTGCCAAAAAAAATCATCACTAATTTCGATTTGGAAAAAACTATCGAGACTAGCGATGAATGGATCGTTTCGCGCACCGGCATTAAACAGCGGCATGTTATCAGTGGTGATGAAAGCACTACTTCGATGGCTTTAGAATCTGCTCGTCGTGCCTTAGCCGCAGCTCACTTGGATGCGAAAGCAATCGATTTAATTATTGTCGCCACCTGCTCACCTGATAAAACCTTTCCCAGCACTGCGTGTTATCTGCAACAAGCGCTCGGAATTAATAATCAATGCCCTGTGTTTGATATCGCCGCTGCCTGCGCTGGTTTTGTGTATGCCACCAGCATTGCGGATCGTTTTATTCGCACCGGTGGCGCTAAACATGCTTTAGTGATTGGCAGTGAATCGATCAGTCGTTATATCGATTGGCAAGATCGTGGCACCTGTATTTTATTTGGTGATGGTGCGGGCGCTGTAGTATTGAGTGCCAGCGATGCGCCGGGTATTTATTCCACACACTTGCATGCAGCGGGTGAACACACGGGATTATTATTTGGTGAACATCCGGCCACGAAACCTGCCAACGCGTTTATTCAAATGGAAGGCAATGCAGTGTTTAAATTAGCGGTGGGTCATTTAGGTGACATTATCGATGAAACGTTAAACGCGAATAATATGACGCGTGCCGATATTGATTGGTTAGTGCCACATCAAGCGAATTTACGTATTATTCAAGCGATTGCGAAACGTTTAGATTTACCGATGGAGCGCGTGATCGCAACGGTGGATCAACATGCCAATACTTCTGCTGCTTCGGTGCCACTGGCGCTGGATCATGCTGTACAGCAAGGCAAAATTAAAGCCGGTGATTTAGTATTGATGGAAGCCTTTGGTGGCGGTATGGCATGGGGTTCAGTTTTAGTTCGGTGGTGATTTTTCTTTGCTGGAAGCCAGTGGGGCATTGCCCACAAACACGCCGTGAATACGTCCCTGTAGGCTTCACAACAGCATCCATGCTGTTGAGAGTTTGTGTTCAATACCCCACTGTCTTCTTTGACGCAAAGAAAAATCACCACACTAAGGGATGAGAGGTGGGGGAGATGAATTTGCAGTTTTCTCCTTTTTTAATCGCAGGGATCCCCCCCCTTTTAAAAAGGGGGGCAGGGGGGATTTTAAACTTTCAAATTCTTATCTGGAGATGTTATATGTTAGCGATAGTCTTCCCCGGTCAAGGTTCGCAAAGTGTAGGCATGTTAAGCGAATTAGCGACGCAGTATCCGCTTGTGCAGGAAACATTTGCGCAAGCTTCAGAAGCTTTAGGCTATGATTTGTGGGTTCTTACGCAACACGGTCCCGAAGAAAAATTAAATTCCACTCAACACACGCAACCGGCTTTATTAGCCGCGGGTGTCGCGGTGTGGCGGGTGTGGCAAGAAAAAAGTGGTAAAACACCGAGTTTTCTAGCGGGTCACAGTTTAGGTGAATACACGGCACTTGTTTGTGCTGGCGCTTTAGATTTTAAAACTGCAGTAAAATTAGTGGAGCAGCGCGGCGAATTTATGCAGCAAGCGGTGCCGAGTGGCACGGGTGCAATGGCGGCGATTATTGGTTTAGAAGAAGCGCCGTTGACAGCAGTATGTGCGCAAGCCGCGGAAGGCCAAGTCGTTCAACCCGCCAATTTTAATTCGCCCGGGCAAATCGTGATTGCGGGGCAGCGCGAAGCAGTAGAACGTGCTATCGTTTTAGCCAAAACCAGCGGCGCGAAATTAGCAATCAACTTACCAGTCAGCGTCCCTTCGCATTGCGAACTGATGCGCCCTGCGGCAGAGCGTTTAGCTGTGGTATTGCAAAGTATCCATTTCAATGCGCCTAAAATTCCGGTTGTTAATAATGTCGATGTGGCCATGCCAACGGACGTTGAAGAAATTAAAGCCGCTTTAGTGAAGCAACTTTATTCACCGGTGCGCTGGACGGAAACGATTAATTTTTTAGCTACACAAGGTGTAACGACTTTTATCGAATGTGGCCCTGGTAAAGTATTATTGGGGTTAAATAAACGCATCGAAAAAAGTTTACAGCATTTGGCGATTTATGATCCGGCGAGTTTGAATGCTGCATTGTAGATTTCCAGAAAAGGACTCAGAGCTTAAGCCCGTAAAAATCCCCCTTAATCCCCCTTTTTCAAAGGGGGAAATTAGAGTAAGAATTTAATTGCAGGATCCCCCCTTTGAAAAAGGGGGCAGGGGGGATTTGAAAATTTTATGATAGAGGAGAAACTTTCATGAGTGAATCAAGCATTAAAAAAATTGCCCTCGTCACTGGCGCGAGCCGCGGCATTGGTAAAGCCATTGCCTTGGCTTTAGCAAAACAAGATTGTCTAGTGATTGGCACTGCGACTTCTGCAACGGGCGCGCAAGCGATCACCGAATATTTACACGCCGAAAATTTTTCTGACAGTTATGGTTTAGTGTTGAATGTCGCTGACAAAGCATCGATTGAAAATTTATTTAAACAAGTAGATGAAAAGCAACACACGCCGACAATTTTAGTCAATAACGCCGGCATCACGCGCGATAATATTTTATTGCGTATGAAAGATGAAGAGTGGGATGACATTATCCAAACTAATTTGACCAGCGTATTTCGCATGAGTAAAGCCTGTTTGAAAGGTATGATGAAAGCGCGCTGGGGCCGCATCATTAGCATCGGTTCAGTGTCGGGTTGCATGGGCTTACCCGGCCAAGCGAATTATGCAGCGAGTAAAGCCGGTTTATTAGGTTTTAGTAAAGCGCTCGCCAAAGAAATTGCTAGTCGCAATATTACTGTCAATGTTGTCGCACCAGGTTTTATTAAAAGCGATATGACTGATCATCTTCCTGCGGATTATCAAGCGAAAATTATCGAAGCAATTCCTCTCCAACGCATCGGTCAGCCAGAGGAAGTGGCTGCCGTCGTTGCCTTCCTCGCCTCCGATGGCGCTGCCTATGTAACCGGTGAAACCATTCAAGTGAATGGTGGCATATACATGGTCTAGAAAATTGCGTTTTCTAGACCAGCAACTAGCAACAAGAATTTAAAAATCACTGCCTGATTCTATTCCTGAGCCGTTTCCTCTTTTTCCTGTTGGTGAAAAATGAGAGGAGGGACTGCGTAGCGGACTGTAACCTCCATATCCTGAACCAGAGCCTTGATATCCTAGAGAAGCATGGGGTGCTTGGAATGGATTGTGACTTCCATAACTTGCTCTAAACAAAGAATCTGGCGATTGTAGTGGTCTTTCAGGATCTGAGAAAAAGTTAGGATCCGAGCTGCTATCAGCGACGCTTTCTGGCCCTGAATGCCTTGGAAATAAAGCTTTTCTTTGCCCAGTGCGTCGTCTTCTTTGCAAAGGACGATGTTGATGTTGATGTTGATGTTGTTTATCTATGGGGCTTATTAAACCAATGGCGAACTGCGCTTGTGATATTTGTGGCGGAGACTCTGGGAAGGCCTGATCAGATAAAAAACCTGCTTGTTCAGGAGGTAAAGAATGAGACGGCCTGCTAGGTGGTGAAGTATTAAATGCTTCGTGATACTCTGATTGCGATGAAACATGAGAAGGCGAAGGCGAAGGAGAGGGAGATTTGCGTGGCGAACCTAAATGCATGACAGCAATATTAGGCAGAGGAAGCGAATGAGTGGTTGATGGTGACAAAAAAGGAGGTTGGACAGTTTCTTTGCCAGGCCATCCTTCACTACCAGAGTAGCGTTGACGCTTGCCATTTGTAGCAACAGGGGATGATTCGCAGTCTGAAAGTTGAGTTGCAGATGGCAAAACTGAAGGATGAAGAACTGTGGACCATTGCTGTCTTAAAATATGTAATTGCCGTAGTAGTGAGGAGGATGAAAATATTTCTAATTTCATATCAGCACAAAATACATGATGACTTTGCTTGTCCGCAGTCAATATAGGGAGAAGATTATAAACGATGTCATAAAGTGTTTTAAATTCTTCTTGAAGAAGTTGCGCATTGTATGGAGGCGTAGAAAAGTATTTTTCTGTTACGGCAAGAATTTTTTGTTCGGCAACCCAATACCATTTATAAAGAAATTTTAGTGTTGACAGAAAGAGTGCTTTTTCTTCTGAGCGCTCATTTATTACAGAATTACCCAAGTTTGCATATCGTTGTGTCATGTTTTGTGTTAATCCAGCGATGAATTGACTTTCTGTAGCGAAAGGTGGAAGGTGAGTTTCTGATTCGTATGACAGATAGGTTGTCATATTTTGAATAAAGCCGCGCAGCTCTTCAGTTTTTCTAGTTAATTGAAGAAAGACATTAAACGTAGATTGTGCATCCATAGCTTTTCCTATTGAGCGAAAACAATCAAGTATGGCTGAAAAAAAACAGAATGCAAATTTTTCTGTACAAGATATTTTGGTGTAAGCGTTATGCTCGCTCACTGGCAAAACTTCTAATTTCTGCTAGGCTTATAAAATTCGTTTTACAAGGAGGTCTCATGCGGGTCAAAACGCTGGCGGTGTGTAAGGCAATCATTTTAGGCTTTAGCTTTGATGCTTTGCCCACTTTAGCGGCGCCTGAAGATGGCACCGTTACAGCGGGTAGCGCGACTATCAGCGGTGAAAATTCCAGCACCACCACTACGACGCAAATCAATCAAACTTCACAAAAAGCGATTATCCAATGGCAAAGTTTTAATGTTGCACAAAATGAATCGGTTAATTTCCATACCCCTGGTGCAAGCGCCATTACTTTAAACCGAATCAGCGGCAACGCTTCACAAATTTTTGGCCACGTTACCTCCAATGGTCAACTGTGGTTATTAAATTCCAATGGCATTATTTTTGGGCAAGGTTCACAAGTCAATGCAGCGGGATTACTTGCCAGCACGCTGAACATCACCGACCAAAATTTTTTAAATGGCAATTATCATTTCATCCAAGACCCTGCTCATTTAGCTTCTATCATTAATCGCGGTAATTTAAGCGCTGATGGCGGTTACGTTGCCTTACTCGCGCCGCAAATTGAAAACACCGGCATTGTTTCAGCGCATTTAGGAACCGTCGCAATGGGAGCTGGCACAGAAGCGACACTCAATTTCGATGGCAATCAATTATTAAATATCGCCGTGCCGCAAGGTTCACACACCGCGATGTACGATGAAAATGGCAATGCGATTGCAGCCTTATCGAACAGTGGAACAATTACAGCTGATGGCGGACAAGTATTGTTGAACGCACAAAGCGTGAATACTTTGTTAGACGAAAGCATCAATATCACCGGCATCATCAAAGCCGATACAGTGAGTGAAGCGAAAGGCAAAATTATTTTAACCGCCAGTGGCAACACGATTTTAGATAACGCGCAAATCAGTGCGCAAGGTTTAAACACAAATGAAAAGGGCGGCAGTGTCGAAGTGTTGGGACAAAATGTTGGGTTATTTAATAACACCAGTATCAATGCCAGTGGGGCCGCTGGTGGTGGACAAATTCATGTGGGTTGGGATAAAGATGATCTAAACGCCATTGAAGCACAGCAAACGGTCATCGATTCAACCGTGGCATTGCAAGCGACCGCGACGCAAAGTGGCGATGGCGGATTTATTGAAACCTCAGGCCATTATTTGAATTCGCGAACCGGCAATGTCAGTACCCGTGCCCGGAAGGGTAAAAATGGAACCTGGTTATTGGATCCTTATGATATTGACATTACTAGCAGTCAATCGGATAGCAGTGGTGGGTGGAATGGTGGCAACACGACATTTGATTCAGGTAACTCAGCGGTTGAGCCTTCCTATGTTAATACGACAACCTTAGAAAATAATTTAGCAAGTAATAACATCACGATCCAAACAGGGGGGGCTAGCGGTGATTCTGGCAATATCACGGTGAGCAACGATGTGGCATGGAGCTCGGGAAATAGCTTAACGCTTGATGCATATGGTTCGATTATTTTAGATGCGGCACTGATTGGAACCAGTGATGCAACTCCCAGTGGTACACCCAATGCGACTGTCAATTTAACGGCGCAACACGGTGCGATTACCGATGACAGTGGCACGGGTTCGATTATTGCCGCGACAACTAACTTGACAGCAGGTGGAAGCGGTGGAATTAATTTAAGTAATGGCAGCAATGATTTTGGCACCGTTAATTTTACCGCCTCGGCAAGCGGCGCGGGCGTGGCGCTTGAAGATGTGAATGGGCTCACGGTAACGGGTACAACGAACGGCGGTGCTGTTTCTGTGATCAGCAATGCGGATGGCAGTGGCACCGGTACTTTGATGGTGGGTTCAGCCGGTATTGATACCACCGATGCAGGCAGTGACACGGATGGTGCGACTATTTCTTTAACTGACAATGGTACAGCTGGCGGGGGAATTAGTTTAGCGGGCAATCTGGATGGTGGAGGCTCATCAGACAATGACCTGGTGTTGACATCTCAGGCTGGCGATATCACGCAAACGGCGGGTACCATCACCACGCGGGCTAATGGTCCGAATGGTTTTTCCGTCAGCACCGGTGGCAGTGGCGCCATTAATTTAAATGACAGCAGCAATCAAATTCTAGGCGGTACGAATCTCTTTTTCACGACCGCCGGTGGCGACATCACTTTGAACAATAGCGCTGCCGCCGATATTGACGGCAACTTTATCAGCATGAATATTAAGGCGAGTGATGGCAGCAGTCGAGGTAATATTACCTTGATGGGTTCGGGCAACGGACTTGCCATGTTGATTTTTTCGGTCTCCGGCCCTAATGGCGCGAGCCTGGATGTGAATAATCAGAACGGTGATGTTAACCTTATTAATAATTCTGCTAGCTTTGATTTTAGCGGCGATATCAGCGTCACGAGTGGCGGGACTGTAGACGTCAATCAGATTCTCGATAGCAGCACCGGCAATATTACGCTGGCGGGTGCAACTGTATCACTCAATAATAACGTTGCCTTAAGTACGATTGCAGGTAAAACCTTAACGATTAGCGGTGCCCAAGACGGTGATGGTACCGGTACTATTAATACCGTGGGTTCCGTGCAATTCAACAATGTGTCAGGCGATGATTTAGCCTTAGCCTGGGCCACGACGGTCGCACAAAATTTAGGTATTACGCTCGCAGGCAGCGGCAATCTTACCCAAGCAGAAGCGTTAGTGGTGAGCGGAACCACGACACTCACGGGTGGCTCCAACAATAATATTACCTTGACTAATACGGCGAATGATTTTTATTCTATGATCGGCAGTGGCAGCTTGGGAAGCGTGTCTGTAAAAGATGTTAATGGCTTGAACATCGGTTCGCTGACAGCCACCGGACCGATTTCTGTTACTGCCAACACCACCACATCTAATACCGGTCTATTAGATGCCGCCGGTACATTAACCGCGACGGGTCAAAGCGTCACGCTCATCAACAGTAGTACCGCGGGTACGGGTACCATGTTGAATATTGAGAACAGCATCACGGCAAGCGATTTAACGTTATCCACGGCTTCTGGCAATATCGTACAAGACGGCGGTAGTATTACCTCTACCGGCACCACCACTTTAACGGGCGGCACTATCACTTTAGATAGCACCAGCAATGACTTTGCCACTGTTACCGGTAGCGGCTTAGGTGCGACGACTTTAAAGGATGTCAATGCTTTAATTTTAGGGACATTAAGCGCGAGTGGTTTAACGGTGACGACAGCGACCACGCATGCCAATAGTGGCGCAATTACCCAAAGCGACATAAGCGACATCTTGAGACTCACCGGCCCCAGCAGTTTTACCAATAGCAGTACTTCTGCAACCGCAGCCGATAAAGCCATCACCTTAGCTAATACCAGCAATAATTTTGATCATCAAGCGGTGACTTTAAGCGCCGGGGGCGCGATTAATATTGCCGATAGCAATGGCACGGGATTAAGCTTAGGCACGGTGAGCAGCGGCGCCTTAACGGCGACAGCCGAAGCCGGTTTAACGGCCAGCAGCGGCATAACCGCAACGGGTGATGTATCACTGACCGCCAATACATCGTCTCCTTTAAACGCCGGTGTGCTAACTGTAGGCGGCAATATTAATGCCAGCGCTAACAGCGTTAGTTTAAGAAACAATAGCACAACGAGCGGAGGTACCAATGCCATCAGTTTAACCGGCGGCACCTTAATTGCAGGCGCGCTGAATTTAACCGTAACGAGCGGTAATATTAATCAAAGCACCAGCGGCGGCCATATTGCCGCGAGTGGCGTCACCACGTTGAGTAATTCCGGCACCACCACCTTAACCGCCAACACAAATGATTTTGCTACTGTGACAGGCAGCGGCTTAGGTGCGACGACTTTAAAGGATCTTAATAGTTTAATTTTAGGCAACTTAGGTGCAAGCGCTTTAACGGTCACGACAGGAAATGGCGTCACTGTCACGGGTGCGTTGACTCAAAGCGGCGTGTTGACACTCACCGGCCCCAGCAGTTTTACCAATAGCAGTACTTTATCAACGGCGGGTGCTAAGGATATTACGCTCAGCAACCTCAGCAATACTTTTGGTCATCAAGTGGTGACTTTAAGCGCCGGGGGCACGATTAATATTGCCGATAACTATAACACGGGATTAAGCTTAGGCACCGTGAGCAGCGGCGCCTTAACCGCACTAGCCAAGCATGATCTAACCGTCGGTAATGCTATCACCGCCAGTGGCAATGTGTCACTCACCGCCAATAGTAGTAGCGCGTCGAATACGGGTGTGTTGAGTGTCGCTGGCAATATCAATGCGGGTGCTAACAGTGTTAGCTTAAATAACAGCAGTACCGCTATCACTTCGAGTAACAATGCCATTAGCTTAACGGGTGGCACTTTAACAGCAGGGGCACTGAATTTAACCGTAGCGAGCGGTAACATTAATCAAAGTGGCGGCAATATTGTAGCGAGTGGCACGACAACCATCAGCAATGCACACACCACCACTTTAAATCAAAGCACGAATGATTTTGCCACTGTCACGGGCAGCGGTTTAGGTGCAACGACTTTAGAGGATGCCAACGCTTTAATTTTAAGCACCCTAGGTGCCAGTGGCTTAACAGTGACAACAGGTGCGGGTGGCAATGTTACGGGTGCGTTGACTCAAAGCGGCGTGTTGACGCTTACCGGTCCCAGTAGTTTTACGAATAGCAGTACGTCTGTCACTTCCGGTTATCAAGATATTACACTCACCAATATCAGCAATAATTTTGGTCATCAAGCGGTGACATTAAGCGGGAATAACCTTAACTTGACGGATAATAACAACACCGGTTTGGTGGTGGGCGCTATCACGAGTGCAGCGGCGACGTCACTGACCGCGCGAGCAGGTACCCTGACCGATGGCGTCGGTCACACCGGTTCTATCATCGCCGGAACCTCTACCACCTTAACGGCGCATGGCAATATTGATTTGGAAAATACGTCAAACAGTATGCACAACATTACCGCTAGCTCAAGCACAGGACGCATTACCTTGGTCGATAGTGGACTGGTGAATAGCGTTGCGACTCCGTTGACCCTCACGAATCTTAGTTCTGGTAGTGCTGCCGGTGTTGGTATCTCAGTCAACGATTTGGGATCCGCATTAGTCGTGGCAGGTGCTGTGAATGCAGATGGAGGCAGTAGATTCGTTAGTTTAACGGCGGCTGGGGGTTCGATTACCGATGGCGGTAGTCACACAGGTTCTATCAAAGCTGCAGCAACTACATTATCAGCAAATGGTGCGATTGATCTGGAAAATTCCTTAAACGAGATGAGCAGCATTACCGCCACTACGACGGGAACTTCCAGCGCACAAAATATTACTTTGGTTGACAGTGGAAAGTCGGGTGGAACAGCCTCTAACTTGCTCATCACGAGTCTTAATACCTCGGCCAACAATGGCGATATCTCACTCACCGATCTCAATACCAATTCAGGAGGAAACTTCTCCTTAGTGGTGAATGGTGCTGTGAATGCCGGTACTGGAACTGTCAAGTTGACTGCAGAACATGGTGCGATTACGGATGATGTTGGCCAGGGTTCGATTGTTGCTAGCGCGACCACTTTGACGGCAGGTTCATCAGCAGATGATACTAATGCTTATATCGATTTGGAAAATAGTTCAAATAAATTTGGTACGCTTTCTGCGACAGCCTATGGTATTGATGGTAGTGGTAACAGTATTACAGCCGTTGATGGCAATACCAGTGGCCTGGCTTTAGGTAATATCATAGCGGATGGCAATCTTACGCTGACAGCCAGTGGTGATGTCACTCAAGCGGCCAGTACCACCATTGACATGACGTCCGGCATCGCAGGCGCTAACACCGCAAGTTTTGATATTGCGACTGGGCAAAGTGGTAGCGTTACCTTATTAAATAATAACGACTTTAATCAAAACACCGTGAGTGCCGGCGGCGCAGGTTTGCTCAGCGGTTTTAGTTTGTTTGATAACGATAGTTCAGGCTTGTATTTAGGCAATGTGAATGCCGGGGATAATACGCATGCGGCGGCGGTCAATGTAACGGCGGCGCATGGCTTTAATCAAGTGGCGGATACGACGGTCAGCTCCCATGGTGGTGATGTCAGCTTTAAAACCATAGCGGGCGGCACCAATATTCATCAGGATGGCGCCGTGTCGACCGATGGCGGCGGTATGTTATTGGATTTCAATTACAGCGGCACGGTGGCACAAGATACCATTGGTAACATTGATACCTCCGATGGCGCTGGCGACTATGGTTTGGTTGAAGTGCGGAGTGATGGGTATGGCTACAGTATGGAAGCCGATTTTGATAATGTGAATAGTGCCAATAATTTCCAACAGCTGGCTTTCGAAAATATTGCTGGTCATGCCATGCAAGTGAATGCGACGGTTAAAAATAATAATTCGCTGGCGTTTGGATTATTTTATGGCACAGCTCCAATAGGCGGCGCAGATAGTTTTAACCAACTTAATATCGATACCTCGGCTGCCAATGGTGCTGTTACCAAGCTGAATAGTGCTGGCAGTTATACGGCGGAAGCGCTAACTGTCAGCTCTGGTTCTGCGACGATCAATGCTGGCACGGGTAATATTACTCTCATGGCTTCAGACAATGATTTTGGTGGGCGACTCCTCAACCTCACTGGTCGCACGGTACAAGTGGTTGACAATAATGCCACGGGACTCAACTTAGGCACCATTTCCACCAGCGGCAATTTCACCGCTACCGCGAGCCAGGCGTTGACGCTCAATAACACCGTGAATGTGGGTGCGAATACGGTGACGTTGACAGCCGATCATGGCGCGCTGACGGAGTATAGTCTAACAGCAGGTTTAATTATTGCAGCAATAACAGATCTCACTGCCGGTTTAAGTTCAGCCGATACTGGTGCTTATATTGCTCTGCCAAATACTTCTAACCAATTAGGTACGTTGACAGCGACTGCTTATGGCACTTCTGGCATTACGATTACAGATAATGAGAACAATGTTGCTTTGCATCTTAACAATATCAGTTCAGTAGGCGCGGTTTTCCTCTTCAATGGTAGCGGCATCACGCAAAATTCAGGCACGACCTTGAGCACTTCAGGTTCAGGCAGCAGTGTCAGCTTAAGCGCTACTTCTAATATCACGCAGCAGGGCACCATTGATACACATGCTGGCAATGGCGATGTATTTTTGATTGTGGATAGCTCGATCACGCCCCCCACCGTGACGCAAAGTGGTTCAAGCGGTGGCATTAACGCCGGTACCGGTAAGGTTTACATAGAAAATAATTATCAACAAGGCATCAATGTCTCTGATACCGTCACGCTCAATGCCAGCAATAACCAAATCGGTCAATTATTTATTTACAATGACAATACGACACCTCATAGCAACACCGAAAAAACTAATCTGACGGTCCATGACACCAGCAATTTAACATTTGGTCTGGCTTACCACAGCGGCAACACCACACCGATGGATTCTTTCACCAACTTAAATATCACTACCACGGGGAATGCGACAGTAAGTCAGGCTACTACTAATCCGACGAGTAGTATCCTGCTTGAAACACTGAAATTCAGCGGTTCATCGGGCACTCCCACGATTAATACGGGTACGGGCAATATTACCCTCGGCACCAGTACCAATGATTTTAATAACCTGGTAGTTGCCCTGACGGGTGGCGCGATTAATATTGCTGATGCGAATACCACTGGTTTGAAATTAGGCGCGGTGACAGCGAGTGGTGATTTCACCGCGACAGCCACCCATGCACTCAGTTTAACCGGAGCACTTGGCGCGGGTTCACATGCAGTCAATCTGACCGGCAGTTCTATTAGTGAAAGTGGTAGTGGTGCGATTACGACGAGCGGCACCACGACCTTGACTTCAGCGGGAACAATTAATTTAAATGGCAGCAATGATTTTGCCACGGTTGTAGGCAGCGGTACTTTAGGAGCGTTAACATTAGATGACATCAATGGTTTGAGTTTAGGCGCGATGAGTTTGGGTGGCGCTTTAAATGTGACAGCGAATACCACTGTCACTAATACCGGCGCACTCACGGTTGCAGGCAATGTGAATGCCGGTACCAACACAGTAAGCTTAACCAATGACAGCACTGCGATTGGTTCCAGCAGCAACGCCATTAATTTCAGCAGTGGCACCTTAACCGCAGGCACTTTAAGTTTAACAGCAAACAGCGGTGAAATTGTTGAAAGTGGCGGGAATATTGCAGCAAGTGGCACTACTACAATTACTAATTCAGGTACTACAAATTTAAATTCCAGCAGCAATGATTTTGGCACTGTCACAGGTAGTGGTTTGGGTGCGACGACATTAGAAGATACCAACGCTTTAATTTTAGGGGAATTAGGGGCCACCGGCTTAACGGTGACCACCGGTGCAGGCGGCAATGTCGATGGCGCGCTGACGCAAAGTGGCGCATTAACCTTAACCGGTCCCAGCAGTTTTACTAATAGCAGTACATCATCAACTTCTGGTTATCAAGATATTACGCTCACCAATAGCAGCAATAATTTTGGTGATAGCGCAGTTGCACTCAGTGGTGGAAATGTGCAATTGATCGATGCCAATACCACCGGTTTGATTTTAGGTGTCATCACGGCCGACACGCTTAATGTCACCAGCAATGCGGCCATTACGCAAACTGCCGCCATGAACGTGAGCGGCGAGGCCATCTTCACGGCAGGCAGTGCGCATGATATTACTTTGAGTAACAGCGACAATGCCATCAATTTGTTACAAATTGTGTCGGGCGATAATGTCAGCGTGACCGACAGCAGTGCTTTAGCTTTAGATGCCAGTACTATCAGTGGTAATTTAGATTTAGCGTTAAGTAACGGCATGATTCAAGTAGGCGGCGTTACTTCGGTGACGGGTACCACGACAGTGAGCGACAGTAATACTGGGACTACGGATTTAATTTCCTTGAGTCAGGGCGATTTTACCGGCGCGGTCAGCGTGACCGGTGCGCACAGCAATGTCGCCATGATTAATGATAAAGCTTTAAATTTAGGGGCTAGCACGGTGGGCGGTAATTTAAGCGCTACAGCATCGGGTGATATTACTCAGTCAGGTGCTTCGATCCTCGATGTTAGCGGAACCTCTGCCTTTGATGCGGGCACACATACTATCTCATTAGGCAATCTCAATACCTTCGGAGGTACTGTAACCTTAGGCCACACGGGTGTGACGGCAGGTGCGGTGACCATAGCAACGGGCAGTGGTGCTATGACTTTGGCACAAGTAGACAACAATACGAATACTAAGTTGAGTGCCTTATCCGTCAATTCAGCCGGTGGGATCAGTGAAGCGGGCCCCTTGGTGGTAACAGGAACGACGACCTTGGCCGCCGGTAATAATGATATTGATTTAACGAGCAGCAACAATAATTTTGGGGGTGCGGTGTCGCTGACGGGTAACAACGTAAGCCTCACGCAACAATCTGGCAATAATTTAACCGTTGACAATATCAATGCTGAGGGCAATGTCACGGTGAATGACAGCGATGGCACCTTAACTTTCACAGGAACAAGCCCGACGATTTCATTACGCAATGCTATCACGAATAAACTCATCACTTTAATCGCGAAACAGTTTGTGAATCAAAACACGGGTAATAGTGCAGCGATTGATTTAGGAACGGGTACCGGTAACTATTGGAATTTTTATATAAGTAATTTAACGGGTAATACTTTCGGTAACTTATTAAGTGGCAATCAAGCGATTTGGGGGACGAGTTATCCAACCACTATTTCGCAAACAGGGAATCGCTATATATTTGGTACCAGTGAAACGTTAAATTTGGTTCCTGATACAACGCCGTTTAGCGTAAGCAAAACGCAAGGTGATACAGGTAGCTTACCGACTCCGATAGCAGGCACGAATTATCAAGTGACAGACTTCGTGGATGCGTCAAATCCAAATTATGGTAATGCGTTCACGCAAGATACGCTTAACAATATCAGTTTAAGTGGGGTGAGTTACACATCAACAGGCGTACCTGCTTCAGCTGCCAATGGCACATATCCCGTTAATATGACGGGAACAGCTCATGCGAGCAATGGTTACGCAGCTAATTATGACAGTACCGCTGCGTTTGGTGAATTAACGGTAAGTGGGTCAACACCACCTATTCCACCAACACCACCTGTAACGCCCGCTGCGACACCTGCAAATGATCCGGCAGTAGTTGCAAAGAATATTTACACACCGCCAAGCGGTTCGCCGAGCGACGCCAGTGGTCTAGAACAAAGTGATTCGAATAATTCTAGTTTGTCAGCGTCTGTGCCGAGTGCATCACCGGCACAAAAGAATTTCATGTTGCAAAGTTTAGTGTCGCAAAAGAGTTGCTCGCAAGGCGGCGGTGGAGCAAGTTGTAGTTTTACTATTCCGAGTGGTACTTCATTTAATCAATGGGTGAGCACCAGCCCGCAAGGAATTACTTTATCGCAGGTTTTATCGCCCAGTACCTTAAGTAGTTTGGCAAATAGTGTGACACAGCAATTAAACACGGGTGATAGTGTGCAATTGAGTTTTGTATTAGATACCAGCAATTATTCCATCAGCGGTGTGCAAATAAACACCGCATCAGACTCTTCCAATATTTCTGCTTCTGAAGAGTAGTTGGCTGCGTATTTGCGCTTTCTATGATTTCTGCTAGGCTATTTATATCTTAAGCGGAGGTCTCATGCGAACTAAAGTGCTGGTAGGTTGTAAAGCTCTTTTTCTGAGTTTGATATTAGACGTATCAACAACGCTGGCGGTCCCGAGCGATGGTGAAGTGACCGCAGGTGAAGCTAGCATTTCCAGCACTGATCGTCGCGATACTGAAATCAATCAAAGCACCAATAAGGCCATCATCCAATGGAAGAATTTTGATGTAGCCTCTGATGAGTTCGTTAATTTTCATACCCCTGGCGCAAGCGCCGTCACTTTAAACCGAATCAGCGGCAACGCTTCGCAAATTCTCGGCCACGTCACGTCGAATGGTCAACTGTGGTTATTAAATTCCAACGGCATTATTTTCGGACAAGGTTCGCAAGTCAATGCCGCAGGACTACTCGCCAGCACGCTGAACATCACCGACCAAGATTTTTTAAATGGCAATTATCATTTCACGCAAGACCCTGCGCATTTAGCTTCTATCATTAATCGCGGTAATTTAAGCGCTGATGGCGGTTACGTTGCCTTACTCGCGCCGCAAATTGAAAACACGGGAATTGTCTCAGCGCATTTAGGCACGGTGGCGATGGGCGCTGGCACAGAAGCGACGCTTAATTTCGATGGCAATCAATTATTAAATATCGCGGTGCCACAAGGTTCACACGTGGCGATGTACGATGAAAATGGCAACGCTATCGCTGCATTAGCCAACAGTGGAACAATTACAGCTGATGGTGGGCAAGTGTTACTCACCGCACAGAGCGTGAATACTTTGTTAGACGAAAGCATCAACATCAGCGGCATTATTAAAGCCGATACTGTTAATGAGAAAAATGGCAAAATTATTTTAACCGCCAGCGGCAATACGATTTTAGATAACGCGCAAATCAGCGCACAAGGTTTAAATGCAGGTGAAAAAGGCGGCAGCGTTGAAGTGCTCGGTAAAAATGTTGGGCTGTTTGATAACACCAGTATCAATGTCAGTGGTGCCGCCGGTGGTGGACAAATTCACGTCGGTTGGGATAAAGAGAATCCGAATGCAGTGGAAGCACAACAAACCATTCTTGATTCAAGTGTGATACTGAAAGCCCAAGCCACGCAAAGCGGCGATGGTGGATTTATTGAAACCTCGGGGCAGATGCTCAATGTGCAAACGGGCAATGTCAGTACCCGTGCCAGTAAGGGTAAGAATGGTACTTGGTTGCTGGATCCTTATGATCTCATTATTTCGACGGACTCAAATAATAACATTACTAACGCAACTCCTTTTCACTCACAAGATTCAACGAGTGGTACCTCTGTGTTGAATATAGCAACCTTGACTACTGCATTAAACACTAGTGATGTAACTGTACAAACAGGTGGAGATACAGGGGCTGGTGCCGGCGATATTGCGGTTAATAATAGTGTCGCTTGGAGTTCGGGCAATGCGTTAACATTGGATGCTTATGGGGCTGTTGTTTTAAATGCATCCTTGATTGGTACTAATGATGGAACTATCAACGGGACGCCTAACGCGACTGTTAATTTAACAGCGCAACATGGTGCGATTACTGATAACAGTGGTATAGGTACTATCACAGCGGCACATACTCTATTAACCGCTGGTTCAAGCCTGGATGATACAAACTCCTATATCGATTTACAAAACCCCAATAATCAATTCGGTACGCTCACCGCAACAACATATGGTAATAATGGCAGTGGCTATGGCATCCTCGCTTTTGATGGCAATAGCAATGGTCTTTCACTGGGTAATCTTAATAGTGAAGATGCCGGGGGTATTTCGGTTAGTGCAAACCATTTGTCTTTGAGCAATGTCTCTGTGAATGCGGGTTCACAAGCGTTGACTCTGGTTGCCACTGCAGGTGATCTGACTACTGGAAGCGGTACCGCTGCCATTGCGATCAATCAAAGTACTCTTACTGCAGGCGATTTGAATTTGCTAAGCACGACTGGTGATATCACCTCTGATGCGAATAGTAGCATTAACAGTGATAATGCTTTAAACATCAATGCGGGTGGTAATATTCAATTAACTGACGCGAGCTTAGGGATTTTAAATCTCGGCACGATCAGCAGCGGCGGAGCAATTAATATAAGCGCGCAAAACGTCACGCAAAATGCGGCGATTACCACGACTGGTGGTGCTATCTCGATGACTATTAAAGACAGTTTTACTCAAAGCGCCGATGGCAGCATTGTTACAGGCAGTGGTTCCACCTGGGGCAATGTCACTATTCACGCCGGCACTGGTTCGAGTGGAATAATAGGGCTCTTGACTTCGGCAGGACTTATCGACGGGAATTCACTTTGCATTGATACAGGCGCTAATAGTACAGCTGATTTCACGCAAAGCGGTACCTGGATTTCACATGATACCGGTCTTACCGGTATGTCGATTCTGAATTATGGAGCCGGCGATATTATTCAAACCTCTACCGGAAAAATGGAATTAACGTTTGCTGATGCACCCACTACTGAGATCGGTATTGCCCTCACCGCTTTTCATGGCAGCATTACTCAAGCAGGTACCTTGGATGCGAAACAATCCCGCGTCACTTTAAAAAGTGAAGAAGGTGATTATATTACGCAAGCTGATGGTGAGGGACATTTGGGTTCGATTACCGCCGGTTCAACGATTTTGTTGGGACAAAATGGTGGCAGTGCGAATTTGTCGGGGAATAATAAATTAGGGTTTTTAACCGGAACGACTTTAGGTGATTTAACTGTCAATGATGTTAATACTGAGGGATTGAAGTTAAGCTTGCTAGAAGTCTATGGAGATTTAGCTATCACTGCACAATCTCTTTCCCAACCAGCCGATGCGATGGATGTTGGCATTCATATGTTTGGTACCGGAAAAAGCGCTAATTTTACTGTTGCAGAAGGAGCTGCTGCGACGCTGGATCGTGAAGATGTCAATGATTTTGGTGGTAATACCGTGAGTGTGGTGGGAGCTGATGGTACGGCGGCTGGAGCAGTCACCATTCATGATGGAAATTCGGGAGGCTTAGTATTAGGCGCGATTGACAGTGGGGCATTAACAGTACAAGCGTTGGGAGCTTTAACGCAGTCCGATACCATTACCGCTGACGGTGATGTGAGTTTAACGGCGACGCAGATCACTACGGCTGCTGATTTGAATGCAGGTACTCACACGGTGAATTTAACCACGACTAACGCTGGTATTACGACCGGTAATAACGCAGTTTATCTAGACGGTGGTACGCTTACCGGAGGCAATCTCAATCTCAGTAGCGCGAGCGGCGCTATCTACCAAAATTTTGGTGTTCTAGATTTGAGTGGTACGCTGACGATCGCCGCCGCTGATGGTAATCATGATGGTGGCAATGCGGTTAATCTTTCCAATCCTATTAATCAATTTGGCACGGTCAATATTACCAATGCCGGTGACGTGACTCTCTATGGTGAAAATGGTTATACAATTTCGGGTATTAGCAGCACGGGCGATATTTATGCTGAAACCAATTATGGTGTTGATGATTCAGTGACTACCACGGGTACCTTAGAAGTAAATGGTGCAGTGACAAGCTCCAAGAGCGGTGGCACGATTACTTTATTGAATACCCGCACTACGGCGCAATACGGTGTGCAAATCAATGACACTGGAAATGTATCTGGCTCTGGCGATATTGCGATTGGGACCGACATCAGCGAAGCCGGCCTCACCAATAATGGAATTAATATTTTAGGTAGCATTAGCAATAGCAGCGGCAATATTTATCTCTACGATAATCGTAATTACGATCTGGCACCCAATTCTAATTATGCCGCTAATATGAATATTGCTGGAACCATCAGTACTGATTCCGGCAATCTCAAGCTGGAAGATTTTGGTGCCGGCACGATCACGATCGCTGATGGTGCAAATTTAGATGGTGGCAGTAGTACGTCGCTGGTTATTCAATCAGACTATGGTTCAATTGCTCAAACCGGTGGTGCGATAAGGACTGCGGCGGGGGCAAATTTTACGGCGAGTGGTGATATTGCTTTAAATCACGCTAACCCATTTGGTGGCGAAGTGAATGCAACAGGTAACAACATTACACTGGCACAAGAGGGAACCTTACAACTCGGGACTATTAATGCAGCAGGCAAAGTAATATTGGCTGCGACACACTTATCTAATACCGATGGCAGTATTACGACCGGGGCAGGCAATTTTTGGAATATTTATTTAGCTAATCTCTCTGGCAATACTTTTGGTGATTTAGCCAGTGGCAATCAAGCGATATGGGGCACGAGTTATCCCACTGCAATTACCCAAACGGGGAATCGCTATATTTTTGGCACCATCGAAACGTTAAATTTAACTCCCGCAGCAATGCCGTTTAGCGTGAGCAAAATCCAAGGTCAAACTGCAACATTGCCGAGTGCAGCTATTCCAGGTAGCAATTATCAAGTGAGTGGTTTTGTGGATGCATCACAATATGACAATGTATTCACCCAAGATAGCAGTGCTAATGTGAGTTTCAACGGGGTGAGTTATACCTCAGCGGGGGCACCTGCATCCGCTGCAGCGGGTACTTATCCGGTGACGATGGCGGGGACTGGCGTTGCCACGACAGGCTATGCAGCGCAATATGATAACACGGCTGTTTTTGGTAACTTAACGGTCAATGCGTCGGTGGCGCCGAAACCTTCAAATAATCCCGCGGTAGCCGGCAATAATGTTTATACACCGCCGACCAATTCACCACCCACTCCCAGTAGTGCAGGGCAAGGTGATTCGGGTAGTTCAAGTTCAAGCAGTTCTAATTCTTCTGCTTCTGTACCTAATGCTTCACCGGCACAAAAGAATTTTATGTTGCAAAGTTTAGTGTCGCAAAAGAGTTGTTCACAAGGCGGCGGTGGAGCAAGTTGTAGTTTTACTATTCCGAGTGGCACTTCATTTAATCAATGGCTAAGCACCAACCCGCAAGGAATTGCTTTATCGCAAGTTTTATCGCCCAGTACTTTGAGCGCGCTAGTTAGCAATGTAAGCCAACAAATGAGCGCAGGCAATGATATACAGCTGAGCTTTGTGATTGATACCAGTGATTACTCCATCAGTGATGTCCAAGTAGGTTCTGCAGCAGAAACAGTGTAGGTTTACGCAATCCCCGCCTTCGCGGGGACGACCTACGGTCGTTTGCGCTTTCTATAACTTCTGCTATCTTTAATTGAGATAACAGGGAGGTCGCATGCGGTTAAAGCTTAGCGCAGTATGTAAAGCTATTATTCTTAGCTTCAGCTTCGACGCCT
>Ga0206831_1061_pt1 | contig 33684 bp, 29 predicted proteins | sample Alteio_BWOrgCont_73_FD_152876 | JGI IMG/M metagenome (GOLD analysis project Ga0206831, IMG submission 152876) | Enriched cells from forest soil in Barre Woods Harvard Forest LTER site, Petersham, Massachusetts, United States -... | ecosystem: Environmental > Terrestrial > Soil > Temperate forest >...
GGGGCTTTTTCATTCCCAGCAGTGCCGCGATTACGGCACGCAGGTGGTCGGAGGGGTCACCCCCAAAAAAGGGGGCACCACCGTGGACGGGTTTTCCGTCTTCAACAGCGTCGCCGAAGCCCGCCGGGAAACCGGGGCCAACACCACCATGATCTTCGTTCCGGCGCCCTTTGCCGCAAACGCGATTCTCGAGGCGGCGGACGCGGGCATTGAGCTTATCGTCGCCATCACCGAAGGCATCCCCACTCTCGACATGCTGAAAGTGCACAACGCCCTGAAAGACAAGAAGTGCATTCTTATCGGACCCAACTGCCCCGGCGTCGTGACCGCCGGAGTATGCAAGGTCGGTATCGCGCCGGGTCCGATTCATAAAAAAGGCCGCATCGGAATCGTGTCGCGTTCCGGAACCTTGACCTATGAAGCCGTGCATCAAACCTCACTCCTCGGCCTGGGCCAAACCACAGCCGTGGGTATCGGCGGCGATCCCATCCACGGGCTTTCGCATTTGGACGTCATCCGCATGCTGAATGAAGATTCCGAAACTGAAGGCATTGTTCTCATTGGCGAAATCGGCGGCAGCGACGAGGAAATGGCAGCGGCCTACATCCGGGAATATGTGAAGAAACCCGTGGTCGGCTTCATCGCCGGCGCTTCGGCGCCCAAGGGCAAGCGCATGGGCCACGCCGGCGCCATCGTGGACGGCCAGGCGGGAACCGCACAATCCAAAAAAGACGCCCTGCGCGCGGCGGGCGTGACCATCGCCGAAACCGCCGCAGAAATAGGCCAAAAAATGTTCGAAGCCATGCGGTAAAGCCGTGGCAGATTAAGTCAGAGCAAGGCATAGAAAGGAACTCCCCATGCCCATCCGCAGACCCAAAATCGCACTCGTCGGCGCCGGACAAATCGGCGGCACCATGGCCCTGCTCGCCGCGCAGAAACAATTGGGCGACATCGTGCTCATCGACGTGGTCGAGGGCACTCCCCAGGGCAAGAGCCTGGACATCCTGCACGGCGGGCCCATCATTCCCACTTCGAGCAGCCTCACCGGCTCCAACGACTTCACCGCCCTCAAGGACTCGGACGTCGTCATCGTCACGGCGGGTTTGCCGCGCAAGCCCGGCATGAGCCGCGACGATCTCCTGGAAGTGAATTTCGGCATCATCAAAAATGTGGGCGAGCACATCCGCAAGAGCGCACCGAACGCCTTCGTCATCGTGGTCACCAACCCGCTCGACGCGATGGTCTACGCCATGCAGCGCGTCACCGGCTTTCCGGCCAAGCGCGTGGCGGGCATGGCGGGCGTGCTGGATTCGTCGCGCTTCGCCTCGCTGGTGGCCGCGGAAATCGGCGTGTCCGCCGAGGACGTGCGCGCGCTCGTCATGGGAGGCCACGGGGACACGATGGTGCCGCTGATTCGCTACTGCACCGCGGGCGGCATCCCCGTCACGCAGCTCTTGTCGCGCGAAAAAATAGACGTCATCGCCAAGCGCACGGCCAACGCCGGCGGCGAAGTAGTGGCTTTGCTCAAGACGGGATCGGCTTTTTACAGTCCAGCGCTGTCGGCCATCCACATGGCGGAAGCCTACCTCAAGGACAAGAAGAACGTGATCACCTGCGCGGCCATGCTCTCCGGAGAATACGGGGTGAAGGGCCTTTATTCAGGCGTTCCCGTGGTTCTCGGCGGCGGCGGCGTGGAAAAAGTCCTCGAAGTAGAACTCGACGAGACCGAAAAGAAACTCTTCGATGTATCCATTCAGGCGGTGAAGTCCCTGTGCGAATGGGTCGACAAAAAGATGGGATCGTAAGGTTCTTTAAAGCGATAGATTCGGCTACGGCACCGGCCCCGTGCCTTCGCGGATAACCTGCGGCTCGCCGGACACCAAACTCAGAATAGTGGTGGGATTCACCGGCACGGGTCCCATGTCCACCAATAAGTCCACTTCATGCCCGAACACAGCGTCTATTTCGTCAGGATCGCTGAAGCTTTCATCCTCGTGAATTTTCGCCGCCGTAGTGAGCAGAATGAAATCGGGCTTGAGCTTAAATAGAGCATTCGTGAAGGGACTATCCGGCATGCGCACACCGACCTCGGCGCGCTTGACGTCGAGTATTTTCCGGCCGCGCACCGTGGCGGGAAGGATGAAGGTGTAGGGGCCCGGCACGAGTTTTTTTCATGTAACGGTAGGCGGCGTTGTCCACCTTGGCAAAATCGGTGACAACACTGAAGTCCCGCACCATCAGGGCCATGAAATACTTTTTCATGGCGCGTTTTAAATGGTAGAGCCTGTTCACTCCAGACTTGTTCAAGGCGTCGCATCCCAGGGAATACCCGGAATCGGTGGGATACACCACGACGCCGCCCTTTTCGAAGACTTCGAGAACCCTTTGCACCAGCCTCGTCTCGGGATTTTTGGGATGCAGAGCCAGTCGCATGGGGACCTTAGCGCATTAGGCCGGCGGCGACAACGCCCGCAGGCCTTGTTCGAGTCTGTCGAAAGCCGTCTTGAGATCGTCCAATGAATTCGCGAAAGAAAGCCTCAAGTACCCTTCGCGGCCAAACCCCACGCCGGGAACCGTGGCGAGATTGCACTCTTCCAGCAGGTACTCGGCCAAATCCAGCGACCCGCTGATTGCGCGTCCGCCCACAACGGCGGGCAACAGCGACTGAACCGAAAGAAACACGTAAAAGGCTCCCTGGGGATCGTTCCAGGCGACCCCCGGAATATTTTGCAAACGCGACAACGCGAAGTCTTTCGCCTTCTGGTAATGCGTCCGGATGGAGGGCAGGATTTCGGGGGAAGCGGGCAGGCATCCCAGGGCCGCATACTGGCTGATGGTGGAAGGATGATGCGCCGCATGGCTTTGCGCGGCAATCATGGCCTTGGCCCATGCCGCCGGCGCGCCAATGTAGCCGAGGCGCAATCCCTGCATGGCGAACGCCTTGGAAAATCCGTTCACCGTGGCGGTCCGCGCACGCATCTCAGGGCTCAGTGAAGCCGGGCTTACACAGCGAACAGCTTCGAAGGTGATATGCTCATAGATCTCATCCGAGAGCAAGTACAAGTCTTTGTCCACGACGACTTCAGCCAGCGCCTCAAATTCTTTCCGACTATAAACGGCTCCCGTGGGATTGCAGGGCGAATTGAGAATGAGAAGTTTGGTCCGCGAAGTGACGGCCTGCCGCAAATCCTCCGGCCTTAACTTGAACTCTTCCTTCATCCGGGTCTCGACGATGACCGGAGTCCCGCCCGCTAAACGCACCGCCTCCGGGTAGGTGACCCAATAGGGGGAAGGGATGATGACTTCATCCCCGGGATTAAGCAGCGCCAGCAAAGCCGTAAACACGGCCTGCTTCGCGCCGGAGGTGACCAGAATTTCCTCGGGAGCATAAGCGACGCCGTTCTCCTCGGAGAACTTTCGGCTGAGCGCGGCGCGCAATTCCGGCAGACCCGCCATGTGGGCATAGCGCGTTTTGCCTTCCCGCAGCGCTTGAATGGCCGCCGCGACGCCGGCTTCGGGCATGGGAAGATCGGGCTCTCCGGCGCCCAGACTCACGACCGGCAAGCCGCGCGCCAGCAATTCCTTGTAGCGGGCGTCCATGGCCACGGTGGGCGAAGGGGAAATGCCCAGAGCGCGGGCGGACAAAGACTTCATGGCTTATGTCACCTAAGCATTCTAGGCGTCCGTGACGCAACCTTCGGAGGCCGTGCTCACGGTCTTGATGTACTTGTAGAGCGTTCCTTGCGTGACTTTATACGGGGGGGCTTTCCATCCCTTGAAGCGGCTGGCGATTTCCGCCTCGGTAAGATCCGCATCCAGCGTGTTCTTCTCCGCGTCGATGGTGATGACGTCCCCGTTGCGCAGGACGGCCAGCAGACCGCCCTCCTGTGCCTCGGGCGTGACGTGGCCCACCACGAAACCGTGCGTACCCCCCGAAAACCGCCCGTCGGTGATGAGCGCCACGGTCTTGCCAAGGCCCGCCCCCATGATAGCGGAAGTCACGGTGAGCATTTCGCTCATGCCGGGGCCGCCCTTGGGGCCCTCATAGCGAATGACCACCACCTCCCCCGCTACGATTTCCTTGCGCTCCAGAGCGTGCAAGGTTTCCTCCTCGGAATCGTAAACCTTGGCGGGACCCGTGAAGGACAACCCTTCCTTGCCCGTGATCTTGGCCACCGCGCCGTCTTTGGAGAGATTGCCGTACAAGATGCGAATGTGCCCGCTTTTCTTGAGCGGAGCGGATACGGGAAACACGATTTTCTGGCCTTCCTTGAGTCCCGGCAAGTCAGCGACATTCTCCGCCAGGGTTTTGCCGGTGACGGTAAGACAGTTGCCGTCGATCAGCCCTTCCTTAATCAGAAGCTTTTGCACCGCGGGAACGCCACCCACGCCATGCAGGTCTTCCATCACGAATTTGCCGCTGGGCTTGAGATCCGCGAGATAGGGCCTCTTGTCGCTGATGCGTTGGAAGTCGTCGATTGTGAGCTTCACCCCCGCCGCCTTGGCCATGGCAATGAGGTGCAGCACCGCGTTGGTGGAGCCGCCCAGCGCTATCACGATAGTGATGGCATTTTCAAAGGCTTGGGGCGTCATGATGTCGCGCGGCTTGATGTCGCGTTCCAGCAGGTTGCGCATGGCTTTGCCGAGGTTGCGGCATTCGCGGAATTTTTCATCGCTGACCGCCGGCGAGGAGGAATCGTAGGGAAGCGACATTCCCAAAGTCTCGATGGCCGAGGCCATGGTGTTGGCCGTGTACATGCCTCCGCAGGCGCCCTGTCCCGGACAGGCCTGCTTGAGCACCTCGTTCATCTGCGGTTCCGTGATTTTGCCGGCGACGTATTCTCCATAGGCCTCAAAGGCGGAAATGATGTCCAGCTTTCTGCCTTCGTGGTACCCCGGCAGGATGGTTCCACCGTATACCATGATGCTGGGCCGGTTGAAGCGGGCCATGGCCATCACAGATCCCGGCATGTTCTTGTCACATCCCACCACGGAAATATTGCCGTCGTACCACATGGCGCGGGTCACGGTTTCAATGGAATCCGCAATGAGATCGCGCGACTGCAGACTATAATTCATGCCTTCGGTGCCCATCGAAATGCCGTCGCTGACGCCGATACTGTGGAACATGAGGCCGACCATGCCTTCGGCGATCACGCTCTCTTTGATGTGCCGGGCCAGCTCGTTGAGGTGCATGTTGCACGGATTGCCGTCGTAGCCTGTGCTGGCGATGCCGACCTGCGCCTTGTGCATGTCCTCGTCGGTCATGCCAATGGCATAGAGCATGGCCTTGGAGCCGGGCTGGGAGATGGTTTCCGTGAGTCGGGAACTGTATTTATTGAGCTGGGTCATGGCCTGAGTCCGAGGTTGATGAGAAAATGGAAAGTAGAAATCGCCCCATATCCCCATTGGAACGCGTTAAGTCTCAGCTGTCCCAAAATGCATCGGCCCTATCCCATTGGCCTCGAGGCCCGAACTACCTAAATTTCAACTTCTCAAAACCCGATTTTACCGGAGTCAAAGATGACCACTCAAGCACCGCAGAAAATGGAATTCCAGGCCGAGGTCAAGCAGCTGCTAAACCTCGTCATACACTCGCTTTATTCCCACAAGGAGATCTTTCTCCGGGAGCTCATCTCCAACGCTTCGGACGCCATCGACAAGGCCCGCTTCGAATCGCTCACGCATGTCGAATTGCTGGGTGACGACGCCACTTTCAAAATCCGCATCAGCGCCGACAAGGACAAGGGCATCCTTCGCATCTCCGACAATGGCGTGGGCATGACGCGCGAGGAGCTCATCCAGAACATCGGCACCATCGCCAGTTCAGGAACCAAGAAGTTTCTGGAACAGCTCACGGGCGATCAGAAAAAGGACATGAGCCTCATCGGCCAGTTCGGCGTGGGCTTCTATTCCGTGTTCATGGTGGCCGACAAGGTGGTGCTGACCACCCGGCGGCTCGGAAACGACGGCCCCGCGGTCCGCTGGGAATCCGCGGGAGACGGCTCTTACACGCTTGAAGAGGCCGAAAAACCGGGACGCGGAACAGATCTTGAAATCCATCTCAAGGAGGAGGACAAGGAGTTCCTGGACGATTGGAAAATCCAGTCTATCGTGCGCAAATACAGCGAGTACATCGCCTACCCCATCGCACTGATTAGCAAAGAAGGGGACAAAGACGGAAAAGAGGAAATCCTCAACGCCAAGCCGCCGCTCTGGCGGAGACCCAAATCCGAAATCACCCCGGAAGAGTACGAGGAGTTCTACAAGCACATCACCCATGAGGAAGAAGCTCCCCTCGCCTATTCCCACAGCCAGGTGGAAGGGACGCTGGAGTACACCTCCCTTCTGTACATCCCCGCCAAGGCGCCCTACGACCTCTACCATCCGGAAAAAAAGCACGGGCTCTCGCTGTACGTGAAGCGAGTGTTCATCATGAACGACTGCAAGGAGCTGCTGCCGTCCTACCTGCGCTTCACACGCGGCATCGTGGACTCCGAGGATCTGCCGCTCAACGTGTCCCGCGAACTCCTGCAGAAAAACGCCGTGATTCAGAAGATCAACCAGGCGACCGCCAAGAAGGTGCTGAACCTGCTGGAAACCTTGGCCAAGGAAGAGCCGGAAAAGTACGCCGCCTTCTGGAAGGAGTTTGGCACGGTGATCAAGGAGGGCTTCCACATGAACTGGGAGAACCTCGACGAACTCAAGCGGCTGGTGCGCTTCGAATCGAGCAAAACCCAGGCAGGACGTTACCGCGGGTTGCAGGATTACGTCATCGATATGAAAGAGGGCCAGAAGGACATCTATTACCTCACCGCCGAAAACCGCAAGGCCGCGGAGGGCAGCCCGCATCTCGAGGTGTTCCGCAAGAAGGATATTGAGGTGCTGTACCTCACCGACCCCATTGATGAGTGGGTGATGCAGAGCCTGACCGAGTTCGACGGCAAGAAACTGCTAAGCGCGGCCAAGGGCGATCTCGATTTGGGAGACCTCTCGAAGGACGAGAAAAAGCATCAAAAGGAAGCCAGCAGCCAGTACAAGAAGTTCATGAAGGACTTCGAGGAAAAGATGTCCGACACGCTCAAGGAAGTGCGCATCACCACGCGCCTGGAAGAAAGCCCTTGCTGCCTCGTGGCCGGAGAAGAGGACATGGGTGCGAACCTGGAGCGCATCCTCAAGATGGCGAACCAGAAAGTGACGGAGAGCAAGCGCATTCTGGAAATCAACCCGGATCACCCCATCATCCAGAAACTGCTCGGCACCTTTGAAGCCGACCCGGCAAACCCGAAACTTCCCGACTGGTACCGCGTGCTGGTAGATCAAGCCTTGCTTGCCGAAGGCTCCGCCATTCCGGAACCGGCCTCCTATGTGGCCAAGGTGAACGGCTTCCTGGCGGAAGTGTTGGGCCGCGCTTAAGAACACCAGAGAACACCCGAGAACACAAGAGCGCCCTTCATTCCTTGACTCTCTGAAAGAGTTGCTTGAAAGGGCCGGAAGGATCGTGTCCCGGACTGAGGATTCGTGCTACCTTTCCATCCATTAACTGATTTATCGCGAAATCTTATTTAAACTCCATGCGCCCTCTTTTTTTCGCCAGCCTTCTCGCGCTGTGTTTCGGGGCTGCGCACGCCCTTTCCACCGGGAGGCCGCGGGTCACCGAGGAAACCGAGCATTTCGAAATCACGGTGGATCAGGCCAAAAGCAGCGTTCTGCCGGAGGCGGCAGCGTGGCTTGAGAGAGCCTACGGCATTGAATCCAAGTTCTTCGACTATCAAACCCGGAAAAAAACCGAAGTCGTCCTGCTCGACGAGGAAGACATTTCCAACGGGTTCGCCTTCGCCCCCGACCAATGGATCGTGATCTACCTGACCCCGAGCCGGTTTCAAATGCGGGGCACAGCGACCTGGTTCTCGAATGTTTCAGCCCATGAACTGACGCACATCCTCACTTTGCGCAAGATGGGGCTCACCTCTAAATTCGTGGGGATCGACGCCTCGGTTTCCCTGGACAACGCAGTCTCGCATACGGACGCCGACGTCGACTGGTTTCCCCACAACGTTCCTTCCTGGCTGGCGGAGGGGCTGGCGCAATACGGGTCCATGCATTGCGGCGGCGACACGCTGGACAGCCATCGGGAAATGCTGCTGCGCACGGCTTGGGAATCCCAGAACCTGCTTCCGCTCAAGAACATGGAAAATTACGGGGACGACGCCCGCACTTCGGAGATGATCTACAACGAGGGGTTTCACCTCGTGGATTTCCTCTACCGGACCTACGGCCGGGACGCCATGAACGCCATGATGAGCGCGTGGGACTCCCTGGGCTATTCGAAATCCTTCCAGTCGGCCTTCGGCGCTTCGCCCGACGAAGTTTACCAGAATTGGCGAAATGAGCTGGACAATCGCTATTCCGAAAGCAGCGACAGATCGCAATCCATTTCCGCGTTTGGAGCCCCCTACACCTATGAAACCTCGCCCGTTTATGACTCTGTGTCGGGCACCCTGTACTACCTCTCCTCCGAAGAGAACGATTTCGGCGACACCCATCTTTATTCCGAATCCAAAAGCGGCAGGCGCCACCTGATTCAGCGCGACGTCAGCGCCCCGATGCACAGGGCACCCGACGGCTCCCTCCTGTACCCGGCGGTCCGAGTCGATCCCTCCACGGGGACGCAACTAAGCGACCTCTATCGTTATCGTCCAAAAACGGACGCCATAGAAAGGCTCACAAAGGATCAGCGCGCCGTGGCCGCCGTGGCGACGGAGAGCAACGTGGTGTACGCCATCCTCCGGGGTTCCGGGCGCACGCGCATTGCGCGCCTGGATCAAGGCCGGCCTTCACTGGTGATGAACGCGCCTCCGCAAACGGAATTCATGGATTTGGCGGCCAGCGGAGACAGCCTCCTCTATGTGGGTGCCGTGCGGGGAAACAACTCCGACATTCTGAAGCTGGACTTAAGATCGGGAAAACTGTCCCCAATTCTGGCTTCCCGGCACAACGAACGCGATCCTTTTGTCAAGGACGGCCGCCTCTACTTTTCCAGCGACGCGGACGGAAGCTACGCCATTTATTCGCTGGTGGGCAACACCATTTACCGGCACACGCCCCCTTCCACCCCGGCCTTCGCGCCCTTCGTGGATGGAGACTCCCTGCGCTACAGTGCCTATACCCCGCAAGGCTTTCTCCTCAGTTCACAACCCTTCGATTCCGGGGCGGCCCTGGCGACTCTGGGCAGGCCCAGCAATTTTCCGGTCCGCGCTCCAATAGTACCGCAAGTGAATATTCTGGGATACGACCGCACGGGCATGGAACTCTCCGGCTATTCCGGACTGATTGGATATGCATACACTCGGCACGAGGACGTTCAGCAGCCTGATGAGACCGTGCTTCGCTACAATCCCTGCTCTCAGCATGGGCTCCTGGGCGGACAGGTCGAATTCTCCGATCCCGAACAGAGAAACTTTCTCGATTTCTCCCTGGCGGCGGATCAATGCCTCGACATCCCCGCGACACCCTTTGTTTCCGGGGCGGCCGTAACCTATGCGAATTACAGTTTCACCCCCGATCTTATTTTAAGCGCCCGATACCAATCCCTCCAAACCAGCATGCCTGACGTCGCAACGAACCCGCCGGGCACGGATCCGAGAACCTTGGGCCTGTTAAGCGACTTTCAAGCCAATGGCGAATTGGCATTCCATCTCGGTTCTTACATATATGACGCTCCACAGGTTGAACTCCAAATTCAAACTTTAAACCGCAATCAGAGCGATTACACAACCTCGAGCCAAGGCTCTTTTGCGGCGGGAAACATCTTGGGCTTTGCCGTCGTGGATCAGGGGATGGACTTCATCAACCAAGGCGTGCTTGGAAACATCGGCGCATTTTATAGTCCCGGCGATTCCGCCGTGGAAACTGTCGAAGGCAGCCTCGAACTTCACACCCAATGGAACCGCTTCCTTTTCTTGGAAGCCCTGGCGAACGGAGTGAAGAACTTCGGAGGAAACACATCCTATTCGGGAAACGCGACTTTGGCCGGCGACATGCGCCTCCCCATTGGACTGACCGTGGGTTCCGTGGGTTATCGGGGCCTTTTCCTGGAATCCGCTTTTCTGCACACCGCTTTCTCGCTCTTGCAAACGAATCAGCCCTCCGATTACTACCTGTCCCTGACCGAACCCACGGCACTGCACCCCTTGGGACTCTCCCCTTCCCTTTCCTCTACCCTGTCTTCTCCCATGAGGACTGGAGAAAGCCCATTTCCGGTGTTCACCCCGCCCATTCCCGTGTCCAGACTGCTTGATTTGGGACTGCGCCTTAAAATCATGACGCCCTCTTCCCAATCCGTCATTTGGAGTTTCGACCTTCAGGCCCAGCCTCATGACGTAAGTCACGGGTATTTCAGCACCTCGATATCTTTGTAATTCGGCCCCCTCATGGATCCCTAGATCAACAGGGCCACGCTCCCTAGGGCCTTGGACCCTTTTGCATCTTTATCCTGATGAAACGCCTGGGATTTACCACTTCACTCATCCATAGCGACCGTCTGGGAAAGCCGGAGCATGGTTCGCTGCATAAGCCCATCCACACCTCTATCGCCTATGGCTACGAGAAGGCCGAGGATTTGGCCGCCGTATTTCAAAGCCGAAAAAAAGGATATGCCTATGCACGGCAGTCCAATCCCACCGTGGCGGCGCTGGAAGAAAAGGTCACCACTTTGGAGCAGGGGGTGGGTACGATTTGCTTCGGAACCGGCATGGCCGCTCTGGGCGCGCTATTCCTGTCCTTCCTCAGGCAGGGCGACCACATCGTGTCCAGCCGCTTCCTTTTTGGAAACACCGCCAGCCAGCTGAACACTTTGGCCCAAATCGGGGTTTCCGCCTCCTTCGTGGACGCCACCGATGTCCGTCACATCGAAGCCGCCTTGCGCCCCGAAACCCGGCTGGTGCTGGTCGAGACCATCGCCAATCCCGCCACGCAAGTCGCGGATCTGCGCCGCATCGGCGAACTGTGCCGGCAGCGAGGACTTCTTTATGTGGTGGACAACACGCTGACATCGGCTTACTTGTTCCTGCCAAAAGACTCCCACGCCACCTTCTCCGTGAACTCGCTGTCGAAGTACTTCGGCGGCCACGGCGACGCTCTCGGCGGCAGCGTCACCGATCTGGGGACGTTTGACTGGTCGAAATATCCAAACCTCTACGATCTCTATAAGGGCCCGGATCCCAAACAGTGGGCCCTGCTGCAATTGCGCAAGAAAGGGCTTCGCGATTTCGGAGGAACCCTTGCGCCCGAGGCCGCGCATATCCTGTCCGTGGGCTCGGAAACCTTGGCCCTGCGCATGGATCGATGCTGCAGCAACGCGCAAAAGCTGGCCGAACTTTTGGCGACCCACCCCAAGGTGGCAAAGGTTCATTACCCGGGGCTTCCCGCCCACCCGCAGCACAAGCTGGCGAGTTCCCTTTTTACCCGGCCTGGCGCGCTCCTCAGCTTTGAGTTGAAGGATGCCGCCGAGACCTTTCCCGTTCTCGATCGCCTGAAGTTGGGAATCCTTTCCAGCAATCTCGGCGATTCGCGCACGCTGCTTATCCCCGTGGCGCAAACCATCTTTTGGGAAATAGGGCCGGAGCGGCGCCGCGAAATGGGCATTGCCGAATCTTTGGTGCGCGTGTCGGTGGGCATCGAGGATGCCGAGGATTTACTCTCGGATTTCAGCCAGGCTTTAGCCTAACCAAATCCGGTCAGGGCTGCGAAAAAGCGCTTTTCAGCCGATTATAATCCTGGATATTCTCAGGCGCGAGGCTAATGACCTCGGAGCTGAAGGAGAGATCCGGGTGATCTTTCATGCCGGTTAGGTATTCGATCATTCCCGCGAAAGACTCTTCGTTGACGGTTCTCCCCTCCGCGCCTGCCTGCAGGCTGTCACCGCGCGGCCTTCGCGTCCAGAAGATCATCGGAATCCGATACTCTTCCTTGAACCCGGGGAAAAAGCCGTGGCCATGCAAGGTGTCGCTCACCACCTCCCCATGATCCGAGGCGTAGGCGAATAACAGCCCTCTCCCGTCAGACATGTTAACTGTCGCTGAATCGAGCCGGCCAAAAATTTCAGACAGGATATGATCCGTGTAATAAATCGTGTTGTCATACTGTGACACCACGTCCACGCCCGGCTTCAAAGCAAAATCAGAAGGATACCGCTCCTGATAGTCGAAGTGGGATCCCCTGAGGTGCAGGAAAAAGGCCTGTTTTCGGGTATCCCCAGTGAGGTATCTTCCCAGCGTGTCGACAATTTTTCCGTCATAACCGATTCGCACGTAATCCAGACTGCTCATAAAGCGCTGATGATCCGCCTCGTCGGCAATGGACTCCACGTAGGTTTCGCCTATGCCCGGGCCGCCCTGGTTGGAAATCCACCAGGTTTCATATCCACACGCTTTCAGCTCCGACACTAGGCTCGGGGTGGAAAAAAACTCCTGAAAATCGCCGACCGAAGCATGGGTCAAAAGCAGGGGAACGGCGTATCGGGTCTGATTGGCGCCCGCCAATCCGTCGAAGCGGTAAGGGCGGAGCGAATCCAGGAAGGGCGTGGTCTCAAGGGGGTATCCGTAGAGGCTCATCCTGTCCCGCAGGGCCGATTCGCCAATGACGATCACGATTTTTTCATAGCCCTCGGGGCAGGCTCGGGGCTGGCTTTGAACGGCCCGAACGATGGCGGCTCTCTCCGCAATTTGGCCAAGACGCGATTTCGCCTCAAACACGTCCTTGACTAAAAAGACGGGGGGGAAATGCATCGCTGGACCACGGACGAAAAACAGGAGAGCCAACAGCGGCAGTAAAAGCAGCCCGGCCACGATGCGCGCGCGCCGTGAAAAACCGGGACTTCTGCATGTGCGGTAAATCAAATAAAGCGCTGCAATGCCATACAGGAAGAAAACGATTTCCGGTGAACCGAAATAAATTCTGCAGTATTCCAGGGTTTCGGAGAACTCGCCGGAAAACGCCGCCTCGAATCTCGATTCCGACAGCTCCAGTCCCCAGTGGTATTTGAGGTGAACGTAGACGGCGTTCAAGAGGAGTATCGCCAGCCCAAAGAGGACGTAAATCCCGCGGCTTGCCATTCCCAGGAGAACAGCGAGCAGAACGAACAGCACCGCCATCCCTCTTACGAGAAGGCGGTGCTGTCCGGAGTTCAGAATGAAGTAGGGGACAAAAAGCCAGAGGCTGCTTAGAACAAGAAAGCCCGCGCGGGAGGTCGCCGCGCGCGACAGTCCTTCAAAGCTGCGCCTCCAAAAACCGATCACCCGCCCGTTTTTTCCAGCAAACTGCGCAGCATCCAGGCGGTTTTCTCGTGTGTGGTCATGCGATTCGTGAGCATGTCCATGGTCGACTGATCGTCGCCCTTCTCGGCCACGGCGAACACCTCGCGGCAGGATTTCGCCATGGATTCATGGCCTTTCACGAGTTCACGAATCATGTCGGTGTCCTTGGGAATACCCTTGTCTTCGGGAATCGCTGCGAGACGAATGAATTCGGTGTATGTGCCGGGTGCGAACTCGCCCAAGGCGCGGATGCGCTCTGCGACGAGATCCACCGCCAGCCACAACTCGTTGTACTGCGTTTCGAACATCAGGTGCAGGGTCTGAAACATCGGACCAGTGACGTTCCAATGAAAATGGTGGGTCTTGAGATAAAGGGTGAACGTGTCTGACAAAACGTGGGAAAGTCCCTTTGCGGTGTCCTTACGGTTCTTTTCCGGGATTCCGATTTCCATTTTAACCTTCATGGGGAGCCGTCCTTTCAGGGTAGTTATGTGAATTAAGCTAGACATTCATTTAAGGCTTGTCGAGACAGGGGAAACGTCTCGACCCTATCCTTGTAGCTTCCTACTCGGTACCCAATCCATGGCTACCGGAAAATCACTCCGAAACCTGATGGAGGACGTATGCAGCAGAAACCATCGGAATCTCAGCCTAACTGGGTCGACCGTGTGGCCCGCGTGGTCGTTCTCGTCATCTTGTCCCTATTCAGCTTCTTGATCAAGCTCATGATGGGAACCTTCCTCATCGCCATTGAACTGATCAAAAAGGTCGTGCGGGAAAAACCCGGGGAGAGTCCTTCCCAGCACGATCCCCACTAAACCGGAAGTGTGGAGAAAATAAAGAGCTACCGGACCGCCTTCAGGGCCGCCTCATAGTCGGGTTCCTGCACGATTTCCGGGACCTGTTCGACATATTTCACAATCCCACTCTCGTCGAGAACCACGACCGCACGGGAAAGCAGTCCAGCCATGGGGCCGTCCACAACCTTGACGCCGTACGCAACACCAAAGGAATCGTCACGCAACGCCGAGGTGGTTACCACCTGATCAATTCCTTCCGCCCCGCAAAAGCGCTTAAGGGCGAAAGGCAAATCCTTGGACACTCCGACCACGACAGTGTTCGGGAGCTTGGTCGCATCCACATTGAATTTACGGACGGAGGTCGCGCAAATGCCGGTGTCGATGCTGGGAAAAATGTTTAGGATCACCTTCTTGCCGGCAAAGTCCTTCAAGCTCACATCGCTCATATCGGACTTGGTAAGCCGGAAATCGGGTGCTTTGCTCCCCACCTTGGGGAGATCGCCGACGGTATGGATGGGGTTGCCTTGGAGCGTGATGGTAGCCATGGGGTTTCCTTTGAATCGAATGGAGGATGGAGTTCAATAATTGGTGCCTAACAATACTTTTTTTTGCATTCCCCCTTCAAAAAGGGCATTTTTACCAGAATATGAACTTCCAGGATCTCGTTCTAACGCTTCAGCGTTATTGGAGCCAGCGCGGCTGTCTCATCGCCCAACCCTACGACGTGGAAAAGGGCGCGGCCACCTTTAATCCATCGACTTTCCTGCGCTCGCTTGGACCCGAACCGTTCAAGGCCGCCTTCATCGAGCCCTGCCGCCGACCCAAGGACGGCCGGTACGGCGACAACCCCAACCGCATGCAGCACTATTACCAGTTCCAGGTCGTGCTCAAGCCCAGCCCGCTGGATATCCTGGATCTCTACCTCGGATCCTTGCGCGAAATCGGCATCGATCCAATGCAGCACGACATCCGTTTTGTCCACGACGACTGGGAATCCCCCACCTTGGGAGCCTGGGGCCTGGGCTGGGAGGTTTGGCTCGACGGCCAGGAGGTGACGCAGTTCACCTATTTCCAGCAGGTGGGGGGCATAGACCTCAAACCGATTATGGGTGAGATTACCTACGGGCTGGAACGCCTGTGCATGTATCTACAGGGCGTGGACAATGTCTTCAAGCTGCGCTACAACGACAGCGTCACCTACGGCGATCTCTTTCATCAGAACGAGGTGCAGTACTCGAAGCATAACTTCGAGGAATCCGACGCCTCGCTGCATTTCGCGCTTTTCGATCGCTTTGAAAAGGAATGCACGCGCCTTTGCGCCGCGGAGCTGCCCGCCCCGGCCTTCGACTATTGCATGAAGGCCAGCCATTCCTTCAACCTTCTGGACGCGCGCGGCGCCATTTCGGTGAACGAGCGGCAGGGATACATCCTGCGCGTGCGCACCTTGGCCAAAACCGTGGCCGAAGCCTGGCTCAGGAACCGCGAGGTCCTGGGGTTTCCCATGATGAAATCCGCGGCGGCTGCAGCCTCCCCCCTTGCGGACTCGGGTTTAAAGAAAGCCCCGGCGGATGCGGCGGTGGGATCCGCTCCCCTGCTCATTGAACTCGGAGTGGAAGAAATGCCGGCGCGCGTCTTCAGACCCCTGCTGGAAGAATTGCCGCGGCTCATCGAAAAACATCTCGGCTCCGCGCAGCTGAACCTCAAAGGCGTTGAGGTGTTCGTTACCCCGCGCCGCATCGTTCTTTCAGCCGCCTCCATGCTCACGCGGCAGCCGGACCAAAAACTGGAATTGAAAGGCCCCCCCGCCGCCATCGCACGGGACGCCTCGGGCGGATGGACCAAGGCCGCGACGGCCTTTGCGCAAAAGAACAATATTCCCGTGGATCAGCTGAAAGTGGAAGACGGCTATCTCTGCGCCCGCGTGGAAAAAAGCGGGCGCGCGGCGTCGGATATCCTCGCCGAGGCGCTGCCGAAGATTTTCTCCGAAATCCATTGGTACAAGACCATGCGCTGGGGCGACGGCGAGGGAGCGCCTTTCGTGCGTCCGGTAACCTGGCTCGTGGCGCTGCTCGGCGAGCAAATCGTTCCGGTGAGCTTCGCGGGCGCCCAAGGCTCGGATCAAAGCCGGGGACACCGTTTTCTGCACAACGCCTCTTTCGCCGTGAAAGCCGATCGCGCGTCGTATCTCTCCGCGCTCCGCGACGCCAAGGTCCTTGTCGATCAAAACGAGCGCAAGCAGAAAATCCGCGCGCTGGTTTTGGAAACCGCGAGGGAAAAAGGGCTGGGCTGGCGCACGGATGAAGATTTGCTCGACACCGTGACCTGGCTGGTGGAATGGCCGGTGCCGGTGCTGTGCTCCTTCGACTCCCAACTGCTGGAAATTCCCGAGGAAGTGCTGGTGTCGGAAATGCGCGAACACCAAAAGCTGTTCGCCTTGAACGGCGCCGACGGCAAACTCGGCCATTATTTCGTCGCCATCTCCAACTTGGAATGCGCGGATTACAGCCTCATCCGCGAAGGCAACGAAAGCGTGGTCCGCGCGCGCTTCGCGGACGCGGAGTTCTTTTTGCGGGAGGACCGAAAGAAAAGGCTGCTGGATCGCCGCGAGGATCTCAGGGCCGTCGCCTTTCTTAAGGACTTGGGCGAAGGCGCCAGCATTTACCAGAAGACCGTCCGTGTGGAACGGCTTGCCGGTGAACTGGGCTTGCGCCTTGGATGGAGCGCCAAGAAAACAGAGACCGCCAGGCTCGTCGCATCCCTGTGCAAGAACGACTTAACCACCCAGATGGTCGGCGAGTTTCCCGAACTGCAGGGCACGGTGGGCTCCTACTACGCCGCCGGAGACGGCCTGTCGCAGATTGTCTCCGACGGCATCGCGGATCACTATAAGCCCCGCAACGCGGACGACGGTTTTCCCGCCACTGAGGAAGGCGCGCTGGTGGGCATCGCCGACCGAATAGACACCCTCGTGGCCCTTTTCGCCAAGGGCAAGATTCCCACCGGATCCGCGGACCCGTTTGCGCTGCGCCGCGCCTGCTGGACCTGTATTTCCCTGCTGACGCGCTGCGGCATCCGCATCCCCTTGACGAATTTGCTGAACACCGGCCTCGATCAATTTTCTTCCGCGGAGATCAAACCGGCGGAACGGGAAGGGCTTGTGGAGAAAATTCGCGAATTCTTCCGCGGCCGGGCCCAGAACCTGTTTGGTGAAGCGGATCGGGCCGGAATTCCGGGAGGCGTTTCCGCCGATACGTTCGACGCCGCCGCTGGGGCCAAGGCTTCCTGGGAGGATTTCCCCGGACTGGTCGCGCGTCTTCAGGCCCTGGAAACCTTCCGCCGCGATGCGGGCTTTGCTCAAATCGCCGAGACTTTTAAGCGCGTGAGCAACATTCTAAAGGACGTTCCGCTGGGCAATTTGGATCCGGGAAAATTGAGCCATCCGGCCGAGCAGAAATTACTGCGCACCCTGGGGCAAGCCGAAGCGGCGGTGCAGGCTGCGGTCCAGGACCAGGCTTGGGACAAGGCGCTGGGCGTCATCGCCATCCTGCGCGCGCCCGTGGCCGAACTTTTTGAGGCCGTGATGGTGAACGATCCGGATCTGGAAGTCCGCAGGCACCGTCAAGCCCTGCTCGGCGCCGTGCGTGAGGTCGTGCTCGAAGTCGCCGATTTCAGCGCCTTTCAAATCGGATAAGACCTGAAAGGCCAAGCCTAAGCCGGGTCAGCCTATATCCTCATCAAGTTAAAGATTTGTTCCCGGGCCTATGTTGGTTCCGGGGATCCCGGAGCCGCCCGAGGATCCGGGAATTCCGTTTGGAGTGGCGCCTGGCACAATCGGCGGATTCAGCGGACTTTGCGGCGGCATTACAACAGGAGGCGCCGGTGTGGGAGCCGAGTTTCCCGGAAGTCCTAGTGTCGTCGTATCTGGCGGAAGTGTATGGGAGACCGGGCCCGTCGAATGGGTGGTGGTATCTGTAGGATTGGTGCTGTCGCGGCTTGCGCCGACAGAAGCACCTAGGGCGGGAACGTTCAAAGCAAGGCTCCCCAGAAACGCAAAACACAGCGCATCCCGGATTTTCAATCGGATGGACATGTCTTTCTCCTTTCTTAGGCCGGGGCTATCCCGGATCTACCGCTTAGGATACAAGATTCGCAAGACGCGAACACCCAAAATGGCTGAAGCCGGCAGGGATATTTTTCGGCCGGAAAACGAGATTGAGAATCTCGCCCTTTCAAATTGGGGGGCGTGAGGGAAAGTGGAGATTAAGGAACTACGGGTTCAAGTTCCGCCAAAGCCGCCAACACCTGCGCGCTGTGAATGCCCGGCTGCACGCCCGTGAAAACCCGGGCCACAGTCCCGTCGGGATCGATAAGGAAAGTGTTGCGAGCCGAAATTTTTCGCCCGAACCAAAGATGCAAAGAGCCATACATGGCGGAAACGGCGGCATTGGTGTCCGCCAGCAGTTTGAAATTCAGGCCTTCCTTGCTGCAAAAGTCCTTGTGCGATCCGACAGAGTCCACGCTGACTCCGAGAATGACGGCGTTCGCGGCCGCATATTTGGGAAGGTCCCGCTGAAAGTTGCGCGCTTCGACCGTGCAGCCCTGGCTGAAATCCTTGGGATAGAAATACAGAACCACCCATTTTCCGGTGTAATCGCTCAGCGTCACCGGATGGCCCGCCTGATTTAAAAGTTTGAAATTCGGAGCGGGCTGTCCGGCACGGACAGAATGGGGGGAGGCCGTATCAACGGCCGTGCCCAAGGAAGTAGTGTCCGGAATTATCGCTCCGATGGCGGCGGCATAGGTTCTTTGCATGCCTGTTACCGACAAGATGAGCGCGGCGAAAAGGAACAGCGGGACTTGAATGGATCCGCGGGACACGATTTCCCCTTCTAGGCTCATCTCGATGCGGTTCTCAGCTGATTGGAGAATGCCTCTACCAAATTCTGTCTATGTCTTCTGAAGTTCCTTCAAGGCTGCGAGTACTTCCTCGCTGTGGTCCGCGGGCTTCACGCCGATGAACATTCGGACCACTTTGCCATCCGGATTAATAAGGAAGGTGTTTCGCGCCGACATTTTGTATCCGAGCCAATTTTTCAGGGATCCATAAAGGCTCGAAACCTTGCCTGCGGTATCGGCCAGAAGTTTGAAGCTCAACCCCTCCTTGGCGCAAAACTCCTTGTGCGACTCGGGCGTGCCGATGCTGACGCCCAAAATGACGGCGTCTGCCGCCGCATACTGGGCCGAATCCCGCTGGAAATTATGCGCTTCAATGGTGCAGCCCTTGGTGAAATCCTTGGGATAAAAGTACAGCACGACCCAATGGCCGCGAAAATCTTTCGGGGAAACTTCCTGCCCGGATTCGCTCCGCAGCTTGAAATCCGGAGCTATCTGACCCGGGATCACGCTTTGCTCGTTCGCGGTGTCCGAAGCGGCAGCCCTTGTGCTGGTGGAATCAGCCCAGATGTTTTCGATACTCACCGACAAACCCAACGCGGCGGCAAAAGCCAAAGCAGTGGCATGAATGGATTTTTGGAACATGGGCGCCTCCTGTATTTAGAACGGTTCCGTTAATATACGGAACTTCAACCTAGCTAAACACCGGCAAAGGCTCAGGACGGCGAACGGTTCCGGGAACCCGGTACGTTTTTCTCACCAGACGATGAATGACGCGCAATGTTGCGGCCAGGCCATCGTAATGCGGGTGACGGAGTCGAAATTCCTCGATGCCGCGCAGGAATCCCTCACGCCCGGACTCGAACCGGTTCCAGGTTTCCGGCCTCAGCTCGCGCAGGGAGCAGATCATGCCGCAGCCGCTTCCTTCCAGAGCCGCGGCGTTCAAATCCTGCTCCAGCACGCCGGCTTCGGGCATGGCGAGAACCGGTTTTCCCAGGCAAATCGCCTCGCCGAGAACTTGGTTTCCCGCCGTTGTGATGAGCGCGCGGGATTGCGCCAACGATGTCAGGAAACCTTCGCGCGAAATGGACCGGAGCTTTATGTGACCCGGAACCCTGAGGGGGTTTCCTTCCTCCGGCCAGGAAGAGAAAATTTCGAACGGTTGGTTCGGAAACGCCGTCAACATAGGCAGTAGAAACCGCAAATATTGCGAACGCCTTAAATAGACGGTCACGACTTCCCCCTCCTGCACCGGAAGATTCCGGATTTCCTCGGGAAGGAAAGGTCCCACGAAAATCGCCCGGCTGCCGGGCTTTTTCGGGAAGTGGTGAAAAGAGCTGACGATAATGCGCCTTGGCCAACCAGAAATAAAACGGGTTCCCCACCGGTAGGCGATGAGCTTGAAGGAATGCCATCCTCCCTGGAGCCGGGGTAAAACGGTTTCCGTCAGAAAATGCTGATGGTTTACCGACAACAAGGGAACGTTGAGAATACGGGCCAGCCGGCAGGTCAGGGGCTCAAAATCGGAAATGGCCGCATCCGGCCTGAAGCGGCGCAGTTCGTTTTCCAGGGGTACATTCCGAAGGTTCACGCGCATCCAGGGGACGATGTTCCGCAACAGCGTGCGCCAGGGGCACAAGGCGCCCCGCGAGTTATAGTGGAAACGCAGGATGGGAATTTCGCGCACCCGATCCCCGAAAGCGGAGCGCAGCACGGGCAGGGCATCGCCGCCCGTAAGCACCAGGACTTCATGACCCTCGTGGGCCAATTCGGACAGAATACGGAGGCTTCGCGTGGCATGGCCGCGGCCTTCGCCCTGGACGCCGTAAAGAATCCTAGACATGAGTGTACCCCCGCGTGCGGATCAAATCCCAGGCGTCGCGCGTCAAATCCATCGCCGTCTCAGGACGGCCCAGCATTTCCTGGGTAAAGCGGGCCGGATCCCGCGCGGCCTCATAGAGCAGGCTGGGATCCCGGAAACACTGATCCTTGCAGGCCATGCAATTGCGGAAGCGGGTATCTCGAAGCAGCGGCTTTCCGTCCAACCGATCCACGACTTCTTCCGAAAGGTGATAGCAGGGGCGGAGAGTTTGTCCGTCTTCGCCCAGAAAAAAGATGTCCCGGCCCGCCCGGCATTCCAGACCCAGACGCCTGCCTTCCAGTTCCTTTAACTGAACGCGCAGGGAAAGGCGGGGGTTCACAATGTTCCGGCCTGAAGGGGTGGACTTTAAGTCCAACAAGTGGCGCAGCATGGCATGGAGTTCTGCGCCGTTAAAGCTCACCGCGTCTCCGCCCTCGCGCGCCAAATGCTCTGACTTGCCTGCCTCATGCATCGGGTAGGAGAACACGAAACGCCGGAATCCGTATTCCCTCCGGTAGTAGTCCATGTGACCGGCGATGTCCGGAAGGCCGTTCTTCCAGGGCAGGACACGGCTGAGAACCGTCTGTGCAAAGAAATTCACCTTGTACCGGCGCAGGCATTCCAATCCCCATTCCATGCGCTCGCGCAAATGCAAAAAACCGCGGTGCCGAAGGTGCTCTTCAAAGGGGTACGTGTCCAGGGAGTACCATAGGTGATCCACGCCGCAGTCGCGCAGCATGCAGGCCATCTTCTCATTGAGGAGCGAACCGTTGGTGCCTGTGCGCACCTTGAATCCGGCCGATTTGGCAGCGGATACGAGACGGCCAAAACCCGGGTGCATCGTGGGCTCTCCGCCCGTCAAATGGAGAATGCCGATGCCTTTGGCGCGCAGGGCCGGAAAGCGGCGAATCAGCGCTTCAACGTCGAGCTGATGGGGTTTAAAGCCGCTGGCAATGCGGCGGGAAAGACGATCCCGATTGTAGCCGCAAAACGAGCAGGCGGCATTGCAGCGATCCAGCAACTTGATGTTGAGCTGGCGTCCAGGAAATACCACGGGTCCAACTTACGTGGCCCGTATTGCGGATTCGCTAGGGAAACGTCACCAACCGATTACATACGGTTCTTGAGCAGTTCGCGCGCGTGGCGCAGGGCCGCGTCGGAATCCTCTCCGCCCATCATGCGCGCCAGTTCGGCGGCGCGCTCCTTTTCCTTGAGCGAAACCACATGCGTCACCGTGCGGCCGCCTTCCAGCTGCTTTTCCACCTTGTGCTGGTGTCCGGCCTGGGCCGCGACCTGGTGCAAATGGGTGATGACCAAAAGCTGATGGTGCTTCGCCAGTTCCGCCAGCGCCTCGCCCACGCGCAGCGCCGTGGCGCCCCCGATGCCGGTGTCCAATTCGTCGAAGACCAGCACGGGGCGCGGATCGCTTTGCGCCAAGGCCCCCTTGATGGCCAGCATCACACGCGAGATTTCTCCGCCGGACGCGCTTTGCCGCAGCGGACGCGGCGGCTCGCCGGGATTTGCGGCCAGAAAATACTCGACACGATCGGGACCTGCTATCCCGCCCTCCGAAAAGGGCTGAAAGCGGGTTTCGAAGCGGCTGCCTTCCATGCCCAGGCGCGCCAAGCGTCCGTTGACTTCCACGTCGAATTTACGGGCCGCGGCACGGCGTTTTTCCGAAAGGACTTTCGCGGCCTTGGAGGCGGCGTCCAAAGCGGCGTCGCGCTGCTCGGCCAAAGAGGCGGTCTCCACCGCGGCGTTTTCCACGCGGGAGATTTCTGCGGCGCGGCGCTCGCGCAATGCGGTAAGGCCCGCCAAATCCGTCTTGTATTTGCTCGTCAGACGTTGCAGGAGCGCCAGACGGCCATTCAAGGCGTCGATGCGCGCCGGATCCGCCTCCGCCGGAATGTTCAGATGACGCACGGCGTCGCGCAAAACGCTTAACGCCTCGCGGGATTCCGTGATTTTTTCGAGATGCGCCTGAAGGCTGCCGGATTCTAACTGGCGCGCCAGGGTCTGCAATTCGCGCTCCAAACGCCCCAGGGCTCCCAACGCGCCGGAGGGACCCTCGAGAGCGTCGAGACTGGCGTGCTGCCCGGCCAAAACCTTTTCCAGCCCGGAAAGCATTTTGAGCTCGCCCTCTATCTTCTCTTCCTCTCCTTCGCGAAACGCGGCCTTGTCGAGTTCCTTGAACTGAAACTGCAGGAACTCGATCTGCTCGCGCAGCCGCGCGGCGTCTTCCTCGGCTTCCCGCAGGGCGCTTTCAACGGTTCGAAAGGCGGCGTAAAGACACGTGCAGGCGGAAGCTTCCCCGCCAAGGCCCGCGTACCCGTCGAGATAGCCCGCGTGCGCCGCCGCGTCCAGCAATCCCTGCTGTTCGTGCTGGCCGTGCAAATCGACCAGATGCCGACCGATGACTTCGAGATCGCCTAGCGTCACCAGGCTTCCGTTCACGCGGGCGCGGCTCTTGCCCGCCGACGTCAGTTCGCGCTCGAGCACGAGTTCGTCCTCAAGGTCGAGCTCCAGGCCCTGCAGGAGTTCGCGCAGCGCGGGAGAGGAGGGCGGATTGAAAACCGCTTCTACGCGCAGCTTGTCCTCTCCCTGGCGGATGAGATCGGTTTTGGCCTTGGCTCCCAGGATGAGCTTGAGTGCGTTGATCAGGATGGATTTGCCCGCGCCGGTTTCACCCGTGATGGCGGTGAATCCGGGATCGAACTCGATTCCGGCTTCGGAGAGGATGGCGAAATTGCGGATGTTAAGACGGCGCAACATGGTTGCCGGGTTCCATCGAGGCGGGATTTCCCACACTGTCGCGACTGCCGGTCCAACCCAGCTTGGTGCGAAGTGAATTAAAATAAGAGCTGTCCTGGGGGCGGATGATGCGCAGCCCCTCGGGATGCTTGTGAATTCGTATCACGTCGCCCGGCTGAAAACTCCGGCGCTGCCGCCCGTCCACATACAGGTTTACCGTCGTGTTGTCGCTCATGTGATTCTTGACCTCTATCTCCATGGAGTCGGGAAGCACGAGCGGCCGCACGGAAAGCGAAGCAGGGTTCATGGGCGTGAGCAGGATGGAATTTCCGGAGGGATGGATGATGGGCCCTCCGGCCGAAAGCGAGTAGGCCGTTGAGCCGGTGGGCGTGGACACCAGCAGTCCATCCACGCGGTACTCGGTAAGAAAGCGTCCGCGGGCGGATACGGAAAGCTCCACCATCTGGCCCCCCATTTCGCCGGCGAAGGCTATTTCATTCAGCGCGATGTCTTGAAAGATGAGCTTTTTCCCCCGCCAATGCTCAATGCCCAGCAGCATCCTTCGGCGCAGGGTGTAATCGCGAAGAAGAAGCTCCTCCAGAATTTTTCGAAGGTTGTCCAGGGATGCATCCGCGAGGAATCCCACCCGGCCCAGGTTGACACCCAGAATGGGAACCTTTTCCCCGCGCACCAGGCGCGCAGCCGTCAGAAAGGTGCCGTCGCCGCCCAGCGAAAGCAGCGCATCCACCCGCGAACCCAGGAAAGCGTCGCTTTGCGGTTTCATGCGCTTGTCGGCATAGGGCTTGAGATACCCGTTGAGATACACCTTCACGTGGGGGTGATCGAGGGCAAAAGCGCGCACCACCTCCATGGCTGCGTCCATGCGCCCCTTGAGGGCCATGACGCCCAGGGAGCGGATGATCGATTGCGGCTGCGTGATGGCCGGATCCGGTACGCGCGCGGGAGCTGGTTTCGTGGAGGTCCGTTTCGAAATCTGTTTCGAGGTCCGTTTTGAAGTTCGTTTCAAAGTTTTTTTCATGAGGATTTCTCCGCCGCAGCCAGTCCCGCAATGCGCGCCAGCAGTCCGGGAAAGCGATAATCCAAAGCCTCCGCGCCCGCCAGGGAGGACGAACCATGGGATTTCAGGGCCAAGACTGCATAGGCCGCGGCCAACCCCGAATGGCCCAGAGAATCGTAATTCCCGCCGTCGTATTCCTCTCGCCCGCGAATAACCAGCCCGTCCTCGAATTCTCCGATTTCAACCCCAGCCTGCTTGAGGGCCGCGATGAAGGATTTGAGCAAGTCCACCGGACCTTCGCGCAGGTAATCCAAATCGCGGAACACAGATTCGCCCTCGGCGAACGCGGCGGCCAGCAGCAACAGAAAAACTTCGTCGCGCAGATCCGACAGTGATTCCGCGTCGAAGCGCTTGCCGAACAGCGCGCTGGATCTCACGCGCATCGTTCCCACAGTCTCGCCGAAGCGCTCCCTGCGCTGCGTCACTTCGATGTCCGCCCCCATGCGCCTCAGGGCCTTGAGAAACCCTCCGCGCCCGGCGTTCAGCAAGACGCCTTCGAGCATCACATCGGAGCCTTTGAGCAAGGTCGCCACCAAAGCCACCACGGAAGCCTCGCCCACGTCTCCCGGCAGGGCCATGAACGCGGCTTTCGGCTTCGCCACAGGCAGCTTGACGCGCGTCAGGAGTTCTTCCTTCCCCAAAACGCGCGACTGCCGGGCCATGCGGCGCGTGAGTTCGTCGGCATTCTTGTCGTCGTCGCGCTCCACCTTGACATCGATTTCGAATTGCCGGAGCAGATTTTCAAGCAGATCGGATCCGGGGCGCCGCAGCTGCAGCTCCAAACTTTCTCCGGCAGAGAGATGATGGAATAGGAGCGGGATTTTCGCCAAAGTGTCGTCCCAACGCAGCTCGAAGGGCTTGCAAAAATTACGAGCCTTGCGGCTTAACTCGCCGCCCAGATACATGGATTGCAGAAGCGAACGCACGTCACTGGGGATGTTCACGGAATCCAGACGCAAAAGCGTGTTCAATTCCACAGCCCTTGGGGATCCTGAATCAAGTCCCGAACCCAGTCCGGCGAGAATTAAAGCGGCAAGTTCATGGGGAGGCTGACGGGGTTCCGCAGAAAAGGTCGGTATCCCGCCGCCTCCGCGCCGCACGAGCCAATGATCTTCCAATTTTTCAAAGGAGGCGCCCAGAGCCTCAAGGCACCTGCCAAAATCCTGGAACCATGGGGCGTCGGGTAAATTCTCCAAACGCGTGGCGTCTTCTCCAAGCGCCGCGACCGCGGCCGCAAACAGGGAGAGATAGGCGTCGCCCTTAAAGGACAACGCTCCACGCAAACGCTTGCTGCGGTGAATCTTAAGTGCGCCATCGGGAATATTCTCGCGGGTGCCTGCAATTTGGCTTGCGAAAGCTTCTTCCGCCGGAATCAAAGACGCGGCTTCTGCCAAAGTTTCCGTCGTTTCCATGTTCAGCGCAGCCTCGCCTTGTGTCCGGACGATGCCAAGAGATCCAATGCGGCCTCGGCTTCCTCGAGTTTGTGAAAACCCATCATGAGCACGCCCTCTTCCCCCTCGCGCACCTTTAGGATTTCCAAATCCAAAACGTTGATTTTCTTTTCGGAAAGCGGGGCGAGAACCTTCAGCAGTTCACCGGGCCTGTCTTCCAGGTCCACCAGAATTTCGGTGGTGGGCGTGGAAAAACCTTTGCGCGGCGAGGAAAATTGACGGCGCAAAGCATTGGCTTCCTCGAAGAACTGCTGGCCGCCGTCCTTGGAAAGCGAGACTTCCAAAGCCTCTATCTCTCTCCGGAACGTGGGCAAAATAAACTCGAGATTTTTCCGGTTGGTGCGCAGAATGGGATCCCATACCGCGAAGCTTGACGCCGACAGGCGGGTCATGTCCCGAAATCCGCCGCCCGCCACCTCCAGAACCCGGGGCAGCGATTCGCTGCTCCCCACGTAGGCGGCAAGCGCGGTGGAAAGAAGCTGGGGTAGATGCGAAGCCAAAGCGACAACGAGATCGTGGTGCTGCGGGTTCAACATCAGGGTCCGGGCGCCCAGTCCCTGCACGAACTTTTCCAGCTCCTGTTGCGCCTGTCTCGCGCTCGGGGAGTCGTCTTTATTCGGACAAATAATCCAGGCCGCATTTTCGAACAAATGGGCGTCGCGCGCCTTAAGCCCGGTTTTTTCGGAACCGGCCATGGGATGCGAACCGATGAAGGTTCCATTGCCTTCCGCAGTAAAGGCTTTTCTCCCCCATTCGCAAATGATTTCCTTGGTGCTCCCCACGTCAGAAAGAACGGCGCCAGATTTCAGCTTGAGCGGCTTCTGGGACCACTCCTCCAAGAGCTCCAAAATCCTGTCGATGGGCACGCAGAGAAAGCCCAGGTCGCAGGGCTCTAGAGCCTCCCGGACCTTGTCGTACTCGAAACTTTCGTCAATCAGTTTCAACCCTAAGGCTTCCCCAATCGTCTTGGGCGACGAGACTCCGACAATCCGCCAATCGGGATGACGCTTCCGCGCCGCCTCGGCGATGGACGCGCCGAGCAAACCAAGCCCGACAATCGCGAGCGTTTTTTGGCCGCCGCTCAAGCGTGTTCCTCCAGCTTGCGATGCTCCGCCATGATGCAGCGGAAGATATCCCGCAGGGCTTCATCGGTCAGCGGACCGCCGTTTTGCTCCGTCACCTTATCCAGCACGGCATTTTCGCGCTTGGGATCGTGCACGGGAAGATTTTTCTGTTTTTTGTATTCGGCGATCTCCAGCGCACAGCGCGCCCGTTCGTTCAAGAGATCCACCAGTTTCGTGTTCAAGGCGTCGATGCGCGCACGCCATCCATCCAAGTCCAGGCTCATGATAGGACCTCCTTCGTTGGCGCGATGAGCCGCTGTGCCAGCGCCTCGATTTCCGCCCGCATTTCCGGCCAGGGTTTGTCCTCCAAGGTGCGGCGCACCAAGGCGCTTCCCACCACCGCGCCGTCGCACAGGGCGCAGACCGCGCGCACCTGTTCCGGCGTGGAGATGCCGAAGCCCACTACCACCGGGAGCGAGGAGGCGACCGCGGCCTTCACGACCTCCGACAGTTTGCTCTCGAAATCCTTTTGAAAACCCGTTTGCTCGCCGGTGATGCCCGTGCGCGAGATATAATAGAGGAAACCGCTGGCTTCACGCAGCAGACGCTGCAGGCGGGCAGGCGTGGTCGTGGGGGCGGCCAGGAAGATGAGGCGCAGATCCAACTTGCGGCAGACTTCCTGAAACTCGGCGGATTCCTCCACCGGTAAATCCACGATTAAAAAGCCGTCGACTCCCGCTTCCTTCGCGCGCCGAGCGAACTCCGCCATGCCGAGCCTGAAAATGGGATTGAGATACGTGAACACCACGATAGGAATTTGGGATTTGGCGCGAATGGCCTGGACCATGCCGAGATATGCCTTGTCATCCACGCCGTTTTCCAGCGCACGCGTGGCCGCCGCCTGGTTCACCAAGCCGTCGGCCATGGGATCGGAAAAGGGATAACCCAGCTCCAGGATGTCCGCGCCCTGCTTTTCCAAAAGGAGGGCCATCTCCACGGTTTGTAAAGCACCAGGCACACCCGCTCCGATATAAGGAATGAAGGCTTTCTGTTTTTTTTCCTTGAGGCGCGCGAATGCCGCGTCGATGCGGTTCGCGGAGCTCATGCAAACTCTCCCGCGGCGTTCATCACGCTTTGAAGATCTTTGTCCCCGCGCCCCGAAAGGTTCACCACAACAAGCACATCCTTGGCAAGCTTCGGCGCGAGCTTGAGGACATGGGACACCGCGTGCGCGCTTTCCAGGGCAGGAATGATGCCCTCGAGACGGCAGAGCATGTTGAACCCCTGCAGCGCCTCCGTGTCGGTGGCGTGCGTATACTCAATGCGGCCTTCGTCGCGATAGAAGGCGTGTTCCGGCCCCACGCCGGCGTAATCGAGTCCGGCGGAAATGCTGTGAGTTTCGGCGATTTGCCCCTGGTCGGTTTGCAGGATGTAAGTGCGCGCACCGTGCAAAACGCCGAGCCTGCCGCCCTCGAAGCGGGCGGCGTGCTTCCCGGAGCTAATCCCCTCGCCTCCGGCCTCGACGCCGATCATTTTAACGGAAGGTTTGTCGAGAAAATTCCAGAACAGTCCGATGGCGTTGCTGCCACCACCCACGCAGGCCACGAGGTAGTCGGGAAGCCGGCCTTCCTTTTCACGCATTTGCGCTTCCGTTTCCTCGCCGATGATCTTCTGGAAATCCCGGACGATCATGGGGTACGGGTGCGGGCCCAGCGCCGACCCGAAGACGTAATGCGTGTCCTCAATGTTCGTCACCCAGTCGCGGATGGCCTCGTTGATGGCGTCCTTGAGCGTGCGGCTGCCGGAGTCCACCGGGACCACTTCCGCGCCCAAGAGTTTCATGCGGTAGACGTTGGGCTGCTGGCGCTCCATGTCCACGCGGCCCATGTAGATCTTGCAGGCCATGCCGAAGCGCGCCGCCACCGCGGCGGTGGCCACACCGTGCTGGCCCGCGCCGGTTTCGGCGATGATGCGCTTCTTGCCCATGCGCTTGGCGATGAGCACCTGCCCGAGCGAATTGTTGATCTTGTGCGCGCCGGTATGGTTCAAGTCCTCGCGCTTGAGATAAATCTTGGCGCCCCCGCAATGCTCTGTGAGGCGCTCCGCGAAGTACAAGGGCGAAGGACGGCCCACGAAGTCGCGCAAAAGCCCGGCCAGTTCCTTCCGAAAATCCGCCTCAAGGCGGACCTTCGCATAAAAGGCTTCGAGCTCCTCCAAGGCGGGCATGAGGACTTCAGGGGCGTATTTGCCCCCGTAAGGGCCAAAACGCCCCCAGGTGTCGGGAAGTTCGCGGGGATTCATGGTCGGCCAAAGGTAGTTTTTGCGGGGATTCCGCAATTTTTTCGGGGTTCTTTCAGTGTTCTTTTCAGATCTAACGGCAGATCAAACAGGCGCTGGCGCGGAGCGCCAATCTGAGAACAGTTTGAAAAAAATCACGGCGTGAATGCAGAGGCTCAAACCCACCCAGAAAAGGGGAACCCATGCCTCGGGAAATCCGGAGAAGTAGCCGTAAATATCAAGGGAGGGGTGCGAAGCGGGAAATCCCGGATGTGCCCGGGTTAAGGTGACATCCGTCGCCATGGCGGCCATGAATCCGTAGGTATTCCAGATTAGCAGCAGCCCTCGATAGAATGGGCTTTCCGGGCGGTAAAACGCCCATAACGCCAAAGCTCCGAGTGCTATCAAAACGTCGTTAAACGCAGTCCTAAAGGCGAACTCCGGCGGCAAATCTCCTGCGAAGGCGGCGTAGATATAGCCGATGCCCATGAATTGGAACACAGGCCATGCTACCCAGGAGCGTAGCGATGTCCGTCCCAGGATCTGGCTAGCCCTTCCCCCCGCCACGAGATCGAGGCCGAATAATATCCAGGGTGCCTGTGACAATGCCAGGTAAATCCAAGGATTCGAACGGGGCTGCAATGGCTCCGGCGCAAGGAGCAAAAAAAGATTCAGCACCGTAAATCCGGCTGGCAGCACCCATACCCAGCGACGGAGTCCACCGGGAACGAGAAAAAAAGCGAGAATGGAAAAAGCGCCGAGGAAATAGATCACGTCGCCTCAGGGATCCTTTCGGAGCTTTTTGTCACAGGGCATTTTGCGACCACAACACGAGCGAACAGGCCTCTTCGACCTCAATGCCCTGGCGGCTTAAGGTTTGTGCAAGTTCAGGATTTTCGGCGCCGGGGTTGAAGATCACTTTGCCCGGATGCAGACGCTCCAGTTCGGCTTCCATTCCCAGGCTGGTTCGGGCGTTGACATACAACGTGACAACCTCAGGTCCGGACGGGACCGAAGACAGGGAGGCATGCACAGGAAGGCCTTCGATTTCTGTCAGGCGTGGATGAACGAGAATGAGTTCATAACTGCTGCGGTGTCTCAGATATTGGAGCAACTGGTGGCTAGCTCTATCCGGCCGATCTGAGGCCCCGACGATGACGATGGTTTTTTTTCGATCCGGGACATTAGAAGACATATCCACAATTTTACAAACCCAGGCCGAGCATGGGGTGCTTCAGGCTTTGGTCTTCGTTTTCGCCTTAGCGGTCCCCTGAGACTTGCCTTGGGAGTTTCCACCCTTCCAAAAACCAAACGCCGTGCCGCATAGACCGCCCAACAGATGCGCAAAATGCGAGATATCGTCGTGGCTGAAGGCCGAAGTCACTTCTCCGGTCAGGTAAAGCGCCACCACCAGAATGAAGGTGAGCGGGATCTCTCCTGGGGCGTGGTTCACGAAAGAGCCAAGCACAATCATCATGAATACGATTCCGCTCGCGCCCATCAGGCCGGTGTTGAAAAACAGTGTGTTCAGGACGCCCGTGGCCAGCGCGGTGATGAAGATCATCAGAAGCAAAGTCCGGCTGCCGTATTTCTCCTCCAGAATGGGGCCGATCAGGAGGATCATCGAGAAATTCGCGACGAGATGCATCATGTCCTTGTGACCGAGCACGTGCGACACCAACCGAAACCACGAGAGCGGTGAGCGGTAATCGAAGTGCGGCCACGCCGCGAAATAATAGGGAGCGATGCGCCCGCCGAAATGGACGTCCACGGCGTGCACCAGAAAAGCCAGGAGCGCGAACGTGAGAACGACAGGAGCGTTATAGGTCGGGATCCAACGAATCTGCATGAAGAAAAATTGTGGTATTCGTAATTACGTTTAATTTTTTAAAGAGGTTGCCCATCCGTCTCTCTATATCGGCGGAACTCCCATCGTGGTATAATCTAATTCTTATGGAGAGGTTAGGATAAGTCCTCCGCCTCCACCGCTGCCGACGGCAACAAGTCGGGCGCCTGACCATGCCCGATCGCTCAGTGGAACTTTTCTTCTCTTGCTAACATCGCAATGATCATTTTCTTCCTCTTTTCCCGAGTCTCGGGCTTTTTTGCAGTCTGGAGTCGGTAAGCGATGGAATATAGGTTGGCTTTGCTAAGCGTATCAAAGAAGGCCTTAGCTTTCTTGTTTTGAGCAAGCTCCTTTAAAAAATCATCCGGCACCTTAGAATTTCCGAAAGAATCATAGGCTGCTTTCCATCGACCATCTGCCTTTGCTGCATCGATTTCTTTGAGTCCTGCGGCGGTCATTTCCCCAGATTTGATGAGACGTTCGGCATGCTCAGTATTTTTCTTTGACCATCCACTTTTGGGTCGTCGTGGCGTGAATTTTTGCAGCCAAGAACTTTCGTCATACGGTTTCTTTTGCCCATCAATCCAGCCAAAGCACAAGGACACATCTAATGCCTGCGCATAGGACACTGTCGGCATGGCCGAACCTTTTTTATGGATTCGCAACCAGATCTCTTCTGAGCGTTTATGATTTCGCACAAGCCATACGCGAAAATCATCCGGTGACGCGAAGCTTGTTATTCCTATTGCAGATTTTGAGTTACCCACAAGTGCTTCTCGATAGTCTGAGGCTCAGTTGGCTTTTTCTTCGGTTTTAGGGGGAGGGAGACGCCTGGTAAAAGAACAACACAACGCCAAGATCTAACTTCCCTATCAAGGGAGTGATAGACAACCAAATGAATCCATGAACATTTAATGACTCTTACAGCGTACTGAAACGACGGAAAGTAAAAACCACGCTTTGCATCGATCTGGTTTTTCTGCTTTATGTGGACAGCCGTCATCTTTATATCTCCAGCCTTTAGCCTTATTAGAGACTGGCCAGGCAGCCGTTCGGGTCATTTAGTTATGATAAAGCGCCACATCTTATGGAGAGGTTAGAATAAGCCCTCCCGGAAGCCCTTCCAGAACCAAGGTGTAGGGAAAATTATCATTGTGATTCACGAAACCGTCATATCCTTTATTACTGCCCACTCCAACGCCTACCACACAGATATCTGTTTCATCCGAAACCACGGATGTGAATGGCAATTATCGGATTTCAGTGGGCGATACCGGCACGTATAATATCGAATGCCGCAATGACACGGTCGGAGCCTTTATCGGTTCTGTGGAAGTGGCCCAGGATTTAGAGGAAATTCAGGCGCCGAACCTCAAGTTGGAAAAACTGGGTGCCATCACAGGTATTTCATACATGCCCGGCCAGAATGACACAAACCAGGTCCGCGCAATTCTTTATATCCCGGGTACGGACCTTATCACGATACCCACAATCGGTGGCGCCTTTTCATTTGAAAATGTGCCGGAAGGGACATACCAACTCATATTTGATCCCACCTTAGGCGCTTTCGACGTAAAAATCATTGACGTTACGATTTCGGCTGGTCAAACGTTGAATTTGGATACTGTTGAGTTGTCTAATGGCTTAGCTGTTAACGCACCGCCAAGCAATCTGTTATATAACACCCCAGTTTATTACCCAATAGGCGTACCCATTGACTCCAACGTTCCGACGGTTTCTGGAACGGGGATAACTTATACCATCACACCACCATTGCCTGCAGGAATGCTCTTTTATGCCTCAAATGGAGTTATATCAGGAACCCCCACTGTTGCTACAAATCCTGAAAACTATACTGTGACCGCTACAAATGGTATTGGGTCAACTAGTACTGTTGTGAATATCACATCTTACGGTGTCCCTCCGAGTAACCTTTCCTATTCTACCCCTACTATTTATCCAGTCGGGGCGGTTATTAGCGATACCCCAGCCGTCGCGGGAACGGCCACCAGTTATACGGTGTCCCAAAGTCTCCCGACAGGTATCTCAATCAATAGCGCGACAGGAATAATTTCCGGAACTCCCAGAGTAGAAGTGCCGGTGACAAATTACACAATAACCGCCGCCAATAGTTTGGGTTCAACAACGGCAATAGTAAACATCTCAAGTAATTGGACTTTTCTAAAGTCAGATACTTCCTACATATTGAATTCGGTGACTTGGGCAGGGAATAAATTTGTGGCTGTAGGGGGAAGCTCCACAAATTCTTCTGTCGGCGCGATTTTAACTTCGCCAGATGGCGTGACTTGGGCCGCCATCAATTCAATTAAAACGGAATGGCTTCAAT